>Ga0187772_10000912_pt1 | contig 13571 bp, 9 predicted proteins | sample 0116_SJ02_MP15_2_FD_133137 | JGI IMG/M metagenome (GOLD analysis project Ga0187772, IMG submission 133137) | Tropical peat soil microbial communities from peatlands in Department of Meta, Colombia - 0116_SJ02_MP15_20_MG | ecosystem: Environmental > Terrestrial > Soil > Wetlands > Peat | place... | reverse complement strand
TGTCATGAGAGCGTCACATTATTGTCATTTAATGCGCGCCAGCAGTTCAGCCTGCGGGACAGGGTTCAAATCATGAGCTTTTTCAATGCTAAGCGCACACTGATGACGGCGGCTTGGCTCATCGCACTGGCCGGTGCGGCGCACGCCACCGATATCTCAGGCGCCGGGGCGACCTTCCCGTATCCGATCTATTCGAAGTGGGCCGACGCCTATAAACAGCAGACGGGTATCGGTCTTAACTATCAGTCGATCGGCTCGGGCGGCGGTATCAAGCAGATCAAGGCCAAGACCGTGACCTTCGGCGCTTCCGACATGCCCCTCAAGCCCGAGGAGCTGCAGCAGGCGGGACTGGTGCAGTTCCCGATGATCATCGGAGGTGTCGTGCCGGTGGTGAACATCAAGGGCGTGCAGGGCGGACAGATGGTGCTCGACGGTCAGACGGTGGCGGCCATCTACCTCGGTGAGATCACCAAGTGGAACGATGCGCGCATCGCGAAGCTCAATCCCAAGCTCGCCCTTCCGGCGACCGCCATCGCGCCCATCTACCGCTCCGACGGATCCGGTACCAATTTCCTGTTCTCCAACTATCTGTCGAGCGCGTATCCGAAGTTCAAGGACACTATCGGCGCCAACACCTCCGTGCAGTGGCCGGTGGGCATCGGCGCCAAGGGCAACGAAGGCGTCGCCAACATGACCGCGCAGACCGACGGCGCCATCGGCTACGTCGAGTACGCGTACGCCAAGCAGAACAAGATGGCCTACACGGATCTCGTCAATTCCGCTGGCAAACGCGTGGCGCCCGACGCCGAGACTTTCCAGGCGGCCGCCGGCAACGCCGACTGGGCGCACGCGGCCGGCTATCATCTGATACTCACCAATCAGCCGGGTGACAAGAGCTGGCCGATCACCGGTGCGAGCTTCATTCTGGTATACAGCGTGCCGCCCGATCCGGCGGCAACCAGCGCCGCCCTCAAGTTCTTCGATTGGGCCTACCGCAACGGCGCCAAGATGGCTGCCGATCTGGACTACGTCCCACTGCCCGATAGTGTGATCCAGCAGGTGCGTGCGACCTGGAAGGCGCAGATCAAGGGGATGTGAGCTGATGAGAGCGCCTGCCGGTTGCGCGGCGAGCCGGGAGCGCTGACGCAATGAACACAGTAGCTGCGATCGATCCGCAGCATGCGGCGGGGCAGCGGCTGCGTGAGCGGGCGTTTCGCGGCGCCACCTTCGCGGCCGCGCTGCTGGTGCTGCTGCTGCTCGGCGGAGTGGCCGTGTCGCTGCTGGTGGGGGCCTGGCCAGCGCTGGCGCACTTCAAGCTCGCCTTCCTGACGCGGGAGATCTGGAATCCGGTGACCGATCAATTCGGCGCGCTCGCGCCGATGTATGGCACGGTGGTGACCTCGCTGCTGGCGCTGCTGCTGGCCATTCCGGTGAGCTTCGGCATCGCGATTTTCCTCACCGAGCTCGCTCCCGTGTGGCTCAAGCGCCCGGTCGGCGTGGCGATCGAGCTGCTCGCGGCGGTGCCCAGCATCATTTACGGCATCTGGGGCCTGTTCGTGCTGGCGCCGGTGCTGCAGCGGCACGTGCAGCCCTGGCTGATCGAGCACGTCGGTCCGTTGCCGGTGATCGGCCGGCTGTTTCAGGGGCCGCCCTTCGGTATCGGCGTGCTGACCGCGAGTTTCGTGCTCGCTATCATGGTGATCCCGTTCATTTCCGCCGTGATGCGCGATGTCTTCGAGACCGTGCCCGACGTGCTCAAGGAGTCAGGCTACGGCCTGGGTGCCACCACCTGGGAGGTCATCTGGCAGGTGGTCGTGCCGTATGCGCGCACCGGCATGATCGGCGGCATCATGCTGGGCCTGGGTCGCGCGCTCGGCGAGACGATGGCGGTCACCTTCGTGATCGGCAACGCGCATCGCATCGGCTCCTCCCTGCTCGCTCCCGGGACGACCATCTCCGCTTCCATCGCCAACGAGTTCGCCGAGGCCGTGGGGGATCTGTACACCTCTTCGCTGGTGGCGCTCGGGGCGCTGCTGTTCCTCATCACGTTCACGGTGATCGCCGCCGCGCGCCTCATGCTGCTGCAGCTCGAGCGCAAGGCGTTGTCTTCGGTATGAGCCGCCGCGCGTTGCGCAAAGTCATCAACGTCGTGGCGCTCGGCCTGTCGGGTCTCGCCACGGCGATCGGGCTGTTCTTTCTCGGCGCGATCCTGTGGACGCTCATTCACAGCGGCCTGGCCGGCATGTCGCCGCGCCTGTTCACGGCCATGACGCCTCCGCCGGGGGGCAGCGGCGGGCTGCTGAATGCGATCTACGGGAGCGTGGTGATGACCGTGATCGGGATCCTGATCGGCGGTCCCGTCGGCATGCTCGCCGGCACCTACCTGGCGGAGTACGGCCGCGCCGCGCGCATCAGCACCGTGATCCGCTTCGTCAACGACGTGCTGCTGTCCGCCCCCTCGATCATCATCGGGTTGTTCGTGTACGAGCTGCTGGTGCTGCGCATGGGGCATTTCTCGGCGATCGCTGGCGCCGTGGCGCTCGCGATCATCGCCATGCCGGTGACGGTACGCACCACCGAGGATATGCTGAATCTCGTGCCGCAGGGCATGAAGGACGCCTCGACCGCCATGGGCGCGTATCACTGGCGCACGGTGACGAGCGTGATCTATCCGGCTGCGCGCAGCGGCATCGTGACCGGCCTGCTGCTCGCGATCGCGCGCATCAGCGGCGAGACGGCGCCGCTGCTGTTCACCGCGCTCAACAACCAGTTCTGGAGCAGCGACGTGCGCGCACCCATGGCGAATCTGCCGGTGGTGATCTTCCAGTTTGCGCTCAGCCCGTACCCCAACTGGCAGCAGCTCGCCTGGTCAGGCGCCCTCATCATCACCGCGAGCATTCTGGTGCTGAGCATCAGCGCGCGTTTCGTGGTGTCGTCGCTCGGCCCCGGGGGCCGGCAGTGATGGGCGCCTCCGAGGCACAGCTCAGAACCGAGGCCGTCGCCGCTGCTGCGGCCACGGAGGTCAAGTTCGAAGTGCGGCATCTGGATTTCTACTACGGCAAGGCGCATGCGCTCAAAGACGTGAGCCTCACGCTGCCGGATCGCAGGATCACGGCCTTCATCGGGCCCTCCGGCTGCGGCAAATCGACGCTGCTGCGGGTATTCAACCGCATGTATGCCCTCTACCCGGGCCACCGCGCGACCGGTGACGTGAAGCTCGACGGCGAGGATATCCTGGCGCCGACGGTGGACGTGGCGGCGCTGCGCTTCCGGGTCGGCATGGTGTTCCAGAAGGCCACGCCGTTTCCGATGTCGATTTTCGACAACGTGGCCTTCGGGCTGCGCCTGTCGGGGCGCATCTCGCAAAGCGAGCTCGGCGACCGGGTGGAGGAGGCGCTGCGGGTCGCCGCGATGTGGGAGGAAGTCAAGGACAAGCTGCACGAGGACGGACGCGGGCTCTCGGGCGGGCAACAGCAACGCCTGTGCATTGCCCGTACCCTGGCGGTGCGCCCCGAGGTTATCCTGTTCGACGAGCCTACGGCGGCGCTCGACCCGATTTCCACGCTGCGAATCGAGGAGACGCTGCAGAGTCTGCGGGAGGACTACTGCATCGCGATCGTCACTCACAACCTGCAGCAGGCGGCGCGCGTTTCCAATTTCACCGCCTTCATGTACCTCGGCGAGCTGGTGGAAATCGGACCGACCGAGCAGATCTTCACCGCGCCCAAAGCGCGCCGCACCGACGATTACGTCACCGGACGCTTCGGCTGACGAGCTGTACGCCATGAACGAGACGCACGACGACAGCGCTGACGGACGGGTGCCGGAGCGGCAGCCGCCCGCCGGCGCCGACGGCGCAGCGAGCGGCGCCGGCGCGACCCGCCCCGGCAACGGTAGTGCGGCTCCCGCCGCGCTGCCGGGTGCAGGCCGGGCGGCCTCCGGCAGCCCCGGTCGGGGCGCTCCGCCGAGGCTGCGCGTCGGCGAGAGCGGCCTCAATCTCAAGCCGAGCGGCCGGGTCCCCGCGCCGGGCCCGCTGGAGGCGGGTCGGGAGGCGCCGCAAGAGGGCCAGGTCATCCCGGATCCGGTGTTCTCCTGCCGCGGCGTCAATGTGTTCTACGGCGGCAAGCAGGCGCTCAAGGACGTGAGCATCGATGTCGGGCGGCGCCAGGTGCTGGCGATGATCGGGCCGTCGGGCTGCGGCAAGTCGACCTTCCTGCGCTGCCTGAATCGCATGAACGATACCATCCCCGGGGCGCGCGTCACCGGCCGCATCATCCTCGACGGCCGCGATATCCATGACGACAGCCTGGACGTGGTGCAGCTGCGTGCCCGGATCGGCATGGTGTTCCAGAAGCCGAACCCGTTTCCCAAGTCCATCTACGACAACGTGGCCTACGGTCCGCGTATCCATGGGCTGGCACGCAGCCACGCACAGCTCGATGACATCGTCTGCACCAGCCTCACCCGCGCAGGCCTGTGGGACGAGGTCAAGGACCGGCTGCGCAGCCCCGGCACGGGGCTCTCGGGCGGGCAGCAGCAGCGCTTGTGTATCGCGCGCACCATCGCCGTGCAGCCGGAAGTGATCCTCATGGACGAGCCGTGCTCGGCGCTCGATCCGATCGCCACGGCACGTATCGAGGATCTCATCGATGAGCTGCGTGAGTCGTATGCGATCGTGATCGTGACCCACTCCATGCAGCAGGCGGCGCGCGTCTCGCAGCGTACCGCTTATTTTCATCTCGGCGAGCTCATCGAAGTGGGCGAGACGGACCGCGTGTTCACCAATCCGCGCCACCGCCTGACCGAAGACTACATCACCGGCCGCTTCGGCTGAGCGCGACTCGCCGATGCGGATCCGGCGGCGGCCGCCGCTCCCGCCCCCAGGCGCCAAGCTCTTGCCCGTCAATGTGTTAGGGGCTCGCACCCTGATCATGAATGGTTTTTAATCCCCGATTTGCCCGGCATTAATCCGAGTATGGTCTGCTTGCCGACAGCGAGTGAGGTATGCGGCTGCTGCTGGTCGAAGATGAGAAGAAGCTTTCTGAACTCGTGGCGCGTGCGCTGCGAGCGGAGCGCTATGCGGTGGACGTCGCCGACGACGGCCAGCGCGGCTGGGAGCTGGCGGACAGCTACGACTACGACCTGATCATTCTCGATCTCATGCTGCCGGCCTTGAGCGGCCAGGAGGTTCTGCGCCGCATCCGCCGCAAGAACCAGCAGGTGCCGATCCTGATTCTTACGGCGCGCGATGCCACCGAGGACAAGGTCCACAACTTCGAGGCCGGCGCGGACGACTACCTGACCAAGCCCTTCGCCTTCGCCGAGCTCATCATGCGGGTGAAGGCGCTGCTGCGCCGTGGCCCGGTGACGCGCGCCAGCGTCCTGCGCGTCGCCGACCTCGAGGTCGATCGCTTCACGCAGCAGGTGCGCCGCGGGGGTAAGCGCATCGAGCTCACGCCCAAGGAGTACGCGCTGCTCGAGTATCTCGCCGCCAATCCCGGACGCGTGTTCTCGCGCACCATGATCATCGAGCACGTGTGGGATCAGAGCTTCGAGGGTCTCACCAACATCGTCGATGTGTACGTGCGCCATCTGCGCAGCAAGGTCGATGATCCCTTCCCCGTCAAGCTGATCCGCACGGTGCGCGGCGTCGGCTACGGGCTCGGCGAGAGCGGCGAGTGATGAATACCCGCTCGCTGAGCTTTCGGCTGGTGGCATGGTACGCCGGAGTGCTCACCGTCGTGTTCGTGCTGCTCGGCGGCCTCACCTTCCTGTTCCTGCGGCACTACCTGGAGGCGAACCTGCTCGACATCCAGGCACGGCGCGCGCGGCAGATCGCCGACACGCTGGTCGCGCACGCGCGGCGCGACGGCGAGGACGCGATGCGCCGCGAGGTGGAGAACCTCTACTCGCCCGAGGTCAACGACCGCTTCATCCGTATCACCCGCGCCGACGATGCGCTGGTGTACGCCTCCGGCGCGCCCAAGGACGGCGGCTTCGATCCGGCGCTGGTGCCGCCGCCCACCAGCGAGGGCGGCAGTTCGCGCACGGTGCGCCGTGCCGGCGGCGGTGCGCTGCTCATCTCCTCGGCCACCGCGACCGGAGCCGACGGTACGCGCTATCGCGTCGAGGTTGGCACTTCGGGCGCTCCGGTTGCCGATACTCTGACGCACGTGCTGGTGATGCTCGCGGTCGGCCTGCCGGTCGCGGTAGTGGTGGCCGTCACGGGCGGCTTCGTGCTGGTGCGTCGCGCACTCGAGCCGGTCACGCGCATCGCCGCCAAGGCGGAGGCGATCACCCAGCACAACCTCAGCGAGCGCCTGCCGGTCGTTCACAGCGGCGATGAGATCGAGCGACTGTCCGTGTCACTCAATCACATGATCGCGCGTCTCGAGGAGGCGATGCGCGGCTCCAAGCAGTTTGTCGCCGATGCCAGCCACGAGCTGCGCACGCCGCTCACGGTGATGCGCGGGGAGCTCGAGAGCCTCGCGCAGGACGCCCAGCTCGGACGCGAGACCCGCGAGCGGCTCGGCAGCGTGCTCGAGGAGGTCGAGCGTCTCGGGGAGATCGTCGAGAGCCTGTTCGCCCTGTCGCGGCTCGATGCCGGCGAGGCCAACGCCGAGTGGGTACGCTTCGATCTCGCCGAGCTCGCCGCCACCACCGCCGGGCAGATGAGCCTGCTGGCGGAAGACAAGAGCGTCAGCGTCGATTGCGAGTCGATGAGCGGCGTCATGGTGGCCGGTGACCGCGCACGCCTCAAGCAGGTGATCGTCAACCTGCTCGACAACGCCATCAAGTACACCCCGAGCGGCGGACGGGTGCGCCTGAGCGTGCGCCGCGAGAATGACTACGCCCTGCTGGAGGTGGCCGACGACGGCATCGGCATTCCCGTGGAGGCGCTGCCGCACGTCTTCAAGCGCTTCTTCCGCGTCGACACCTCGCGCTCGCGCGAGCAGGGCGGCGCGGGGCTGGGGCTCGCCATCGTGAAGTCGATCTGCACCGCGCACGGCGCCGAGGTCGAGGTGTTCAGCGCTCCCGGGAAGGGCAGCCGTTTCCGCGTGCGCCAGCCGCTCGCTGGCGAGGCGCCGGCGGCCGGCTGAAGCGAGTCCCGCGCATGCCGCTCGTCACGTACGTCCTCAGGCATCCCTACACCGTTGCCGCGATGCTGATCCTCATCGGCTTGCTCGGCATCGGTGAGGCCTTCCGCATGCCGGTGGACATCTTCCCGGAGATGAACATCCCGGTGTGCAGCGTGGTGTGGACCTATGCGGGCATGGACGCCGTCGATATCCAGAACCGCATCCTGACGCTGCACGAGCGGCAGATGGCCTCGCTGGTCGATGACATTGCGCGCATCGAGGCGACCAGCTACGAGGGCGTCGGCGTCGAGAAGGTCTATCTGCACGAAGGTGCGGACGTGACCCGCGCCATCGCACAGCTCGCGAGCAGTGCGCTAGTGGTGCTCAAGTACATGCCGCCGAATATCACGCCGCCGCTCGTCATCCGCTACGGCGCGACCGACGTGCCGATCATCCAGCTGGGACTATCCAGCAGCTCGCTGCCCGACACCAAGCTCAACGACCTCGGCCAGAACATCATTCGTCCGGCGCTCGCCGTGGTGCACGGCGCGCAGGTGCCCTATCCGTACGGCGGCAAGCCGCGCGTCATCATGGCCGATCTCGACCAGCAGGCACTGCAGGCGCGGGGACTCACCCCGGCGGACGTGAGCAATGCGCTGCAGACGCAGAATGTCATCCTGCCGGCGGGCGATGTGAAGATCGGCAAGTTCGATTATCTCGTGGCGATGAACAACAGCCCCGACGTCATCGATACGATCAACTCGTTCCCGATCAAGTGGGTCGACGGGCGCGAGGTGTTCATGCGCGACGTCGCCCACGTCCACGACGGCTTCCAGGTGCAGACCAACTCGGTGTCGGTCGACGGCGTGCCGGGCGCGCTGATGACGATCCGCAACACCGGTGGCGTGTCGACGCTGGCGGTCATCGACGGCATCCGCGCGGTGCTGCCCGAGATCCGCCACATGGTGCCGCACGACGTGCGCATCAAGCCGATCTTCGATCAGTCGGTGTTCGTCAAGGCGGCGCTCGACAGCGTGCTGATGGGCGGGGCCATGGCCGCCGCCCTGACGGCGCTCATGATCCTGCTGTTCCTCGGCAACTGGCGGCTCACGGTGATGATCCTGGCGGCGATTCCGCTGTCGATCATCACCGCGGTGCTGCTGATGGGCGCCGGCGGCGAGACGCTCAACACCATGACGCTCGGCGGCTTCGCGCTGGCGGTCGGCATCCTGGTGGACAACGGTACGGTCGTGATCGAGAACATCGAGCGCAACATCGGCCTGCGTGCGCGCCTGACGGATGCGATCGTCCACGGTTGCGGCGAGGTGGGGACGCCGACCTTCCTGTCGACGCTGTGCATCTGCATCGTGTTCGTGCCGGTGTTCCTGCTCCAGGGCACGGCGAAGTACCTGTTCTCGCCGTTGTCGGTGTCGGTGATCGTGTCGCTGCTGGCGAGCCTCGCGCTGTCGTTCACCATGGTGCCGGTGCTGTTCTTCTATCTGATGCGTCGCCCGGCGGACGCCGCGCATGGCGCCAGCGCTCCTGCCCACGCAGCGGGCACGGCGCCCGCACCGGGTGCGCCCGGCGAGGCGCCGCGCGTGCATCCGCTGATGCGCGTGCACCTTGGCTTCGAGAGCGGCTTCCGGCGCTTTCGCGAGGCCTATCGCAATGCGGTCGCGTGGGCGCTGTCGCAGCCCAAGCTCATCGTACTGGTGTTCCTCGGCATCATGCTGGTGTCGCTGCCGCTGTTCCCATTCCTCGGCCGCGACTTCTTCCCCGATGTGGATGCCGGCCAGATGCGCCTGCACGTACGCGCACCACCCGGGACGCGCATCGAGACGACCCAGCAGTACTTCGCACAGGTGGAAGGGAGCATCCGCCAGCTGGTCGGCAACGGGCAGATCAGCGTGATCCTCGACAACATCGGCCTGCCGTACAGCGGCATCAACATCGCGCTGTCCGATTCCGCGACCGTGGGGCCGATGGACGGCGAGATCCTGATCTCGCTGCAGAAAAAGCATGCGCCGACCGCGGAGCTCACCGCGATGCTGCGCCGCGAGCTGCCGCTGAAGTATCCGGCGCTGCAGTTCTTCTTCCAGCCGGCCGACATCGTCGACCAGGTGCTCAATTTCGGCCAGCCGGCGCCGATCGACATCCGCGTCACGGCTTCCGACACCGACAGCGCCTACAGGCTGGCGACGCGTCTCGCGCGCCTCATCGCCCGCATCCCGGGGGTAGTGGATGCCCACGTGTTCCAGGTGCCCAACGCGCCGGCGCTCTCGGTCGATGTCGATCGGGCGCTCGCTACCCAGGTAGGCCTCACGCAGCGCGATGCGGCCAGCAACGTGCTGGTAACCACCAATTCCAGCGCGCAGACTGCCCCGAACTTCTGGGTCGACCCGAGCAACGGCGTCAGCTACCCGCTGGTGGTGCAGCAGCCGACTTACGACATCGCCACCGCCGGGGACCTGGAGACCCTGCCGGTCAGCGGCACCGCCGGCGGCAGCCAGTCGCAGTTGCTGATGAATCTGTCCGCCATGGGCCGCGAGACCGTGCCGATGATCACCTCACAGCTGAACATCCGCCCGGTGTTCGACGTGCACGCCAACGTCCAGGACCGTGATCTCTACTCGACCTCCACCGATATCAGCCGGGTGATCGCCGCCAATCAGCCGCCGCCGCAGAAGGCAATCAACATCACCCTGAGCGGCCAGGTGGAGACGATGCGCGAGAGCTACGCCGGCCTGTTCACCGGGATCGCCCTCGCCGTGGTGCTGGTGTATCTGTTCCTGGTGATCAATTTCCAGAGCTGGATCGACCCGCTCATCGTGCTGATGGCGGTCCCGTTCACGCTGAGCGGCGTCATGTGGATGCTGTTCCTCACGCAGACACACCTCAGTGTTCCGGCTCTCATGGGAACGCTCATGGCGATCGGGCTCACCACGGCCAACAGCATCCTGGTGGTGACCTTCGCCAATCAGCGCATGGACGAGGGCGATCAGCCGCTGGTGGCGGCCGTGACCGCCGGCTACACCCGCCTGCGCCCGGTGCTGATGACGGCCGGCGCGATGATGCTCGGAATGGTGCCGATGTCGCTCGGCGTGGGCGAGGGCGGCGAGCAGAATGCGCCGCTGGCGCGCGCGGTGATCGGCGGACTGCTGTTCGCCACCTTCGCGACGCTGGTGTTCGTGCCGATCATGTACCGGCTGCTGCGGCGCGCACCGGTACCCGCGGCAGCAACGGCTTGAGGGGGTTGCGCCGTGCAAGAGAGCCACGATAACGGAGCGAAGCGCATCGACCAGGAGGTGCGGAATACCGAGTATGGGGAGGATACGCACGCGGTCGAGTCCCAAACGGTCTCGGCGCAGTTCGAGCCGAACACGGCGGAGCGCCTGAAGCGGGCGGCGCGCATCGCGGTCATCGTGCTCGGCGCCGTCTTCGTGCTGGTGAGCGTCGATCGCTTCTTCAAGGCGCGCAGCGTCGCGCGCGAGACGCGGGAAGCCGCCGCGGTTCCCCCGCTGGTCGATGTGATCACGGCGCAGGCAGTCGGCGCCTTGCAGCGCCTGGTGCTGCCCGGCTACACCGCCGCCTGGCATGCGAGCACCATCTATGCGCGGGTCGATGGCTATGTCGGCAACTGGTTCGTCGATATCGGCGACCGGGTGAAGGCCGGACAGGTGCTGGCGCTCATCGAGACGCCCGATCTCGACGCGGAGCTCGCCGCCGCGCGCGCGCAGCTCAAGGCCTATCAGGCGACCGTGCTGGTACGCAAGGCGGAGACCGAGTTCGCCCGGACGACCTACGAGCGCTGGCGTGATTCGCCGAAAGGGGTGGTGTCGGAGCAGGAGCGCGAGGAGAAGAAGGCGGGCTTCGACAGTGCGGTCGCACGGCAGCGGTCGGCGGAAGCGGACGCGGCCCTCGCCCAGGCGCAGGTGAACAAGTACGAGGCGCTCACACAGTTCAAGAAAGTGACCGCACCCTACAATGGGGTGATCACGGTGCGCGACATCGACATCGGCAATCTCGTAACCGCCGGCAGCACCTCGGCCACGACGCCGCTGTACGTCATGACGCAGAACGACCCGATCCGTATCTTCGTCGATGCGCCGCAGAGCGTCGCCGACGACCTGATCAACAGCCAGGCGCCCGTGCAGGTGCAGACCAGCGCCGGGGTCATGCGCGATTACACTGGCAAGGTGACCCGTACCTCGCAGGCGCTCAATCCGCAGGCACGCACGCTGCGCGTGGAGGTGGACATACCGAACCCGAAGGACGAGTTCGTGCCGGGTATGTACGTCAAGGTCGGCTTCGGGCTGCCACCGCGCGGCCTGGTGCAGGTGCCGGCCGCCGCGCTGGTGTTCCGCGCCAGCGGCCCGCAGGTCGCGCTGGTGGAACGCTCCGGGCGTCTCATTTTCCGCGACGTCACCATCGGCCGCGACGACGGCAGCGTCGTCGAGCTCAGTGCCGGGGTGGCACCCGGCGACCAGCTGGCGCTGAACGTCAGCAGCCAGATCGCCGACGGCGAGCTGGTGCACGTGCATGCCGTCGAGGCCGGCCGGGCGTCCCAGGCCACCGCCGAACGCTGACGGAGTGCGTCGCGTGAGCCCGCGCCTGATCGCTGTGCTGCTGACGCTGGGCATAAGCCTCGTCACCGGCTGCGCGGTGGGTCCGAATTACCGTACCCCGAAAGTCCCCACCCCGGGCGCCTTCGCGGAGGCCGCGGGCGCTGCGACTCCGGCGAGTCCGCCCGCGGGCGCGGCCTCACCCGCGCCAGTGGGGGTCGATCTCACGGGCTGGTGGCACGCGCTGAAGGATCCCGAGCTCGACTCGCTGATCGACCGGGCGATCGACGGCAATCCCGACGTCATCATCGCGCTCGACCGGCTGCAGGCGGCGCGCACCTTCGAGGCGGCGATCATCGGCACGGTGCTGCCCGAGGCGGAAGCCGCCGGCGGTGGCGGCCGCGGCACCGGCAGCAATCTCGCCCGCGGGCGCGCGCCGCAGGCGCAGATCTCGGCCAGTAACACCGCGGGCCTCGAGCACATCAACGAGGTGGGCGGATTCGATGCGATCTGGGAGCTCGACGTCTTCGGCAGGTACCGGCGCGAGATCGAAGCGGCCCGCTACGATACCGAGGCGACGCGCGCAGCGCGTAACAGCGTGCTCGTCTCGGTGATCGCGGATGTGGCGCGCGCGTACGTGGATCTGCGCGGCCTGCAGGTGCGCGCTTCGGTGTTGCAGGCGGCGGTCGGCGTGCTGCGCGAGTCGCTGCGCATCGTCAGCATCCGCTACGAGCGTGGCATCACCAACGAGCTGGACGTGACGCTGGCGACGCGCGAGCTGGCGACGCTCGAGGCGCAGGCCGCGCCGGTCGATGCGCAGGTACGCGCCGCCGAGTACACCATCGCGGTGCTGCTGGGCGTCTACCCGGAGGACCTGGTGAAGGAGCTCAGCGTCACCGCCATGGTGCCTTCGGTGCCGGGTGCGGTCGCGGTCGGTTTGCCGGTCGAGCTGCTGCGCCGGCGCCCTGACATTCAGCAGGCCGAGCGTGAGCTCGCCGGTGCGACCGCGCGCATCGGCATCGCCACTGCGAACCTGTTCCCCTCGCTGTTCGTCTCGGGCTCGATCGGCTTTCAGCGCCAGGACGCACCCGGACTGCCGATCATCGGGCAGCACATCTGGTCGGCAGGTCCCGGAGCGCTCTGGCCGCTGCTCGATTTCGGCCAGCTCGATGCGCAGGTGGAGATCGCCGATCTGCAGACGCGCGCGCTGCTGGTGAACTACAAGAAGACCATCGAGGAGGCGGTGCGCGAGGTCGACAGCAACGCCGGGCTGTACGCGGCACAGCAGGTGAGCCTCGGCAAGCTGGAAACCGCCCTGACGGCCAGCCAGCGCGCCGTCACACTCGCCAACGAGCGCTACCAGCGTGGTCTCACCGACTACCTGAACGTGGTGGATGCGGAGCGTCAGGAGTACGACATTCAGGAGCAGTTCGCCGCCACCCAGGTGGCCGCCGCGGAGGAGTTCATCGAGCTCTATCGCAGTCTCGGGGGCGGCTGGGAGAACTACCAGGCCCTGCCGCCCATACACCGGCCGGAGCCCGCCGTCATCGCCATGTTCCAGCGCACGCTGGGCCGCAGCGATCCGCTGAAGTAGCCGCTCGTGAAGCAGCAGGCCGTACGCCGCACGCAGCGGCGCGCGGACGGCGGCGAAGCCCGGCGCCTCCCTGCGCCCGTGACGCACCCTGCGCTGGACTTCATGGAAAACGCTCAGAAGGTGAAACGACCACCGACTGTCGGGGCAACGTTGTTGTCGTAGAAATAGGGGACGCCCGGCTTGTGCGGAATGGCGATGGCCAGACCGCCATAAACGTTGGAATAAGCAATGCCGGCATAGGCATCGAAACGCTTGGTGAAATGATGATCCAGGTAGAGCGAGCCCTCGTTGAGGTAGCCCGAGCAGGAACTGCGGTACCCGGCCTGCGGCGAGCAG
>Ga0187772_10000911_pt1 | contig 13571 bp, 14 predicted proteins | sample 0116_SJ02_MP15_2_FD_133137 | JGI IMG/M metagenome (GOLD analysis project Ga0187772, IMG submission 133137) | Tropical peat soil microbial communities from peatlands in Department of Meta, Colombia - 0116_SJ02_MP15_20_MG | ecosystem: Environmental > Terrestrial > Soil > Wetlands > Peat | place... | reverse complement strand
TCGTCGGCGGAACTTGATAACCCCGAAAGCTTTGGCAAAACACATTTCGCTGATGGCGAACTCTTCCTCGACCTGAAGCTAACCAAGAGTGAGTTAGCGGAGGGTTTGGCCCGAGACGTGGTACGTAGAATGCAACAAATGCGGAAGGAAATGGACCTAAAGGTGGACTCGTACGTTTACGCGTACATAGTCGCCCCCTCCAAGAACGATGTCGCCCTCTTGAAGAGTAAGGGTCGGTACATCGCCGGAGAAGTGCGTGCTAAACAGCTCAAGATAGCTGGCGATGAGAAGAAAGCCCAACTTCCCTACTATACGAAACAGTGGCAGATCAACGGGTTGACTTTTGAGCTTGGTCTATGCGAAACATCAAAACTGACACAGAAAGGCACGGTAGGGAAAGCGTCTACAGCGGCACCTCGATGAAGAGGCGCTCTAGGAGCTCCTTATACCGATTTCTTATCGTAACCTCGGTGACATTGGCGATCTCGGCGATCTCTCTCTGCGTCTTTCTCTCATTCGTCAGAACGGTCGCAATATAGGTCGCGGCGGCAGCTATGCCAGTTGGCCCGCGTCCGCTCGTAAGCTTCATCTCCTTCGCAATCTCAAGTATCTTGATCGCGATCGCCTCCGCTTTTCCAGAGATCACAAGTTTGTTACTGAAACGGGCCGCGTAATTCCTGCTTGTCGAGGGCGGCACGAAAGCTTCGAGTTCGCGGACCATGAACCTGTAGCTTCTGCCAACATCCTTCTTGTTCAGAGTCGAAGAAGACGCTATCTCGTCAAGCGTTCGAGGCACACCGCACTGTCTACAACTCATGTAAATGGCGGCGGCCGTAACGTTGTGAATCGAACGACCGCGAATAAGGCGCTTCTTAATAGCCCGGCGGTAAATCACCGAGGCGGTTTCGAGAATATTCTTCGGAAGGTTTAGCGAAGAAGCAAGTTTACTCAGCTCGGCCAACGCGACGGCGAGGTTTCGCTCCGTCGCATCGGAAACACGAACTCTGCTCTGCCACTTCCTAAGCTTATACAAATCCAGCCTCTGAGCGTCTGTGGCCCGCTTCCCCAGAACACGCCTATCACGCCAGTCAATAACAGTCGAGAGGCCCTTATCGTGGATGGTGTACGTGAGCGGGGCGCCCACTCGCGTCCGCTTCGTCTTCTGATCATCATCGAACGCTCGCCACTCAGGACGTGTGTCCGCAAGTTTCTCCGCAATGACGAATCCGCAGGCCATGCAAACAATCTCAGCCGCCTCGTAGTCCCGCATAAGTTTAGGCCCACCACACTCGGGACAGACCCGAATCTTAGCCGCGGCCTGTAGCGACCCCCCTACCTCACCATCGGATTCTTCCAACACTTGGCATCCACTCTAGTCGAAGGAGTAAACGATTCGGTGAACGAACTTGGCGGGCGAAGAAACCGTAGGTCTTACCGCGACGTATGGAGAAGTCACCGGGCCGAACAGGTCTTGAACTTTTCCAATTTCCTTCAGCTTAGTGTCGCAAACTTTCGTTCCAAGTTTGACGAAACAGGATTCGTCGCATCTGACTATGAGGCTTCGGCTCTTGGAGAAGTGAAGAATTTTGCCGAGCCTCCGCAAACTGTCTTCGTCACTCCCGTCGAGAGGGTTCGAGAGAAGCCCAGCATATTTAAACGTAGATATCACTATCAAATACTGCAACCTCAACCAAAAGCATCCAAACAAAAGTTACAATGACACCTGTCATGGGTTCAGCGGAACGACGAAACTGATCAGCGACGTTCAACAGTTGAAACACATACCAAGCCCGAAACGATCTCCATGCGCAACGTTCTAATGGAAGTAGCAAACGAACGGCCGCTTCAACCCTGAACGTTTTTTACGAAGCAAAAGCCACGTGGCGTTCAACGGTAGCTCGGTCAGATGATCAAGGGCGTCGTCCTCACAAATTTCATGTCATATGAGAATTCTTATGTACCACTAGACGCCGGGCTGAACCTGATTTGCGGACCAAACGGCGCCGGCAAATCCTCAATCCTCCTCGCGATTTCCCTAGTCCTCGGACAGGCGTACACTGAAAGATCGAAACGCCTCAGCGACCTCATAAGATGGGGAACGGACGAAGCACGAGTCACTATAATCCTAGACAACAGCGGCGAAAAGAAACTTTTTCCGCATTTCCACACCGACCTAGTCACGATCACTAGAGTCATCAAGAGAAACGGCACCTACTACTACCTGCTCCAAAACAAACCCGTGCCCAAGACAGCTGTCACCGACGTCTTCCAATCCATGGGACTCAACCCGGATAACATACTTGTCATCATGCACCAGTTTATGGTCGGTCGATTCGCCGCCGTAACGCCCCAAGACAAACTGAAGATGCTCGAAGAAGCGGTTGGTTTCCAATCCTACAGAGAAGAGGTACTCGACGCTAGGAAGCGACTGGAGAGCGTCATGAGCGAAGAGCAATCGCTGGTTCAAGTACTGGAGTCAACAAAGGAAACACACGACTTCTGGAAACGCGAATACGACCGCTTCCTACAGAAGCGACAGCTTGAAACCAAACTGGAGGCTTTGAAAAGTGAGCTGCTTTGGAGTCGCATCCAGAAGAAACGGGAAGCCTTAGCCCACGTCGAGGCTAGAATAGAGTCCAAGACTAGAGCACTTCAATCTATTGAGGATAAGATACAAGAACTGGCTGACTCGAAAAAGAAACGACAAGCAAAATATGATGAACTCAACCTCGGCAGGATAGGACTTGAGGACGAGAAAGTCGAGCTCGTCAAGCATATCACAACCCAGGAACTGAACATCGAGTGGGCGACGAACTTACTCAATCAATTCCGACCGATTCCCGTCGCAGCCGATGCCCCCCCGTCTGACCCCGCAGCCCAAGACATTGACAAATTCAGAAATGCATGGAAAGCGACGGCCGAAGAATCGCAAAGAAGACTTGAGAGGGAAAAGGAGAAGATGGCCACCCTTAGCGAAAGAATTGTCGATTTGAGCGGCAGACTTGAAGACGCTCTGACACGCCTCATCGACACTAATGTTGAGTATGAGGTTTCTGGGTTTAAGCGAAAATTGTTGAGTGAGGATCTCGCTGACCTTCAGGCTCAACTTCGCCTGGCAAAGGAAGAACTTGACCCGATGGTTGCCTCCGCAACGAAGACCAGTACACCAAGTGAATCACCGCGTAAAATTCTCGATATCATGGTTGAGATTGGCGCCGTGGAGGAACAGATGAAGCCGTTACTCTCCCTCTCCGAAGACGTCGAACGCATGTATTCCTCCTACGCGAAAGTCTACGAGGAACTGAAGGCAAAGGCGGATCAGGTCGCTGTCAGCCGCCAAGAAGTCATGACCGAACTGGATAAACGGCTATCACGGTGGAGGGACGTGCTATCCAACTTCCTAGAGGCACTGACGGGACGGTATGCCGAAATCCTCAAGGCAGTCAGCGCAACCGGCGCGGTTCGCTTAATGTCCTCTAGGGACATCGAAAAGTGCGGACTCGAAATCTTAGTGGGTTACAAAGGAAACAAGCCTACGGCACTCGACGCGTTCACGCAGAGCGGAGGCGAAAGAAGCATAGCCATGATGGCCTTCTTACTGGCATTACAGCAACACATCACTTCCCCGTTTCGCGCAATCGATGAGTTCGACGTCCACATGGACCCTAAGAACCGCGAATCCGTCACCCAATTGATCATATCGAACGCTGCCTCGATGACCGAAGGCCAATACCTCGCCATTACACCTGGCCAAGTGAACGTTACAGACCGAAGCCACGTGATCGTCGTACAAAACGTTGGTGGATCCTCCTTAGTTAGCGAGCTGAAGTAGGCTTGGAAGAGAAATCGAAGCCCGGCCGACGGACACTAGCGGCAGGCCGAAAGGAGTTGAAGGAGGTCATAGAGACTTGCGATGCCATCGAACGAAGGAAATTCAACCCGTTCTTTCTCGATGTGAAGCTGGGGGTTGATACCCTACGCGAATACTTCCCGCTCTGGGCAGAATTTCAAGACAACTGCCTAGACGCTCACGCGCTCAATAGGCTCTCTGAAGTGGTACGGCTTCAGAACACCCAATTGAAGTTTCAATCCAGCTCCCTATACGCCGAGCCAGAATTCGTTGCGAAGAAATTCCAACGAATGAGCGAGAAGCGCTTAGCGGAAGTGTTTCTGCAAAGTTGGCATCCCATTGTGGAGTTAGAGCAGCTTACTAACGAAGCCGTTTCTATCGGCCTCGACTACTGGAACCTACTGCTACCAATACAGGAACGTTGGAAGCGGCGAGATTACTCACGTGGAAAGAACCCTGAGAGTGCAGATTCCAACACGCTTGTTGGGCTCGGAATTCACGGGGAAAGGTTCGAGGCGACTCTGATGCAATTGTGGAAGGAACTCGCGGTAATCTATAATGCACAAAAGGCCCCGGTTGAATACTGGAAGTTTGTTAAGATGGGCAGCCACAGGGAGACGGTTGAGAGAGCATACTTCGTTAGTTTCCTCGTAACATACGGATTCGCGAAAATGCAACTTGAGGGCGAAAGAATAACCTTACTCCCCATCGAGCAACCTACCAACAAACCAGCTGAAGGCGGAGTCAGCGTCCCGATAGCGATCCCGAGTGAGGCTTAGCAATGTCGGAGACTGAAACAAAAGAGACCGAAACAAAGAGTTTCTACTCGGACAAGTTGAAACGGGCCGTTCACCTCCTAATCTTCCGACGAGGAAAACTGCCTGGGGCGAAGGAGTGGGAACTCAAGGAAAAGGTCGGCAAGAACTACCAGCAGGTTTTGGAGCAACTCAACACAATACTGTCTGACTTGGACTTGGAAATCAAGAAAGTTAGCGAGCCGCCATCGGGCCAGATGGCTGAGAGCGAGGAGACGGTTCAGATGAATGAACCCAGGTACTACGCTACTCTGAAAGGCTCCTTGGGCGTCAAGGAGGCAAAGATGATCGGGTGGAGAATCGACAACCTAGCAGCCCTAACCGGAGCAATAGCATACTTGGTCGCCAAGCAGGGAAAGGCCCCCCGGGACGATGTAGAGAGAGTGGTCGCGGAAAAGTACGGCAGATGGAAGGCGGCAACATTAGTGGACATATTCCTTCGTGCCGGATACCTTGAAGAGGATGACGCCGGAGTCACATCACTGGGATGGAGAACCAAAGCAGAAGTAAACCTACCCGCATTGATGACGAAGATGACTGAAGGCAGGGCTTAAGTTGACGCTTCACCCTCTCCCGACGCCTGCTTCATGAATTCATTCGGATACTTCTTGCGCGAAACGAACCCCTTCAAGTTTCCGCGCTTAACGTGCGACGACAGAGCCAGAAGTTGTTCTCTCTGGGAGTAATGGTCATGGACCTTGCTCCTACCCAATACTGTTAGAACCTGGCCAAGAAAGAAAGTGGGCATTTTCTGTTTGTTGCACATCGGGCAGCTGCAGGTCAGCCGCGCCCCGTACTCGCGAGTCCACTCCTTTCTCTTGAAAACTCCCCAGTTAGTCGCGTCGAACATGTTGATCTTATCCTTTGTGAGTGGGACGGGAGGAGGAGGAACAACCCACCGGTTGAAGCTGTCAACCCCGAAGAAGGGAAGCATCATTCCCTCCGAGCATCGCAGCAGGCTTCTCGCGAAGCGGATCTTGGGAGGAACCTGAAAGGTATGTACCCAGAGTTCAGGGTTCTTCCTTTTGACCTCCTCGAGAGATCTGAGGGCCTGATAATAGAAGCCGCCCTTCATGTCAAACCCTAGCGCCTTGATGCCCCTCTTCAGCAACGGCTTCAGCGCCTTATCGAAATCATCCGCATTCCCGGTGGGAGCGAGCACAGGCATCAGTGGCTTGTCTATCCCCCGGTTATCCAACCACCTCTCCGCGAACCTATACAGTCCAATGTAGTCCGTCGGCGACACACCCTGAGTTTGCTGAACCGTTACCACGTCCATATCGGCGAAGTACTGTAGGTCGAGCACCGTCCGCAAGTCAGAAGACTCTGTTATCGCTGCCTCGCCCTTAAACACGAGGAACAGCATACTGAGCGCGTCTTCTTGAGATCCAGTCTCTCGAGCCAATCGCCGCGCAAATTCCTTGAGAAATTCTTCTTCCTTGAGAATTCGCTTTAACGTTTCAGGATAAACTAGTTTCCCGGCGACCACGACCTCAGTAGGGAACTCCTGTTTCAAGCCTACGAGCCGAGTGGCGTTCAGCTCCGTCGTGGTCGCGAACTTGTTAGGAATCGGTATTTTCGCGTTTGAATAATCCAGTAGCCCGGTGGTCGCGCCCGTCTCGTCGTCCGCCTCGATGCCGCTCTTCTTCAGTTCTGGCATGCGCTCTCTCCAGCCGGGTTAGTCTTTTGCTTGATCTCACTTTAAAACTCAGATATGACACGCCGCACACTGAGTCAGACAGAGTTCCAGCCTCCACTTCAAGCGTGCGAGCAAACTGTCCAAAGACGTTCGGCTATCCTGAAATGCTTAATAGTTCGCCTTCCTTGGGCTACGCGGATTTCCGGAATTCTGAGGACACTTGTATTGGGCGAAGAAGTAGAACTACCACCACAACTCCAGGAACAGCTTGTTAGATTGCAGCAACTCCAACAAACGTTGCAATCCGTTTCTGCCCAGAAACAGCAGCTGGAGCTTGAACTTAATGAAACAGACAAAGCGTTGGTAGAGCTTGAAAAATCCACGGACGAGACCCCTGTATACAAGAGCGTGGGCAGCATCCTCGTAAAGTCTAATCGACAGAACCTCATGACGGAGCTAAAGGAAAGAAAAGAGCTGCTGACCACAAGAGTCACAGTGCTCGGCAAACAAGAAGACCGCACGAAAGACCGCCTCAAAGAAGTCCAAGAGAAACTTCAGGAACGACTTGCACAACGAAGCCCAACCCAGCCTCAGTGAGCACATCCACACCGTTTAACACCCTAAACGGGGGGGAGCGCAACGCCACTAGAGCTGACAAGGATACCCACGGATGATGAAGTGGAGCAAATGTGCCTGGCAGCTCAAGAAGCCGCTCGCAACCATTTACTGTCAAAAGTCTCACTAAAACGTATCAACGACATTGACGTGACGGTCGAGGCGATCGGAGACAAACCGCTGACGCTCTCAATCGACGTCGCGGTCGAACTTGAAAGTGGTGATGAAGACTTAGATCCGCTGGTCGACGAAGCAACCGACATAGCGTTCGAGGCTGCCGAGAAAAAGGCAAGGGAACTTGATCTATGCCGGGATACGTCCGACTAGCGAAGATGCTCCGAGGTGCCGAGACAACACTCGTCCTTGGGCATCAAAATGCAGACCCAGACGCCGTCTGCTCCGCCTTCGCCTTCTCACTCCTCGCGATGCGCCTCAACAAGAAATTGAAGTTAAGCTTCGCCGCGTCGGAGGGAATAAGCAAACTATCCAAGCAAATACTTCGCATAGTGCCGCTGGAGGTAACCGAGAACCCCGACCCGTCAGCGGCTGACCTAATCGTCACGGTTGACACAAACACTCTACAGCAGCTTGGGCAACTGCGGGACCCCGTCACTCAATCCGGAAAGCCGTTGGTCATGATTGACCATCACGCACCGCACCCCGACAACGAGAAGAGAGCCACACTCATCATATGTGATGAAACCGCAACTTCAACCTGCGAAATGATTCTAGAGATGCATAAGAAACTCCGCGTGGCAATAAGCAAAGAGGCCAGCCAAGCATTACTCATCGGACTACTTGTTGAAACCGGACACCTGACAATCGCTACGAGAGACACATTCCACTCAGCAAGCGAACTCATCAAGCGCGGAGCAGACCCCGAAGCCGCCTTGACCGCGACTCGATCGATAATGGATGAGTCGGAACGAATCGCACGGCTGAAATCAGCCCAGAGGCTGAGAACGGAGCGAATCGGCAAATGGATTGTGGGCTTCTCCGAAGTAGGTTCCTATCACGCGTCCGCGGCACGAGGGCTCATAGGTTTGGGGGCACACCTTGCGATAGTTGCGGGCAAGAGAGATGAAGAGCTAACGATAAGCCTGCGGTCAACGAAAGAATTCACCTCCGAAACCGGCTTCCATCTAGGACGAGACCTCGCTAATCCGCTCGGCGCGAGGATGGGGGGCATGGGGGGTGGGCATGCAACGGCGGCGGGCGCCAACGTCTCGGGTGAAGTCAACCAAGCCTTCAAATTGGCCCTTCACCTGATCAGAGAATTCCTGAAACCACCAACAAAGAATAATACGATGCCTTCCGCTAATGCGGCGGCTCCACCCCAGACTGGAGTAATTACTCAAGAATGATAAGGACCCGCAGAGGCACAGGCTGTGGCGGCAATTTCGGCGCGGAATCTCTCATTCAAGTATGCCGGCGCCGAAAAACCGTCGATGGAAGGGGTCACCCTAGAGGTAGAGAAAGGCAGTTTTGTAATCCTCACGGGCCCTAGTGGTTGCGGGAAGACAACCCTATGCAGATGCCTAAACGGACTCATCCCCAACTTCTACTCCGGCGAATTGACCGGCGAACTTGAAGTTGATGGAGTCAAGGTCGAAGGCAAATCCACCGCAGAACTGGCCACACACGTAGGCTTCGTCTTCCAGAACCCCGAGAACCAACTCTTCTCATTATCAGTAGAGAGAGACGTAGGCTTCGGCCTTGAGAACTTAGGCGTGCCTCGTGAGGAGGCACTTGAGAGAGTTCAATGGGCAATGCGAGCTACCGGCGTCTACGAGCTGCGCGAAAAAGCCCCCCACGAACTCTCCGGCGGACAGCAGCAACGTGCGGCGATAGCAGGCATCATAGCAATGCGGCCTAACATCCTAGTTCTGGATGAGCCAACTTCATTCCTCGACCCCAAATCCGCCGAAGAGATAGTCTCCGTAATTGCGAAACTAGGACACGACCTGGGATTGACCATACTCCTAGTCGAACACAGGTTGGACATCGTCTCCCGATACGCCGACCGAGTCATTGTCATGGACGAAGGAAAGATTAAGCTGGATGGACCACCACGAGAAGTCTACAACGACCAGGCGAGGCTTATCGGAATCGGCCTCCCCAGAGTAACAATGCTCGCCCACCTACTACGCAAGGACGGCATCAACCTATCCAACCCGATTACAGTCGAAGAAGCCTCAAGCGAAATTAGCAAGCTGTTGAACAAATGATCACAGTTCAAAATGTCTCATTCAACTACCCCGACGGACCACAGGTACTCCATGAGGTGAACCTCGCCATCAACGACGGCGAATTTGTCGCGGTAATGGGAGAGAACGGCGCAGGCAAGACTACACTCGTCAAAATGTTCAATGGACTACTCAAGCCAACCAAAGGAACAGTGAAGATTGACGGCGTTGCGACCCAAAAGAAATCCGTTGCACAAATGTCCCGTGACGTAGGCTTAATCTTTCAAAACCCAGACAACCAGCTCTTCGCCGAGACAGTCGCACAGGAGCTGGGATTCTCACTCAAGAACTTCGGCTTCAGCGACGAGATCATTCAAAAACGCGTAAGTTCCTACCTCCACCTTCTGGATTTAGAGTCGTACGCCGCCACGTCCCCCTTTGTCTTAAGCGGTGGAGAACGAAAGCGAGTCGCGCTTGCAGCGATCTTAGTGTGGGATCCGAAACACGTGATAATGGACGAGCCGACGATCGGCCAGGATTACATGCAGAAGGAACGGCTTAGAAATTTCATAACGCAGCTCGTGTCGCAAGGGAAGTCCGTCGTGATAGTAACTCACGATGTGGAGTTCGTAGCCGAATGCCAACCCCGAATCGTCCTGTTATCCCATGGAACGATAATAGGCGACGGCCCAGCAACACGCATCCTCACAGATCAGACACTTGTTGAGAAGGCATCATTGAAGATGCCCCAAATCGCGGATCTCATGAATAGGTTGGCGACCGATCATGACGCAAGCCGAGAAATAATAGAGGTCTACGCCGCAAGAGACTACTTGACCAAAAGGATCCGCAAAGCCACAGAACTAGCTCAACCTCGCCGAGGAATCGGGTAGTTGTCGCTCAGATTCGTTCAGGGCTTCAAATTCACCAAACTTGACACACCTATCCACAAACTCGACCCCAGAAGCAAATTCCTTCTAATCATCGGGTTCTTCGCAACGGCGCTAATGTTCACAAACATCTTCGTATTGTTAGTTGTCATTGCCTGCCAAATACCCGTCGTCCTCATGGCAAGAACCGTGAAACGCTGGCTTCAGTCAATGCGCGGCGGACTCCTATACGCAGGTTTCATCTTTTTCGCGAACCTCATCTTCGGCACACCCCTCATCCAGTCCCTAGCATTCGGAATCCGGTTCCTAGGCGTCGTCTCCGCTTTCTCCATCTTCTTCATGACGACCTCCGCCGACGACCTCGGATTGGCCCTGGAGAAAATTCACGCCCCCTACGCGATCGCATTCACGTTTACCACAGCCGTTCGCCTCGTGCCTACAATGGCCACAGACGCCCAAACAGTAGTTGACGCTCAACGATCCCGCGGACTGGAACTCGACAAGGGAAACCTCATGAAACGAGTACGTAACTACGTCCCAATCCTAATCCCACTCATCATCTCCGCCATACGACGAAGCGTTGAACTCGCCGAAGCATTAGAAGCTCGGGGCTTCGGAGCGACCGAAAAGCGCACCAGCATCGCTACCTTGACGATGCATCTCGCAGACTACGTCGTCATACTCGTGACCATCATAGGGTTAGCAATAGCGACGTACGTGTACTTGAAAGTGCCCCTACCCAACCCGGTCGTACCGATTCAGCTTCCCCACATATTGTAGAAGAAAACCCCCACCTGAGTTCCCTGACCGGCCCATAACCGGGATGGAGGCTATTGCCACGAGTTAAGATACTGCAACTGTTCGGCGGTAGAGTGGTCGATGCCTATGTTGTGGGTCTCGAGCCAGAGGGTGGCCGTAGACCTGTCAATTTCAGGCGGAACACCGTGAACCCTCGGAGCAAGCTTTCCCTTGTTCTTGACGAGGTGCTCCGCACAGAGGGCCTGGTCGGCGAACGTCATATCCATAACCTCCGCGGGATGACCGTCCGCCGCACCGAGGTTCACAAGCCTTCCCTCGGCGAGTAGGTACAGCCTTCGCCCGTTCCTCATCTTGAACTCTTCAACATTCATCCTCGCGACACGACTTGACACGGCCAACCGCCGCAACTCCTTGACGTCTACCTCTACGTCGAAATGGCCGGAGTTGGCGAGAACCGCGCCGTCTTTCATCTCCTCGAAATGCTCTGACGTTATGATTCCCTTGCAGCCCGTAGCCGTGATGAATATATCACCGATACGGGCGGCTTCTTTCATCGGCATCACGCTGCATCCTTCCATAACCGCCTCGAGCGCCCTGACGGGTTCTACTTCAGTAACGACGACCCTCGCGCCGAGGCCCTTAGCGCGCAACGCTATTCCCCGTCCTACCCAGCCGAATCCCGCGACCACAACCGTCTTCCCGGCGATGAGCATGTTGGTTGCACGCATAACCCCTTCAAGCGCCGACTGCCCCGTTCCGTGTTGGCTGTCAAAGAGAAATTTCGTTCGCGTATCGTTCACCGCTATCACTGGGTACTTGAGCAACCCAGCCTTCTCCATAGCCCTGTACCGGTGTACGCCCGTCGTGGTTTCCTCGCAAGCTCCAATCATACCAGGAATCAGTTGCTGTTGTTCTGTGTGTACAGCAACTGACAGCTCTCCCCCATCATCAATTATGAGCTTGGGGTTGTGCCCTAACACTCGGAGCAGATTCTCGTGGTGCTCCTCCGGATTGACCCCCCTCCACGCATAAACGTGGGCGCCCGACTCGGCAAGGGCCGCAGCCACATCGTCCTGTGTCGAAAGGGGATTGCTACCGGTTATAGCTACCGTACCGCCTCCCGCCATTAACGCCTGTCCCAGAACAGCGGTCTTCATTTCAAGGTGCATGCACATCGCAACGGTAATTCCTTGAAACGGCAGCTCCCTCTCAAAGCGTGCCTGAATCTTTCGCAAAACCGGCATGTGGTCACGAGCCCAATCGATCTTCAACCTTCCAGACGCCGCCAAGGAAATGTCCTTCACCCTACTCATGGCATTCTCTCCGCCCACTTACGGGACATTCGAAGGTCAAGATGGTTAAAACGGTTAACACTTTCCCTGGCGGGAAGCCCTAGATCGGAGAAACGCGGGGCTTTTAACTGAACGAGCCGACCTAAACCCGGACCTCGTCTTGCCGTCTATGCTAATCAAGAACTGTTCTTGGCTTCTGACCCAAAACCCTAACCGCGACATACTCCGCGACCATTCCATAATGATTGACGACGGAAAGATTATCGAAATCGGCTCCGCCGTCAAGGCCGCTGATGTTGTTGTCGACGGTGCGGGAAAGATCGTCCTACCGGGACTCATAAACACGCACACTCACCTCTCAATGGTGTTGCTTCGCGGCTACGCGGACGACATGCGGCTACAGGATTGGCTGCAAAAGAAGATCTGGCCTGTGGAAGTAAGGTTGACGCCCGACGCATGCTACCAAGGCGCGTTGCTCGGTTGCGCCGAGATGATAATGTCGGGAACAACCACGTTCATCGACATGTACTTCAACATGGAAGACGTGGCCAGGGCCGTTAAGGAGTCTGGGCTAAGGGCTCTACTATCGTATGGGATAATCGACCTATTCGATAGCGGAAAAGCGAAGGCGGAGCAGGAGAAGAGCCGAAAGTTCTTCGAATACGTGCGAAGCCTAGAAACTCCCAGAATTCAATTCGCCCTAGGTCCCCACGCCCCTTACACATGTTCACCAGAAACCTTACTGTGGGCTAGGGAATTTGCCGAGAAGAACCGAGTAATTAACCACATTCACATCGCCGAAACCCGCAAAGAACAGGCAGACTCCCAGAAACAACACGGAGCACGAGTCGTCGAATACCTAGACAAGATTGGAGCACTATCCAGCCGGATGCTCGCCGCGCACTGTGTCTGGCTCACAAAGAGCGAAGTGACGATCCTGGCAAAAGCGGGCGTAAAGGTAGCCCATTGCCCCGTCTCCAACATGAAGTTAGCCAGCGGAGGCGTCACCCCACTTCCCGAGATGTTCGATGCAGGAATCCCGGTCGGCCTCGGAACCGATGGGGCGGCAAGCAACAACTCCCTCGACATGTTCGATACGATGAAAGTCTGCGCCCTCCTCCACAAAGCCCACCGATGGGACCCCACAGTCTTGGACGCACAGAAGACCCTCGACCTAGCCACCATAGAAGGTGCGCGGGCGCTTGGGATTCAGGACGAGGTTGGTAGCATAGAGGTTGGCAAGAAAGCAGACATAATCATGCTAGACTTGCACTCTCCCAACCTAAACCCAATACATGCGAAAGAAACCATAATTTCCGACTTGGTATATTCAGCTTCCCCGGCAAACGTAGACACGACGATCGTGGACGGCCAACCGCTGATGGTCAATAGGAAACTCCTAACCATGGACCTCCGACAAACCATCCAGAATGCCGCTAAGGTTGCTAACGAGCTCGTGCATCCCTAGCGTATTGCAGGAGACCCCAGCCACAATAGCTAAGCCGGGGACTCACCTCCTGGTAGG
>Ga0187772_10000910_pt1 | contig 13572 bp, 13 predicted proteins | sample 0116_SJ02_MP15_2_FD_133137 | JGI IMG/M metagenome (GOLD analysis project Ga0187772, IMG submission 133137) | Tropical peat soil microbial communities from peatlands in Department of Meta, Colombia - 0116_SJ02_MP15_20_MG | ecosystem: Environmental > Terrestrial > Soil > Wetlands > Peat | place... | reverse complement strand
TACAACAAAAGGGCTACGCTGGAAGGTGGACGAGTTCCCTCGGACATGAGTCTGGTTGTTCAGACGGGGTTCGAGGAATCCCAGGTCCAGGACACGCTTCGCCGGTCCATTCTCAGTCTGGGTGACGAGGTTCCCGTCAGTGAAGTGAAGCCGATGCAGGCAGTCCTCTCTGAATCCATGTCTTCCTCCGCTTCCACCACCGGGCTGTTTGTCGCTTTTGCCTCGCTCGCCCTGATCCTCGGGGCCATCGGCATTTACGGCGTTCTCTCCTTCCTTGTCTCCACGCGCATTCGCGAATTCGGAATTCGTATAGCCCTGGGAGCCACCGCGCACGACCTCCTTTGGTTAGTTCTGAAAGAGGGCGCGATTTTCTCGATCCTCGGCATCGCTTTGGGGCTCGCGTCTGCTTTCGTGATCACCCGCTTGCTGGCCAGCGAACTCTATGGCGTTTCTCCCGCTGATCCTTTCACGTTTCTTGCTGCTGGTTTTCTGATGACATTTGTCACGCTCTTGGCGTGTTACATCCCGACGCGCCGCGCAATGCGCGTGGATCCAATGGTTGCATTGCGCTACGAATAGGGGAGGCGAACTTATGGACATACAACGACCATCCAACGCACGGGCCAAGAAAATACGAAGAATCGTCTATGCGGCGATTGGGGTCGTCTCGCTCGCCGGAGTGACGTTTGGCGTGTCCCGCCTTCGCCCGGCCGCGCCCTCGGTGGACAAGGCGACCATCTGGACGGATGAAGTTAAGCGTGGCCCGATGGTGCGCGACGTGCGCGGCATCGGCACACTCGAGCCGGAGGATGACGCGGTGGCCTGGATACCGGCGCGAACCGATTCACGCGTCGATCGGATCATCCTGCATCCTGGGGCGATGGTGCAGCCCTCTAGCATCATTCTGGAGTTGAGCAATCCGGAGCTTGAGCGCGACGTTCTGGACGCGGAATACCAACTGAAAGCCGCACAGGCCGATTATCAGAACCTCAAAGTGCAGCTCAACAGTGAGCTCATGAACCAGAAAGCCGTGGCCGCGCAAGTGCGCAGCGACTACGAACAGGCAAAGATCCAGCACGAGGTCGACCAGAAGCTCTTTTCCGAAGGCCTCGGCGCGGAAGTGAACGAAAAGCTCTCCAAGGTAAAGGAAGAGCAGCTGGCCATCCGTCTGCAGCTCGAGGAAGAGCGGACCAAGAATGCCGAGGATTCCGCCGGAGCGCGCCTGATGGCGCAGCAATCTCATGTCGATCAACAGAAGGCGCTCTACGACTTGAAGCACAGCCAGTTGGACGCCCTCCACGTCCGTGCTGGAATTCAGGGAGTTCTGCAGCTTGTGCCGGTGGAAGTAGGGCAGCGCGTGTCGCCTGGAACAAACCTGGCACGGGTGGCGGATCCGCGGCGGCTCAAAGCCGTGATCAAAATCCCGGAAACGCAGGCCAAGGATGTGGTCTCCGGCAAGCCCGCCTCCATCGATACTCGGAACGGCATCGTCAAGGGTGTCGTGTCGCGCGTGGACCCCTCCGTCCAGAATGGTACCGTTACCGTGGACGTCCAGATCACCGAGCCCCTCCCGCAGGGTTCCCGCCCCGACCTCAGTGTGGACGGCACAATTGAGCTTGAGAACCTCAAGGATGTCCTCTATGTGGGTCGGCCAGTCCATGGCCAGTCCGATTCCACGATTGGCCTGTTTAAGCTCGTGGATGACGGCAACGAAGCCGTGCGCGTGAACGTCAAACTGGGCAAGAGCTCCGTGAATACCGTCGAGATTTTGGATGGACTCAAGGTCGGAGACAAGGTGATACTCTCCGACATGTCCGCCATGGATGCGTTCGACCGCATTCGCTTGCGGTAAGGTGGGGCAGGGAACTTGGCGGTGGGTTCGAGCGTATGACAGGACAGGGCCAGCGAAGGTGTGCAAAGACCGCACCCCGACTCGCAACGTCTAAGCAAGGGATAGGGCTGGCGGCGGCAGGGAAGCTGACAATAGGGTTTCGCAAGTCCAGAGTGGAGGCTTGGAACATGTCGACAATGAATGACACGCTGATCAACCTGCAAAAGGTCAGTAAAGTGTTCTTTACCGATGAGTTGGAGACGCACGCGTTGGACGAAATCGACCTGGTAATTAAGAAGGGCGAATACTTGGCCATTGCAGGGCCTTCGGGCTGCGGGAAGTCCACGTTGCTGGCGATCCTGGGATTGCTGGATTCGCCGACGGAAGGGGCCTACTCGCTCAATGGCCAGGCCGTGGCAAGCCTCAAGCTCAGCGACCGCTCCCGCATCCGCAACCGCGAGATTGGCTTCATCTTTCAGGCGTTTAACCTGATTGGCGATCTCACCGTCTACGAAAACGTCGAGCTTCCGCTCACCTATCGCGGCATGGCCTCCAGCGAGCGCAAGGAAAAGGTCCAGAATGCTCTCGAACGCGTCCAGATGGCCCATCGCGCCAAGCACTATCCGGCCCAGCTTTCCGGAGGTCAGCAACAGCGCGTGGCTGTGGCGCGTGCCCTGGTCGGCGATCCGATGATCCTTCTGGCGGACGAGCCGACCGGGAACCTCGATTCGAAAAATGGCGACTCCGTCATGGAGTTGTTGAAAGACATTCACGCCAGTGGCGCCACCATCTGCATGGTCACGCACGATCCGCGGTACGCCAATCACGCCGAGCGCACCGTGCATCTCTTCGATGGGAAGATCGTCGACGAGACGCACTCCGCGCCCGTCGCCGTCTAGCCACCCAATCGCTTATCCCGAACCCACGTAATCCTACGAGCGGGTGCCCCACACGCCGGTTTTGCGTGTGGGCTCTTGGGGTTCTCTTTTTCTCGGACGGCCTCAAAAGGCCTTCCATACTACTAGCCGAACTTCAGGTCGGCTTCGCAGCTCGCGGAAAAAGGTAGCTTCTTAGCCACTGCCGCGTTTAGAGCCCTCCCCACGCACGATTCTTGACCCCGGAAACAACCCCCGGTGGTATACTCCCCCCAACCTTGCCGGTCCGGAGGTTGCCATGTTCCGGCGCATCGCTCCCTTGGTTTTTCTGTCCTGCCTGCTCTGCCTGCTGTTTTCTACGACAAGCTACGCCCAAAAGACCGCCACGATTGCAGGAAATGTCTACTTCGAGAATGAGTACTCCGCCGCCAAGCATGTGACTGTAAGTCTAATGAATGAAGAGCATCAGCTGATCGAAACCGAGACCACCACTGACGCGGGACAATTCCGCTTTGGGTCATTGATTCGCTCCGTATACTCTCTGACCGTTTCGGCGACGGGTTACGAGACTCTGACGGTGGACGTGGACATCTCGATGACCTCGGACAAAACGCTCTCGCTCTACCTGAAGCCTCTCGTAAAGAAACAGGAATCTGCGGTTTCGAGGACTGTGTCCACCCACGAGCTTTCCATGCCTGATAAGGCAAGAGAGCACATGGAGGCCGGGATCAAGAAATTCTATCAGGCGAAAGACGCACATGCGGCCAGTGTTGAGTTTGAACAGGCCCTGCAGCTCGCCCCGGGTTACTACGAGGCCGCCTATCAGCTCGGCGTCGCGCAGATGAACGTTGGAGACAATGCTCGAGCGGAAGAAAACTTTCGCAAGGCAATCGCTTTGAGCGGAAACAAGTATCCGGAGGCGGATATCGGGCTGGGTACCTTATTGCTGGATACCGGAAGAGTCCCCGATGCCGAAAGGTCCCTTCGCCAGGGCCTCCAACTGAATCCGAATCTGTGGCTGGGCCATTACGAACTCGGGCGGGCTCTGTTGAAAGAAGATCGCCTCTTCGAAGCCCAAACCTCCGCCGAGGAAGCCAAGCGGTTGGCGCCAAGCGCGCCCATCGTCTATCGCCTGCTTTCGAATATCCACTTGCAGCAGAAGGATTATCCCGCGCTGTTGGAAGATTTGGATGCGTATTTGGCCCTCGACCCGAATAGTCCGGCGGGCGTCCGCGCGAAAGAAGTCCGCGAACAAGTCTTGGCCAAAGTCTCCCAAGAGCACATGGCTCCCGCCTCCGCAAAGCCTTAGCCGCAAGCGTGGACGGCGTCGCCGCACAAACTTGCTTCCTGCAAAACTGTGAACTCTCAACTTCTTTTGGGTGTCCCACACGCCATTTTCTTACACTCTTGTACCTTTGCACTCTTCCACTTCTTGTCTTCGCGCTCTCCCTCACCGTGTCGGGAACATGTACGATTCCAGCAGATCCGCCCGTCCCTTGCTATCGGCCGCCAGCACCTTGAGAAGGTCGCTGACGGATAACATTCCCCGATAGCGGTTCTGCGCGTCCAGAATCAGCAGGTGATACACACCGTGTTGCTCCATCGCACGCAGACTCTCCTCAAACGTCATGTCCGGGCTGACCGTCAACAGGTCGCGGCTCATGATCTCGGACACCTTCATCCACGCCGGGCATTTGTTCTCCGCTGCCACCTTGTCGGATATGTCGCTCTGAGAAACCACGCCGGCCAGTCTGCCCGTGCCGTCAAGGACGCCTACGGAACGCACCTGCTTTTCGCGCAGGTACTTCGCCGCGTCCATTACCGTTGTTTCTTCGGATATGGAATACACTTCTTTGCGTGACCCGATCAGTTCCGAAACTTTCATGGATACCTCCGGGGGCCAAGTTCCGCAAATCCTAGCGCCAGACCCCTTCCAATGCAATTCCTTTTCTCCGGACCGTCGGGAAACAAAATGTTTTTCCGTGTAGACTGCTTCCCTTATGAGCGCACACGTGAAATTGACCGCTTCGGATGGACACCGCCTCGATGCTTACCTCGCCGAGCCAAAAACTCCCGCCGGCACGGCCGTTGTCATCGTCCAGGAAATCTTCGGCTTGAACGGACACATTCGCTCCGTGGCAGACGACTACGCGAGCCAGGGGATCGCGGCGGTCGCCCCGGCGCTCTTCGATCGCGTGGAAACGGGAGTCGAGTTGGCGTACACCCCCTCCGACGCTTCACGCGGCATGCAGATAGCGACGAAGATTGGCTTCGAAAAGGCGCTTCAGGATGTTTCCGCGGCCATCGATCACGCCTCGCGAATGCCCGGAATAAAGCCTGGAACAAAGAACGTCGGCGTTGTAGGTTTTTGCTTTGGCGGAACGCTGGCGTGGCTGGCAGCCACTCGCCTGGATCCCACTGCCGCCGTTTGCTATTACGGAGGCCAAATCGCACGGTTCGTTCAGGAACAGCCGCGTTGTCCTGTACTGATACACTTCGGCTCGAAAGACGCCCACATCCCGTCCTCGGAAATCGAAAGGATTCGCGCGGCCCATCCGGAACTTCCGGTCTTCCTGTATGACGCGGGTCACGGATTCAATTGCGACCAGCGTAAAGACTACGAACCTCATTCCGCCGCCCTGGCCCGAGCGCGCTCCTTGGAGTTTCTGCGCAACGCGCTCGTGCTGTAGGGCGGCCGGGCACCCCACACCCCGGTTTTGTGTGTGGCAGTCTTAGATTTTTCTTTCTGCCGCTGCTTCTGTTTTCTACGGCAACTTCAAAATCCACCAACTGACCTTCTCCATCGCCACCGGCGACATTGTCTCCTCAATAGAGGCGTATTCCGTAGGAGAGCCCGTGTTTGCGGTCTGGAACAGATGATTCAACCCAGGCAACTCGTCGACTTCATAATTCTTGTTGCCTCCCTCCGCCAACGCCTTGCGAATGACGGGAAGATTCTGCTTCGGCGGAACCTGCAAGTCCTTTTCACCATTCAGGGCTAAAACCGGGCAGCTCACCTTCCGCAGCGCGGGTCCCGGATCGTACGCCAAAAAATACAGAAACCATGGGGAAGTGAGCACCCTCACTTGTCCTCCCACTTCCGGGTCCTTCGCCTGAGCGGCGAGTTTCTCGCGCAAGTCTTTTTCCAGATTTGGACTGTCCTTTTCCTTTACGGCCACGGCAAGAAGTTCCGTTTCCTCCGCAGCCTGCTTTTCCGCTTCCTCCTTGCTCATGCCTGCGGCTTCCGAAATCAACTTCTTTTGCTCCACCAGAATCTGATTGCCGGGAACAGCCGACCCCGCCAGCATCACGATGAAAGCCACATCCGGATTCCGCGCGGCCACCATCGGCCCAATGATGCCGCCTTCGCTGTGGCCAATCAGCCCGATCTTCTTCGGATTCACTTCCGGCCTCGTCTTCAAAAAAGCCACGCCCGCTTCCACATCTGTCGCGAAGTCTGCGGTCGTGGCAGTGCCGAAGACGCCCGTGGATTTGCCGACGCCGCGATCATCGACACGTAGCACTTCAATTCCTTTGCGCGTGAGCCAGTCGGAAAGAACCAGAAACGGCTTGTGTCCCATCAGGCTCTCATCGCGATCCTGCGGGCCGGAACCGGTGATGAGCAGGACCGCCGTGAACGGTCCTTTGCCAGGTGGAATCGTGAGCGTGCCGGCCAGAGTGTCTCCTTGCATTTTGTTCTCGTAAGAAACTTCCTCTTCGCGATAGGGAAGTGGCCGCACGGGATTTTGCGGCCTCTTGTATTCCAGCGAGGTCGCGTCCTTCACGGGCTTGAGCACCAGCGGCTTGGAAGTGCCGTGCTGCGTCCATGTACCATCGATCTTGGACTTGTCGTCGCTGATCTTTCCTTCGAAGACGCCGTCCAGTTGCTTCAATTCGATTTTCAGCGCGGAGCCCGTGCGCGTCACTGACGTGACCGGGATACCCTTCGCTCCCTGGTCAAGACTGTCCATGGTCGCATGCAACCCGTCCGCTGTGTTGATGATATGAAACACGATGCGCAGTTTAATCGCGCCTAAATCGAGCGTACCCAGCCATGCGCCGTCAATATCCGAAGGCGCCACTTTCTCCTTCTCTTTCTGCGCCGCGGCCGGAGCGCGCTTGAAATTCAGGTCCAGCGGCTGTCCCTGGACCCACGTGCCTTTGATCTCCGTGGCGTCTTTGTTCACCACGCCCTCATACGTGCCATGAACCGCATCGACGGTCATGTTTAATTTCGAATCCTTCACCGTAATCGCGCTGACGGGAATCCCGTTCGCGTTTTGATCGACGCTATCCAAAGTAGCCTTGAGCGCACCGTTCTCCCCTTGCGTGATGTGCAACACCAGATGCAGTTGCGCCCCGCCCGCTTCCAGCACGCCCTGCCAATCTCCGGCAACCGATGGCGCGGCAGCTTGCGCCGAACACGCCCCCGCTCCCACACTCAGAGCCGCTACCACCAGACAGCACCCCGGGATGATCCTCATGTCCCCCCCCCTCTATTCGTCCGCTTACAATTCGCCCCGTTTCTCCAATTGCTTGTAAAAAAGCAGCGAGTAGACAGCCGGAACCAGCGCTCCTGCTAGAAGAATGGTCATGACCGGCAGCCCCGGCAATCCAAGCGCGGTCAAGAGCAGTCCAAGGAGCCCCGCCCCGACCAGCGTTTTCGCCGCGAAGCGATGTGTCATGTTCCAGACGCGCTCGTTGGCAATCGTCCACGGCGTGCGGATGCCCACGTAGAAATTCCGGCGCACTTTGCCCATAAGATTCCCGAGCAGCGCAATGATCAGGCACACGCCGCCGACAATCGCCCTGCCGATATTCATCGCATGCCCCAGCCCAGCCCATAGCACCAGCAGCTGAAAATACGCGGCCATGCAAACCAGCATGAGCATAATCTGCAGGTATGTCGTCCGGAACGAATCCACTTCGAAGTTTTTCGGAGAAAGCCACGGCAGCGCTCGCATGAACAGCATCATGGCCATTATGAATCCCGGCCCGAGAACGAATAGCATCCATTTGGGGCTGTATCCGTTTGCCTGATTGTGAAGATTCCAGTGCGTCGGTATCATGGCCGGCAGGTGCGGATAGGCCACCACCGTGACCATCGCCAATGCCGCCATCAGCAAAAGGCCCGTCAGATAGTAGTTTCTGCTCATGATTTCTTTCCTTTGCTCTTCTTGCCGTCACCCGCCAATTCCATGGCCCAGGCCATCAGGTCCTGCACCACCGTGGTATTCAGGCCGTACCAGATCTGCTGGCCCTCGCGCCGGCTGGTGATCAGGTCGGCGTCCTTCAAAACTTTGAAGTGGTGAGACATGGCCGGCTTGGTCATATCGAACTTCTCCGCCAGCGCCCCTGCCGTGATCTCCCCATGTCGCAGAAGCGCAAGGATCTCCCGCCGTGTCGGATCGGACAGCGCCCGGAATGTCTTGTTGCCGCTCATCGATATTTAAGTCTCATTGTAATTAAACATCCATTTAAATATACAGCGCTCACACGCGGTTGTCAAGGAAGGGGAAGGCACCTCCCTCGCATTACTCGACATGGCAGCTTTCCAAGCGGCCGAGACGCGCGGAAAGGAGAGGACTAAGGGACCGTCCCCTCGGGTGGTGGCAGAGGGGTCTGGCGGCGATCCACGACGGAGAAGCCCGGAGGAAGCTGGAAGAGAGAGGGGTCGGGATCGCCGAGAATAAGGCTAGTTACGGTGAAGGTCTGTTTGCCGATGCGAGGGTCATTGCGGATGGAAAGAAGATTGAGGCTGAGCTGGGGGGACCACCAGAATTCATTTTCGACGGTAACTTTGCGGTCGTTGCCGAAGACCCCGGGGTTATAGATAAGGGTGTCGTGGGTGCCTTCGGTTTCCACACCTTGAATGAACTGCTTACCCAAACTCGCGTGCATGGCCGTGCCTTCATCACCTGGTAGCGGCCCGGTAGTCGGACTCTCCGGCCTGTAGACATTGTTCGTGCTGCCGGAATAAGGCAGAAGTTCGCAGGTGTTGGTCTTCGGGAGGAAGAAACAGTCGTGGCGAGTGTGGGCGTTAGGGTCGGCGATCTGGATGAGCGTCATGACAGGCTGGACACGAGGGTCGTCCTTAGGGATGAGCGCCCAGCGCTCCTGATAGACGCGCCCCGCGGCATCCCGGGCAATGCGGCGTTTATTCACGAGGGTGATGTGACCACCTTCGGGAAGTTGCCGTTCCCATTCCGTTTCAAGCATAAGGGTAAAGGGCGCGCCGGCCTTCGGTGGAACGACAATGCTCTGGAGGACTTCGTGCACACCACCATCCTGGGTGGTTACAAAATGAATGGGCGGTTTCGGAGTTTGTGAGCTAACTGGTTCTTGCCCTAGGAGGGAGCGGCTCGCAAAGCCTAGCGCAATGAGAAGAAAGAAGGAGGCTCGGCGCATGCCCACCTCGATTGGAGCTATCCTGCCAGAAAATTGAGCGAGGAAAAAGGGCGATATTGCGTCGGCAGTGGTCGAACTTCAACTCGTCCTCTCTTAGCACAGGCTTTACGGCTTGCGGGAAAAAGCTGCTCCTTAGGGGGTGGGGGCTTTCAGCCCCCACGCAAGCTGTTTTGAATGAGTCGGGCTTCAGCCCCTGAAGACTCGCTGGGTGCCCCACATGCCGTTTTTTCATGTGGGGCCTTGTATTTCTCCGGAAACGCCCAACGATCGTCCTAACTCGTCGGACTCTGCTCGTTGGCGCAAGCGTTGCCTTTATTCTGAAGGATGGGAAGAACATTCGCGTCTGGATAATTCGGACGCCGCGGCTCCTCTGACGACAACGCCGCTCCGATCTTCACGGACGTGTTGAATATGGAACCTAGTGGCAAGAACCCGCCGAGCTTGTAGTTCGCCAGTGACGCCAGCGCCATCGACGCAATGCACCCGCAAGACCCACAATCCGGCGTCCCACCAAACTGGCAGGGAGTAATTTCCGTCGTAAGGTCAGCTGAAACCGTCAGCGTCGTCTTGGCAAACACACACTCTTCCGGCGCATGCGGCGGACTCGCGAACTGCCGAATCACTCGTTCGGACATGTCCAGCTTGGGAAACCGTCTACGCAATTCCAAAAGCTCCGTAATCACGCTCGCGCGCTCTTCTGCAGTGAGCATCTCCGGCAGCTCGTCGCCCACCTGCGGCGTGAACAAACTGAACCAAACTTTTTTGATCTCCGGCCGGGGCGTCCAGAATTTCAGGAAATCCTCCAAATATGCCGGTCGCTTCATCATCTGGCCGGTAACCGTACAGTGGACGGTGACGCTCTGCCCAGCGATGTTCTTCAGAATACGCGCATACGTGGCGGGCGCGCGCCGAACATCGTGCTCGGGTTGCAGCCCATCGATGGACACGGCAATGTGCAGCCGCTCCAGATTAGCCCACGAAGGATGCATCGGCCGGAACGCGCTCGTCACAATTTGCAGGTGCATTCCGCGCTGAAGCAGCAAAGGCACCAGCGTCTCCAGTTCGCGGTAACGCACCAGCGGATCTCCGCCAACGATGGAGAGGTGCAGGGGCTTGATTCGGTCCACCACTTCCAACACGCCGTCCACCAGGGCTTGTCCCTTGCGGTCGTTCAGCTCGCGTAGTGTGCGGCCGGTGCCAAGGTGCGAGTCGTCGTATGCGTAACACCCGGGGCATTTTAGCGGGCATTCGCGGGTAATTTCGATCGAAAGGGCAGGGGGCTGGCCGGTGAGAATCTTCCCCCAAGCTTGAAAGATCTGGTGAATTTGCACCGTCGTTAGCCTCGTATGTTCGCAAAATGGCATCCACTAGGAGCTTCGCGATAGAGGGCGGGTGGGAAGTGCGAAGCGAAACAGGTAGCTATGTCAAAGGTGCACCCGCCACATCTTAGGTTTGAAGGTCTCTACACGAGGGGCTACGACGAGGCAGTGCTATCCTCTCCATAAGTCCTCCCCCTAAGCCCATTGGATGCAGATTTTGTGCCGAGCGGTGCGGAATCCTCGGCCACTCCTAGCCTGTGCGTGCCCTTCTTGTCTTTGTAGTGGCTTCAGCCTCTGCGTCTCTAATTCTGTATACTTGTGCGGCTTGGCTTTCTGAGGCGGACCCTCCCTAAACCCGGAACACCGGCTCCAATTTAGAGACCTTTTCCCTCAGCCCACTCAACTCCGCCGCCGAAAGCGCGGGCAGGGGAGCCGCCGCAATCGCCATCGCCAGATCAAAAATGTGCTCGTCACCCGGCGGAACTGCAGCAGTCACTTCCTGATTCAGCGTGAAGCGCAAGGCCAGCGCCGCCATGTCTGGGTCGTCGATAGGTTCGTACCAGCACTTGGCGTATTTCCGGTCGCTCTCTTTCAAATCCGCCGGCCATTTGCCGAAGGCGAGCGACTTTAGGGCCATGCGAGCCATTCCCTTCGATTTCGCCTTCGCCAAAATTTGCGGGCCAAAGCCGCCGTTCTCCCAGGCGTTCACATTGACAGGAAAGAGCACGCTGTCCAGTTCCAGCGCGTCCATCAACCTTAGGGCTGCGGTAGCGTTGTGCGCGGAAAATCCAAGATGCCGCGCTTTGCCTTCCTTTTTGGCCGCAAAGAAAAACTCAGCCGCCCCGCTGGGAGCCAGAATCTTATCGACATCGCTCATCGAACCGATCGCATGGAACTGGTAGAGATCGACATGATCCGTATGGAATCGCTGCAGAGTCTGCTCGAATTCCGCCTGCGCTCCTTTTGCGTCGCGGCTCATCGTTTTTTCGGCCAGGAACGCGCCATTGCGGTAAGGCCGCAGCGCTTCGCCGAGCTTGATTTCCGCCTCGCCGTCGAAATAGGAAGGCGCGCAGTCGAAATAGTTCACCCCGCGGTCAAACGCTTCCGCCACACGCCGCGAACCTTCCTCCTGAGGCATTTTGCAGACGACAATCCCGCCCATCGCCAGGATAGAAAGCTCGATGCCGTCCTTGTAGGGACGCTTCGGAAGAGTTGCTCTTGGATCTCCCCACGCGCTGGCGGCAGAAAGGGAAGCGGCTGCACCTACGCCCGCTCCCAGAAAGGCTCGACGGTCCATGATGCTTCACCTCTCGCGGGATTCTAGGCCGCGGCAAGGTGGCCCGCAAGGTTGTTTTCCATTCGAGGGACTTCTCATGGAAGGACCTATAAGAAATCAAGTGCGCAGTGATAATCGAAGAAGGCGTCTTTGTTGGCTTGGGCTTCCTGTGGATACTTCGCCATCAAAACCCCATAGGCCGCGCGCAGGTTCGTCGAAGCTTTTTGCACGTTGGGATCACGGCTGATTTGATCCGCAAACGCGAAGCTGGTGCCTTGGGTTTTCCAAGCGACAAAGAATTGCCGCTCGGCGTAAAGGGCGGTAAGGATGTCCTGGTGGTAGGCAACCAAAGACTTTGGCGGGATCGTGCCTTGGACGTAGGCGATGAGGCGGTCGAAATTGCCGTCGATGTCACCGCGATGGAACACTCGGTTGGAGTAGTTTTGTAGCCCCGCGACGCGTAACGCGACGCCCTCGTCGAGAACTTCGAAGATGACCCGAAGATAAGCTTGTTCCTCCGGCGGCACCGTCGAATTGGCTTCCATCCAGATGGTTCGCCGATGAGGGATGGCGGCATAGGCCCGCTCGATGGAGATACCTGCATCGACAATGGGCGGGTCGTTATATTCGATCGGGGCAGGAGGTGCGGCGTCCACGATGGAGGAAGTTGGCCCCGAATTCTTGCATGCAACGAGGAGAACGCATGCAAGAAAAGCAGGAACTGCGAGATTGCGCATCATGGGCCTCTGCGTGAGTGTAATTTTTCTCAGTATGGCAGGCAATTCAGTGAAGCGGAGCGGTTCGGAGGCAGCTGTTGTGGTAAAAAGTACTGTTGGCTCACAAAAATGCAGGCCCCTTACTGCATTTGTGGCAAGCAAGGGGCCTGCGTTTAGTCTTAGTGTTACTCGCTGGGTTGAGTGGCAGCGGGCTCGTCAGGAGGCGGGCCAAAGCCCGGTTCATCAGGCCCCATCTCGTTGTCGGCGGCGGGCCCGCGGCGTCCTCCACGGCTTTTGCCTTGCCACCGATCGCGCATTGCCTGGCGCAGCTTTTGACGTTGATCGGTCGTCAGCGCGTCCCGCATGTCTAGGCGGAAATTCACACGCGACTTCTCCAGCGCCAGTTGCGACGTGCTGATCTCCTGCAGCTTGGCATCGATCGCCGCGCGATCCGGCTTGTCCGCTGCCAGCAAATCGCCCAAGTCAACGCGCTTCACCTGCAGATCGGCGCGCTGCCGAATCTCTGTCTTGCGGAACGTCGATTCCTGCTGGCGAATCTTGGCCACCTGTTCCGGCGTAACACCGACCTTCTGCTGAATCTCCGGATCGCTCAACAGGCGCGACAGGCCAAATTCACCGCGCGGCCCACGCTGGCCCCGGTCAAAGCCCATTCGCCGCTGGCTCCACTGCCCACGCCCTCCACCGGGCCCACCAGGTCCCATCGCACGGCCGGGGCCATCAGGCGCCGCGGCGGGGGGCGCCTGCGGTCCATCTTGAGAGAGAACGGGCCCGCAGCTCAGCGTGAGGGCAAGTAACGCCAAGCCGAATTTCGACGAAATGTTCATTGTGTCCTTCCTTTTCATGACTTCCTCGACTTCTAGAACAAATTCCCCAAATCACCCTGGAAAGTTCCCTTGTAGCGGCCGCCTTCTGAGGCGGGCCGCCCTTTTCACAGAGCCCCTTCTATCAGTCGCCCCGCCTTCGCATTTGTATGGGGGCGCCCCACAAGCCGGTTTTGCATGTGGGCTCTTGGGGTTCTCTTTCTCTCGGACTCCTTGTGAGCCCTTCCGAGTTTTTGCATCTGTATTGCCGACTAGGTAAAATACGGTCGACTGGGGCCATGCACTCGAAACCAATCCCCATTCCT
>Ga0187772_10000909_pt1 | contig 13579 bp, 7 predicted proteins | sample 0116_SJ02_MP15_2_FD_133137 | JGI IMG/M metagenome (GOLD analysis project Ga0187772, IMG submission 133137) | Tropical peat soil microbial communities from peatlands in Department of Meta, Colombia - 0116_SJ02_MP15_20_MG | ecosystem: Environmental > Terrestrial > Soil > Wetlands > Peat | place... | reverse complement strand
GCCAACCGGGCGCTCGTCCTTCTCTCTCTCATCGCCGCGCTGGTCGTCTACATCGACACCATGCTCACCCCCGCGCTCCCCACGATCGCGCGGGAGTACCACGTCGACATCGCGACGACGAGCCTCCTGATCTCGCTGTACACCGTCTTCGGTGTGGCGGTAATGCCCTTGGTCGGCAAGCTGGCCGACATCTACGGGAAGCGGCGCGTTCTCCTCTGGACCCTCGCGGTGTACCTCGTGGTCGCGACGACGACCTCGTTCGCACCCACCTTCGACCTGGTGCTGGCGTCGAGATTCTTCCAGGGGGTCGGGCTCGGTACCTTCCCGCTGGCCTTCAGCCTGGCCCGGGAGGAGTTCCCGCGTTCTCTCGTCCCCCGTGCCCAGGGCGTCATCAGTGCAGTCCAGGTCTCCGGGGGAGCGATGGGAATCCTCGTCGGGGCGGTCGTGACGGTAGACTACGGGTGGCAGGCGAACTACCACCTCGCCCTTCCGTGCATTCTCGTGCTGGCCGTCCTTACCTTCCTCCTGATCAAGGAGTCGCCCAATCGGAAGCCGGGAACCCGCCTCGACTCGATCGGGGCGGCCTGGCTCGGCGCTGCGCTCACGGCCATTGTCCTTGGACTTTCCCAGGGCGCGGCATGGGGGTGGACATCTACCGTCGTCCTCGGGCTCCTCCTCGGGGGACTGCTCGCGCTCGTTCCGCTCGCGCTCTACGAGAGCCGAAAGACCGAACCTGTCTTCGACCTGCGTCTGTTGCGCCAGCGCAACATCCTGATCGCAAACCTGATCGTCGTGCTGTACGGGATCTCGCTCTACGTCGCGTTCCAGGCGATCACCTACTACATGCAATTGCCGGGCCCGGTCGGATTCGGTCTTAGCGTGTTCCAGACCGGACTGATCCTGATCCCCATCGTGGTCGTCCTCCTGCCGGTCGCCCTCGCGGTGGGGACGGTCATTCCCCGGTACGGCGTGAAACCCTTCTTCTACGTCGGCTCGGCGTTCGCGATGGCCGGGTTCCTGCTGCTTTCGACGGCACGCGGTCCCGAGATGGTCACTGGGTTTCTGGCCGTCTATGCCTTTGGCAGTGGGATGTTGACCGTCGCCATCCAGAACCTCCTGGTGCTCTCCATCGATCCCAAGGAGATGGGACTCGGGACCTCGTTGAACACGTCGTTCCGATACATCGGTCAGAGTCTCGGGGCACCGATCGCCGGGGCAATCCTCTCCACCTTTGTTTCGGTCGAGACCACGGGGTCGTACTCCTTCCTGCTCCCCTCGCACGCGGCTTTTCAATTCTGTTTCTATCTTGCGGCGGGGCTGTTCGTCGTGCTGGGAGCCACCGCGGCCTTCGCGCGGGAAGTGATGGGACCCCGCGTTCCGTCCTCCCCGTCCGATCGGACCCCCCCCATCCAAAGGGGGCGCGGGCGTGGAGGCCCGATAGAGGCCGAGCAACGAGAGAGGACCTGCCGCCCGGGGGATCGGAACCATGGGTACAGGTTCCTACGGAGCGCTCGATGCGCTTGGCTTTGGGCCGATCGCCCAAGCGCGCGACACGATCCCGCAAGGGGAGCAGCGGTACGGACCCGGGGTTCGGGAGAAGTTCAGCGTAGAGAGAGGGAGAAATTCCCGGAGTTCGGGGTGGGTCCTCTCTCACCCTTGAAGGAACGGCGAGAGGCTGTCGAGGGAGGCTCATGCCGGCGATCCGTTAGGATGGACACCCGGCAGGATTCTGCGCCGCGGGGCTTCGCTGACCCGGCGATGTCATAGGCCTTCCACGAACCGGCGTGGAGGAAGTCGTATGCCTCACCAACCCCATTGAGAACGTGTGACAGCGTCTTGGGAGCCGGCCCGATCGCCCGTCGTCGCGGGCGTTCCAGACGAGCTCCGCGCCCTTGCGATCCGGGTTCGCGCCGCGGCCTGGAGAAGCTACCGGTTCGCCTGGGGGTTTCTGGTGGCGACAATCGCCGGAGAGGTTCTGGTCGTGCTGGCCTACCTCTTCGCGGTCGCTGCACCCGCCAACGGCGGGTAAGGCGCACCTTCCAGGTGGAGATCTGCGAGAGCGCATCTTGGATCTCAAGAATCGACCCGGAAAGACCATCGGCGTCCACGGATCCCCCTCACTCGTCGGGCCGCTGATCAAAGACCATCTACTCGACACTCTTCGACTTGCTGTCTTCCCGGTCGTCGCGGGAAGCGGTGCGCGTCTCTTCGGCGAGGGCTTCGCCCCCGAACGATTACAAGTTGTCGACTCGTTGATGAGCAAGAACGGTGTAGCGGTCCTCACCTACAAGCCCCTTGGACGGATGTAGCATTCACCGAGAGCGGCGGGCATCGTTCCTCGATCTCCGAGGAGTCTCTTCGGGTGATGTGAACGAAGCCAAGACCTTGGCCCCGACCGAAGGCCCCGCACTGGGCCTCGGCCGACAGGTGAGCGGCGAAGTGCATCAAGCCGGCCGGCGATGGCCCGGTCTCCGGAAATCTGGCCACTGGCTGGACATGAACTAAGGGGGCAAGTCCACAGGGCCAGCACGAGGGTCGAAGTGGGGTGGCCCCCGCGTAAGTTGGTCGCATGGGCCACCATCATGGAGTTATGACCTGCCTCAGAATGGTCCGGCCATGAAAGCGGCTGTCCGGCCCGCCCCGAGGGGGAAAAAGGTGGAGCTTCCGGGTTTCCCGGGGGCGGCAACCGGATGGCGCCCACCGCCCTTGGTCGGTCAGGTCGTACTGGTGACCACGTGCAATAGCGACGGTACGACCAACGTGGCCCCGAAATGTTGGGCCTCCATGGTCGCTTCCGATCCCCCCCACCTCGCGTTCAATTGCAATCGGGAGCATTGGACCGCGCAGAATATCCTCCGAAGCGGGGAATTCGTCGTGAACATACCGGGGGTCGAACTCGCCGAGAAGATCTGGCGGGCTGGCGGACTTCCCCATCCGCGTCCAGTGGAACTCGCTGGCTTTACCGCCCTGCCGGCGAACCGGGTCAGGCCTCCCCGGATCGCGGAGTGCAGAGCCCATCTCGAGTGCACGCTGGTCGACCGGAAGGAATTCGGGAACGAGCTTTGGCTTCTCGGCCGCATAGTCTCCGCCTCCGCGGATCCGGAGGTGGCCCGAGCGCGGGACCCGTTCCGGGTTATGCGCTCGTTCGTCTACCTCGAACCCGGGACGTTCGGAATCATTGGAGGGGCGAACCGAGTCCGGTCCCGAAAGACCGCCTGAACCTTCTCGCTCCCGAGATCCTTTCGGCCCGAAACGGGCACGATCTTTTCGGACTCGGGCTACGTTCGATGCCGGACCATTTCGCCGCCCGGCACGAGTAGTTCATACGGCCGCTACGGGTTCTGATCGAGTGACGGTCATCTGCCGAGAGCGAGGGGGCACGATCTCGATAGAAGAGCAGTGGCTGGAGTGACTGGAACTAGGGGTTCAAGTCCCTGCGCCGTCAGCCCTCCCAATGGATCCTTGGCGGATCTTCCTGTTCCATCGAGGTGCACACGACAGGTCCGTTGCCTCGGGACGGGTCCGGAAGATGGGAATAGGTTCGCGCGAGCCCTTGCGGAAGGCAGGGGCTCGCGCCCGGAGGTCTACTCAGGTCTTGAACGAAATGTGGACCATCACCGCAGCTGATACCACATCGACCGCGCCGGTGGCCGGAGTTGCCGTGTAACCCGGCACCGTACCCACGGTGAAGGCGTAGGCGCCCGTCGGCTCGTAGAAGACCATGGTCGAGGTGTTGGACGTCCCGGTGTAGCCGTTCAAAGTCACCGACCAGGACGTCCCAGCCGGGAGGCCGGTCTCCTTGAACTTGATCACGTACAGCGTGAACGGTAACAGTGGGTGGTGGTCACCACCAGAGAAGATTGCCCCACCGTCGGTGTAGGGTAGCACCCCGTACGGGTCCTGCGAAGTCCCGTAGTTCGACCAGTAGTTTCCGCCTTCCCAGCTCAACCCGAGGATGCTTCCCGAGAGCATGAAGCCGTTCTTGGTGTAAACGTCGCTCGACGGCTGGACCTTCACGTTCCACTGGTCAACGTTCAGCTGGAAGCCTCCCGTGTAGAAGTTGTCGGGGGGGCTGATCGCCGTGACCGGTGTCAGGAACTCGTTGTTGAAGATGACGTCGTGCGACTCGAACTCCCAAAACGCCGGGAACGCCCCGTAGTTGAGGAGGTTGGCGGAACTCGGGGAGACCACCGTCTGGGGGCTGAAGACGTTCCCCCAGATCACGTTGTGACCGCCGTTCGTGGCGGCGAACCCTGCCGCGGTGATCCCGTTCGACTCCACCTCGAACGTGTTCCCCGCGATGAGGGTGTTCGTCGCGCCCCACAGGTAAATGGACGCCGGCTCCCCGAACGACCCGAAGCTCGCGAACCATCCCGAGATCTGATCACTGTTGACGATCGATACGTGAGAGGTCTCGTAGAGCTCGATGTTCAGCTGGTCGGTGAGCGGCAAGCCGTCCTGGGTCAGACGGGCCCCGGCGATCTGGCTCGGGAGGTAGGACACTCCGAACGCCGGCAATTGACTGGCGGTCACGTACGCGGTCGTGTCGATCAGATAGATGCCGGGGAACACCACAAACGCATAGTCGTTGAGCTCGCCGAACAGCGGATTCACATTCGCGGGACCGTTGTCGAGGACATACGGGTTCGATTCGGTTCCGGTGCCGCCCTGCGAAATCGCCGCGAGCTGGCTGTTCGCTTGGGCCCAGAGTGGGGTGTAGTCTCCGAGCGATGGGTTCGAGGTCAGCGAGACGGTCCAGTGCCCCCCCCACCAATACGTGGCGGACTGTGGGTTGTGGTCCGCGAGAAGGTACTCGAAGCTGTACGCGCCCGGCGGAAGTTCATAGACCGTCGGCCCGCTGATCGCCGTCGGCCCCCATCCGGCCGTGCTGTCGTTGAACGTGGGACCGGGGCTCGCGAAGACGAACGTGTTCGTCGGGGACAGGTTCAGCGTAATCGTCTCCCCTCCTTGCCGGGCACCCTGGACGCCCCAGAGTCCGTAGAGCATGGACGGGCCGCTCCCGAGTTCCGCCATCGGGTTCCAACCGCTGGTGGCCCACTCGGCGATGCCCTCGGACGTCTCCCCGGTGTCCGTGCCGAAATCGTACGCGGAGGGGACCGTCCGATAGCGGTTTGTTCCGTTCGGCAGGAGCCAGAGGCCCATCGACCCCGAGATCTGGAAGAGCGTCGTCGTCGAGCCGCCGCCCGGGCCGCCCAGCATGATCTCGGCGTCATTGAGGAGGAAGCCGGTATCACCGACCTGCTTGCCGTTAATTTGGTTCACGGGTTGGGGCGCGGGACCCGTGATCGCCGGCGTCGAGTTGAACTCCACGAAGTCGTACGACCCCGAGAAGGCGCTTGCGGTCGAAGGAATCACCGTGTAGTTGAAGAAGATCGTCGAGCGCCCACCGACCACGGTGAGGTTGTTGTAGACGAGGACCGTGAACGGCATCGGAACATGGAATGAGGGACCGACCGCGAAGTACAGTTCCGGCGCGGCGACGACCCCTCCGGGGCCGTGGGCGAAGACCGAGTTCGCCGTGAACGTGAAGGACGGGCTCGAGAAGTTCCAGACATTGTCTTCAAACGACAGCGTCTGAGTGCTGGTGGCGTAGATGGGCACGTTCTGGAGCCAGAACTGGTAACTGTTGTTCCCGAAGAGATCGACGTTCGTGCCCACGGTGTTCAGTTGCATCGTGAACTCGTCAGGGGCCGAGGAGGTCACGTAGATGGGTTCGACGCTGTTGAGGGTGACCGACGCCTTCACGCTGCGCGTGTAGGTGACCGTACCGACGTTGTGACCACGGACCTCCTGGATCCCGAAGTCACCGAGACCCATCGGCGCCGGTGTATTGTCGTAAAGGGGGGTCACCACACCCCCCGCGGTGGAGACCCGCGCGCCGAAGTTCGGTAGAAACGCGTCGGTAGAAGGTACGTGAAGAGTCTTGAGTTCGGATACGACGCGAGCCTGAGTCGTCCCGGCCGGTGCGGACGACACGGATGCGGGCGGTAGACTCGACATGACATGAGGAATCGCGGACGAAGTGCTGAGCGCGGTTCCTGAGGGACCACCGACCGGGAGCGCGGACGCGCCCGGCAACACCATTGTCGCAACCACCGCGGCCATGACCAGCATCACGAGCTTGCTGCGCCCTGACATGGCACGGGTGACGTATAACCAGCTAATAGCTCCTCCCCAAGTCGGGGGTCCAAACGCCGCAAATCCGGACGCGCCCGGGTGCCTCGGGGCCTCCCAAATCCTGACGTGGGCACTTGCACAGGCGGGACCGTGCCGAAGCCATGGACGGCTGTCGGAGCCCCCATGCCGCACTTACCGCCAAATTCATGCTAAGAGGGTTCGCATCAGAAAGGCGATCCTTCCTCCGGGACCCGGAACGTTATCGAACACGGGAGCTTTTCGCACGGTAAAATTGGTCCGACGGCTGACTGCCTGCTCTCGACCCGGCACGGCGATATTCCTTGAAAGACAGATCGCAATTTCGAGAGAAAAGCAGCCACTGGAGGGACCTGAACTAGGGGGTCAAGCCCACTTCTCCATGAGTGGCGGAACCCGCCCCCCTCGTGTCAAGGCCCCGGGCCCGGCCGCCGGCTCACGGAGCACAACCTTCAACGGGCCGGGGCCCAGGAGATCCTCGCGAACTGTTCGTATACGGATTTCCCGAGGATGGTGAGCCGATCGTTAACCGTTCGGCTTCCACCTCCCACGCGTGGATCAATGCGCAAATAGACATGCATTCATTGTCACGCCTGCATGGCAACAACCACGATCAGTCTCGAACGGTCGGCCTACGACCCCCTCCGATCCCGAAAACTGCCGGAGGAGAGCTTCTCTGAAGAAATCCACCGCCTCTTGGGCCCTCATGTCCCGGCGCTGAAGGAGTTCTTGACCATTCTCTCGGCAAAGGACGGTGCCGACGTCGCCGACACCATCGGGGCCGCTCGTACGGTGGACCTCAGATTCGAGGTACGGAAGGCGAGGCGGGGGACCAACAAGCATGGGCGTCGCGCTTGACACCACGCTCTTCGTCGACCTCGCCCGCCGTAGGGCCAACGCTCTGGCGAAAATCGACGAGCTCGATTCCCGGCGAGACGCGAAGGTCATTCCTTCGCCGGCGGCGTACGAGATTTTGCACGGAATCCTTGCCGCCAAATCGATGACCCAAGCCGCTCTCTTTCGAGGGTGGATCGCGAGATTCCACGTAGTACCGCTCGATCTGGCGGCGGCCGAGAGAGCCTCGATGATCCGAACTGAGCTCGGACGTCTTGGACGAGTGAAGGGAGCCGTAGATATCCTGGCTGCCGGAATCGCCCTCGCGGGCAATCACTCCTTGGTCACACGGGACACGGACTTCCGAGCCATCGCCAGCGCTACCGGTCTATCGATCGAACCATACTGATCCAGCCGGGACGGTTAGAGGGACCTGAACCAAGGGTTCAAGTCCACGGGCCCGAGAGCGAGCCTACATGTCACTCGGTGTCGAGTGGGTTCCCCGTTGACTGGTGATCCTGCGAGTCCGCCTGCGAGCCGGACCCCATTCATTCATCCCGAACGGCCCTCTGCCGAAAGGAAGTCAAACTAGGCGAGATTCATCTTTTTCAACAGTCGTGCGAACCGTGGATCGCGACGCACGGCCTCGAACTCCGGACCATTTCGAAGCATCTGGAAGGGGATGTTGTCGTTCTCGAAGGCCTTGTCCAAAAAGCGAAAGCATTCGTCGACGTCTCCTAACACGGCGTACGCGGCCGCGAGTCCATACGCCGGCGCGATCTTTTCCGGTTTCTGAGCTAGATCCTTCAGAAGGGAGCGGGCTCGCTCGCTCTCTCCCGCGAGCGCATAGATCATGGCGTGCATGGCGGTCGGCCCGCGATGCATGACTTCCGCGGCGAGGTCGGCTTCCCGAAGAGCTTCCTTCAAGTCGGATTTCGCGAGAAAATATCGGAAGAAAAGCCAATGAAACTCTCGCCCGGTAGTGTCCAGCTCGCGGAGCCTATCGATCTTGGTCTTTGCTTCCTCGAGCCTTCGAAGCATGACAAGCAACTGGGCGTGTGAAGCGAGGTTGGTCCCGGATAGAGGGTCCAAGGCCTCGGCGATAGCGTGCTCTTCAAGCGCTTCATTAACCCGTCCCTCGTCCTCGAGAACGAGGGCGTACAAGTAATGCGCAAAGGAGAGGCTCGGGTTGAGGGAGAGGGCGAGGCGGAGCTCCTTCTCCACGGCATCGAATTCGTGCGCGTACCACAAGATGTACGCCAGGGAGCAGTGACCTTCCGCGAGACCCGGGTCGAGCTCCAAAGCTCGTGCCGCATGAGTCCGGATTCCCGCTTCCCACGCTCTTCCCCGATCATCGTAGTAAAACCAGCCGAGGTTGAACAGCACCTGAGCCAGCGCCGCGTGGGCCCTCGCGTTCGCGGGGTCGGCCGCGATCGCGAGCTCAAACTGCTCCTTCGCGCCTCTAAGTTGTTCTTGCGACGCGATAAAGGACAGGATAGCGCGACCCTTCAGGTACGCCTGGTACGAGTCCGACCTCACGGTCGGCAGTGCTTCGAGCCGCCTCTCCTCCGATTTCCCCAGCCTGACCTTCAGCGCCTCCGCGATCCGCTTCGCAACGTCGGTTTGGATTGCGAATACATCGTCGAGCTTCCGGTCATACGTGCCGGCCCACGAGTGGGACTGAGAAGCGACATCGATCAGCTGGACAGTTATCCGAATTTGGTCGCCTGCCCTCCGGACGCTGCCTTCTAAGACCGACGTCACCCCGAGCTCAGCGCCAATCTGAGGGATGGGTTTGGGAGCGACCTTGTATTGAATGACGGAAGTGCGAGCGATGACCTGGAGCTCGCCCAACTGGGAGAGGATGGTGATGAGCTCATCGGTCAGGCCGTCCGCGAAGTACTCGTCCTTTGGGTCGGGGCTGATGTTCGCGAGTGGAAGAACGGCAAGCCGAGGGGGGATTGGACCTCTGGCGGGAAGTTCTTCCGCCGCCCACGGGAGAACTACCCGGAAAATCTCCATCGGTTCGCGAACTCCCTTGAGGCTCTTCGGACCGAGTTTCTCCAGCTGGTAGGGCACCTTGTCGCGGACCTGAACATAGACCGGCTCGGAGAGGCAGACACCCCCCGGCTCGGCGAGCGGCTCGATCCGCGAGGCAATGTTCACCGCATCACCCAAGATGTCGGTTCCCCGCCGTTGAACATCCCCCAGATGGATGCCCACTCGCATCCGCAGCGGTCGAGCTCCTTGCCGAATGTCATGCTCGTGGACGTGGAGCTGAAGAGCGACCGCGCACTCGACGGCATCCAGCACGTTTGGAAACTCGATCAGAAGACCATCACCCATCGACTTGACCTTCCGGCCTCGATGGGCCTCAAGGACTGGTCGGACCAGCTTCTCCTGCTCCTGCAGGAGCCGCAGCGCCCCGGATTCGTCAGCCTGGGCGAGTGCGGTGTACCCGGTGATGTCCGTGTACATGATGGCGGCGAGACGCCGCGGCATGATCGAAATGCGAAATCGACTCCGTTTAGATTAGCCCTTGGGACGGCCGAGTGTCGGTAAGATCAGCCGCTGGAGGGACCTGAACCAAGGGTTCAAGTCCCCAATCACGGAGAATCTTGCTCACGCGGGGCGAGTTGGTCGACTTTCGACAGCAGATGCAAAGGCTGGGTCGAACGGAGTCAGGCGAGGTTCATCTTCGTCAATAACGTTTGATATCTGGGATCTCGGCGGATATTTTCGTACCGCGGATCAAGGCGGATAAACATGATCGGAAGATCATGCGCCAAGAATGATTTGTCGAGCCACCGAAAGCACTCATCCAGGTCGCCGAGCTCTGCGTAGATCAGGGCGGCGAAAGTCGGGTTCTGGCCGAACAGCGGCAGTGTTTCCTCGAGCCGCAGGATTGCTTTGGCCCCCTTGGAATCCCCGGAGCGCGCAAGAACATACGCTTGGTCGATCTGCTTCCCGCGGCCCTCGGGCTCGAGCTCCACGGCCCGCCGCATTGCCTCGAGCCCCTTCGCAACCTCGGATCGGGCGAAGAAGTAGTCAGCGAGCCCAAAATGGTAGACCGAGTCGGCAGGCGCCAGCGCTCCGATCTTTTCGAGTGTCACCCAGGCCTCGTCGAGCCGTCTCAGCACGATGAGCAACCATGCCAACTGGTTGAGATTGGCAATCCAGAGAGGGTCGGCGGCCTCGGCAAGTCTGAACTCGGCGAGCGCTTCCTCCGGCCGGCCTACGAACTCGAGAAGGTTGGCGTAATGGCAATGCGCCCGGGCGTGGCTCGGGTCGAGCGAGAGGGCCAGTTTGAATTCTCTTTCCATTCCGGCGTAATCCTGATCCCGGAACAAAGCCGCCGTCATCCCGAAGTGCGCCTCCGCGAGGTTGGGATCCAGCTCCAACGCACGAGCCGCGGAAGCTCGTACTTTTTCGACCCAATCCGTTCGCGACGGGTCCCAATGCCAAATGGCGAGGAAACGAGTGGAATTCGCGAGACCTGCATGGGCGCCCGCGTTCGTAGGGTCAAGTGATATGGCGAGTTCGAACTGCTGCCGGGAGGCCTCGAGAGCGGCCGCGGAAATTTCCCGCATCATCGTCAGTCCGCGGAGGTAAGCGAGGTAGGAGTCCGGTCGTGCAGTGGGCCTCGACTCGAGACGCGCTTCTTCCGCTGGACGAAGCTCCAGCCTCAGCGCTTCCGCTACCTGCTTCGCGATCTCGGTTTGGATGGCGAACACATCATCCAACTCGCGGTCGAACGTCTTGGCCCAGAGGTGCTTGTCAACGCGAGCGTCGATCAACTGTGCCGTGATCCGAAGCCGATTTCCAGCCTTTCGAACGCTTCCCTCCAGAAGCGAGGACACCCCCAGCTCAGCCCCGATCTGTGAGGCTGGCTTGGGAGTGGCCTTGTACAGCATCGCCGACGTGCGTGAGATGACCCGAAGCTCTCGTAACTGGGAAAGCACGGTGATCAACTCCTCCGTGAGGCCGTCCGCGATGTACTCGTCCTTGGAGTCGGGGCTGATGTTCGTGAACGGGAGCACGGCAAGCCCGATGGACGTAGCGTTCACGGGAGGAGTGTCTTGACCCATCCACGGTAACACGACCCGGTAAATGTCGATGGGAGTCTGCACTCCTTTGAGCGTGGTCGGCGGGAGTTTCTCGAGCCGATTGGGAATCTTGTTCCGAACTTGGTCATGAACTGCGCCCGATACGCAAATGCCTCCCGGCGCGGCGACAGGTTCGATTCGGGCTGCGATGTTCACGGCATCTCCAAAAATGTCCGTGCCTTGCTGCTCAACGTCCCCCAAGTGAATCCCAATTCGGAGGAGAATCGGAGTGACCCTGGGCCTCCCGTTACGTTCGTGGAGCCGCCGCTGAAGCTCGACCGCGCACTCAGTGGCCTTGAGGGCGCTCTCGAACTCGACGAGGAACCCGTCGCCAGTCGACTTGACCTCGTGCCCCCGGTATCCGGTCAAAAGGGATCGAGTGAGTTCCTCCTGTTCCTTGCGAAGAGCGAGAGTGGCTCTTTCGTCGGCTTGGGCCGCCGCAGTGTACCCCACCATGTCGGTGAGCATGATAACGACGAGGCGTCGGGTCGGGGCCACGAGGCGAAATCCGCTCCCGATAGATTAAGTCGCAACCTTGGGACCTCTTTCTCGACAATGGTTCCGAGAAGAGGACTTCGGAACTAATGGCCCTCGCTCAGGGCGACAGCAGTGGGTGAGCGTGGACTTGCATCACTCCGGCCGGCGACGACCGTGCCTCCCGAAAATCCAGCCGCTGGAGGGACCTGAACTGGGGGTTCAAGTCCTCTGCATCCCGCTTCTGCAAATGCAGCATGCGGGTGGCGGTCCGATCACGTCCGACGATTGACGCGCCCCCCCGCTTGGGAGAGGTTCATCCGCTTCACTAGCCGAACGAATGGCGGAAGTGGCGACCGAACCGGGTGGCATGGGCGGGCGGCCATCGAACCCCACGGTGGCACGCTCAAGATACGTTCAGCTTCCTCAGAATAGCGTCGAATCTCGGGTCCTCGCGCACCGCTTCGAATATCGGGTCGATTCGGAACTCCTGAAGCGTGACGTCACGCTGATCGCAGGCTCTCTCCAGAAAGCGGAGGCAGTTTTCTAAGTCGCCGATGGCTCCGTACCCAAGCGCCAGCTCGGACGACCGTTGGGCCTTCGAGGGTATGTCTTCCTGTTGGAGAATATTCCTGGCCTTCTCCACTTCCCCCATCCGAGCATAGCAGTAGACCCGCAATCGCCAGGACTCACCGGGTCGGAGTGCGTCGGCACGATCCGCGGCTTCGAGGGCTCGCGCGAACTCGGAACGCACGATGTAGTAGTAGGAAAGGTTCCAGAAGTACTCCCATCCCGCATGAGTCTCGGCCCGGAGCCGCTCGAGCTTGCGCTCCGCCTCGTCGAGCCTCCGAAGCATATTGAGAAGGGTTACCTCAAGAGCGAGGATGATTCCGGAGTGGGGGTCGGATTGCTCGGCAAGCGCGAGCTGGCGGAGGGCCTCCTCCGGATTTGCTTCCTCCATCAGCAGGCTCGCGTAGGCATGGCGGGGGTGAGCGTCGCTCGGATTCAGCGAAAACGCCGTTTCGAATTCCTTCTTCGCCTCCGCGAACTTCCAGTCGTCGTACAGGACGTTGGCCATCGAAGCGTGCGCCTCCGCCAGGTAGGGATCGAGCTTGAGGGCCTTGACCGCGTACGCTCGAGACTCTCGTCCCCAACGGGCCTTGGCGCCGGGGTCAAACCACAACCCCAGAAGGAGTGTGGCGCGGGAAAGTCCGGCATACGCCGCGGCGTTTCGATCGTCGAGCTCGATTGCTCGCTGAAAGTGGCGCCGGGCCTCCTCGAAGTTCTCCTGAGCGTACGAGAGTCCCATTAGATTGCGCCCTTTGAGATACTCAACATAGGACCCCGGCCGGACGGTTGGCCGCTCCTCGAGCCGTATCGCTTCGGTCTTCCGGAGCTTGACCTTGAGAACACTTGCGATTCGCTTCGCGACGTCCGCTTGGACTGAGAAGACGTCGTCGAGCTTGCGATCGTAAGTGTCCGTCCACGTATGTTCTTGCGAACCTACGTCGATCAGCTGCACTGTGATTCGGAGCTGATCCCCCGCCTTGCGCACACTCCCCTCGAGGACCGAAGTAACACCGAGCTCGGCCCCGATTTGAGGGATGGGCTTCGGGGCAGACTTGTACGGGATTACGGAGGTCCGTGCGATGACCCGCAGGTCGCGCACCTGGGAAAGAGTCGTGATCAGTTCCTCCGTGAGGCCGTCGGCGAAGTACTCGTCCTTCGGGTCCGGGCTAATGTTGGCGAGCGGGAGCACGGCAATCCGAACCGGACCCGGAACTTCCGGGCTAGCTTCGTTGCTCGCCCACGGTAGCACCGCGCGGTAGACGTCCATGCGTCCGCGAACGCCCTTGAGCGCGGGAGCGGTGAGTTTGTCCAGTTGGTATGCCACCTTGTTCTGAACGTGGTCAAACACCTGGCCGGAAAGGCATACCCCTCCCGGGTCGGCCAGCGGAACGATCCGCGATGCGACATTCACCGCGTCCCCG
>Ga0187772_10000908_pt1 | contig 13596 bp, 9 predicted proteins | sample 0116_SJ02_MP15_2_FD_133137 | JGI IMG/M metagenome (GOLD analysis project Ga0187772, IMG submission 133137) | Tropical peat soil microbial communities from peatlands in Department of Meta, Colombia - 0116_SJ02_MP15_20_MG | ecosystem: Environmental > Terrestrial > Soil > Wetlands > Peat | place... | reverse complement strand
GGAGAGCCGGGCAAGCCCAGTCACTACCTGATGACGCAGAAGGGGTATCTCCACCCGATGAAGACGTACGTCTGGCTCACCCTCCTCGTTGTCGGCATAATGTCGGTACTCTACTTTGTCATGGGGTTAAGCCCGAGCGCGCAGGGGAGCCTGCCACCGGCCTTCGGGTTCGGTGCGTCCGACCTCTACTTCCACTCCATCGCCATCGCCATGGCCTCGCTGGCGGTCTATTTCGTCGTGATGGCCTTCGACCTCGAAAAGTACGAACCGGTGATCGATTTCCCTCTCTGCTACCGGGCGCTCGCGGCGACGATGTTCGGTGCCTTGGGCGGGTTCCTCTACCTCCGGCCCTTCTTCAACCAGCACCTGGCGCCCATTCCCCTCGGCCTCATCCTCCTCGGACTGGTTCTGCTCGCTGACGTCGGCGGAGCCTTGCTCATCCAGCTCTACCTGCTCCCGGGAAAGCTCGCGGGAACGTACGACCCCACGCAGAACCGTCTCGGGATGATACCGAAGTGGCGGTACCTGCCGTCCTGGAAGGACTTCCGGAGGATGGACTCGGCCTACTGGCTGACCTTCACGACAGTGATCGCGGCGTTCCTCGCCGGAATCACGGGATTTGTCGTCTTCTGGCTGAATTACCTGGTCATCGACATCGGCGTCTCGCCGGGAATCTTCTCCGGATACATCGCGTGGATGGGCGGCCCGCAGTCGTTCCTGGGGGTTGCCCTAGGTTCGCACTCCCACGCCATCGTCATGGCGATGTTCTTGGGCGTGACCGCGGTCGTCGCGAAGCGTTTCGATGTCCTTGGGCTCCGTGGCTGGCCGCAGAGGATTGCGAAGCTAGGGCTTTGGGTCGGGACAACCGGGATCATCGCTGTCTCCGCGGTGTTCTTCCTCGAGGCCTACACTACCGTATTCCCGGGCGGAGTTCCCGGGGTGTTCTTCGGGAGCAACCCAGGAGGCTCGCTCAGTTTCTACTGCTGGTCGACCTTCTGCGCCAACGGCATGGCCGCGGATGACACGATGATGCTCTGGGCTTCGCTAGGCGCCATGATCCTGTTCGTCCCGCTTCTGCTTACGAGGATCCGGGGTGTGCCGGCGTGGAAGGATCCCCTCCGGGCCGCTATCTTGGGCACCTTCGTCTTTGCGTTCATCGCGACCCCAATCCAAGGGTTCTACATCGAGTTCCATGAGGCGACCCTCTCGGGGACCGCGCCCGATGTGGTCTTTGGCAACCTGCAGTACGTCGCTCTCATTGCCATCCCTCTCGTCTGCCTCGGCCTGCTTGCGGTCGACCTCTACCAGGACCAACGGGGCCAGAGGAGACTCCTCGCGGGTTTCGCGACGTTGGCGACGTTGATCGCCCTCGTAGGGCAAACCCTGTACGTCTACAGCAACACCGGCTCGGGTAGCCCGGGAGAGTGGCTCGCGGGAATCGGGCTGATCCTCATGGACCTCTTCCTCCTCGGGGCGATGGTCGCCGTCTACCAGGGCCGGAGCACGAGGATCCCCGAATCGGCCCTGGCCGAGGCCCCCCAGGCGGAGAAGGGGCACGCCGAGGTCGAGCCCGTCCCATCCCAAGGGGTCGCGCCGTAGACCTCTGGGTCGACGTTACCTAGGAACCCGCTGGACGCCCCCCCCGACCCCCGGCAAGGCCGGATCGGAGATACGACATGCCGGGTTTATCGAACGGTGTCCGCTACCTTTGCCGAGGGTCGCGACGGACGTGGGGGTCTCGGGGGCGGCGAGGGAACCCGCGGGTGCTCCCTCCGCCCCCAGGCGCGGATACGAGCTCGTCCGACTGACGAACCCTCCGATCGTCGCCTTGCTGGTGTTCACCGCGCTGGCGAGTGCGTACGTCGCGGGTGGAGCTGGCCACCGAGTCCAGGTGGCCATCATCGTCACAGCAATCGCCCTCAGCAGCATGGGGGCGCGTGCCCTGACGAACTACGTCGACAGGGACATTGACGCCCGGATGGAGCGCACACGCTCGCGGCCGCTTCCGGCCGGGACTCTAGAGCCGCGGACCGCTCTTGTCTTTGGCCTTTCCCTCGCGGTCGCGGGAACGCTCGTTGCCCTCATGCTAGGGCCCCTACCGGCGCTGCTGGTCGTCGCGGGGCTCCTAGACAACATCGTGGTCTACAATCTGGTCTCCAAGAGAAGGACGGTCTGGAACATCGTACTCGCGGCCCCTAGCGGCGGAATCCCGGCGTTGGTAGGCTACGTGGGCATCACGGGCCGCATCGAATTGGTAGGGTTGCTCCTCATGGCCCTCGTCGTACTCTGGACGCCGATCCACATCTGGAGCTTGGCGATCCGATATCGTGAGGATTATGCGAAGGCCGGGGTACCGATGCTGCCGGTCACGGTGGGCGTCGCACCGGCGATCCGAAGCATCGCCGCGGCGACGGTACTCCTCGCGGTGTTCACCGTATGCCTTCCTCTCGTCCCCGGCGCCCCGTTCGGGCGGCTCACGCTTGTCGTTGCGGCAGCCTTCGGCGCGGCAATGCTGGCCTTCAGCCTCCTCCTAATGGTCCGCCCCACGCTGGTCAGCGCTTGGAGGCTGTTCAAGTTCACCTCACCCTACTTGGCGGTCCTGTTCAGCGTGATGGCGTTGGATGTCGCCGTCGTTCGTCCACCGTGGTGAGTCCACGTTCCAGCACTGGGCTACCGGACCCCAGGAACTTCCACGGCATGTGGCGTGAGACAGGTACCCCTTCTGCCCGGCCAGGACCGAAGACGAAGGTCCCACCCCCGCCGCCCGTTCTTCGGACGGGCCGACCTGACGGCGGCACGCCCCGACCTGCCCCATTCTTTGGGCGCCCCTCAGCACGGGCGTTTCGACACCGAGCGAGGAGACGCACCCGCCGGCGCACCCGCAGTGCTTCGCAGCGCTACGCCAGAGGGGAGGGGGATCGCACCCTCGCGCGGGGAACCCGCGACGTGGGGAGGGTGAACCTCCCGGAAGCGGCGGCCCGCCGGAATCCCGCGGCGGGAAGCCCCGCCGGGGCGGAGGTCTTCCTTCGAGGGCTGCCTGGAAGGGTTAACCGCAGCATCCCCTTCGTCGATCGGCTCGGGAGGAGGGATGACGCCAGGTCGCCGACGACCGGCGGTCTTCGGGACGTACGTGCTTGTCGTGCTGCTCCTCGCCTCGACCAAGGTGGTCCGGGTCGCGGACCAACCCCTGGGCACGTCTGGCTCGCTACTTCGAGACCCGAGTGCCCCTTTGCCGGCGAGCCTCGGGGCCGCGGTACGGACCGCGAGCGCCTCCGGGCCTCTGCTCGCCCACACGCCTCCCGCGCCTGCGACAAACTCCCCGGGTTTCGCGGTCGCCTCTACCCTCGTCCTCGACAACAACACGATAGTCCCCGGGAACTTCCGGGCGAGTGGCGCAAGCGGACTCACCGGCGCGGCCTTTGATCGAGGAAAGGACGTCTACTACGTCGCAGGATCGAATACCAACACGGTGGCGATCGTTTCGGCCACGCGGGATGTGGTAGTCGGTTCGGTCCACGTCGGGGTGAAACCGTCTGCCGTGGCGTACGACAGTCGCCGAGGCGAGATCTTCGTGGCCAACGATGGGTCGGCGAACGTCTCGGTGATCAACGATACCTCGAACACGGTCGTTGCGACCGTCCCGGTGGGCGAGGACCCGGTAGGTCTCTCCTACGCCGAGGGGTTCGGCGAGGTGTTCGTGTCGGTGATGTACGCCGGGAACGTGAGCGTCATCAACGACACCACCAACACGGTCGTCGCCGACATCCCCGTCCCCGCGTGTCCCTGGGGCTCGGCGTACGACCCCGCGAGGGCCGAGCTGTTCGTCGCCGGAACCTGCGGGGGTAGGATCTGGGTCGTCTCCGCCTTGTCGAACTTGGTCCTGACGACCATCCCCCAAGGAGGACCCTACACCAGCCCGTTCGGGGTCTCGTTCGATGCCGCGCTCGGGCAGGTCTTCGTCGCGGACGACGAGACCGGCGCCGACGGCATCGTCGCGGTCGTCTCGGATGCTTCCGACTCCATCGTGGCGAACGTTTCGATTGGAGTCGGGACGCATCCCTACTCCGTCGCGTACGATGCCGCGGCAGGGACCGTCTTTGTCGGCTGCCAAGGAGGGATGGATGTCATCTCCGACGCCACCGATGCGATCGTCAGTACCCTGGCCGCGTCTTCCGCGGTCAACGCCCTGGCCTACGATGCCCTCGATCAGCAGGTGGTGGGTGCGACCGCCTCCGGGAACCTCACGTTCGTTAACGGCACGTCCGACTCGGTACTGGCGTCGGTCGCCATCGGTGCCGCTCCTCAGGGACTCGTTGTCGATTCCGGAACGGGTCAGCTGTTCGTTGCGGGGGCATCGCCCAATTCCGTCGGCATTGTGCCGCTGGGCACGGGTCACGTGACCGGGTCCGTGGCGGCCATCTCGGACCCCCTCGCGCTCGCGTACGACCGAGGCCGGGGTGAGGTCGCGGTCACCAGCGAGGCCGCCGAGACCGTGACCCTCGTGAACGACACCAGGGACGCCATCGTCGCGACACTAGACACGCCCGGGCCGGACTGTATGCCGGGGAATTCCTTCTGGGGTTGTTCGGGCCCGACGGCGGTGGAATATGCCGCAGGGACCGGACAGCTGATCGCGACGGCCGACGTCATCTGCGGGAACTGCGCTGGCCCCCCCATGGGGGAGGTCCTGGTGGTCAACGACACCAACGACACGGTGGTGTCGACCGTAAGTGTGGGACCTACCCCTGACGCCGTGGCGTACGACGCTGGGAGGGGGGAGCTGTTCGTCGCCAATCGAGGCACCGACAACGTCTCGGTGGTCTCCGCGGCGTCCGACACGGTCGTCGCGACGATCCCGGTGGGAGCCGCTCCGACGGCCGAGGCGTACGACCCTGGCGAGGGCTTGGTCTTTGTCGCGAACAACGGTTCGGACACGGTCAGCGCGATTTCCGACACGAACAACACGGTGGTCGCAACCGTCCCTGTGGGGAGCGCACCGGACGCGCTAGCATACTACGCTCCCACCGGAAGCGTGCTCGTCGCGGACTCCGGCTCCGGGACGGTCACCGTGATCTCGGACTCCGCGCTGACCCCGGTTGAGATGGTCGAGGTTGGGAGCGACCCTGTCGCCCTGGCCAGCGCGCCGGCCCAAGGCATCGTCTTCGTCTCCAACTGTCAGCAGGGGACGATCTCGCTCCTCGAGCCGGAGAGGTCGGCGGTGACGTTCGTCGAGTCAGGGCTCCCTATCGGGAAAGGCTGGGCCGTCGCCTTCAACGAGAGCTGGACGGAGACCACTGAAAGCTCGGTCACCTTCACGGTCCCCGCGGGGGGGCCCTACCCCTATCTCCTTCGGAGCGAGGGGGCTTACCGTGTCTCCGGAATCGCCCCTTCGGGCGCCATCACCGTCGGCGTTTCGAGCGTGACCGAGCCGGTCCGGTTCGTTCATGGCGCTACGGTGGCGCTGACGTTCCGAGCCTCGGGGCTCTCCGCCAGCACGAACTGGTGCGTGACGGTGGGCGCTCCGATGTGCTCCGCCACGAGTGTGATCCGGCTCACGCACCTTACTCCGGGGAACTACACCTACTCCGTTGGCAGGATCGGATCCGCCGGCCTGCTGGTGAAGCTCCACGGGGCGGTCGTGGCCCCGAGCGGGGAGACCGACCTCCTCCACGGAGAGACCTTTCAGGTAGGGTTCGTGTACTCCGTGACGTTCTCGGAAGTAGGTCTCGCCAACGGTCAGGTATGGAGCGTGGGCATCGGAGGGCACACCTACTCCTCCTCGACGAAGACCCTACCGGTCGAGCTCGAGAACGGGACGTATAGGTACCGTGTGGCGGCGGTGCCCGGCTATGCGCGCACTCCCGCCTCAGGGCGCCTGACGGTCGCAGGGGCCTCCATCGACGTGACCGTGACCTTCGGGCCTCGAAGCTGAGCGAGAATCCCCCTCGTCTTGAAGCGGCACAAGCTCGCGCTCGGTCCGCGGGAACTCTCGCTCCGCCGACCCGCAGGTGGTCTGCCTGGTCCTTCGGGCGATCCGCCAGCCTGTCGGCTCCCCGGGGTGTCCCTCGGGCGACCTGGAGTAGGTACCCGAACCGCTAGGTTCGTTCGCGAGGAAGATCCAGGAGTTCGTACCCAAACCTGCCACCGGGCCGTTTTGAGCTCAGGTTCGTTGCGCCCCCGTGAGTCAGCCGATCCCGTTCGAGAGGTTGGGCCACCTGTTGACCGTGCCCGTAACCCTCGCCGAGTCGATCCAAACCCGGTTCATTCTCGACACGGGGATCGGAGTAAATCTGGTCTCGAGGGCGCTCGCCGAAAAGGTGGGAACCGACGCGACCTCTCGGGTCTCGAAGGGTCGACGCATGTCCGGCCAGGAGATTGCGCTGCCGATCGAACGGCTCTCGTCCCTCCGGCTGGGCGGGCATGTCTGGAGGGACGTAGACGTCTCTACCCTCGAGATGGGGTCCTTCCATCCGATGCTCCGCGACCTCGGGGGGTTCCTCTCTTTGGGACCGTTCGAGGCCCTGCCCTTCACCGTCGACTACCCGAACGGGTGCCTTCGGCTTCATGAGGTCGGCGATCCAACCGTCCCGCGGTCCTCGAGTTACGCGGAGGTTCCACTCCATCTGGAACGCGACGGCCCGTCCGTCACGGGCGAGGTGGAGATCGATCTTCCGGGAGGGGAATCGGCTCGCGTCGAGGTCGACTCCGGTTCCGACACCCTGATCCTCCACGAACGATACATGTCGAGACTCGGGGTGACCCCGGGGGCCCCAGGGGTCCGCGCCCTGGAGGGAGTGGACGAAACCGGCCATCCCTACACGCGTCACTTCGCGACCGTTCCGGGGGAGTTTCGGCTCACGGCGGCTCCGTCGATCCGGCAGGAGGACCCCCAGGTCATGTTTCAGCGGATCATCTACGACGGGCTCCTCGGCAACGACTTCCTCCGGCGGGGTCTCGTTACCTTCGATCTAAGGCGATCCCGGATCGGGTTTGCCCCCGGAACCGTGTGAGAACCTCGAGCAGGGCCCCTCGGACGAAGCCCTTCCGTTCCTCCCTCATCGCCCGAACCAAAGCGGGGACCCCAGAGGCCTCTGCGGTATCGGCGTCCAAGAGCGGGGGGCCCTACCGTCCGCTCAACATCCCAGGGCGAGTGTGGGCCAACCTGGGAGAGTTGAGCGAACCTCTCCTGTGGGCGCGAGCGGATCCTGACCCCCGGGTGCACGGCGTGCCGAGTGGTCACGGTAGCTCGCTTCCCTAGCGAGAGAAGGTGGCCCGCGCGGCCTCCCGAGTCCGGCTTCCCGTTAGCGAGCGTCGGTTGGTACGAGGGGCCCGATCGAGGGGCATTAAGCCGGTCTGGCCAACTCTTTTGGGTTGGGGCGCTTCCCCCACCGATGTTCTGCACCCGTTGTGGTCGTCCCGTCCCCGACGCGGCTCTGTTCTGCCCCGGCTGTGGCATGCGGGTGGGGTCGGCTCTTGGCACGGCGCCCCCGCCGGCCCCGAGCGATGCGGCTCCTCCGCAGTTCGCGGTCAGGGCGCCTCCGTCTCGGCTAGTGGCCCTCGACGAGGTCGTGATGCTCCATTCCAAGGTCGTATCGTCGTTCACCTTCGGGAGCGGGGGTCACTCCATGGTCCCCCCGACCAGAGCCGGCGAGTGGCCGGCGTTTCGGTTCGAGGACGCCTCGGGTGGTTTTGTGGGAGAAGCGACGTCCGAGCCGACGCTTCCGGCGAGGTACATCCTGCTGGATGAGCATCGGTGGCCGGTCCTGTCCCTCGACTCGGTAGGACCTGGGGGACCCATCCTCGCCATGCGAGGGCACCGCTTTCTGATTCACGATGCGAGCGCAGCGGTGCTCGCCGCCCTGGAGATGCAACCCGGCTCCTGGGGGCGCGAACGCGGCGTCACGGTCAGTTCCTGGGGGCGCCAATATGGGGTCACCATCGACGGCCGGGACGCCATGCTGCTCGTAGCCAACCCCACCGGCTCTCTCTTTCAGCTCATCGAGCTAGGGAGCGGGACCGTCCTCGCTTCGGGGGCCACGAAGTGGGCCCCTACGACGTCCAGGACTCAGATCGACATCCCCGAGTGGTCGAGGGCGGATCACCGGATCGCGCTGGGTGCGTTTCTCATGCTCAGCTATACGTCCGGTGGCTAGCGTAAGCTCCAGCGCACCCTAGCAGGCCTCCATTTGACCTAACGGACCGACACCCGTGTCGCGGTTGACCTCCTCTCCGAGTGGCCCGAGCAGCCGGCTCTCCGAGCGGGAAACGAAGCGTGTCGGACCTTCTTGAGCCACACCACCTAAGACGCTCTAGAGCCCCGCTACCTGATCCTTTCACCGCAGGACCCGGACAAGGCCGCGAAGGCCGGCGCTCTTGTGGGCGGGGTCGTTGAACCGGTAGAGGAACCGGTTGAGCCCGCGCCTCACGCTCTTCGACGTCGGGCTGAACTTGCGTGCCCGGACCATCGCCGACGGATCATAGAGCATCAGCAGGTCGATCCTCACCGCCCGTCCTCGATCAAGCCGGGCACCATGGAAGAAGTGCCAGGCGATCCCGCCGAAGACCGTGGGGTACCGTTCCCCCGGTTCGACGACCAGCCGCGAATCGCGGATCTCGATGGGGCCGGCTTGGACGTCGTAGTGGTAGCCCGAGAATTCCGCCTGACCCACGGCGGGACGCCTGGGGGCGTACTTGTCGGTCCCGGTTCTGATCACGATGCGGGTGAGCTCCTCGATGCTGAGCGTCGGGTGTTCGTCGAGGCTAACCGCCCGAAGGATGTACTTTCCGTCCGGAAAGCTCGCTTCGATGGCCCGATCGACCTTGTGGCCGATCGAGAGGTAATCGGGCTCTCGGGCCACCGTGTACTCCGGAGCGGGCACCTCGATCACTCGCACCGGCATCCCATCCTGGAATCATACCGGGGCACGATAGTTCCTCCCCATCCAGGTCAGGCGGTCGGGGAAAGCCACGCCGCCGGGACTTAGGCCGGCGAGTACCCTCCCACGTCCGCACCGCTGAGGTCGAGCAAGAAGGCCCGATCCGGATCCGGCCTCTTTCGGGGAACCCGGCCTGACGGCGAGATGTCCTAACCACCCGACCTCCGAAGCGCTCCCTGCAAAGGTGCCCGCGGCATCTCAGCGGACAGCCTTCCTGCCCCCGGGGCGTCGTACGCTCCCGCTCGAGGGGGACGCCACAAGGGCGCCGGCGTGCCCAGTCGACTGGCCTGGACCTTACCCGTGCGGGTCTTAGGGTCGCCCGGGCTTCTTCGAGCCGGTTCGCGCCGTCCGGCTCGGGTCCGAACGAACCGGCAGACGAAACTGTAGCCGCCCGTTCGACCGGAGGCGGGTCACGCCACCTTCGCGACGACCTGTATCAGGTTCCCGTCCGGGTCACGGAGCAGGGCGCTTCGGTTGTTGTTGCCAGAGTCATGCGGGGTCTGGATGACGGGCGTGCCGGCAGTGACCAACCTCTGGAACGCCTTCTCGACGTTCTCGGTCCAGATGACGAGGACCATCGCGGGGCACCCGGGCGATGCCTCGACGCCGTGGACTCGCTTCGCCGCCTCGACCGTGCCGAGCCCGACACCGAACCCGTTGAGCGTGAGCTCGACATGCGTGGGGACCCCCTGCTTCGGCGTGCGGAACGTTTCACGGAAGCCGAGGAGGTCCCGATAGAACCGCAGGCCCGCCTCAATGTCGCGCGTGTAAAGGTTGACGAACCCCGTGGTGAACATGCCGCAAGCGCGGGACGTGGGCTAGTAATCGTTTGCGCGGCCCCTAGGGTTCTGTGGCCGCTGCCCCTCGAACTGCGCGTGGGTTCTGCCGGTCCGTTCTTGGGCGGGGTCCAAGGGACCGCGAGGGAACCGGTCCCCGACGACCCGGCAGGCCGGCGGGCGAGCTTATCCGTCAAGGCCGCACGCCCGTCCCCTGCCTCGGGTATGGCCGCAGGAGCTCGGGACGACCGGTGGAGGCGCCCCCGACTGGGCGCGGTGAACCTGCCGGCGATCTCTCGGCATCTCAAGGCGCCCCGCCGATGGCGCGGGGGGCCTGCCTGGTTGGTGATGATCGCCGACGTCGACGCGGCGAGCATCCTGACGGCACTCGCCTCCGGCGCGAGCTTCCACTACGACCTCGTCTGGTTCCTGGTCCTGTTGACCGTCCCCCTGTTCTTCATCCAGGAGGCGGCCGGCCGGCTGGGTGCGGTCTCCGGTAAGGGGCTGGGGGAGCTCTCGCGCGAGCGGTTCAGCTCCCGGGTCGCCGCGACCGTCGCCCTCTCGATGGCGGTAGGGGACGGGGCGATGTACGTCGCCGAGTACGCCGGTATCGCCCTCGGGCTCGGGCTGTTCGGCGTCCCACCGATCGTCTCGCTCCCGGTGGCGTTCGCCGCGCACCTCGGCCTCGTCGCCCGGGGACGGTACGCGTGGGTCGAGCGCGTACTGATCGCCGTGTCGGTCGGACTGGTGGGTGCGCTCGCGATCGTGGTCCTCCACCAGCACCTGCTGCCCTACTCCCCGTTGGGCGTCTCGCGGAGTCCCTCGTTCTTCTTCCTCCTCGCGGCGAACGCCGGCGCGGTGGTGATGCCGTTCATGCTGTTCTTCCAGTCCTCCGCGACCGCGGCGAAGCGCACGGAGGTCGCGGTCTCCCGACAGGCGACCCTCCTCGGGGCCGGCGTGAGCGAGGCGCTGATGATCATCGTCGTCGTCATCGGGGCCGGGATCGGCGTCTCGATCGACGTGACCAACAGGGCCGGGTTTGCCCACGACCTCACCTCGGCCCTAGGACCCTACGCGGCCGACCTCCTCGGCGCGGCGTTGGTCGCGGCCGCGTTCCTCGCCCTGGTCGTCGTCTCGCTCGGGAGCGCCTGGGGCCTGACCGAGGCCCTGGGACTCCCTTCCCGCAGCACGCTCTGGATCTACGCGGTCGAGAGCGTCCCTGCGTTGATCGTCCCGCTGCTCCTCCCGCAGCTGGTGACCCTGGTCCTCGCCGTGATGGTGGCGATGGTGTTCATCCTCATCGTTCCGGGAGCCCTGGTCGGCCGGCTCGTGACGGACCGGCGGGTCATGGGGCCGCAGGCGTCCGTGGGCCTCTGGAAGGGCGCGTTCTGGGGCAGCCTGCTCGTCGTCGTGGCGCTGGGGGTCGTAGGGACCGTCATGGTCCTTTGAGCGACCGGGACCATGCCGCTCCCGTGAGCACCCCGGTCGGCGCTAGCCGGTCAGGGCCTGGGTCACGACCTTCGCCTCGGCGCGACGCAGGAGCTCCGCCGCCGTGGACCGGCCGACGGACAAGGCACGGCCGACGTCGCCGAGCCGGCCCCGACGAGGGAACCGGTAGTAGCCCAACCGCAGGGCGGCCTCTAAGGCGTCGGACTGGCGTGCGGTGAGACCCCCCGACGGGCGGAACTGGCGGACCTGCCAGCGCGATCCCGGTCGGCCGTCCGCCGCCCTCCGCAGCTCGCGGAGGATCGGGCGCGCGTCGCGGCTCCCCGGGACGACCACGACCCAATCTCCGGCGCCCGACCTCGACACCGACAGGAACCGACAGGTCGCGCAGAACGCCCCGGTGCGGTGGAGGAGGGAGCAGAGCGGAGGGGCCGGCTCGACCTCCCGGACGAACAGCTTCCATGGTGAGAGGCGGACGATCGAGAGCTGGAGGAAACGGGGGTCGGTGCTCAGGTACCGCTGGATCCCCGGGATCATCTCGGGCTCGGCGCTGACCTCCGCGACCTGGAGCAGCCGCTTCTGGCCGCGGCCGATCGACCGGCAGACCTTCAGGCTGACCCGGGCGCCCCAGCGGGCCTTGAGCTCGCGGCTCCAGTGAGGGTCCCCGACATCGAGAAGCCGGAACTCCATCATCGACGCGTTGCGCCGACGGAGGCTCCCGCGGAACGGCACGGGCGTAGGCCCCCGGACGGGGCGACGCGCCCGATGGGGTCGACGTTCGCGCATCTTCGGGCCCCAGGGACCTGGCCCGTACCGGGATGGCCCGGGGTCTAATCACCGTTCGCCGGCCCCCGTGAGCGGACCGGCGAGGGCCGGCCCGTCGGATACGGCCGGGAGAGGAACCCCTCAGGGCGGGTTACCGGGTCGACGGAGCTACGGCCATCGGCGCCGGGTGGGCCTGGCCACGTTCCCTCGGACGCCGGGGTTCCGGTCCGGGGAGGAAGACCACCACGGGATCCTCTAAGGCACGGGGTCCCAGCGAGGCCGTGAGGAACCGCCGCTTGCCGGACTGGACCGCCCGGTCGATGATGTCCTCGACAAGGTCAGGGTCCGCACCGTACTCTTCTGCCCAGAAGCGCGCCCGACGCTGGACGAGCCGCTCTTGCTCGAGGTCGTAGAGCGCGAGCCCCGCGGTCTGCTTGAACGCGAACAGCTCCTGCTGCAACCGCTCCCGGGCCCGGAGGCCGAGGACGAGAGAACGGTCGACCGCCTCCAGTCGGGCCCGAAGCTCTTCCACCACCGGGTCGATCGGGCGGCTCCGCGGCATCCCGCCGTTCACGGCCGGTCCCGAGATAAACGGCTACCCGTACCGGTACGGTCACCGGCTTAAGACCCGACCGCACTCCTCGCGACGATGGAACTCGTCCTGGCGTCGAACTTCGACGACGCCCTGGTCGACGGGGCCTCGGACCTACCGGTCTCGACGTTCTTCGGCAACTTCCCCGTGACCCTCACCGGCGGCGGCCGGCCCCCCCGGATCCTCCCGCAGATCGGCCGCGAGCGGTTCCGCGAGCATCTCCAGGCCGTCCACCGGGCGGGCCGCAAGTTCTTCGCCACGGTGAACAGCAACGACCTCGGCCTGCACGAGTACGACCCCGGGTTCGAGGAGACGTTCCTTCGCGAGGTCGACGGCCTGATCGACCTCGGCGTCGACGGGTTCGTCGTCGCGCTCCCCCTCCTCATCGAGTTGATCCGTTCCCGGCACCCGTACGTGCCGATCTCCGTCTCGACGTTCGCTCGGATCCGGTCGGTCGTGCAGGCCGAGTACTACCTTTCGCTCGGCGCGACCACGATCGTGCTGGAGGAGGCGAACCGGGATTTCGCGCTCCTGCGAGGCCTCGTCCGCCGAGGGGCCGCGGTCGAGGTGCTCGTCAACCAGACGTGCCTTCAGGGCTGCCCCTACCGTGCCCACCACCTGAACACGAGCTCGATCGCCGCGCAGCCCGGGGAGCCGTGCCCGGCGCTCGAGTACCCGATCGCCGAGTGCGGCTGGGAGATGGTCCGGGACCCTCGAAGGATCATCTCCGGGATCTTCGTCCGGCCCGAGGACCTCGAGGTCTACGAGGAGATCGGCGTCCATCGGTTCAAGGTCTCCGGGCGGAACCGCTCCACGTCGTGGCTCTTGCGCGCCGCGCGGGCGTACGCCCAGCGGGCGTACCCGGGAAACCTTCTCGACATCCTCAGCTTCGTCCAGGTGAAGGCCCCGCTCCACCACCTGCGAGGGGTCGTCCGGGGCGACCCCGGCGCGCCCGAGGAGATCCGGGCGCTGGCGGACGCCTTCGCCTCGCTGGAGGGGGTGACGATCGACAACTCCGCGTTCCCGAAGGGGTTCCTTCGACGTATCGCCGCGACCGATTGCGAGCATCAGGCGTGCGAGG
>Ga0187772_10000907_pt1 | contig 13614 bp, 9 predicted proteins | sample 0116_SJ02_MP15_2_FD_133137 | JGI IMG/M metagenome (GOLD analysis project Ga0187772, IMG submission 133137) | Tropical peat soil microbial communities from peatlands in Department of Meta, Colombia - 0116_SJ02_MP15_20_MG | ecosystem: Environmental > Terrestrial > Soil > Wetlands > Peat | place... | reverse complement strand
GGAATAGAAGCCTTTCCCACCCGTGATGTTCTGAACAACAGGATCCGCGTTGATTGTAAACCCGACGGAAGGCGTGGAGGCTGTATTTTGTAGGTATGTGAATGAATATCCCGATTTCGTTCCACTGGCCAGAGCGCTGTCTATGAAACAAGATGCGGTAGCCGTTCCCGGGCAAGTGCCGGTACCTCCAGGTCCCAAATCCGACAACTGTGCCGAATAGCCGACCGTGAAGAACTCGCTTGAATACGTAATCTCTGCGGTGTCGATAGCATGAACAGAGGACACGGCAGACGATTCGTTCGCAGAAATCTTTGCGCGAAGGAAATTCGGAACGGCAATGGCCACGATGATCAATATAATCGCGACCACTACGAGAAGCTCAATAAGGCTGAAGCCCTTTTGCCTGCCCTTCATTGGACTCGTCTCCGTAAAGCGATTCCGAGACCTACAATACACAAGTGCCACCCTTACGGGAGCACTTGGGATGCCAAACTGACCGACTCTAAGACCTTTGCTTTCAGACACAAATATAGCTGAAGTATCAAGGAAAATGTAGACTGCCAAGAAACGTCATTTCCAAGACGGAAAGTGTCAGTCTCACTTCCGCGCACCTTCAGAACATCCCCCCTCACTTACTTTCGCGACAAGAGATAAGACAATAATATATCAATATTTCTATATTACTATACATATTAGGTAAGTAACGGTTATTTTCCTCGTCGTTAGACAACATCTGTCACTGGGGTGTTTCTGAAGTTGGCGGGAAGGGCCTCAGTTCCAGCATCCCAACGCGCAATCGTAGGGAGCGTCCAGAGCGGCCATACGCGGATAGCAATAGACGAACATGAGTGCTGCGGCCACGAAGACGAGCACGACCGGCCGAATGCCCAGGATGCGCCGGTCTTGCATTTGCCCTAGAACGATCGCAAGAGCAACCGTGAGGAACATCGCACACGGATAATAATAGTAGTACACGGTGCGATGTTGCGGAATGATGACCCACTGCAGGAGATTCACTCCGTAAAAGAGCGTGACCAATCCTTCCGGCAGAGAAAGTGATCGACAGAATTTCCAGGCGCAGTTCAAAAGAGCGAGAAAACCTCCCCACACGACCACGTAGTTCCCCACCAGGTAAGACAGGCCGCGCTCTGGGCCAATGCGGAAAATCCACGTATACCATCGGCTATCTATGGCGGCGTTCCCGGCCACCGTCACGTGATAACGCCACATATAGACGTTTTCGGAGAGCACGTCCGCAAGCGTAAAAGGGCGATGGTATCGGTAGAACCATGGCCAGTAGGAAAGCCCGTACACGATGACGGGAAGGAAAAGGAAGGAAACTATTAGCGTTAGCACTCCAATTTGACGCAAGTGGTGCGTGCCTCGCAGGTACGATGTGACGCTCACGAGGATGACTGCCGCCAGGGTAACGACCGCGCTCCATTTGCAGGCCTCTCCCAAACCGAAAAATATTCCGGAAAGAACTACAAGCGAGCGCCTTCGCGCCAGGCTAACATCGAGCGTAAGCGACCCTGTGAAGGCGACCAGCGCCCACATCACGAATTCAAAATAGTAGACGTCGAGCATGGCAACCCGCGCCATCACAAACAGGAAGTTGTTGAGCAAAGTCAGTCCGGTGGCAATCAGGGCAACTTGGTAGTTGCTGGAGAGCAGTTGCGTCCAAAGGAAGACCGCGACCAGGGTGAGGGCGCCAAAGACCGCGCCAGGCATGCGCCAGCCGAAAGAGTTCTCCCCCGCCAGCTTCATTCCTAGAGCCATCAGCATCTTGGCCAAAGGCGGGTGGTCGGGATTGGCATCTGTCGTTCCGTTCAATATGGCGCGGGCTCGCACCACGTGGACAGATTCATCAAGGACGTAGTCAGGAGGCTTCGCAATGCCCAGCAGGAAGAACGATAGAGCAAGCACAAAGATCACCAGACTCGTCAGCCCGACCCGTTTGCGCATCCAGCCCGTGGACTCCTTTCCGATGTGCCCGATAACAGCAAATGTACACCTGCCGCCAGACGGGAAAAAGCGCCTAAACATGAGTGTTTTAGGGCATTTGAGGTAAGGGTAACCCTGTTCAACCGCGATGCACTTCTGTGCCTGCTCCCGGGTGCCTGGGGTTGAACGATAGCTCAACCGTTCTCCGAATTTAGTCCGGGCCCGCTCTCCCCATGTTATTCTCGCGGTTGAGAACGAACCGGGCAATCCGCAAATTGACGCCAGGGGACTCCGGCAATCAGCCTGAGCGCGGCGACTGTTGTGATTCAGAATCTTCAACGGATGGATACGCGACATGATTAACGGCAAATCCATTGTCGTGGTTATGCCTGCTTATAATGCGGCCAGGACTCTTGAGAAGACCGTCCGCGAATTGCCGGACGTGGTGGACGCGGTTATCCTGGTGGACGACAAGAGCAACGACGAGACCGTTTGCATTGCACGGGATCTGGGCTTGCGTGTTTTTGTTCACGACAAAAATTACGGATATGGCCGAAATCAGCAGACATGCTACCGGGAAGCCTTGGCGGCCGGCGCGGACATCGTGGTCATGGTGCATCCGGATTACCAGTACACGCCGCGACTGGTGACACCGATGGCCAGCATGATCGCGTACGGTGTTTACGACGTGGTGCTTGGATCGCGCATTCTGGGAGGGGGCGCCCTCCGGGGCGGCATGCCCTTCTACAAATACGTGGCCAACCGGTTCTTGACGGCGTTTCAGAACAGTTTCACCGGCGCCAAGCTTTCTGAATACCATACGGGTTTCCGAGCCTTTGCCAAAGAGGTTCTGAGCACCTTGCCACTGCTCGAGAATTCCGACGATTTTGTCTTTGATAATGAAATGCTCGCCCAATGCTTGTCCTTCGGGTTTCGCATCGGAGAAGTTTCCTGCCCGACCCGGTATTTCACGGAGGCTTCTTCGATCAATTTCTCACGCAGCGTGAAATATGGTTTCGGAGTCCTGAGCACAACCCTGAAACTCTGGCTGCAGCGCTCCGGAATTGCCCACTATCGCTTGTTCAGTCCGGCCGGCCGAAAGTTGTTGATGGATTACTACGTCTCCTCCCCGACCATGGAAGTTGAAGAGACTGTCCGGAAAATCTGACCTCGCAGCACGCAACGAAATCGCATGGATTCCGCGGCGATCAATTCGCCGTGGCGGGAACGGACCCAGGCAGAATCGCGAGCAGATTCCGCGCCTTTGTGTTCGACGGATCCAAGTGAAGAACCATTTCGGCGTCGGAACGCGCTCCCGCCACATCCCCTTGATGGAAGCGAATGGCGGCGCGGGTTAACCAGGCCTCCCATGTGCGGGGACATTCCCCAATGACCCGATCCAGAATTCTCAGGGCATCGCCGGTTGCGCCCATCTTCATCTCCACAGCGACTAGGTCCATGGCGAAGACGGGATAGTTCGGACTGTCTTTCGTGGTCATCGAAAGCGCCTTTTCCAGCCACTGTCGGGCCTGCCGGTCGTCGCCTCGGCGCGAAGCGATGAGCGCCTTGTAACCGAAAGCCTCGGCCAAGTCAGGATAAATGCTGAGCGCCATGTTGAATTGTTTGCTTGCCTCATCCAATTGGCCAAGCGCGTAGTATTGCGTCCCAAGATTCGAATGCACTTTCGCGCTTCCGGGGACGGCCTTCACGTCAGCCGAGAATAGAGTAAAGTTGTCGTGCCAATCGCGGTTACGAAGCATCGTCCGCGTGCCAAAAGCCACGAGGATTACGGCAAGCAGGCCCCACGCCAGCCTGCGCTCGCGGCTTTCCAGGTACAGCCATAGCAGCGCAAGCAGCAGGCAAAAGCCCGCAGAGGGCAAGTAAACCAATCGCTCCCCCATAATCGTGCCTGTGGGCATCAGGATATTCGCTGTGACCGCAAAGCCCGCCAGGTAAATCGCCCCCGCCAGGAACCATTCCTTGCCCCTGGTCCAGAAGGCCCAGACCCAGAGCCCAAACACGAGCAGGGTGGCAATCACAGCGGGAGCGTTTTTCGGCCATTTTCCGTACAGGAGAATAGCGTTGTAAGAGTAATCACTGGAGAGCGTAACCGGGTAGACTTGAAGCCAAACGTACTTCCAGGCGATGCGCAAGGCATTCGGGATTCGCAAGTTGGCGGGTAAATGCAGTAGCGGATTATCGAGAAAAGGAACGCCGGGCGCTCCGAAACGTCCCCCTTCCGCTTTCCAAAGCACCCCGAGATACGCTGCGGCGGCAATGACGATGGAGGCATATCGCAACGTCGGCTTCCACTTGCCTCGCGCGTAATCGCCAACAAATACCAGGGGGACGAAGGCCAGGGCCGACTCCTTGGAAAGCAGCGCCAATACAAACGCCAGAACCGCAAAAACCGGCCGGTCTTCCATGTGCAACAACCATGCCACCAGGAGGAATCCCATGGCCAGCAGTTCCGACCTGCACGAGATGGAAGCGACTGCTTCTGTATGAATGGGGTGAACAGCGAAAAGAAGAGCGGCTACAAACGCGGCGATATCTCCCCGCGGCACAGATTCCAGCAACTTGCACAAGGTCAAATACAGAAGTAATGCAATTACCGCATGCAGCAGAAAATTGACGAGATGATAGCCGAAGGGATGCGGACCTTCGATGGCCCATTCCAGCGCGAACGTGGCAAACGTGAAAGGGCGAAAAATGTTGTTAAAGGCCGTCGGCGCAAACAGCTTTGCCACCGCAAAATCGGTGACCATCGGGTTGCCCTGAATGTAGACGTTGTCGTCGAGTGTGAATTGGTTCGGCAGCGTGTTCGCGTACGCAAGCAAGGCAACCGCCAGCAGCAGACTCATTCGCAGGCGCTGGCTCATTTGGGCGTCCTTTTCGAAAACCACGCGGGAAGGGGGCACAAAACCAGACGACTAGAGGTTGTGCTTCTTCGCATAGTGGCGGAATGAGCGGTAGGTGATCTTCAGCAACTCGGCGGCCTGCGTTCGAACGCCGCCGGCCTTTTCCAGCGCGCCTTGCAGATAGCGCTTTTCCGTGTCAGATATGACCCGCTCAAAATCGATTCCCTCCGTGGGAATCTGCACGGCCTCCGATTCACCCATCGCGGGCCCAAAAACCGAAGCTGAGCCTGCGACCCGGTCCGGCAGCACGGCGAGTGAAATATCGGGTCCACCTTCGAGAGCAACCGCACGCTCGATGGTGTTCTCCAGCTCGCGGACATTCCCCGGCCAGTCATACGACTCCAACCGCCGCATGGCCTCCGGAGAAATGCCGTCGATCTTCTTCCCCATCGAGTTACGGAACGACTCCAGGAAATGGCGCGCTAACAACGGGATGTCCTCGCGACGGTCGCGCAGCGACGGAACATGCAGCGGGATGACGCTCAATCGATAAAAGAGATCTTCCCGGAACTCGCCGGCCGCAATCGCCTTCTCCAGATCTTTGTTCGTGGCCGCAATGACGCGGACATCCACGTCGATTTCCTCCGTGCTGCCCAGTGGACGCACTTTTCCTTCCTGAAGCACACGGTAGAGCTTCACCTGCATGGCCAGGTTCATGTTTCCTATCTCGTCCATGAACAGCGTGCCACCATGAGCGGCTTGGAAAAGTCCGCGGCGGTTCTCGTTGGCACCCGTGAACGCGCCCTTGGTGTAGCCGAACAGTTCTGATTCGAGGAGCGTCTCCGGGAAGGCGCCGCAATTGATGGTGATGAATGGCGCGTCCGACCGCGAGCTGTTTTCATGAATCGCACGCGCAACCAGCTCTTTACCCGTCCCACTTTCGCCTGTGATCAGCACACGGCTATTTTGCGGCGCCACGGTCTGGATCAGATCGAAAATGGCCTTCATCTTGGGGCTCTGCCCGATGATATTGTCCAGGCCGGTCAGCCGGCGCAACTCACGGCGAAGGTACCCCGCTTCTTTTTTCCATTTCAGGTTTTCGGAAACTTCGCGGACCGCAACGCGCAGTTGCTCGACCAGGTCGTGGTCCTTGATCACGTAGCGGTTTGCGCCTTCATTGGCGGCCGCAATCGCGGTCTCCAGCGAGGGCACACCGGTAATCAGGACGAAGTAGGAGTCTGGTGACACCTCTCGTGCGAAGCGCAATAGTTCGACGCCGGTTTCGCCCGGCATGCGCACATCGGAAATGATGATATCGTAGAGAGAGGTTTCCAGCTTACGCTTGGCGCCTTCCACGTTGTGCGCCACCTCAACGCGATGGCCCTCTTTGCGAAATGTGATCTCCAGAAGTTCGCAAATGGACTTCTCGTCGTCGACCACGAGAATGTGCACCATCTCGCGGGTGGCGTCCTTTGGAGCGACTTTCGTTGCTTGCATAACGCCCCTCATTCAAGCCGCGGAAGCTCAATGACAAACTCCGCGCCTTTATCCTTTTCGCTGACTACCGTTATGCGTCCGTTGTGGGCCTGAACAATCTGGTAAACGATGGCTAACCCTAGTCCCGTACCGCCTTCAAAATTGGATTGCAATGGCTCGAAAATCTTCGCGCGCTGCTCCGGTTCCAACCCCACGCCGGTATCGCGAAAAGAGATGCGCAGCACTTCGGGTACGTGCTCGATCCCAACGGTCAGCGTGCCTCCTTTGGGCATGGCACGCACCGCGTTATCGCACAAATTCCAGAACACCTGCTTGATCTTGTTGGGATCCACGCGCGCCCGGGAAGCCTGTCCGTTGAACGCGCGCACCAAGTGAACGTTCTTCACCAGGTCGGGCTTGCGCTCTATCAGCAACAGCGTCTCCTCCAAGAGCGCGCGCACGTCTTCCTCCTGAAAAACATAACTCTTTTCGCGTGAATAGTTCAGGAAGTCCGTGATGATGTGATTCAAGCGCTCGGACTCCCGCCCGACGATGCTCACCAGGTGTTTTTCGTCCTCCTCGAGAGGCACGAGCCGGCCCAGTTCCTTGACGGCTCCGGCAATCGCGGTCAGCGGTTGGCGGATTTCGTGCGCGATCGCTGCGGAAAGGCGCCCTACCGCGGCCATTCGTTCCTTCGTGGCCACTTCCTGTTCCAGGCGCCGCAATTCGGTCAGGTCCTGAAAGTTGAACACGTATCCACTCCGTGACGCGTCACGTGTGCGCAATGGCGAAACGGAAATTCCCAGGAAACGCCGCTGGCCGCCAGGAATGCGCACTTCAATTTCACGCCGCAGCGACAGCCTTTCCGGCAGGCCAGCCATATCCTCCTGCCAGAACTCCGGGCTGACCTCCCGCAAATCCCGTCCGCGCAACTCGCCGAACGTGCGGCCCAGAATCTCTTCTCCGGTTCGATTCAGCAGGACGACACGCCCCTCCAGGTCCGTGGTCACCAGCCCCCCGCGCATAGAGTGAATGATGTCCGCGGTGAAGTCCTGCAATTCAAGCAGCTCCTCCCTTTTCTCTTCCAGTTCGGAACTCTTCTTTCGTAAGGAGACCGCCAGCAGGCTGGCGAGGTAGGCCACCGCGAGAAAGCCAAAGGAGTTGCTGAGGAACCAAAGCCGGACTGTCTCATAGGTTGGCGCCGCAACCGACGTCCTCGGAATTTTGCCGCTATAAACCAGCGCGGTAGTCAGGGCCAGGGAAGAAAGGCAGAACATCGCTGTCAGAAAGGTAAGCTTGCGAGAGAAAAGGATGCTGGCCACAATGATGATCAGCAGATACAACGACGTGAAGTTGCTGTCCTGCAAGCCGGTGGCGTAGACAATCGCCGTGACCATGCCTACATCGCAGGCCACCTGCAGCGCGCCCAGCCAGGATGCCGTGGGAAGCAGGCGCACCAGAATCAGGTGCAGAATCCCAATCGTGATCCACAGGATGATGATGGGCAGAAAATAGCGCGTGTTTCCGCTGGGAGGAGCGTACTGCGGCCACACCACACCCACGCCCAGGATCAGGGCGATCATGAGCAGCCGGACCTTCGTCAGCCACTCCAGCCAATCGCGCCGCGTCAGTGTCTGTTCCATGGATTGGAAGCCTACCCTGCCCCCGGCTTCCTTCCCCCACGACTTAATCTTAAGCAGAAATGGGAGACCAGGGTAAATCACCTGGCCTCCCATTTCCGAAAGAGAACTAGTCGAGCTAGTGAGCGCCGCTGAGTTTGCCGATCAGCGAGAACAGCGGCAAGTACATCGAGATGACCACGCCGCCGACCACCAACCCCAGGAACACGATCATGATGGGTTCGAGGGCGGTCAGCAAGTCTTTCACGGCGACGTCCACTTCGTCCTCGTAAAAGTCCGCGATCTTCTGCAACATGGCGTCCATCGCGCCGGTCTGTTCGCCGACCGCGATCATCTGCGTCACCATGCCGGGGAATACTTCGGATTCTTTCAATGGGTCGGTAAGCGATTTGCCTTCTTCGAGCGATCTCCTGACCTGCGTGAGCGCTCTTTCGATAACCGCGTTGCCGGAGGTTTTTGCTGTAATGTCCAGGCCTTCAAGGATGGGCACGCCGCTCGAGATCAACGTTCCAAGGGTACGGGTAAAGCGGGCGACGGCGATCTTCCGCATCAGGATGCCAAGGACGGGAAGCTTGAGAACAACGGTGTCCAGTACAAACCGCCCGCTCGGGGTTCCATACCAGACTTTCAACCCGACGATGGCCGCAATGACACCGACAAAAATCAGCAACCCGAAGACGCTGCCGATAAAGTTGCTCATGGCGATGACGATTTTTGTCGGCAGAGGCAAGTCGACGCCCAAGCCCGCGAACAACGTTGCGAAAATGGGCACGACCTTCCACAAAAGGAGCGTGATGACGCCCCCGGCGATCGTTAGCACGCCAACGGGATAGATCAACGCAGACTTCACCGCCGCCTTTAATTTCACGTTCTTTTCAATGTACGTGGAAAGACGCTGCAGAATGGTGTCCAGAATACCGCCGGTCTCGCCCGCTTCCACCATGTTGCTGTAGAGGGGATCAAAAACCTTGGGATATTGCTTCATCGCGGAGGACAGCGTGCTGCCGCCTTCCACCGAGCTCCGCACGCCCGTGAGAACCTTCTGGAAGACCTTGTTCTCCTGCTGGCTGGCGAGAATCTCAAGGCACTGGACGAGCGGCAAGCCCGCGTCGATCATGACCGAGAACTGGCGCGTGAAGATGGCCAGCTCCTTCGATTTGACGCCGCCGCCAAAGGTGGGAAGGTTGAATTCCTTCCCCTTTTCGGAGACGCGCGTGGCCGTGATCTGCTGGCGCCGCAGCAGGGACTGCAGCTCCGTCTTGTTCGTGGCCGTCATTTCCCCAGCCACAGTCGCGCCTGCGCGATTCGTTCCCTTATATGTAAAGACCGGCATGGTGGATCCTCCTCAGCGGTCGAAAACCTGATACTACTTTTCCTTCCCCAAGATCGAACAAACTCTTCATCTCTAGTGCCGCGCCCCCGCAGGCGACTTGCCTGCAGTGGTCTTCCCCCCGGCGGGAGCTGTCGCTACGCCGCGGTTGACCATATCCTGCAGTTCGTCCGGATTGGACGAGCGGGCCAGTGCCACATCCAGGGTAATGAGCTTAGCAAAGTAGGCATTTGCGAGTCCCTGGTTAAAGGTCTGCATCCCAGTTTGGCCCGTGCCCGTTTGCATGGCGGAGTAAATCTGGTGAATCTTGTCTTCGCGGATTAGGTTGCGGATGGCCGGCGTCGGAACAAGCACTTCCATCACCATCACGCGGCCGCGGCCATCGGCGCGCGGCAACAGCGCCTGACAAAGGATGCCTTCCAGCACCATCGAGAGCTGCGCACGAATCTGCGGCTGCTGGTGCGCGGGAAAGACATCGATAATACGGTTGATCGTGGACGCCGCCGAATTCGTGTGCAGGGTCGCAAACGTCAAATGGCCGGTTTCCGCGATACGCAGTGCCGACTCGATGGTTTCCAGGTCGCGCATTTCGCCGATGAGCACCACGTCGGGGTCTTCACGAAGGGCGGCGCGCAGCGAATTCGCAAACGAGTGCGTGTCCGCGTGGACCTCGCGCTGGTTCACCAGGCACTTCTTGTGGTTGTGCAGGAACTCGATGGGGTCCTCAATGGTGATCATGTGCTCTTCGCGCTCGCCGTTAATCTTGTCGAGCATGGCCGCAAGCGTGGTGGATTTGCCGGAACCGGTCGGGCCTGTAACAAGCACCAGGCCGCGCGGCTTATCGCACAGGCCCTTCACAACGGGAGGAAGACCCAACGCGTCGAATCCCTTGATTTCCCAAGGAATGGTACGGAACACCGCTCCCACCGCGCCACGCTGATTAAATACGTTGCCGCGGAAGCGGGCCAGGTTCTTCAACCCGAAAGAGAAGTCCAATTCCAGGTTTTCTTCGAAGCGGTGTTTCTGCGAGTCCGTAAGCACGCTGTAGGCCAGGGACTTCGTATCCGCGGCGGTCAGCGGCGGCATATCCAGCGGACGCAGGCGGCCATGGACGCGCACGCGAGGCGCGCTGTTGGTGGTGATGTGGAGGTCGCTGCCTCCCATCTCGATCATCTTTTTGAGCAACTCGCTTAATGTAATACCTGCCATAGTCGCCTCTTCTCCCGTTCTATAAGACCGTTTCGCGAATCACTTCTTCCAGTGTCGTAAGTCCCAGGGCCGACTTAATGAGCCCGCTGCGGCGAAGCGTGATCATGCCCTGCTCGATCGCCTTCTTCTTCAATTCCAATGCCGAGGCGCCGACAAGGATCAGTTCGCGCAGTTCGTCGTTGATTTCCATGACCTCGTACAAGCCCGTGCGGCCTTTATAGCCGCGCTTGCCGCAGGTAGAGCAGCCCTTGCCGTGATAAATCTTGGTCGTCTTGGCCTCTTCAGGGGTGTACCCGGCGTCAATGAGCGCTTGCTCGGGGATCTCCAGCTCTTCTTTGCAATTGGAGCAAATCCGGCGTACCAAGCGCTGCGCGCAGATCAGGTTCACCGATGTGGCCACCAGGAAAGGCTCGATACCCATGTTCATCAAGCGGCTGATGGTGGAAGGCGCGTCGTTCGTGTGCAGGGTCGAAAGCACCAAGTGTCCGGTGAGCGCGGCTTTCACGGCGATTTCCGCCGTCTCAAAGTCTCGAATCTCACCGACCAGGATGATGTTGGGATCTTGCCGAAGGAAGGCGCGCAGGGCAGCCGCGAAGTTCAGCCCAATCTGATCCTTCATCTGCACCTGGTTGATGCCCTGCAACTGGAACTCGACCGGATCCTCGGCGGTCATGATGTTCGTATCAACCTGGTTGAGGCGCGAAACCGAGGAGTACAGTGTGTTGGTCTTACCGGAACCCGTGGGCCCCGTGACCAGCACCATGCCATACGGCTTCAAAATATTGCGCTCGAACTTCTTCAGTGATTCGGGCTCGAAGCCCAGCTTGGTCATGTCCAGCCGCAGGTTTTCCTTGTCCAGCAACCGAAGCACGATCTTTTCGCCGTACAGCGTCGGCACGGTCGAAACGCGGAAGTCCAATTCCTTTTTTTTGCCTTCGGCCTTGTACTTGATCATGATGCGGCCGTCTTGTGGCAAGCGCTTTTCGGCGATGTCCAGCTTCGCCATGATCTTCATGCGGCTGGTGATGGCGTCCCGCAGTTTCAAGGGCGGGCTCATGACCGTCTGCAGCACGCCGTCTACGCGGAAGCGCACGCGCATCTCGTTCTCGTACGGCTCCACGTGAATATCGCTGGCGCCCCGCTTCACGGAGTCCGTCAGGATGAGGTTCACCAGTTTGATAATGGGCGCTTCTTCGGCGGCCTTCTCGAGCATGGCCGCGTCCATCTCTTGCTCTTCCGCGGCCAGCTCCAATTCCTGGTCCTCGTCAACCAGGTCCTTCATCAAGGAGCTGAGTTCCTCATGGCTGGACGCGCTGCCGCCATAAAACCGGCTGATCGCTTCGCCGATCGCGGACTCGGACGCCACCACCGGCTCGACGTTGAACCCGGTCATGAACTTGATGTCGTCCATCGCGAAGACGTTCGTGGGATCGGTCATTGCAATGGTCAGCACGGAGCCGACACGCGAAAGCGGAATCACCTGGTAACGCAGCGCTGTGTCCTGCGGGATCAGCTTGATAACATTGGGATCGATTTCGTAATACTTCAGGTTGATGGAGGGGACGCCATACTGCCGGGAAAGGACACCCGTAATATCGTCATCCGTAATGAAGCCCATCTTCGTCAGGCAGCTTCCTAACTTTCCCCCGTTGGAGCGCTGAAATTCCAGCGCCTTTTCCAACTGGTCCTGAGTGATCAGGCTTTCCTTCAGTAAGATTTCACCCAAACGGACGGACATCCGCAGGACTCCCTAAACACAGTGCACCTAACGCTCAACATAGCAAAGGGCTCGATTCTGCGTAGTTCGATTTTGAGCCATCGTTGTGAATTCGCTAATACCTGTACGCCGGAACAGGTTTGAAGCGCCAGGGCAGTGCCTCTTTCTTGACTTGCCGCAACTGCGTCGCTATCTTGCGAAAGAGATGGCTACCACCCGCATTCTGCCGACGCGTCCCCGTCTTCGCAACAGGACTCTGCAACAAGTGCGCCGCCCGGCCCCTGCGCCGGAACCAGCCCACTTGCCGCAACTGGGTAATTACTATGATGCGCTGCTCCGCGCTTACGGGCCACAGCACTGGTGGCCGGGACGCACCCGCTTTGAGGTGATCGTGGGAGCGATTCTCACGCAGAGCACAAGCTGGTCCAACGTCGAGCGGGCCATCGCGGAATTGCGCCGAGAAAAGCTGCTGACTCCAGATGCCTTGGAGCGCGTCCCCCTGGATCAACTTTCGCGCTTAGTCCGCTCTTCGGGCTACTTTCGTCAGAAGGCTCGTAAGCTGAAGGCCTTCGTCCATTTCCTGCGGGAGCAGTACGCTGGCTCACTGGACAAGCTCTTTGCTGCCCCGACAGCCGAACTCCGGGAAAAGCTTCTCGGCGTTCACGGCATCGGTCCGGAGACCGCCGATTCGATTCTGCTTTATGCGGGGAATCACCCGGTTTTTGTCGTCGACGCCTACACGCGCCGGATTCTGGAGCGCCACCAGTTGGGGCATGCCAGGCTGTCATATGAAGAGATCCGCCAACTGTTCGAGAAGAACCTTCCGCAGAGTGCGACGCTCTTCAATGAATACCATGCCCTGATCGTTCACACCGGCAAGGAGTTCTGCCGCAAACGCAATCCCGACTGCGAGCACTGCGCTCTGCGTCCCTTTCTTCCTTCAGCTGCGGAGGAGCTCCCATGAGCCGCTCAACCCCCAAGGAGCGCACGCGCCTGGTCATCGGTGGCGTACTGGTTTCCCTGCTGCTGGCAGCGGTCTTCACGCTCGGCTCGCTCGACGTACCGTTTGAGCCGACCTCTTGGCGCGAACTGATCCCGCTCTACGCCGTCTCGAGTTTCATTACAGCCGCCCTTCTCGTTTTTGGCCTGATCCTGATCCGCAGCTTCCTGCGGCTAAAAATGGAGAGCAGCAGGGCCCAACTGGGCGCGCGCTTCAAGACCAAGATGGTCGTCGGGGCCATGGCGGTTTCGCTCCTGCCGGTCATCTTCATGTTCTTTGTCAGCTATTCCCTGCTGAACCGCACCCTGGGACGATGGTTCCCGCGGCCGCTCGAAATCGCCTCTGAAGAAACGCAAAAGCTCTTGAACGATCTCGGCAAGGGGACGCTTTCCCGTTTGCACATGCTTGATCATCAGGCGGAACAGCACGTCGAAGAG
>Ga0187772_10000906_pt1 | contig 13619 bp, 14 predicted proteins | sample 0116_SJ02_MP15_2_FD_133137 | JGI IMG/M metagenome (GOLD analysis project Ga0187772, IMG submission 133137) | Tropical peat soil microbial communities from peatlands in Department of Meta, Colombia - 0116_SJ02_MP15_20_MG | ecosystem: Environmental > Terrestrial > Soil > Wetlands > Peat | place... | reverse complement strand
GTGCTCCCCCACTTCTTTTACGGGAACCACCTGCGCCCCGGTAACCAACATCCTTGGCGCCCGCGTGGTTGCCACGGAGTTTGATCCCCAGTACCTCGCGATGCTGCTGGGCATACTGATGATATTCCTAGTCTACCCATCGGCTCTGCTTCTGCTGGCCAGGAGAAGGACAGCCGACAACCAAGTGAAGAGGGCGTTCACGATCCTCCCGATCGCCTGGGTGGGCATCGGAATCGACCTGCTCGTGTTCAACGGGTATCTTCTGAACACAGGCCTTGATGCTAGTGCCGTAGGGTACCTTTTCGCCGCGGCCGCCTTTTCGGCGACGGCTGCAACATTCAGGCGGGCCACGATGCTCTCAGCCTTCTTCCAGCCTGGCGTTGCCACAGTAGGCATCGCTCCGCCCATTTCCACCTTTTCGGGGAGGCTGGGCGTCGGGACTGAGGCGACCTTGGGGAAGGTATACCTCCTCGAGGTGGATCCGTCTTCCAACTTCGAGGAACCCATCAAGGACCTCGCCAATGAGCTCGGCGCAGACCAGAGGGTGCTCTTTGCCTTCACCGCTGGGGGGAGCCCGATTCACAACGCCCTTGCCGGGATGGCCAACGTGAGGTTCTTCACGATGACGCGGAAGGTCTCGTATCCCAAGCCAGGGGAAAGACCCGACGAAATCCTCGTCCCTTCCTCCGACCAGTCGGTGCTCCTCAACGTCCTGGACAAGGCCATTACGACGAACCCCGACCTGAAATTCGGGGTCCTATTCGACAGCGTCTCGGACTTGATACTGTCGTCAGGGCTGGAGGTGACCTACAAATTCCTCAAGCAGGCAAACGAGATGCTGAGCACGCATGGAATCACGGCCGTCTTTCTGATGACCGCAGGTGCCCACTCCGAGAGGGAAATCAATATCGTGAAGAGCCTCTACAGCAACATACTCGTCTTTCAGGGGGGCCAGTTCATGATTCAGAAGAGGGCCTAAGCTAAGCGGATACTTCGAATTCGCAATAAGAGTCCCCCTTGGAGACGCATTTAGTCTCCTGGGTCTTCACGTCAGCGCTGAAGTACGAGGATAGGGCACCGGCAAGATGCCCTCCTATGAAATAGCACTCGGGCTTTCCTGTGTCAAGGCCCTCGGATTCGAACCCGTCTTCCATCTTAACTCTTGCATGCAGCCGGGTCAGATTGAGTTCCATCAGCTCGAACCTCCCCCAACCAGTAGCGACGTAGATCCTAAGCATCTCCTCCAGTCCCTCCTTCGTCTTGGGGCGATGTATCCCCATGAGATTCTCCCATGCCGCCCTACCATAACTGAATCCCATGCGGTAGATTTCTGCCTCACCTGTTTCCGCGTACGCGGACTTCACGGAGTCTAGCATCACCCTGAGCCCCTCGACGCGCATCAGGATTGCCCTGTCCCCGTTGTTCCAAGTCATGGGGAAGTTGAGTGAGTCGGTCAGGAACCCCTCGACAGGAGACCTAACTTCGATGTCAGAAACGTACACAGACGATGCCAGGAAGTCCTTTATCCAATCCTCATCTATCTGCTGACTCGTGCTCTCGACGAAGAAGCTGACGTTCGCTTTTTGGCTGTAAGTCATCCCGCCGAAGAACCCTTCGAGGATGTTTATCCCGCGGATGGCGAGAAGGTTCGCCAGGTTCCCGAGGGCCCCAGGTTTGTTCTCGAGGTGCACTGACACTATGAAGTACTTCTTCTTCGGGTCATATCGGAAGACCATCACGTCCTTGTTCCGGTCGCCCATCCAGAGGCGGGCGGCTTCCTGAAACTTACTTAAACTTTGGAGCGCAGAATTGGTTCTGACCTGGTTTGTGCGAAATCAAAAAAGTGCAGAAGATGTTCTGGGCGGGTGAACATCTTCTAGGACAAAGGCTCAGAACGAGATCTGTTTCTGCACGACGGGTACGGCCCCCATGGACTCGAGGACCGTCCGGAAGGTGCGCAAGATGTCGTATCCGCTTTGGGTGAGCTCGTACCTGCGCCTCGGCCCCAGGCTCTCCTCCTTGAGGAAGGACTTTGCGACCAAGGACTTCAGGTTCTCCTGAAGCGCCATCCAAGATAGGTTCGCCTTGTACATGATCTGGGTCGGCCTATCAATGCCCTGCGACACCACCTGCAGAACGTCCATCTTGATCTCTAGTTCAGACCTACGAGCCGGAGCCTTCTTCGACCCCGAGTTCTCCATCTGAACAGAGACGTAGGACTCTGTTATGGACATCTTGAACGAAACCGCCTGTCCGCTCTATATATGCATTACTGATTCTGGCTCCATTTCTGTGAAAACTACTATCATCTAAATACTACTATCATGATAGGAGGCGCCATGGCAGGGTCATTCATCGTCACCTCGATGAAAGTCGATGAGGAGCTCTGGAAGAGGGCGAAGAAGCGTGCCATCGACGAAGAGATCACACTGCAGGAGCTCCTCAACCAAGCTGTGCAAGAGTACCTCAGGCGGAAGACACTCGTCGAACCGAAGAGGAAGAGACGGGAGAACTAGACCAAGGGTACCCCTGGCACCGAGCTAGAGCGGCCTGATACATATCCAAACTCCATACCATTTTTTAGCCCAATTTCTGGAATCTGGAACAGACTTGTTCGGAATCCGTGAAAAGCCAGGGACCGTCACAAATGCGGATACAGAAGCGATAGTCGAGAAGCTGGACAGAGCCCTGACCGCCATTTTCAGCGAGGACGGAAAGCGAACCGTCACCTACTACCTGACGAACAGGTACGGAGTCACCCTTGAGTCGGCGAGCATGGACCCGTCGAAGCTTGAAAGGGCGCTGACTGAGCTGCTCGGACAAGTCGGATGGACGGTCGTGAAGAAGGCAATTCTGGAGGAGTTCTGGAGCAAGAAAATTGGAATCGACGAGACAACAATCGTCGAAAGAGCATCCCTGCTTGAGGCCTTCGGGTTCGTCCGTGGGCTGGGGCCTGGCACGCTCTTCAGACCGTAAGTACCCGTTCTATCTTTTATTAGGCATGCTGGGAGACTGAGCTCATGCAGCCTGAGGACCATACCTCGGCATCGAAGGGATTGCGCAGAGCACTCAGGTTCCTCGTGGCGGCAGTATTCGGTGACCTTGGGCTCCTTGTTGCAGTCGTCTACGCACACGTCGCGAGCTCGGCCTCGGGCTTGCTGCTCCCAGTCGCGATATTGGCGGTGGCTCTGCTTGTACTGAGCCTGGGAGCGTTGGGAGCGGGACTGCTCTACTCCTGGAGGGCGTACCCCCAGCACAGAAGGGCCATCATCTTCGTTGCGGCGATCACGCTCATCGTCCTGCTGTCACATGCGTATGTCATCGATAACCCTCCCGCGAGTAATCAGAGGGCACCTGTAATCGGGGCGGTTGGTTCCCAACTATTTTCGAGCGACGATGGCGACGGGAATACTCCGCTTCTAACGGTCAATTCCTCAATATCTGGCCAGAGCCTGACGGTCACAGTCACTGCGTCGGGTTCTGACGCGATCGCAGACCTCGTGCTGAACGCCCCTAGCCAGGTCTCCGGCCCCGGGTTCTCTCCCGCTCCGACCTTTGCGTCTCCCCTCCAGCCCGGGCAATCTGTGGCCGGGACCTGGACCGTGAACGGACAGGTGTCCAATATCAGCCTCAGCTACCAGTCTCTCAACTGCTACAACACCCAGAGCACCGAGTATGGCTGCATAATGGACGAGATCTTCTATGTCCCAGAGGGAATGGCCCTGCTGAATGGTCAGCACTGCTCCACGGGGGTAAACGCACCGACAAACTGCCACCTTGAGCACCCTCCCCTCGTCCCCGCGCTGATAGCAGGGGGGATGGCGATATTCGGCGAGTTCAACGCGGTCGGGTGGAGGTTCGCCTCGGCCCTGCTCGGTACGTTCAGCATCCCCCTCCTCTTCGGAATTGTGTGGAAGGTGTCCGGGAGCAAGAAGATGGCGTACCTGTCCGCTCTGCTCCTCGCCGCGGATGTGATGTTCTTCTCGCAGTCCAGCGCATCCCTCCTTGACATCCCGGAGATTTTCTTCGGACTCGCCGCCTTCTTTGCATACTTCGCCGGGCTGAAGGTCTGGAAGTTTGACAAGTACGTGATCTCTGGCGCGCTCCTCGGTCTTGCAGGCTTGGCCAAGGAAACGGCCATCTTCTTGGCCCTGGCGCTTCTCACCTACATCCTGGTCTTCGAGGACGAGAAGCTCCGGCACAGGACTCTAGCGGTCCTGAAGGTGGCCCTGGTTGTCGGCCTGGTTTTCGTCATGGGCCTCCAGGCATACGACTCGGTGCTCGTCTCCCCCTCTCTCCCCGGGACAACAAGCTGCCCCATGAATGGTAGCTCGTTCGTCCAGCAAATCGGTTACATGCTCTGCTACGGCTCGAGTCTCAACGCGGGGTGCCCCTGGGCTTGCGGTTGGAGGGACACCAATCTGGGGACGTACATTACCCCGTTCAATTGGATCACTTACTACAGCCCTGTTGCCTACTTACGTACTGTTGTGTCAGTCTGCCCGAAGTCCGTCAACAACGTCTGCCAGGGGGGTGCATACAGTTACGTCGCCATTGCTTACTACGGCGTGACCAACTTCCTGGAGACTTGGACCGTCTACATATGGATCCCTCTTGTCGCCTACGCCCTCTATCGATACTACAGGCGCGAGCAGCCCACTCTCGATGCATTCGGGCCAGTAGGTGCGGGGAGCAATTCGGTTGCCCTACCAGGGGAACTGAAATTCGCCGCCTTTGCGTTGGTCCTGTTCCTGTGGTCCTATGTGCCCTACATCGTTCTATTCCTCGCAGGGAGGGTCACCTACCCGTTCTACTTTCTCCCGGCGGTCCCTGCGGTGGCAATGGGCGCAACCTACTGGATAACCAGGAGTTGGTTCCCGAGGTGGCTGATGTATTTGTACGTGGGGATGGCATTCGTGTTCTTCTTCATCTACTTCCCGTACAAGGGATTTCTCCCTGACTGGCTGCGCGTCCTAATAGGACACTAGCAAGGGTCAGCTCATAGGAATCGCCAGTCATGGTTCTTTTCTCTGCGCTGAAAGGCGAAGTGTAACTCTATTTGCGGAGGCCTTTTGTTGGAAGTCTGGGCAACAGTCAGCCCTGAAGACCAGGTTTCCCCCAAAACAAAGCATAGCTTCTTAAGGCGGACCGGCAGCGAAACGCCATGGCGGGCATAGCGCTCCCGGATTTGTCGGCCACGTTCCTAGTGGCAGCGATAGTCCCACTCATCCTCGGCTTCATCGTGGGCGTGATCATCCGAAGCGCCCTCAAGATAGGGATAGCCATAGCTGTCATCATAATTCTCCTGATCGCCGCTGGCATGATCACCCCAGAACAGGTCCTGAAACCGCTTCTTTCCGTAGCAAAATCAGGCCCCGAGCTCGCCACCTACGCTCAGCGGGTAGCGGGATACCTGCCATACTCCTCGCTGACTTTCCTAATTGGCCTAGCTGTGGGCCTATGGAAGGGCTGAAGGAACCCCCGTGCAAAGAGGCAGACCCCATCCCTCCTCGGACTGGTCAGACTGCAGATAGAGAACCGTCTTTAGCTACGTGTAGCGGAACCCAGTAGTCAGCCTAGTAGCCACTCTTGAGGGGGGCCCTGCCCCCCGGCGCAGTCCACAACTCCAGTGACCCTGCGCAGGAATGATGGGCAGGCGAAGCACACTAGAAACGCGACCTCCTTATTCACCACAGGGCAGTTTACGCTTTCTTTCTTCATCCTCGCTATCGCCTTCCCGCTCGCCGCTCCTTTCAGCTCCCCTGATACCGCCTTCGGGACTTTCTTCGGCTTGGGTGAGGGGTAGATGTTTACCTTGTACTTGGTCTCTACGGACACAGGAGACGGCATGGCTTCAGCCGGATAAAAATATGCCCCGGGTAGCGTCGGGGAATCCGGCCACTGCTACCTTCTCCTCAGGATGTAGGTTAGAATCACTGCTACCCCGAAAGAGATGAAGTAGCTGAAGTCAGCCCCTCCGAAGACGGAGGCAAGGGCCCCGAAGGGGGAGCCCAGAGGCTGCCCATTGAGAGGGTTAAGCGGCACCATGAAGGGAATAGAAACAAGCACCGCCACTACATAGACCGCCAGCACCTTCCAGTCCCACAGAGGAGGTTTCGCAGAGCTGTCCACGGTGGTTCGCCTGACCACGAAATAGTCCACAAGCACAATCCCCAGCCACGGCGTGATCCAGTAGTCGAGAAGGAAGAGGAAGTCCTGGTAGTTGAAAACGAAGTTAGCCTGACCCGCGAAGGACAGCGCGAGCCCGACCAGGCCTCCGACAACAACCATCAGCCAGCGCTTCGCCCTGACGTCGAGCACGAGGGCAGACAGTGCGTTTGTGTAGATGTTCAGTGCGTTTGCTGCCATAGCCCCCAGGATGATTGCCACTATAGCAAGCGGACCGAACCAACCTGCGAAGTGGTACAGATCAGTGAAGAATCCGGCTACGGGAGTGAGGCTCCCAACGAGGGCCCCGATCACTTCTATGGCGAAAGAGGCGGCTGCTCCTCCGCCAAGGGCGAAAAGCGCGACCCTTTTCCCAGAAACGCCAAGCGGGAGGTACCTGCTGTAGTCAGAGGCGTATGGGGACCAGCTCATGAGATACGAGAAGGAGGCCGCGAGCACCACCCCCACCGAGCCCAGCGCAGGCATCCCGGCAGACCCACCGGCTGGCACGAAGGAGAAGGCTGCCCCCAGCTTTGGGAGGGTGAGTATGAAGACGCCGAGGAAGAGGATTCCCAGTACGAGTGACATCACCTTCTCGAATAGATGGATGAAATCGTGGCCGTAGACGGCGACCACGACCTGAAGCACCACCAGGCCGGCAGCTGATGCGTAGAAGTTCACCCCCGGAAACACCGCCTCCAACGCCTCCACACCGAGAATGGTGTTGACTGTGAACCATCCGACAGTGCTTATCCAGTTTAGGCCACCGAAGAGATAGTTCCCTCGTCTACCGAAGGTACTCCTCGAGGAGAGCATCTGGGGGAAGCCCAGCCTTGGCCCCATGGCTGCAGACAGCCCGAGCAGCGCTCCCCCAAGCAGGTTCCCCAAAAGGAGGACAGGAATCGACTGAGCGACTGTTAGCCCGAAGGCTTGCACGCATAGTACACCAATCACGTAGTCGGCGACAGTCAGGTTGGCGGCGAACCAAAGGGTAAACACTCGCCCTGGGGACCCGTGTCTGTCCTCGATTGGGATGTGCTCGATGCCGGCCCGTTCGACGGTCACCGGCTTGTCTGTCATCCTGGCAGGGCGCCCAGGGGTGGGCGGTTAACCTTTGCTCGAGTCAGGGCCAGGGCCGAGGGTGTCGACGAGGGAAAGCAACTTGGTTTTCAGTTCCTTCCTTCCTGCCAGCGCCGAGTAGACGGCCAGAAGGCGGAGCTGCCTGGCGACATCGGACTCGGTCTCCCTTGTAAGCCTGGAGAGCTCTTCCTTCCCCCTTCCTGAAATGATGTACCTTCTAACGTTCCCCTCTCGCTTTGGCAGCTCTGTGATGAATCCTTTCTTGAGAAGTTCACTCAGCATTAGATAGATGGACCCGGGGCCCGGGTTCCACTCCCCTCCGGTGACCCGTCTGATCTGCTGTGCAAGGTCGGAGCCGGACAGAGACGATTCTGACAGCATCTTCAATGCGGCGAGCCTGAGGACGCCTTTGGGGACACTAATCAAGTGGTTCCTCTGCCAACAGACTGTCGACAACGAGACTGTTATCAGCAGCTATTAGTGATTTCGGCCTTCCCTGATTATTCTGTGATCTCTTCCGCGTAAGTTAACGGGGTGCTCTCTTTGGTACTGCCTGAGGTCTTCGATACCTCCAGCCCATTTTTATTTTTGACATGCATCTCGAGCGCCCGCCGGACCGTCTCAGAGAGCGGCCCATGCTTCACTGGTTGCTCGCGTTCTTCGTCGGGGATTCGGACGCCTATGATTGGCACGCAATACGATATGTCGTATCAACCTTTTTTCATACCCTACCCAACAAAGTGGGGGGAGACGCCTCTGAGACCATCACTGATCGTCCACGGGGGAGCGGGGAGCGGGAGATACGGGAGGACCGACAAACGCTTCGGCGGGCTCCTCCGGGCCGTGGATGCTGGCCTGGCAGCCATGAAAAAGGGATCGGGGCTCGACGGCGCCGTCGCTGCCGTGGAGTTCATGGAGGACAGCGGGGTGTTCAATTGTGGAAGGGGCTCGTGCCTCACAGCGGAGGGAGAAGTGGAGCAGGACGCCGCCGTCATGACCGGCAGGGGGCTGGCAGGAGCAGGCGTGGCTGACGTCACGTGCACCCACCACCCAGTGTCGTTGGCGAGGTGGGTGATGGAGAACACAGACCACGTGCTGATTGTGGGAGAACGGTGTGTCGATTATGCCAGGCTTGCGGGCATCAGGGTGGAGACTGTTCACCCTTCAAGGGCCGCCAGGGCAAGGTTCGAGGAGATCAAGGGAGAGGCGGCCCACCAGGGGAGCCTGCAGATGGTTAGGAGATTCAGGACAGGGGACACCGTGGGCGCAGTGGCCATCGGCTCTGATGGGATCCCCGCCGCAGCTGTCAGCACGGGCGGGAGGTGGATGAAGCTCCCGGGGAGGGTTGGCGACTCGGCGATACTGGGAGCGGGGGTCTTTGCGGACGCCAGGCTGGGAGCAGCGTGCGCAACCGGGATGGGGGAGGAGATCATTAGGTGTGCCCTATCGATGAAGGCCTGCGAGTTCATGAAAACAAGGGATGCCCAGGCCGCAGCAGCCATGGCAATCAGATACATCTCGAGAAAGCGCGGCCGTGGCACGGCGGGCATCGTCACCATCGACAGGAAAGGGAGGGTGGGTGCAGCCTACAACACCGAAGCGATGGGGAGGGCGTGGTACGACCACGGCAGGGGGAGGGTGGTCGCTAGAATCGGGCCTGACCCGTAAGAAATCCTGGATTTCGGCTCTACCAGCGTTAAATAGCGAAAGTGGATTTCAGCCGTTGTCGTGCAGTTGAAGCGGAAAACCCCGATGGGCATCTGGGCCCTCAGGGGGGTCACGGTTGCAGTTACATTGGTTGTGTTGCTGGTTGCCGGCACAGTAGCCTACTCTGCGTATGAGGATTACAGCGCTGTGAAGGCAGAGCTCGCGGGGGGTTCCCAGCAGGCAGTTGGTGCGGCGGTGCTCCGAGGTTCTACCGAGACAGTTTCCATTAACATCACCGTCCCCAACAATGGCCTTTACCCTCTCAACGTCACCCTGTCCTGCGACTATCCCACATCTAACGTAGTCTGCCAGCGCACGAGCGTCGACGTATCCCCGGGCGGGGAGGGAGTGCTCCGGTTCCGTATGACTGTCTCTGACGTTACACAGTTCGAAGGCTCAGACAACCAGGTGATAAACGGAACAGTCGCCATATCGATGATGCCCTTCGTCAGTCTTACTGTCGGGACAAATTTCGGTGGGTTCGTCAAGACGGGAGGCGGTCAATAATTGTACGGCCAGACGGTAACGATGCGAAAGAGGATCACGAGCGCCGTCTGGGCCCTCGTGGTGAACACGATCTTCTGGATAGTGATCCCGTACTACCTGGGCGTCTTCCTCACAGGGAGAGTGCCGGAGAGTGCCCTGACGGTGCCCACCTTCGTATACGAGTTCGGAATACTGTTCATCATACTCGAGGTGGGAGCCGCCTTCTTCCAGGGGAGGGGGGTTGCGGTCCCGATGATTTCGGGGGTCGCCCTTCTCACGGTGGTCTACATCTGGTATGCTACGAACGGTGGGAACCTTGGAGTCGAGACGTCAGGGATCTCCCTTGTTCTAGGCTTCAGGACCATGCTGTACGTGCTCGTGCTCCCCTCTATATGGGCCGCCATCAGAGCGCCGTTGACGTACGTGGTCTGGAGAAGGGCGTTACGGAGTGAGGCTATGCCATCCCGTGCGGCTCCCTAAGGCGGAATACCGACCTTGTTGCAGAATTCTGAAAACCTGGGGTCCTTTCGAAGGTTTTCCAGCTGGGGCTCGGACTTTATCAGAAAAGGCCAAGCGTGAGTTCTCGCGAGTTCGTCCAAAGCGGCGAAAGCCTCGTCAAAACGCCCGAGGGCAGCATTGATGAACAGGTTGGCGTTGCTATGGAGGGTCGTCTCGTCTCCTTCAAACTCCCGGAGCCTCTCGAGGGCTTCCTCCCGTCTCCCCTCCAACGCCGCTAGGTAACCGAGGTTGACCCTGAGCTCGTGGCTCTCGGGGTGGGCGCGGGCGCTCGACTCCAGCACCTCCCTGGCCTTGGGATAGTCCTTCTGATAGATGTAGCAGGCAGACATCGCTTGGGCGACGTAGGTGTTGTTTGGGTAAAGCTCGTTCATTCTCACCAGGACCTGCATCGCCTCTTCCACTCGACCGGCCACCCGAAGGGTGTCCGAGAGCAACGACCCGGCATACAACGATATGGGGTCGAGTGCGTACGCCTTCCGCTGGTTGGCAACGGCCTCGTCGAGCCTGCCAAAGGCCCCGTTGATTTCGCCAAGGAGGTGGTGGGCCCCCGCCAGGTTTGGGTTGAGGCTTATCGCGGTCTCGACTTCTGCCCGGGCAGCCTCGAACCTGTCTAGCGCGCTATGAATCGATGCCATGGCCGCATGGGCATCGGCGGACTCTGGACCTGTCTCAATCGCCTTCCTCGCGACCACCTCGGCCCTTTTCATGGTTGTAACGTAGTCCCCGAACATCCCTTGGTGACGAAGCGCTCTCGCCAGCTCGGAGTAGGCTCTTGAGAAGTTCGGGTCTTTGGCTATGGCAACTTCGAGCAGGGAGACCGCGTCGTTGAGCTGGGCCCTGGTCCCCTCGTTCAGGAGCTGTTTGGCTCGGAGGAAGGAGGTGTATGCCTCAATGTTGTCGGTCTCCCCTGCCGACCTGGGCGTCTCCTTCGCCATCCTTGCCCTCAGCGCTTCGGCCACCCGGCCTGCGATGTCGCTCTGAATGGCGAACACGTCGTCGAGATTCCGGTCGTAGCTTTCGGCCCAAAGATGCCTATCCTTCACGGCATCGATCATCTGCACGCTCACCCGGAGCCTGTTCCCTGCCTTCCTGATGCTCCCCTCGAGAACCGTACCAGCTTCGAGCTCGCCGGATATCTGCCGAATCGACTTCGGGGACTTCTTGTATTGCATGACCGAAGTCCTGGAGATGACTTCGGTTCCGTCGATCCTTGAAACCGTTGATATGAGCTCCTCCGTCATGCCGTCGGCGAAGTACTCATCGGCGGGGTCTGGGCTAAGGTTAGAGAACGGGAGGACGGCAACCCTCCTTGGCTCCGGCCCGCCTTGCGACGGCGCGACCTTCCCTTCCCAGGGCATCACCACCCGGTAGACCTCCAGGGGGCCACTAACGTTCTTCAGGTCCCTCTTTCCTATGGATACTATCGACAGTTCAAACTTGTTGTGGACTTGATCGTACACCTGCCTGGATATGCAAACACCCCCCGGTTCAGCCAGGGGTTGAATCCTCGAGGACAGATTGACGGCGTCCCCGAAGACGTCCCCGTCCCTGTGAATCACGTCTCCGAGGTGTATGCTGATTCTCAGCGAGATCTTTTGCGCGTCGGCGCGAGAACCATTGTACTGGTGCAGGTGCGACTGGATTTCCACGGCGCAGCGCAGGGCGTCGAGGGCGCTCCCGAACTCGACTAGGAAGGAGTCCCCAATTGTCTTCACTTCGTTGCCATGGTATTTCTCGAAGAATGGCCGCACAAGCTGATTGTGTCTCTCGAGCAACTCCATCGCATTTGACTCGTTCGTCTGCGTGAGGGCGGTATACCCGACCATGTCGGTGAACATGATAGCAGCAAGCCTTCGGTCCCCCTGCGACAATTGTCCCTCAGAGGTGGTCGCAATCACCTCTCGATAAATCCATCGCGGGTTTACGGCATTCCCTTCCCGATTCGTTAAAAGCCACGTCAAGGGGGCGGTCGACAACGGTTGAAGGCGTACTGCGTTTCACACAGGAAGGACGTCGACGGGCTCGGCTCGGGAGCGCTGGCCGTGGCTGCTACCGGGGGTAAGGTCATACTCTCCGACTACGACGACCTCGTAGAGAACCTGAAGCTGATCCCCGACGACGCCGATCGGGTGGTGCTCAGCGACCTGGGCGCCGACAGCGCCGATTTCCCTGAGTACCTTGAGCAGATGCGAAGGATCGCAAAGCACGCTCAAGTCACCCATATTGATCATCACTACATGTCGGAGGAGAGGAAGCGACTGGTCAGGAAGGCGGGGGTCCAGCTCGTGCATGATGTCTCGGAGTGCGCGAGCGTCTTGGGGTACATGACCTTCAGGAAGGTTCTCCCGGAGAGGGCGCGTCTAATCGCCCTGTGCGGCGCTGTGACTGATTACATGGACGACGCCCCAGTGGCGAAGAAGCTGATGGAGCAGGGGGACAGACAATTCATCCTCCTCGAAGCGACGCTGCTCTCCCAGGCGTTGGGGCTCAGGGGGAGCGAAGAGGGGTTCCCCGAGATGGTGGTTCGAGAGCTCTCAATGATGAAGCACCCCCATGAGATCAAGGGCGTCCCCGAGGCTGCCATTGAACAGCTGAGGCGAGAAGCACATCTTGGAGAGCTAGTAAAGGCGAAAGGAAAGAAGATGGGACGCATTGCCTACATGGTGACAGATGAGCACTCGACCGGCAATGTGGCCAATCTCCTCATCGGCGCCTTCGAAGTTCCAGTTGGTGTGGCCATGAAGGAGAAGCAGAGGGGATGGTACGAGGTGAGCCTCCGTTCGACCTCGGAAGCTCGAATACACCTTGGCACCACGATCAGCGGAATCGCCGCCCGCCTAGGCGGGAGCGGGGGTGGCCACCGAAAAGCAGCAGGTTGCAGAATACCCGTTTCCGAGGCTGGCGCGATGCTGAAAGCGTTGGCAGCGAAAAGACTCTAAGCTTTCACACACTTCGCCACGATAGACCCCCCCATCTGAGTCTCGTGTATCGAGGTACGACCAAGGTACCTTCCCAGCAGCGCGGCAAGATCCGAGTTGTGTAGTACAAGCACGTAGGTGTCGTAGAGCGAACCGTATCGCAGCCCCGCCCTCCCCGCTGTAGCCAGCCCAATCAAGCTTGGAATCACTCTGAGGTACAGACCCACAGCAAGAGCCCTGAGGGGATCGTCAGGTTTCCCGAGGTCGCATATCGCGAACTTCGCCCCCGGCTTAAGCACCTTCGCGAGCTGGCTCAGTGCGGCCTTCAGATCGTGGGCGTCTCTCACGGCGAAACCCGAGACGGCCCCATCAAACACCTCCCCTCTGAACGGAAGGTACTCGAACACGGCCTGCACGGCGTTCGGAAACTTAGACGCCCTCAGCATGACTCTCGACGCGTCAAGGAGGACTGGGTCCCCTCCCGCCGTCGCCACCACCCTCGAAAGCGTACCCGGGCCCGCACCGAGGTCAAGCACCAAATCTCCTCGATTCACAGCGAAGGCAACCGCCTCTCGTCTCATCCTTCTGTCCATGAAAAGTGAGATTCTGCTCGAAGCCAACTCGTACGAAGGGAGAATTTCCTGCAGCGAGTTCACTACGTAGGCCCACTTCTTCTGCAGACCTGGCTTCCTCTTGCTCACTCTACCGCGGCCGCCCCTCGCACCCTTTCTGCGTTTCGGG
>Ga0187772_10000905_pt1 | contig 13629 bp, 12 predicted proteins | sample 0116_SJ02_MP15_2_FD_133137 | JGI IMG/M metagenome (GOLD analysis project Ga0187772, IMG submission 133137) | Tropical peat soil microbial communities from peatlands in Department of Meta, Colombia - 0116_SJ02_MP15_20_MG | ecosystem: Environmental > Terrestrial > Soil > Wetlands > Peat | place... | reverse complement strand
TGGAGCGGAAGCCCCGCCTCATAAGACTTGGAAGAAAGGCATTCAAGCGGTACGGTGGCAATCAGAAGCAAGTCCGGAGGGGCAGGATATCGAGAAATACGACGCATCAGAATCACGCGTTCATGAGCGAGAAGAACCGCCCGAAGTACAGCTTCTCCAGAAAGCTCGGAGGAGGCGAGTTCCTCAACGTGGCGGTATGGCCCGGGAGGTCGAACCCCGAGGAGGAGGTCGTGAGTGTCCAACTGAGGAAGTTCGACGGGGAATGGAAGACCCTTGCAAGGGTGGCACTCTACAGAACGAAAGATGGGGCCTACTCAGAGCTTCCCGAAAGAACGTCAGCCAAGACTGAAGGGGTCTGACGCAGGTCGAACCAGGGATACTCGGGCTCTGGCTGCCTAGGTTCCCGTCGGAGGGGCTCTGGTACCATCATACGCTCTAACTGCATCCTTCTTGCTGGTTCGACTCTTAACTAATATGGACTTTGGCTCTATTCCAAAGGTTTGCGCTCGGCGTCGGGGCGTTCGGCGAATTGGCTTTCGGACTAAAACTGGGTCCTATCGGGTAGCACGAATAGACAATTTAGGCGGCAACCCAAGACAGGCCTCGGCCTTGTCCGACTTCTGGGACCAAATCTGGAAGAAAGAACGGGACTTCTTCGACTCAGGCAATGAGGAGTTCAGGCACCGCACGTCCTTCGTCCCCGTATCCTCCATAGCCGAACAGTACTACTGCGAGTACAAATTGGAGAACGAGTTCGCCCTGGGGGAGATCCCAACCGAGGCCAAGGACTCCGGCACCGCCCTCCACGCTGAGCTCATCCCCACGGAGAAGATAACAAAGGAGGAGTTTGCCAGGCTCGTCGAAAGGAAGGAGCCCTCCATCGCAATGCTACCCGTGTGGGGGCTCGCCGGGGGCCTGAAGGTCGTCGGGGAGCCGGACCACATCATCTGGTCCGAGGGGAGGCCACTCTGGGTGGTAGAGCTCAAGACCACAAAGGGAGACCCGACCCCGCTATGGGAGGACCAGGAGAACCAGGTGAGAATCTACGGCATGCTGCTCGAGAGGATGGGGTTCGACTGTTCCAGGATGCGGCTAGCAGTGGTGAGGCTGAAGTCGGACGAGCTCACAGAGGAGGAGAAGAGGGAATGGATTCTGAGGGTATCGAAGGCCCTGCTGGAGGGGAAGGTGCAGGACCTAGAGAAAAGGCATCCCGCTAAGATGAAGGTGCACCTGCTCAAACACGAGGTTGGGAGGGCGGAGAACGCAGTCGCCGCCAAGGCGGGGTACTGGTTGGTGAATCGGGAGCCGATTCCAAGCTCGAGCGTCGGCAAGTGTCGCGCATGCGAGTACAACGATTCTTGCGAGAAGAGCCTGTTCAGGCCGTAGCTCTTCACCGACGCCACCAGCTCCGCCAGCGTCACTAGGAACGGCAAGTTCGTGATTTCGCACACGTCGTTGTCCCGACGGAGGCGCAAAGAACACAATACGCGGCGAGATTCTCTTTCAGATTTCCTTTGTCTAAGCTGTTCTGGACAAGACGCCGCAGGGGGAGGCTTGCCGAAGTCCATCTCTACTGGTCTGGGCTCCACACAGGACGTTCTATACCCTTCAATTACTCCATGATCCCCAACGTCGGTGTGGGTTCAAACGCTAGGAAAGCCGAAGGGTTTTCTCGACCTGAGGCGGAAGAAGAGTTCAACCGAGCCCACGTCGGACCTCCGCCGAAGAAACTAAACGGCCCAATCGCTCTTAGTGAATATGACTCATCATGGCCCATGTTGTTCGCCAAGGTTAGAAAGCAGATTCGGCACGCCCTCGGCCATGAGGTGCTTTCGATAGAGCATGTTGGTTCGACTTCTATCCCTGGACTTGCCGCAAAGCCAATCATCGACATCCTATTGGTAGTACCTAACTCTGCCGAGGAAGCGTCATACGTCCCCGCCCTCGAATCGATCGGGTACGTCCTCCGAATCCGAGAGCCGCACTGGCACGAGCACCGTCTGCTCAAAGGTCCTAATGTCAACCTGCATGTGTTCAGCGATGGCGACGACGAGACAGAAAGAATGTTGCTGTTCAGAGACTGGCTCCGCACGAACCCAGAAGACAGAAGTCGTTACCTCAAAGCGAAGCGGAAATTGGCTCGGAAGAAGTGGAAATACACTCAGAATTACGCTGATGCCAAGTCCAAGGTGGTCGAGTCGATTATCAAGAAGGCACGGAAGAGTTCGTCAAGAGGAACGCCTGATCCATCAACTGCGGGTTGACAGAAACGACTCCTAGGGTCAGGGGTTTTTGGGTTTCGAGAGATGAGAGGAAGCAGATTTCGGAGCGCCTTCCCGCAATTGTGGCACGAAGGTCACGGCCCTTCCACGACGCTAGTTTTATATAGGAAAACTACCTGCGGTAATATACCAAAGGTGAATGAATCGACAGACAAAAAGAACGAAGACAAGTCTCGCAGGCCTGAAGACGACTCGACCGCGCTGGTACTGCCCAGCTTCGGCTTCCCTAGCATCTTCGAGGACTTCATGCGCCCATTCGACCAATTCATGGAACCCTTCTTCCCCAACTCAATGCGGTCCTTCTGGACCGAAATGGGAGGGAAGGAGCCGCTCATTGACCTCCAGGACCGCGGAGACCATTACGTGCTGATGGCGGAGCTACCGGGCTTCGAGAAGAAGGACGTCGAAGTGAAGATCGACTCCGACACCCTCGAGCTGAAAGCAGAGAAGACCGCCGACAAGGAGACGAAGAGCAAGGAGGGCACAATGACACAACGCAGCCGTTCCTACTTCCACCGATACCTGACACTCCCGGAGGAGGTCGTGTCGGAGAAGGTCAGCGGGACAATGAAGAACGGAGTCCTAGAGCTGAAGCTCCCCAAGAGGACGCCCAAGCTCTCGGACAAGTCCAAGAGGGTGGACCTCAAGTAGGTCCCCCTACTTTTTGATTAGAGTGATCTCGATGGAACAGGAAGAGCTCGACACAATCCTGCAGGTGGTGGAGAACCCCGTACGGCGGAGGATCATGAAGAGGCTCAGCCAGGAGCCAGCGTATGCTCTGCAACTCTCCAAAGAACTTGTCCTGGGGCAACCTCTGGTGGCCAAGCATCTGGCCGTGATGGAGCATGCGGGACTGGTGAGCTCGGTGACTGAGGCGAGCCCCGCAGGCCCGCCACGGAAGAAGTACTCCCTCGCGAAGGGCATCACCATAACCATGGACGTAGGGCCGAACGTATTCCTCGAAAGAGGCATGTCCCTTAGGCCAAGGCCCACAGCCAAGTCCTCTGAAGAGGTGATTCAGCTGAGGAAGATGCTGGACAGGGCGATGGAAGTCAAGGACGAGCGGAAGCGGCTCACTTCGCTCTCAGATGTGCTCAGCGAAGTGGACCTGAGGATGGAAGGGCTCGAGAGTGAGCGGGCCGACCTGCTGGACGTAAGGAACCAGGCGATGAGGGAAGCAACCGGGATAGCCGGAAACCTCGCCGGAAGGGACACGCGCAGGGTGCTGTTTCACATCCTGAACGAGCACGACAGGGAAGTGCGTCGCATCTCTGAGGCCCTGAACCTCAGGGAGTTCTCGGTCAAGGAGATCCTGGAAGAGCTGGAAAGGAACTATTTCGGGTAGACAGCGCTTCGTCTAGCGCGGCGGCCTACGGCCCAGATTGAACAAACTCATCGCGACCTGGCACCAACGAAGGTACCGGCGGGCCCTGCTCAGACCCCTTCCTGTCTTACCGGCCGGTCGCGACACCGTTCTGCCCAGCGGCCGGGCGCCGAAAGAATACATGTTTCGTTATCGAGCTTCTGAGCAACCAGGCAAGGGCTGCGAGGAGGACCCAAGAAGAAAGGTATCTGGGCGCCAATAGAATAACGAAGCTGAACGCAACAAATCCGACCGCGTCTCTCCGGCTCCTTACCAGCAGAACCAGGAAGGGCACCACTCCCACTACATAGTACTTGTAGAGCGGGTAGAACGTGAACACGAACAGCATGGCATAGAGCACGTACCTCAGCACATCTCCCTGCTCAAGCGAAGTCCGTTTCCACACGTCCCGGAGAAGAAGCAGGAGCCCAACCCCTATGACGAGGTAGCCAGCGATTGAAAGAGCCGCCGAGGAGTAGACCCAGTAGGACGCCGGGGAGACCAGGAATAGGAACACCGGCAGGGCAAGGGTGGCTGGGCTGTAGACCCCCGCAGACAGGAGCGCCCACCTCGAGGTCAGCCAGTTCGAGGTGTCGAAGGTGACTTGGGTGCCCGTCCCGACCCCTACCTGGAAGTAGTTGGCCGGCAGCCCGCTGTCCCACATGTCTGTCGGAACCCGGAAGATGGAACCCAGGTAGGCCCCTGGACTGGTGAAGAGATACGGAAGCGAGAAGAGCACACAGGCCAAGATCGTGACCAGTAGATACCTGGCGGCCCCTGACCTTCCTTTCTGTCCCCTCCACACAATCAAGAGGATGACGGGAAGAGCGAACAGGGCGGTCTGCTTGAATCCGATGGAGACAGCGAGGAGAAGCGCAGACAGGTCGTACCGCCCCTCGATGAGTAGGTAGATGGAAAGCATCAGGAACAGGGTGGTCAGCGGAGGGTTCAGCCACAGGTAGTCGACGTAGTACAGGTTCGTCGGGGATAGGATTACCAGTGCCGACACTACCAGTGAGCTTCTTTCCCCCCAGAACCTCCTCGCGATCAGGTAGACGGGGACGACCGTCAGAGCGTCGGCAGCGACGAGCGGGATGGCCCCCGACCAGGAAGGGAAGGGGAGGTAAGAGAATACTGTCTGCGCATAGAGGAAGAGAGGAGGGTAGGCGTAGAAAAAGTCGCTGTACGGGAGGAACCCGCTCTTCAGGGCGGACGCAGCGGGCATGTAGGCGAGCGAAAAGTCCTGCCAATTCTCCGCGTTCGGCAGGGACAGGCTCATCGAAGTCCCAACGCTCACCCCGAAAACGGCGAATTTCGCCACGAGGGCCGCCGCCACCAAAATCAGGAGCAGCCGGACGTTCAGCCTGCCTGACTTCGCAAGCGCGTCGACGTCCGAACCTGGGACAGGATCCCTATTCCCCATCGACGAGGCCTCCGCCCTGAAGTCAGGCAACCGACTCGCGCTCGGCTAATAACGCGAGGGAGGCAGAAGGTATAACGCTTCTGATACGATTGCTTTCCTCTAGTGCGATTACTTACGAATGCCCGTAGATGACGAACGGCACGTCTCGAGCCCGTCCCAGTCCTCATACTCTTAATAACCAACATCGCCCGACTGGCACACTTGTCCCTGGAGGCCAAAATCAGCGGGCTGATGAATGGCGTGGTCCACAAGATCCACTCCGGATCTACGGTATCAGAGGCGGCGGCCGTCCTGCTGACGAAGGACATCGGGAGCCTCGTCGTCACGGGGACGGGCGGCCCAGTTGGCCTGATTACAGTGAGGGACATACTGCGGAAGGTCACCGCAGCCAGGGCCGACCCAGCCGAGGTCCAGGTCAAGGATGTGATGTCCTCCCCCCTCATCTCCGTTAACGCCGATGCAAGCGTCGGGGAAGCGGCAAGGAAGATGATTGAGATGAAGATCAAGAGGCTCGGGGTGACAGACGACCAGGGGAGCCTGACGGGGATTGTAACGATGACCGACATCGTAGGTTACGTGGCAAAGCAGGAGGAGCTCTCGGACTCCCTGATTCGATACCTGATGCACGTCGTCTAGCTCTGTCGCTGTTGCCTTCCTTTCCAAAGGACGTTCCAGAACTTCCCCTGTGCGGTCTTGAGAAAGGTAAGGTGATCGAAGCGTCCCAGTATATTGTCCGCCTATGCGCTTCAACAAGCGTTGGCGTTTATGCAGCTACAATCGCCGAGGACTCGGGGTTCCTCTCATATGGCACCACCATTCGCACCAGTGGTATCAATATTCTATATCGGCAAGAGCTAAAACCGGCTCGTACCAAACAACACTTACACCCAACAGTGGAGTAATCAGAACATCTCACCTCCCCCAGCACCCCAGGGAGGAGAACGCCGTAAAATCGGCGCGTTGGGCGTTACGATCATTCTAAAGGTCGAATCTGCGTCCGCTTGGATTAAGCCAGCCAAGTAAGGTGGTACCTGGAGGGCTGAGCGCGCGATTCGGTTGTCGGGTTTCGCTGGCATACGTCATCGTTTACCTAGGATGAACATCGTGCCAGGGACGGCTTCACTTCACGGCTCGATCATCGGGGGCGGCGTCTATTGAGCCAACGCACTGTCATTCCTAAGAATCATGACCCAAAGCCCCAAGAAGCGCCGCTGTCCCTGGGTAGAATCCGCGGTCTCGTATTCAACGAAGTCTTTAGGTAGCCTCTTAGTCGCGGGCAAGTAAGATGCCTCGCGAATCTCGGGTGGGCAAATCAGAGCTAGCCCTCTACGGGGGCTCTCCCGTGAGAACAGAGCCGCTTCCCGTGATGCACCCGGGGGGGACAGCCATAGGAGAGGAAGAAATCAGGGCTGTGACTGCGGTTCTTCGAAGCCAATCGCTCTACAGGTTCTATGGGCCCGATTTCAAGGACATTACCGGAGCCTTCGAATCGGACCTGGCGCACTACGAAGGCAGAAAGTATGCGCTCGGGCTGACCTCTGGAACCGCCGCCCTCCACACAGCGCTGGTAGCGCTTGGGATAGGCCGCGGAGACGAGGTGATACTCCCAACCTACGCCTGGGTTGCATGCCCTGACGCCGTCGTGGCCGCTGGCGGCATTCCTGTGCTGGCCGACATTGACGATTCCATGACCATCGATCCAACGGACGTGGAAGGGAGAATAACCAAAAAGACGAAAGCGATCATGGCCGTCCATGCCCGCGGAGTCCCCTGCGACCTCGGGGCTCTGAGGAAGGTCGCCGATCGGAAATCGGTGCCCCTGATCGAGGACGTGGCCCAGGGAGCAGGGGCCACTTACAAGGGCAGGAAGCTGGGGAGCTATGGGGAAGTGGGGACATTCAGCTTCCAGCTAAACAAGATGATTACCGCAGGAGAGGGCGGAGCCCTCGTTACCGACAACAGGAGGATTTACGAACGGTGCGTGATGTTCCACGACATCGGGACCCCCTACAGACAGTTCTCAGGACAGGGAGTGAAGTTCGAAATCGAGCCCTTCCCCGGAGTCAATTACAGGATGAACGAAGTAACGGCGGCCATCCTCAGGGAGCAACTCAAAAAGATGGACGGCGTCGTTCGGGAGATAAGGAAGAGGAACGCTCAGGTGAGGAAGGGGATTGAAAGCATCAAGGAGATTAGGTTCAGGCGTTCCAACGATGAGAAGGGGGAATCAGGGATATCCCTGGTCTTCTTCGTCGAAAGTCCTACCAAGGCGAGGCTGTTCAAGGACGCTCTCGTAGCAGAAAACATCAGGACCACGAGCGGCGGGTACCCGACCGTCGTCTACGACTCACGGGTCATAGACGGCCACACCTTCATGCACTGGGGGCACATAATCAAGGACATGAATAAGAACATCAAAGAACACTCGAAGTCCCTTGACCTGATGACCAGGGCGGTCCACTTAGACATCAGCCCGCTGCTAACGGACGACGACGTAGATGACGTGGTAGAAGCGGTGAGGAAGGTTTCCGCTGCCGTTCTGTGATCGGACCGTCTGGAACTTAAAAGCTGCAGCCTGGCGCCCCTGCGTTGAATGACATCTGAAATAGGCCTCGGGCTGATAGGCGCAGGAGCCATCGGAAAGGTCCACGCCGACAACATACACAGAAGCATCAAGGGTGCCAGGCTGGCTGCGGTCGCGGACATAGATCAGAAGGCCGCCACGTCGGTCGCCGGGGATGCTAAGGTGTACTCAGACTTCCACGAGATGATCAAGGATCCCTCAGTCGAAGGAATCATCGTCTGTACGCCGCCGTTCCTGAAGATGGAGATTACGAAAGGGGCCGCAGATGCAGGGAAGGCGGTCTTCTGTGAAAAGCCGATTTCGGTAACACTCGACGACGCTGATCGCATGGGGGAGATGGTGAAGAAGGGTGGAATCAGGTTCCAGGTCGGATACCAGCGAAGGTTCGACCCCTCGTACATGAAGGCGAAGCATTCCATGGAGTCGGGGGAGCTGGGGGAGCTTCTCCTTCTGAGGGAGCACAACAGGGACCCACCGGGACCCATACTTGGCTGGTCGACGGATCCGGCAAAGAGCGGAGGAATATTTCTTGACACGACGAGCCATGACTTCGATGCCGTGAGGTGGCTCTCGGGGAGCGAAGTGGAAAGAGTCTATGCCGAAGGAGCCGCCCTCGTCTACGAGAATCTTCGCAAGAACGGGGACTTCGACACCACCACTGTGCTGATGAAGCTCGCCAGCGGCGCCCTTGCCTATGTAGACTCCTGCTACAACACCGTCTATGGTTTCGATGCCAGGCTGGAGATGCTCGGGACAAAGGCGGCCGCCTCGGTGGACATGGGGGAGAAGTCCTTCGCCCACGTCAGAACCTTGGCGGGGACGAAGAACGAGTACTTCGAGGGCTTCGCCGCCAGGTGGGCCCAGGCCTACAGGGACGAGATTGAGGACTTCGTGGACTGCATCCGGACCGGGAAGGAAGTCAGGGTCGGCATTGCCGATGGGCGGGAGGCGCTAAGGATAGGCCTGGCTGCCAGAGCGTCCATAGCCGAACGAAGGCCCATCCCTTTGAAGAGGGAATAGGCCCTACATCAACGGGACGAGGTATTCGTAGTTCTTTTTGACAGATTCTTCGACGGTCGTGGTGTGGGCGAAGTCAACCTCGACCATCAGCCAGCCCCCATAGTTTACTTTCTTCAGAGCCCGCATGATCGCCGGGAAGTCGCAGAGCCCTTCTCCGAGATCAACGAAATCATTGTCATAGTCTATGTCCTTGGGAGCCTTCCTCGTCTTCAGGTCCTTGAGATGGACCAGGCAGAGCCTGTCCTTGTATCGTTCAATGAAGGCAGGGAGATTCATGCTTAGGGCTTCCTGATGCGCAGAGTCGAAGCAGACGTCGAGGGACGCCGGTTTGCACGCACTGATGAGCTCGTCCAACTGCCTGTTTGTCTCAACGTTGCTCTTGACGTGGGGGTGAAGGCCCACTTTGAGGCCTCTCTTTCCGAACTCCCTAAGATGCATCCTTGTGACTTCCGCAGCACCCGCAGCGTCTTTCTCGAAGAGGCAGAGCCAGCCTGATTCCGCTCCCATGCGGTGCGCTGCCTCGGCCTGGTAGACTGTGTTCTCGTTGATAGCCATCGACGGAACCTCGAGCCCGGCCGCCATCGCGATGTCCTTGATCATCTCAGGTTTCTTCATCAGCTCATCGGGGAGCAGGTTGTACTCGATGCCGATTCCGGTGTAGCCTGCGTCGGCGACAGATTCGGCCACTCTGCGGAACGAGGGAATATCGTTGATTTTTCCCCACGCAATTGCACTGCAAGATAGTTTCAACTTAGACACCCGCAAGCGACGAAAGAAGGCCCTCTTTAGCTGTTGAAGGTGACCGTGTTAAATATCGCAGTGGAAGACTGGCCGCTGAAGACCGGGTCCACGTAGAAGCTATTGACGACGCTCTTCTGCCAAACCAGAGAACCCGATCCAAAGAATGGCTTGATGGTGCCCAGCCAGATGTAAGGAGCATCGTTGTAGACTTGAGTGTATGCCTTCGTGCAGATGTTGATGAGTTGGGTCGTGTTTGATATGGTTGTGAAACCATCGACGCACTGCTGCACCGTTGGGTTCGAGTAGATTGCCCAGTTGTTAGACGCCGTGGCGTTGTTGACGAACAGGAGCCAGGCATCGGCAGGGGTGTCAGCCGCAGGGGCAAAGGTCCCTGTGCCGAACCAGGTCAGCTGCGAAGTCTCGTTGGCGGTACCCACAGCCTGAGTGTACGCGCATGTCCCTCCCGTAAGAGGGCAGGCGTACTGAGCCGAAGGCGTAACGATTATGTTTACTTTGAGCCCGATCTGGGATAGGTCGCTCTGAACTATCTGGGCGGTCGAGTCGCAATAGTCGCACCCCTGAACCACTCTGAAGTCCATCGAAGGCAGATTCGAGGGATTGATCCCTGCGTTAGAGAGAATCGCTTTGGCGGCCGTGAGGTTGTACTGGTAGGGCGTGGCGCCGCCTAGTCCGTAGAACTGGCTGAAAACGGGGTACTCCGGGCCTATCATGGGCCCGAGGCCGCCGAAGAATACCTTGTCAGAGATGTCGGTGTAGTTAATCGCCCTCACAATCGCCTCCCTGACCGCCGTTATGTTGGTTGGCGCTCTCTGAGTGTTCATTGCGATTCCTACGAACACCGCGGACGAATCAGGAAAGTTGAATGTACCGTAGGTAGACGGGTTACTCAACACCGTGGGATAGTCCGCGGTCAAGATTCCCGCTATCTGGGCTGCGCCGGTCGAAAGGTCAGTGAACCGAGCGGTGTCGGTAGGGATGGTCTGGACAACGACGTTCTTGGCATGTCCCGGATCGAGGTACGGATCTGCGGCAATCTGGGCCGAGGTCAAACTGTCTCCCCAGTAGCTGGGGTTCTGAGCGAACTTCACGAATGAGCCCTCTGAAACCTGAGTCACGACATAGGGGCCAGTCCCTGGAATGGGGTGCTGGTTGAAGTAAGTGTTGTACCCTGACGCGGTGCCAAATCCTCCGTGGTCAAGCAGCCACTGGGTATCGAAAATAAGGCCGACGTAGACTACGAGAGTCCCAAGGAAATAGTTGAATGGTGCCGCCAGGTGGAATACGATATCGGTAGAGTTGGTGACGTAGATAGGCCAGTTAGTGTTCTCCATCATCGATAGGGCCTGAGAATTGGGGTTGATGAGCCCGCTCGAGTTGAGCAACCCGATCTGGGTGGGTCCAAAGGTAACGTTCGAGAAGTTGAACACGTTGTATGACTCGAGGAACGAAGAACTGTTCCCTGAGAGGTAGTAGAAGCCGTACATCTCAGCCCACACCTGGTAAGAGTTCAGTGGGTTGCCGTCAGAGAAGTTGACGTTGGGCCTCAGGTGGAAGGTGTACGTTCTCCCGTCGGATGACTGGGTCCACCAGTTCGCGAGAGCTGGAACATAGACAATCTTGCCGGAGTTGTAAAGGGCGTTGGGATCCAGCGTGACCAAGGGCTGGTAAACCGTGTAGGTCAGCCAGTTGGGGTATGGAATCTCGCCCAGGGCGTTGAGCTGGTTCAGGTCCCCTGCCGGCCAGAAGACCTCGTCGATAGTCAGGGTATTCCTAGTGACCCCGCCGACGCTTGAAGTGCTCGTCGAAGTTGATGTGCTTGTCGTGGTGACGCTGCTTGAGGTCGTGGAGCTGGTGGTGCTAGATGAAGTTGATGACGAAGGTGCCACGTATGCCAGGTAGTAAGCGGCGCCTGCCGCAAGGACAATCAGGACGATAACAACCACAGCGACTAAAGTTCTGCCTATACCCCGGGAATGGGACGTGGAAACTTGCAAATAATCGACTGGCTCGACTACTCGGAGTTCGTTATTTAAGGGTCGCGGTTTCATTTCGGGAGTCTCGCCCTAGGAGCCGGATCATGCGGTCTTTTCCAAGAAATGGCACGCGGCCACGTGCCCCTCGGAGATTTCGTTCAACGGGGGGACTTCCGCCGAACATACCGATTCGGCGAAGGGACATCTCGGGTGGAACTTGCATCCGCTCGGTGGGTCGATGGCGCTCGGGACCTCGCCGGTTATCTCGGTCTGCAGGAGAGTCCTGTTCCAAGGATCCGGGGTCGGCGCGGACTTCATCAGGGTTATGGTGTAGGGATGCCTCGGCTTTTCGAGCACCTCGGAGCTTGGCCCGCACTCGACAACGTTCCCTGCGTACATCACAGCCATGAGGTCTGAGAGGTAGGCTGCGACCGCGATGTTGTGGGTGATGAGCATGTACGAGAGCGAGAACTTCTTCTGAAGTTCAACGAGGAGCTTCAAAATCTGGGCCTGGACCGAGGCGTCGAGGGCACTAGTCGGCTCGTCCAGAATCACGAGCTTCGGGCGCGTCGAGAGGGCTCTCGCTATGGCAACCCGTTGCTTCTGTCCACCGCTCAGCTGCTTGGGGAGACGCTCGGCGAAATCATCCGAGAGGCCGACTGCATGGAGGCTCTCGAAGGTCGCTGCCCTGATCTCCGAGCCCTTCATCTTTGTCAACCCCCTCAGGGGTTCCGCGACCGTGTCCACGGCACTCATCCTCGGGTCAAGGGAGGAGTCGGGGTCCTGGAATACCATCTGCAGCTTCTGGTAGACCTCGGCGTCCTTGGCTCTGCCGTCGTCGATTCTTTGGCCGTCGAAGTATATCTCCCCGCTCGTGGGGGGAGTAAGAAGCGCTAGGGTTCTAGCGAGCGTGGTCTTGCCACAGCCTGATTCCCCCACAACGGCCATGGTCTTTCCATATGGGATTGTTATGGAGACGCCGTCCACGGCCTTGACGATTTTTTCTTTGGCCCTGGAGAACGGATTCATGCCTCTGGTGGACTTGTAGTACTTTCGCAGGTCGACTGTCCTCAGCAGGAGCTCATTCGCCATATTTGAAACACGCCACCCTGTGGTCTTTTCCAACTTCCTTTAGCGCAGGCACTTTTCTGGAACATACGTCCATGGCGAGAGGACACCTGGGCTGGAACTGGCACCACTCCCTCGTCAGAGTAAGATCGGGTATGGTCCCTTTGATGGGCGTGAGTTCCTTGCCGTCCCTATGACCAGTGGGGATGCAGGAGAGGAGTCCCTGGGTGTAGGGGTGCTTTGGCTGTGAAAAGATCTCATGCACCTCTGCATCCTCAACAATCTTCCCCGCGTACATCACGATCACCCTGTCGGCGACCTGGCTCGCCACCGCGAGGTCATGGGTGACGAGCATTATCGTGGTCCCAAGCTTGTCCTTGATCTCTTTCATCAGTTTTAGAACTTGGGCTTGGGTGGTGACGTCGAGGGCGGTCGTGGGCTCGTCGGCGATGAGCAACTCAGGCTGCTGGGAGAGAGCCATGGCGATCATCGTCCTCTGCCTCATCCCTCCCGAGAGCTCGAAGGGGTAGCGATCTATGATCAGTTCGGGGTCGGGAATCCTGACGAGCTTCAGCATCAGCTCCACCTCCCTCTTGAGCTCGGGGGGGAGCTTCCACCTCCTCCCCGGGAGCCTAGGCGCACCCTTCATCGGGGACCCCGAATTCTTTCTCTGAGTCCGCAGGACCACGGCTTCAGCGATCTGCTCCCCGATCCGCCTTAGAGGGTTGAGGCTCGTCAGAGGCTCCTGAAAGATCATCGCGATTTCCGAGCCTCGGTAATTTCTCATCTCGTTAGGGCTCAGTTTGGTCAGGTCCACGCCCTTGTAAGAGATGATGCCTCCCTTAATCGTGGCCGCCCGAGGGGGAAGGAGCCCGATGGCTGCCAGGCCGAGTGTGGACTTCCCACACCCCGACTCCCCCACGAGGGCGATGAATTCTCTGTCCTCGACCTTCAGATTGACCGAGTCGAGGGCCCTAACCTCGCCTCCAGAGGAACGGTAGTGGACGCTGAAATCCACGAGCTCTAGGACGGTAGCCATGTCTATCTTATCCCCAATGTATCCTTGATGCCGTCCCCGAGAAGGCTGAAGCCAATCACCCCCAATGAAATGATGAGCCCTGGAATGATTGCTAACCAGGGGTCAGTCAGGACGT
>Ga0187772_10000904_pt1 | contig 13632 bp, 14 predicted proteins | sample 0116_SJ02_MP15_2_FD_133137 | JGI IMG/M metagenome (GOLD analysis project Ga0187772, IMG submission 133137) | Tropical peat soil microbial communities from peatlands in Department of Meta, Colombia - 0116_SJ02_MP15_20_MG | ecosystem: Environmental > Terrestrial > Soil > Wetlands > Peat | place... | reverse complement strand
GTTGTGTGGGGGTAGTCGGATTTGAACCGACGGTCTACAGGTTTCTTAGGCAGCTCCACTGCTATTTCATCCACGTTTCCGTGTCACATTAGCTGGTTTGCACTGGAGCCTGTCGCCCTGCCATGCTGCCCACCTTCAACAAGGTCCTGGGCTATACCCCCACCACGAGCGTCGGGGCAATGCGAAGGTGGCTTTAGGGTTTCTTTGTGTAACTTTCAAAGGCTCCAGGGCTTGCCGCCGTGGACCACCTTCTCCGGGAGCTTGGAGCCCCATCTCTCCAGAAACCCCAGGTCCTCCTTCCTGTTCCTCAGGTTGTCTGGGAGCATTACTGGGATCTCGTCAATGATGGGATAGTAGCGGCCGCATTCGGAACAGGTGAGGACCCCTTCGACTATAACATCCCCCTTCACTTCCAGTTCCAAAAGCTCAAGGGGATATTGCTTGTCGATGGGGCACGCTAGTATATCCAGGAGCCTCCGCTGCATGGGCGCGCTCGTCTCAAGTCCCGTAAAAAAACACTTGTGTGCCGGCAGAAACGTTAATCTACCGTTTGCGGCCCGCCTCTCATCTAGCCGGCCATAGCGTGTGGGTCCGACCTGGACTCGTTCCGATCCCAGAAGTCAAACCACACGTCGTCGCGGTGTTACTGACTTCCGAGAGGAGTCGGGAAGCCGCGATGCTGGCACTTTTGAAAAATTTACGAAAAGGTGAATCAATACTACAGAACATTTAAGTCCGAGCGCGCGACGGCGATTCTTGAGGCACCGTGTTTACTCTGCTGCCGAGTGTGCTACAGGCTTCCAGTAACAGTAGTGGAGGCGGTATTGCTGATCTGCTTAACTCGAATACTGTCTTTCTAATCTTCTGGGTCGGCTTCTTCTTCGTGACTTTCTTCTATCAGGCGAGGCTCCAGTCATATATGGCCCTTAACGACATCAGCAGGGGCCTGAACAAGCTCAAGGTTATGAAGGACAAATCGAGAAAGGAGGCGATCGACTATCTGGTCAACGTCGGGAAGGCCTCCGCTGATCCTGCCCAGAGAGTGGACCAGTTCCTCGACTACGTCACGATAATGCCCGTTGAGACCGATCCGAATGGAATAATCCCCAAGATAGACCATGTCGTCACTACCAACAACGACAGGGTGCGAGCTGAAGTCGGCGCGCTCCTTGGCGGCCAGAGCAACCCGGTCACGGTCTCCATTTCAGAGAACCTTCTGGAGGTGGCCACATCGCTCAACCAGATTCACAAGATAGTGCGTCACTACTACCTCCTAGGCAAGAAGACGAACTCCTACATCACCCTCCTTCAACTCCAGATGCTGATGCCCATGATCATCCAGGAGGCGGATGCGCTCCTGAACGCTGTCGACTCGTTCAAGCTCGGGCAGCCAGTCGGCGACGGTATAGGCCCGGTAATCGTCTCGAAGTATATGACGGGGGGAGAGAAGCGAGCAATCGCCAAGGACACCGTAATGGCAATTTCTGAGTACAAGGGGAGGAAACTCTACGTCCTGAAAGCGGACGGACCCATGGCCTACGTAGGGCAGCCAGGCGTGGCCATCACGAAGATAATCCAGGAGATGGGAGTGAAACCAAGCGCCATTGTGATGATTGACGCGGCGCTCAAGCTCGAAGGCGAGAAGACCGGCGAGATAGCCGAAGGCGTCGGTGCCGCGATAGGCGGAATCGGGGTTGAGAAGTTCCAGATAGAGGAGGCCGCCACCAAGGCGAAAGTTCCACTCTACGCCATCCTGGTGAAACAGAGCATACTCGAGGCCATCACCGTGATGAGGAAAGAGATCGCCGAGGCGGCTGAAAAGGCCACCCAGGTTCTCAACCGGGTCATCGAGGAGAAGACGAAGGAAGGGGACGACGTCGTCATCGCCGGCATCGGCAATACCCTGGGCGTCGCCCAATGATGAGTTCCGTACCGGGACCGGACAAGAAGACCAAGCTGATGGTCTATACCATCGAAGAGTGCCCCGTGTGCGGGCAGAAGACGAAGCGCGCCTTCGCCGTCGGCGACTACGTGACAAAGGACGGGGCGAAGTGTACGAAGTGCGGGAACCAGGCCAAGATCACTTTGGTCTATGCAGAAGGTTCGAAGCCTTCAGGTTAAAACGACGAGCCCGCCTTCATCTAGGGCCATAGTGTGTTCGAACTGCGCCACAGGGCTCCCCGACGCTTCAACCAGTGTGGGGTAGGCCCTTAGGACTTTCTTTGAGACGAGCTTCTTTACCATCTCCGCGACATTCTCCTTCCCGAACTCGCCGACGTACCACCTAGGCGTGAAAGGGAGTGTTTTCCTCTCTGCCCACACACTCTCGGCGAAGGCATCGAGCCTGGTGTCCCCTGTCTTCTTCCGCGCCACTATCGAGAATATGGTCTGGCTGGGCGTATCGACAACGTAGCCTGCGGCGTTCCCGAGGGTGAGGAAGGGCTCGATTGCGAAGACGTCTCCTTTCTTCAGATCCTGCATGTGCGGCATGTAGATGTTCGGGATGCTCTTCCCTGCATGAACCGTGTACCTGTCCAGGGTGTGCCCCGTCAGGTTCTCAATGGTCTTGAAATCAAAACGAGCGGCTTCCCCGTGTATCACCCTACCTATCTCTCCTGTGCGCCATTCCTTCCTGGCGACGGAGATGGCCGTGTCCAGTGCCCTCTGGGTCGCTTCAAGCAGAAGGTCGAACTCGGGGTTTAGGGTCACAGTCAACGATGTATCAGCGACGTAGCCGTCCACGTGGACACCGAAATCCACCTTCACTAGGTCTTTTTCGGCAAAGACAGACTCGTCCCCCTCCTGTGGAGCGTAGTGAGCTGTGACCTCGTTTACGCCGATACCAGTGGGGAAAGCCAGCCTTCCTCCCCTCCCCTCGACCTCCTTCCTCACGAGGTCGCACACGTCCAGGAACCTAGTTCCCGGCCTTACCGCCGACTCGACCAGGGGCTTTACTTCTCTAACTATGGTCCCGGACTTCCTGTACTGCTCGGGGATGAGGGACAAACTAGCTCACAAATCCTATATTGCGTTCCGAGCCCAGCGGCCGCGCCCGTGGTATTTCAACTGATTTGGGGAATCGGGGTCTCGTTATGAGGTACAAGGTGGTCGCTACGGGGGGGACTTTCGACCACCTCCATCGGGGGCACACCGCACTGCTTAGTCGAAGCTTCGAGGTAGGGGACGCGGTCGTCATCGGCGTCACGTCAGACGCCTTCGCGCGGAAGGAGGGGAAGGACCCCGACCAGAGCTATGCAGAACGGGTGAAGGCCCTTGAGGCGTTCATCCACAAGGACTTCCCGAGGCGGAGGCACATCATTGCCAAGCTAGATGACTACTTCGGTCCGGGCATTGCGTCCCCAGACGTGCAGGCCATAGTGGTGAGCAGAGAGACTGCGAAGAGGGTGCGCATCGCCAACGCGCTCCGGAAAGAGAAGGGGTACCCGCCGTTGAAGACCGTCGTAGTTGACTTCGTCATGGCGGAAGACTCGAAACCCATTTCATCCACTCGGATCAGAAAGGGAGAGATCGACACAGAAGGGAAACCTAGACTCCGCCGCGGCTCGTGAGAGAACCGCAGCCTAGAGAGTGGTTAAATCAGAACCTCAGAAGGCAAAAGCAGTTTGAATGAGGATAAGCTGGACCCCTGGGGGACGAGCTCGGTCAAGGACTACGGTCGCCTTCAGTCCGAGTTCGGCATTGCGCCTGTGTCGCCTCTCCTCTCTCGATTCAAAAAGCCCAGCCCTCATCTGAGCCGCGGGATAGACTTCGGTCAGAGGGATCTGGTGCGTATCTTGGACGCTATTGACAACAACAGGCCCTATGCCGTAATGAGCGGCATCAAGCCTGACGGGGCGTTTCACTTGGGAAACAAGATGACCGCCGACGACATGATATACTTCCAGTCCCTGTCTAAGAAAGCAAGCGTCTTCTACGCAATAGCAGACGTGGAAGCGTACGCCGACAATGGTCTTTCATTCGCCGAGACATCAAAGACCGCCATCAGGAATGTTGCCGACATCCTCGCCCTTGGTCTCGACCCTGAACGGGCGGTGGTCTACAAGCAGAGCGAGGAGATGCGTGTGATGCGGCTCGCGACGATTTTCTCACGTGGGGTGACGAATAACACACTGAAGGCGATCTACGGAGAGAGGCAGATAGGTCTCTACCTGTCCGCGTTGATTCAGGCCGGCGACATCCTCATGCCACAGCTCCCTGACTTGGGGGGCCCGAAGCCGGTCCTCGTCCCAGTGGGTGCGGACCAGGACCCGCACATCAGGCTCACTAGGGACCTTGCCGACAGGTACTCGGACCAATTCAAGTTCATTCCGCCCTCCGCGATTTACCACCGTCTGGAGCTCGCGCTGACAGGGGGGTACAAGATGTCGAAGCGCACCCCAGAGTCGGGGTTCACTCTCGACGATACACCCACCGAAGCCGTGCGGAGGGTAAAGACGGCTTTCACTGGAGGGAGGGATACAGTGGAAGAGCAGCGCCGCCTCGGAGGGAGGGCCGACATCTGCCCTGTCTACGACCTTTACCGCTTTCACTTCGCGAGGGATGAACAGCATGTCAAGCTTGTCTGCCACGAGTGCACCGAGGGCATCCGGCTCTGCGGCGAGTGCAAGCAGGAGGCAATGGGCCTCGTCAAGTCCTTCTTGGAGGAACAACACAAGAAGCGCGATTCCATGATGGGGGACGCCAAGGAGTTGCTGGCTAAGAGCAGGGATTTCTTGGCTTCTACCGGGAAGTAGGTGTGGGGAATGTCGAGCTCTCTTCACCCGCTAGAGAGGAAGATTCTCTCCGCCCTCGCCTCCTCGGGTCCTCTTTCTTTCGAGTCTTTGGTGACGGCCTCGGCCGTTCAGAAGGACCAGGCAAGGAGGGCCCTGCAGTGGCTCGCATCAAAGGGACTGGTCATGATCAGCGAATCCAGGCAGAGCAAGCTTGAGGTAGTCAGAAGCCCTCCCGAGCTCATCCTAGTCACGAGGATTTCTGAGTCCCCGACCCTTCTGTCCATGGACCAGCTCAGGTCCACGTTCGAATCCCCAGAGGAGTTTTCGGCAGCCCTCGGCAGGGCACGGGGCGCTGGCTGGGTGAAGGTCGAGGGCAAGGCGCCGCCCGTTGTTCGGCTGGCAGATTCTAAGGGCCCCGAAGCTCTCGGTTCGCTGATGGAGGTAGTCGAGAAAGGCACTGAGGAAGAGAGGCTAACGGCGGAACAAGCTGCACTCGCGGCCGACCTCCTCAGGAGGGGAGTGTTGAGGCGTGCGGAGACACGCATCACCTCGGTGACTATGACCGAAGCGGGAAGAGAGGCTGCGCTTGCCTCAGTGGAATCTGGACTCGTCGACAGGCTCACCCCCGAGATGCTCGCATCGGGCGAGTGGCGGACCAAGACCCTACGCCCTCTGGACGTCGAAGCGAAGGCCCCGCTGTTCCACCCCGGCAGGAGGCACCCCGTGCGTGATTTCATCAGGGAGATTAGAGAGGTCTACATCTCCATGGGGTTCGCCGAACTCCATGGAAACAGCGTCTACCCCGCCTTCTGGAACTTCGATGCCCTGTTCATCCCCCAGGACCACCCTGGAAGGGAGATGCAGGACACGTTCTACCTTGCAGGTCTTTCCGACCCCACCCTTACCAAGACAGGCGTCGTCGCCAAAGTGGCTTCCACCCACGAAGACGGCTGGAAGACGGGGAGCAGGGGGTGGGGGTACCGCTGGCGCCTGGAGGAGGCAAGGAGGCTCGTCCTGAGAACCCACAACACAGTCCTCACAGTAAAGGCACTATCCCAGTCCAAGGAGAAAGAGACGAGAGTGTTTGCCGTGTCCAAGGTTTACAGGAATGAAAACCTCGATTACAAGCATCTCGCCGAGTTCCACCACATGGACGGAATCATGGTCGGTGAAGGACTCAATGTCAGGCACCTGATGGGTTTCCTGAAAGAGTTCTACAAGAAGTTGGGGATGAACAACGTCCGCCTCTGGCCCACCTACTTCCCCTACACCGAGCCCTCGCTCGAGGTGGTGGCGTACTCCGAAGCTACCAAGTCCTGGATAGAACTCAGCGGTTCAGGGGTGTTCAGGCCCGAGGTGACCTTCCCTCTAGGAGTCAGAGTGCCGGTTCTTGCCTGGGGACCCGGAGTGGAGAGGTTGATGCTGATGCGCTACGGCCTGGACGATATGAGGGCCCTGTATGGGGCCGACCTTTCATGGCTACGGAGCAGGGGAGAACTTGCCGGTAGTTAAAATCGACATCCGCCGCTTCTCGAAGATGGTAGGGGCAGACCGAAAGAAGATTCTCGACCGCCTACCCTACATAGGTCTCGACATCGAGGGAGTCGAAAGGAACTTCGTTCGGGTCGAGTACAGTCCGAACAGGCCTGACTTCGGTACCGATTTCGGCATCGCGAGGGCTCTTGGGGGCCTCCTCGGCAGGGAGGTGGGTCTCCCGAGATTCCCTACCGCGCCCTCGGGGGTCCATGTTTCCGTCGACAGGCGGCTGGAGAGCGTCAGGCCCTTCATAGCGTGCGTGACTGTCACAGGGCTCGACCTCGACGACGAGGATATCCGCCAAATCATCTCGCTGCAGGAGGACCTCCACAATGGGCTAGGGAGAAGGCGGAGGGTGGTCGCCATAGGCCTGCACGACATGGACGCTGTGAAGCCTCCGTTTTCTTATCGCGCCGTCGATTCCACCTTCGAATTCATTCCTTTGGGAGGAAAGAATCCTGTCAGCGTAAGTTCTATCCTCTCTGATACGGATGAGGGGAAGGTGTACGGCGCTGCTCTAGGAGGAAGCAGGCTCTACCCTGTCATCACAGACTCGAACGGGGTGGTCCTCTCCTTCCCTCCGATAATCAATGGCGACACCACCCGAGTCACGACGAAGACGAGGAACATGTTCATCGACGTCACGAGCACTGACAGGAAGGCAGGCGATGACGTCCTAGCGGTGGTGGCGACCACCCTTGCGGAGGCAGGAGGAAAGCTTGGAACGGTTTCTATCCGCTACGCAGGTAAGCCCAGGGTCACCCCCGACCTTTCGGCCCTTGAGCTCCCCATCGACCATCGGCTCGTGAGATCTGTGCTAGGGCTGGATCTTAGCACCGCCGAGATTGTGAAGTTCCTTGCCAGGAGCCGTCTGGGGGCGAAGGGGGCGAAGGCCCTTGGCCCGAGGTATCGCATCGATCTTCTCCATCCTGTGGATATAGCCGAAGAGGTGGCCCTGGGATACGGCTTCGACAGAATTGAAGCTGTCTACCCCCCGAGCAGGCAGGCTGGTTCCTTCAACCCCTTCGAGGACTACATGGACTCAGCCTCTACCGTTATGGCGGGCTCTGGAATGATAGAGATGATGACCTTCGAGCTCACCGACGAGAGGTCTCTGTACACCCTCTTCCATAGGCCGTCTTCGGAAAAGATAGTGGTCCTTAACCCGAAGAGCATCGAACACTCGGTCCTCAGAGATGCGTTGGTTCCAAGCCTGATGTCCTCCCTCTCCGGGAACGTGAAATCGGACTATCCACAGAGAATCTTCGAGATTGGCCGGGTGTACGCGAGGGCGGAGAGCAGAGTCTCCGAGGCTTGGCATCTCGGGTGTCTGGTTGCCCACTCCCAGGCGTCTTACACAGAAGCGAAGATGTTCCTCGAGTCATTTTGTCGCATCATTTCGGGGACGGAAGCCACCACCAAGGCCGATCAGCACTGGGCCTTCACCACAGGCAGATGCGCAAGGGTTGTCGTCAATGGAGCTAGCCTCGGTCACGTGGGGGAGGTCAAGGCCGAGGTCATCAATGCCTTCGGCTTAGGGGTTCCTGTCTCAGGCTTCGAAATCGACCTTTCAGCGCTCCACGAACGCCTAAAATAGCGCTGGGGCCCCCTAGTGACAGACGGCTTTCGTCTTAAAGCGCGCCAAACGGCCACCTGCGAAGGCGGAAACGCTTTGATGAGCGGATGGTTTACCCAGTCGTGCGACAGATGGAAGCCGTTTGCCCGTTGAAGAGGCTAGGTGATGATCCCCGCTGAAAGCTGGGACATGATCCGGGCTGTCAGAGACGGGCAACAATCACAAAGAACGTGAACCAGATGCTGCACAGGAAGGCGAAGACGTACGATGAGTTTGATGAATTCCTTGGGGGGTTCATCGCTGACTTGAACAATCTGTCCGAGGACGGTTGGTCAGTTCTGGTCGAGGGCCCACGAGATGCCCGGGCCCTCAGAAGGCTCGGCTGCGTGGGGAACGTGGTGACCGTGTCGTCGGTTGTGAGGAAGGGGAACGACGTTTTCGACAGGGACAAGAAGATTGTCATCCTTACCGATTTGGATAGGGAGGGGGCGGTTCTGGCTTCGAGATACATCAAGCGTCTCTCCCACGACGGTTTCAGGACCTCCCTCGCCGAGCGCCAGAGGCTGAAAAAGGCGTCTCATGGCGTCTTCCTGCACGTGGAGAACCTCTCTCGGTTCGCAAGAATCGAGGAGTGAATCGGTCAGGAGCAGGTCTAGCACGTGGGCCGAAGGATTAACAGAGCCAAGAACCACGAGGTTTATATCCCCGAGAATTTTCGTGAAAAATCAATTAACGATTAACACCGTTAAGCACGAGTGAAACAGAAATGAAAGGAGAGGATGGGATTGCCAGATTCAGGTATAGTAAAGTATCTAGTCAAACTGAAGTTTGAAGTAGACGGAGTCGTTGAAAGGGCCGACGTAATCGGGGCGATATTCGGGCAGACAGAGGGTCTCTTCGGCCCTGAGATGAATCTCAACGAGCTTCAGAAGAGCTGGAAGGTCGGCCGCATAGAGATCAACCTTGAGTCGAAGAACGACAAGACAAGGGGAGAAGTCATCATCCCGATGTCGACAGACATCGGAACCGCCGCTCTCATCGCAGCCGCCGTGGAGAGCGTAGACAAAGTCGGCCCCTGCAGCGCCCGTTTCAACGTCGGAGCCATCGAGGACGTCAGGGCGGTCAAGCGCAAGCAAATAGTCGACAGGGCAAAGCTCATTGTGAGGGATTGGAGTTCGAAGACCTCAAGCGAGGGGGAAAACCTCCTCAAGGACGTGACCGAGTCCACCAAGAGGGCCAAGGTAATCAACTACGGGATGGAGAACCTTCCTGCCGGTCCGGGCGTATACTCGTCTGACCTGGTCTACCTTGTGGAGGGAAGGGCGGACGTCGTACTCTTCCTGAGGGCAGGGATCGAGAACGTAGTCGCTCTCGAAGGGACAAGCGTGCCAGATTCGATAATAGAGCTCGGCAAGAAGAAGCGGCTTATTGCGGTGCTCGACGGAGACAGGGGAGGGGACCTCATCGAGAAGGAACTCGCCCAGGTGGTCAGGGTCGAGAAGGTCCTCAGGGCACCAGCCGGCAAAGAGGTGGAAGACCTAACACCGATTGATGTGCTTAACATGCTAAAGACGGAGGCGCCAGCACCGTCGCGCAGGGAGAGACCTGCGGAGAAGGCTGCGCCCATGGTTCAGGAGGAACCGGACGAGCCAGTCGTCGCGAAGACGAAGGAGCTCTACCCAGACCTCAACGGCACCCTCGAGGCTATATTCCTCGACCACGGTCTTCAGGAGATAGGGAGATTCCCTATCAGCGAACTCGTCCAGAAAATGGAGTCAACCAGCGGAGCTGAATATCTGATTTTTGACGGCATAGTCACACAGCGGCTTGTCGAGTCTGCTGCGAAGATGGGCGTAAAGGGAATAATCGGCCACCGGACCGGCGAGCTGAATGAAGTCCCGGGTGACGTCAGGATCGGCACATTCCGGGATCTCGGCCTCGAATAGTCTGGGGCGTTGATACTCAACGAGTTCAATCCGAAGCACGGCTACTGCTCACTGACTATCGAGTCTGCTGAAGACCTCTGGACTCTCAGGCGCCTGATTGCCAAAGGGGACGTGCTTGTCACCCGCAGCTCAAGGGTAGTCAAGAAGGAAGACGAATACTCCCGCCCCGACAAGGGGGAGAGGGTGAAGGTCACTATCGCTCTCGCGGTGGATGAAGTTCATCTGGACAGCAGCATCGAAAGGGTTCGCGTTAGGGGGACCATAGTCGAGGCCAGTGACGAAAACGTCACGAAGGCAGGCTCTCACTCGGTCACACTCTCGCCTGGCCACTCCCTCACACTGCGAAAACGAGAATGGACCCCCCTTGACATCCGCCTTGTTCGCCCTCCCCAAAGCCAAGCTTCCCGCTTTATCTTGGTCGCAGCCGACAGAAGGGAGGCAGGCATCGGGACCCTAAGCGGCTCTCATCTTGCATTCGTGACCACCGTCGAGTCAGGGTTGGGAGGGAAGATGGGGGACGAGCAGAGTCCGAAGCCGTACATATCAAAGGTCTCCGAAGTCGTTTCGCAGCTTTTCCGCGACGGAGACCAGATTGCGGTCGCCGGGCCGGGGAACTTCAAGAACAGTATAGCCAACCAGATCAGGGAGGGGTTGTCATCCCAACCCGTGACCGTCATCGAGGGGCTCGATTCGACTGGGGCGGACGGTATAAGGGCCATGATCAAAGTTCAATCCTTTGAAGCCCTAGCAAAGGGCTCCCTGGTCGTTGAGATGCAGAAGCTGGTCGCCGAGGTGGTGAGGAGGATTTCCACAGGAGACCCGAAGGTCGCCTACTCGCTTCCCAGGGTCAAGGTCGCTGCCACTTCCGGAGCCGTGGAGTCGTGCGTTGTCTCGGACGACGTCTTTTCGGCCGGTGTGGACGAGGTGGAGTTAGTGGACGTTCTCAACGCAATCGAGGGGAGGCGGGGCTCGGTCTACCTCGCTGACTCCTCAATGGAATTCGGGAAGCAGGTTTCGTCTTTCGGGGGCGTCGTGGCCCTCCTCCGCTACGCCATCAGATTTTAGTGAGTACAGGGAAGACGAATTCGGAGATTATCGCTAGGACGACCCCACCCTTGATTAGGTCCTTTCCCAGGCGTCGCTCGATGTGGGTATAGTAGAGGAGCAGGCCTACCATGACGAGCGAGACGTAGGCGACCCTCGACACTTCCACTACCGTCGAGTCCACGGTGGCGAGCAGCATCGTCAAGGCCGACGTGAACTGTTGGGCGAACTGCTGAATCAGGTTCTCCGCCCCTGGAGGGGGCTGTATGTCAAGCAACGGCATTAGAGATGGTCTCGGTATTTAACGGGCAAGGGGCGCGTTCAGATCAGGTTGAGGTAGGCCGCCAGGGGGAGGCTCGCCACTATGAAGAGCGTCGCGAGAGTGACCACGGAAGTGATTCTAAACAGAGTCTTCTCACTCACCTTCCCCTTCGCTAGCCCCGTGAGGCCGGCTTCGAATGCCTGCCCTCCATCCAGTGGGTAGATTGGCATCGCATTGAATATGGCAAGGTTGAGATTGAGGAAAAACATCCAGTACAGGAGATTGGCCAGAGGCACAAGAGAGGAGCCGTAGCCCGAGGTGTAGAACACAGACAGCTGATCAGAGAAGGGGTCGATGTCCTGGCACCTGGGGAAGGCGGGGATGCAGAAGTAAGTTATGGGATGGCTGAAGAAAGCCCCCGAATAGGTCGACACCGTCCCCTTCAGGTCGGATAGGCTGATGCTCGTTATCCCGATGAACCCCTCCGACGAGTTGCTGGGGTTGGTCCCTAGGGTCAGATTCCCTATTGAGATTGTCTTCCCCTGTCTGTAAATTGTGAGGTTGACGACCTGGCCGGGACGGTACCAGGGCGCACTACTAATCCCCGACGAGTCGTTATAGTGGATGCCGTTCACTGCTAGCAGGAAGTCGCCATGCTGCAGCCCCGCAGCCGCTGCCGGTGAACCTACGTTCACCTGGTCTATGGCGATTCCATTGGTAGCTGGAGTCATCCCCGAAACTACGTTCGACAACAGGATCAGGAAGATGATTCCGGCGATAAAGTTGACCCCTGCGCCCCCTGCTAGGATTCTGAGCGAGTCCCTGGCCGGGGCAGCCTTTAGTGCCTTCTCGTCCACCTCTACGAAAGCGCCAATGGGGATGATGAGGAAGAACAGGAGGCCCGACGACTTCACAGGGTACCCAAGGCTCCTGGCGACTACACCATGGGCCCCTTCATGAATGATCATCGCCACTATCAGGGCCGCCCATCCGTCCAGCAGGGGGATGTACGGGTTAATCCCAGGTAGCCCCAGATAGGCAAGAGGTGAGATGGTCCTGACCGCGGTCCCGACTGCGTGTATCTGTGACGAGAAGAAGAGTCCGAAGTTCGTAAGGAAGATGTAGAAACCGATCCCGGCAGCGATAGGAAGCAGATACAACAAGAACCAGCCGAGGGTCTTTGTGATTCTGTTGCGCCCCATCCTGTCCATGAGGGGGGTGAACCTAGTGGTCCTGAGCATTACCAGCCCATAGATGAACTCGAACCTCTTCGGTTTCTCCTCGGTCTCCAATTCCAAATCGCCGCATTCTTTCCCGCCTTAAAGGTTGAGACTAAATAGCGAGGCTGAGATGGTTTCGTCTCATGTCTGTCTGCACGAGGTGCGGAGGGAAGCCGTTCCATACTAGAAGATACTCAGGCGAGACCCTCTGCGCAGCTTGCTTCAGCGACTCGATTGCAGAAAAGACAAAGAGGACCGTATCGAAATACGGGATGTTCGGATCCCACGACCGCATCGCTGTGGCTGTCTCAGGAGGGAAGGACAGCCTCTCACTGCTTAAGGTGCTTTGCGAGCTCTACCTTCCCCGGCGTAACGAAATCATAGCAATCTCTGTGGACGAGGGCGTGGCCGGGTACAGGGACGAGGCACTGGAGCACGCCCGCGCCATTGCAGAGGAGCTAGATGTCGAGCAGGTGGTCGTCTCCTACAAGGACCTCTTCGGGTTCTCACTCGACGAGGCCTTGGACTGGAAGGAGGACCGACCCGTCTCGTCCTGCAGCTTCTGTGGGGTCTTCCGGCGAAGGGCCATAGACGAGGCGGCGGCTAGGGCGAACGCGACCGTGGTGGCTACTGCGCACAACCTCGACGACTACATACAGACCTTCATGATGAACCTGATGCACGGCGACGTCCAACGCTTTGGGTGGCTGGATCCAACCTACGTCGACGACTCGTTCCCCGTGAGGAGGGTGAAGCCCTTCATAGAAATCTACGAGGAAGAGGTGGCGCTCTACGCATTCCTTGCGGGGGTCCCCTTCCAGAGCGTGAGCTGCCCCTACATGCACGAGGGATTGAGGAGCGAGGTCCGTGACTACCTCAACGAGATGGAGGCGAACCATCCCGGCATGAAGAACGTCCTCCTGCGGTCCAGCCTTGATGTCGTCTCCCGTTTTGCCCACACTTTCGAGAAGGAGTCGATGCCGTGCAGAAGCTGCGGCAGGCCCTCGTCCAACGGCTTCTGCAACGTGTGCAGAATGAAGGCCGAAGTGGAAGAGCACGTAAATATACAGAGAAACCCGCGAGCGGCTGGCGGTGGGTAGGGCACGGGGGTTAGCCGTCCTCGCAAAAAGTCTGAAACCGGCTTCACGCAGAGGCCAGCAACTTCCGGGTAAAGCCACCTTCCTCGTCACCTGCACCGGATGGGGGAGACGAACTCACGCCGAGGTGGGCGGTCATGAAGGGCAGCCCTCTCGAAGGAGAGGGCCTGACTCTTGATTGCCGAATCGGGCGAGGTCCGGGAGGGAGCAGCCCTATG
>Ga0187772_10000903_pt1 | contig 13637 bp, 8 predicted proteins | sample 0116_SJ02_MP15_2_FD_133137 | JGI IMG/M metagenome (GOLD analysis project Ga0187772, IMG submission 133137) | Tropical peat soil microbial communities from peatlands in Department of Meta, Colombia - 0116_SJ02_MP15_20_MG | ecosystem: Environmental > Terrestrial > Soil > Wetlands > Peat | place... | reverse complement strand
TTGATGAGCCGCACTAAGGCCGCCTGCGATTCTGCGCCACAGCACCAGCCAATCGACTTGGCACTGAAGCTCCCGCGGAAAACCCAACCCCGCCCGATAAATTCCTCGTGCTTGAGCCGTGCGCAGGCTGTCATTCCGGTCTCCAAATCCTGGCCGCAAACAATAGCCGCACAGATTGAGCCATCGCACTTCGTGGACTGGACTCAGCCTTCGCCCTTCTGCCATCTCTAGCAGCGCATCTGAAAGGACCCGCACCGTCGGCAAAAGCCAGGATTCTCTTCGCAGCCCGATCACGGACTCCAGTCGACTCGCAAGCAAAGCAGGGTCGACAGAGTCGATCGTAAGCCCTGAGGGTCTACTGAACGTGCTGCGAATGAGCTGAACAGCAGCATTTGGCATCGGCTCCGAAATGCTTGCCGCCTGCCGGATTGAGGTTAACGGTGGCGGAGACAAGGACTCGCTCTGATAAGCTGCGCTTGCTTCACCCCTTAATTCGAACTGAAGACGCCATCGGTGCGGTGAGTTCACCGACTCGCACCACAGTTCGAGCGTTCCCACTTCGGTAAAACTCACCGACAGGCGGACCGCCAGTTCTGTCTGTTGAAATTTCTTTCCGTAGCGAAGCAGCGTCACCAGGGGGGCGTGCCGGTGGACCTGCTCGGGGTTGAGGTCGGCAATGGCGCCGTGCGCGTCACGACGAACGGTGGAGCTGTAGAGACGGAAAGATACGGGCCGGTTTGCCAGAACCGAAAACTCGCGGCCGGGAAGCGGCAAGGTCGTGCCTTCATTTGTACCTGCAGGCAGCAAGCAGACTGCCTTGATGCCCTGTTCCGAGCGCGTCTCCACGTAAAACGTACGCGCACTGCCCGCTTTGATACGCAGTCCGGTGCCCCGCCTCACCCGTCCGTAATAGGCGGCACCGATTGCAACTGCGCTGCTCCGGACTTCATGGTTCAGAATCTTCGGACGCCAGCCGCGGCGGCTCGCAAACCAATGGGCAATCGCCGCCGTGATCCGCTGGCGAACGATTGCCGGAATACAAAAACCTCCGTTGAACAGAATAGCGTCTGGCCTGGCCAGTGATTCCTTGCCTTTATCCGCAGCCACGGCCGCCTGCTTGAGGAAGGCCGCGAGATGTTTAGTAATAGCGGGGTCGGTCACATAGGGCAGACCGATTTCGCGAAGACCCACAGCCCGCGCGCGCCCCGGCATTTCGTTGGGAGCAATCAATGGCAGGAAACCGCTAATGAGGAGTTCGTTCACCTCGTCGCGTCTTAACTCGCTGCTTATCAGTTGCCCGACAACGGCTCGTCCCCCACCCAGAATGTTGATTGGTAGCTGATCGAGGTTTTTCTCGTTGAGGAGGCGCTCCTTGGCAGCGGAACATGTAACCTGCAATGCGTAAGACTGGCGCAGGCTGAGTTTTATGCCGAGATTCTCTTCGATACGGCGCGCCAGCGCGAGATCGAGATTTTCGCCTCCCAGGAGCAGATGTTCACCGATCGCAGTACGCTCAAAGTCGACTTCTCCGTCCTGAACGTGAGCCCGTATGAGACTGAAGTCAGATGTGCCCCCTCCGATGTCGCAAATGAGCACGACTTCGCCATCTCGCAGCTGTTCTGCCAGAGTCTCCTGATGCTCGGCTACCCACGCGTAAAACGCGGCAAGCGGCTCTTCCAGCAGTGTCAATTTCTGGAGTCCGGCCCGGCTCGCTGCCTCCACCGTCAGCTCCCGTGCCTCCTCGTCGAATGAGGCAGGCACGGTCAGAACGATTTCCTGATTCTCAAAAAGTTGCCGTGGATCAGCGCCATTGGCGCCTGACATCATGTGGTTCCAGACATTTCGCAGATGCCCAAGATAACGGGCAGAGGCTTCGACGGGCGATACCATCGGTTCGGGCGGCTCTGCGTCCCGCGGCAGGATATTGGCGGTTCGATCCACTGTATTTTGCGACAGCCAGGATTTGGCGGAAGATACACGCCGGCCTGGCGCCAGCGCACCATGGTCGCGGGCCATGATACCGACGATTGCTGAGGGGTGTTCTTCCCAGGGTAGATCGACCAAGCCGGAAGAAACTTCCGCCTCGGTCGGAAAGTAAAGAAACGAAGGCAGGACCGGCGCTGAGCGGACCTCACCCGGTGCTGTGAGCTGCGCAAGCGCAAAATCGTGTATGCGCGGCGAAGCTCCGTTGAGCGGTTCGGTGGTGTCGATAAAAGAGACGGCGCAATTCGTCGTACCCAGATCAATGCCAATGAGATAGCGGGATGGACCTTCCAATCACGGCCTCACGAATGCTTTGCGCCAGAATGTCATGCCTCGACCTTCTCGCGAATGTTCAGTTCGAGCTTCCAACGCTTCGTCTGGTCGCGCAAAACGCACCAAAGCTCCAGTGTTCCGATTTCTGTAACCCGCGACTGCAAGCGCACCGGCAAGACCGACCCCTGCTGGCCCTCGAGCGTCAGGGTTACTTCGAGCGGACTCATTTCCTCGATGTCGCTGCCCCAATCCTCCAAAAGATCGCCCACGTGGTCCTGCTTTCGAATCGTGGAACTCAGGAAGCGGAATTCAGCAGGCTCACCGACCACCAAGCCAAACTCCCGTCCCGGCACGACTGCTTCGGTGCCTTCCTCCATGCCAAACGGAGCTACACATAGCGCTTTCAAAGGGGCTTCCATGCCGGGAACGGCTGGCATCGCGCTTTCGATTCCAATGTAGTAGCTACGCGAGACGCCACTGCGGATGCGCACTCCGTGTCCACATCGCGCCCTTCCGTAGTAAGCAGCTCCGCGGGCTACTGCGTGTTCCAGATCAGGAGCGTTCAGAATGTTGATTGCGGTCAGTGCGGAAAATCCTTCTTCGATGAGCCATCCGTTCAGCACATCTACCAACCGCTCCCGCAGCACCTCCGCTTTCATCACACCACCGTTGAACAGAACATGTGTCGGGCATGCCATCCCGCTTGGTCCGGTGCGAATGTCTCCCGCTTCCGGGCTGTTTTTTACCTGTTGCGAGAGAAACCGCGCCAAGTGTTTCGTAACCGCGGCGTCGGCGGCGTAAGGCAAACCCAGTTCTTGAAATCCGATCCGGCGCTGCCTGAGTGGCATTTCGTCGCTTTTCACCTTAGGGAAAAAACCTTCGACCAGAACGCGGTTGAGCTCTTCACGGTGCAGCTCCGTCTTGATGGTCCCACCGACCAGCTTGCGTCCCTTGCCCAGCAAAGTTATATCTTGCTTCGCGCTTTTGGGATGTTCGAACAAATACTCTTTGGCGGAGCGGCACTGGTGCCAGAGAGTCTGCAGTTGATACGTATCGATGCGATGGCCTTCGCCTTCCAGTTTTTGCTGCAGCAGTCGGGCGAGCGCCAAGTCCATGTTGTCGCCTCCGAGGAGGATATGCTCACCAACCGCAACACGCTTGAGTTCCAAATCGCCGTTTTCTTCTGCCACTGCAATGAGGCTGAAGTCAGTGGTTCCGCCACCCACATCACAGACCAAAACCAGGTCCCCGATCTTGATGCGTTTGCGCCACGCATCTCCCTGGCTCTCCAGCCAGGCATAGAAGGCGGCCTGCGGTTCTTCAAGCAACGTAACGCACTGCAATCCGGCCTGCTCAGCGGCGCGCCGCGTCAGTTCACGTGCTTCTTCGTCAAACGAGGCAGGTACCGTGAGCAGAACATCTTGCTCCGCCAAACGACGCTTCCCCTGCCCGGCACGCTGCACATCCCAGACCGTCCTGAGGTGCTGCAGATAGCGGGATGATGCCTCGACTGGAGAGAGTTTGCTGACCTCTTCTGGGGCATGCCAGGGAAGAATTGGCGCGGTGCGATTTGCGGCCGCGTAGGAAAGCCACGACTTGGCAGAGGCCACGAGCCTTCCCGGATTCTCCGCTCCGCGCTTCCGAGCCAACTCCCCAACGACAAAGTCCGGACTCGCATCCCAAGGCAAGCTGAGGCTGCCCGCGGGAAAATCCAAGTCGGCTGGAATGTATAAAAACGACGGGAGCAATGTCCGCTCTGCCACTTCGTTTGGATTAACAATCTGAGGAATGGCGTGAACTTCAATGCGGGCCTCCTCCGCTTCGCCATTCCTCTCACAGTATGCGAGAGCGGAATTCGTTGTGCCTAGGTCGATACCGACGATAAATTGCGTGTCCAACGAAAAATCTCCTCTAGGGATTAAAGCAACTGAAGTTGCTTTTATTGGGCAAGGGCGCAGATCCGCTACGCAACTTCTACCTCTGCCGGTGCCAAGATGCTCCGTCCCAAGCCCTGCGGCAACGAAGGTAGAGTTACTTGGGACACGCGCCAGCCGCGATGGCGTAATAAACCATGAATGGGTGGCGCCCCACTGACGTTGCCAACCAGCTTGATCGCCGCCGGATCAAACCCCGCCGGTACGGTCACAGGGTGGTCCTCGTCTGAAGGGAGGATGGGTTCGAGTTTAAGATAGCGGTCGAGAACTTGCCGACAGGAGCTGTGAATAGTTCGCACGGCGGCCCCAAGTTGGCCGTCGGGATAAGAAGAAACGTCCTCTTCCAGGAAGTCAATCAATCGGCCGTCGCGTTGCAGTAATGCCAGCATCTGCACGGCCCGGTCGAGGGCGTCAGCGCTCGATGCTCCAGCGCCGGTTTTTTCCGCAGCGGCAGTCGTCCCCTTTGCAGCATTTGGTGATGCTGCTGGCGCACAACTTGAAAGTGTCTGCAGCACTTCCTGCGGGATGTTTCCTTTAAACAACAGTGAGAAAAAACAACGGAACGCAAAAGATAGCCGTAATGACAACGCAATCATGACTGCTCCAAAATTGGCTCGACTCACTGGGAGACGTTATTTCGATTCTAAAACAGTCCGTTCCCCAAATGTGTCGCGAGGCAAAACTGTCGCCGAAGCTTATTCGGCTGTCGTGTTTTCTAACCCTCCGGGCCAGAGGTTTCAGAGCCTCCAGCCCTGCTCTCCACCAACGCTTCCTTTGCGGCCCCGGGGACGAAGATGTTTAATGCTTCTGCCATGATTCGCCGCCTGCTCGTGCTGCTCCTGTTCAGTTCCCCCGCTCTCGCCCAAGTCCCCGAGGGCATTCCGCGTCCGCTCGCCCGCGAGCGCGCCGCAAACATCAGCGACGTGTATTACAAGCTCTCGCTGTCGCTGAAACCGCACGCCACCGACATTCCTGGATCTGTCGAGATTAGGTTCGCATTAAGGCAGCCGAGCGAAACACTGCTCGATTACCGCGACGGTCTGCTGCAGAGCGTGGTGATCAATGGTCGGAGGGGCGAAGCGAAAGCCCAAAACGGCCACATCATTCTTCCCGCCGCCTCGCTGCACGCGGGCCAGAACACAGTGGAGCTCAACTTCACATCGCACGCCGGACCGGCGGGCAAGCCGATCATCCAGTACGAAGACCAGGACGACGGCTCCGAGTACGTGTACACGCTGTTCGTACCGATGGATGCCAGCATGGCGTTTCCCTGTTTCGATCAGCCGGACATCAAGGGAAAATTCCAGCTCACCATCGATGCACCCAGTGGTTGGAGCGTGATCTCGAACACCCCAGGTAAGACGAGCACGCACAACCTGTGGGAGTTTGCGGAAACGTTGCCGCTGCCCACCTACCTCGTGGCCTTCGCCGCCGGGCCGTTTCAAAAGATCACGCAGGCAGGCGAACCAACCGTCTGTTTTCGCAAATCGCAACTGGCAAGAGCGCAGCAAGAAGTTCCGGAGTTGCAGGGGATCACGGCAAAAGGGATCGAATTTCTCTCTGAATATTTCGCCCGGCCTTTTCCGTTTCCCAAGTATGACATGGTGCTCATCCCTGGCATGGCGTACGGCGGGATGGAGCACGCGGGCGCGACGTTTTTGCGCGAAGAATCGGTGCTGTTCCGCACCGCGACGACGCACTCCGATATTTTGGGCCGCGATACCCTGACGCTGCACGAGTTGACGCACCAATGGTTCGGCGATCTGGTGACGATGCGCTGGTTCGACGATCTGTGGCTGAAAGAAGGGTTCGCGCAGTTCATGGCGTATCGCGCACTGTCGGCGCTGCGGCCCGAGGACATCGTCTGGAAGCGCTTCTACCAAACCATCAAGCCGGGAGCATACGACATCGATCAGACGCTCGGGACGACGCCGATCTACCAGGATATCGCCAACCTGAATGTCGCCAAGTCTAGCTATGGCGCGATTGTCTATTCGAAGGCTCCCGGCATGCTAAAGCAGCTCTGGTACGTGCTCGGCGATGAACATTTCCGCCATGGTCTGCAGGCATATCTCAGAGAACATGCTTACGCCAACGCCGAGTGGAGCGACTTGGTACACGCTTTCGAGCAGGCGTCGGAGCGGTCACTGGGAAATTGGGCCGATACCTGGATCCAGAAACGCGGCATGCCCGAGGTCGATGTCGCATGGTCCTGCAGCGCCGGCCAGATGCGAAGCCTCACTGTGACGGAGCACGACGTCCTGAACGAGGGAGTCGTGTGGCCAATGGCTATCGAGGTTGGGCTCCATTATCCCGATGGGTCTAAGTGGGCCATTGCGCTGGAAATTAATGCGGCGGCCACAAACTTTGATCGTCCCTTTGCGGACGCTCATCGGCCCTGTCCTGCATGGATCTTCGCTAACGAAAATGATTATGCCTACGGACGTTTCCTGCTCGACGACAAAAGCCAGGAATACGTGATGGCGCACTTGGGCGGCATGTCCGATAGCTTCCAGCGAGCGCTGTTGTGGGGATCGCTGTGGCAGTCGGTGCAGGTGGCCGATCTCGATCCACGCCGCTATATCGAGCGTGCCACGGCGCTGCTACAGAACGAAAAAGATGAAATGATCCTGGCGCAGACTGTTGGGCGTAGCACCTCGGCGCTGCACCGGTACGTGTCGGACACCGACCGGCATCGCCTGACGCCGTCCCTGGACCAGATCGCCGCCACACGCATGCAGCAGGAACCGGACCGCAACCTGCGCATCGTCTGGTTTCGCGGCTTCCGGGCTCTGACAGAGAGCATGGAGTCGCGTGCGAGACTGAAGGCGTTGCTGGACGAGACAGGATCGGAATTGATCCCTGGCATCGTTCTGCGCCCGCTGGACCGCTGGAACATGGTGACGACGCTGGTCGCTCTCAACGATCCGGAGGCAGATAAGATTCTGGCGCGCGAGAAAGAACGCGATGCCACCACCGACGGCCGGAAGTACGCCTACATGGCTGAAGCCGCGCGGCCCGACGCCGCGACGAAGAAAAAATATTTCGACGATTACACGAACAACCCCGAGCGACCCGAAGATTGAGTACAGACATCGCTGGGGGCATTCAATTACTGGAACCAGTCGATGCTGACCCAGACCTACATCGAGCCGGCATTACAAGTGCTGCCCCGGATCAAGCGCGAGCGCAAGATCTTCTTCCTGGTCGCGTGGCTGGATGTATTCATTGGTGGGCAGCAGAGCGCGAAATCGGACCAGATTGTGCACCATTACCCCGATACGGCGCAGATTGAGCCCGACACCCGGCTGAAGATTTTGCAGGCAGTGGATGAGTTAGATCGGACCGTGACGATTCGGGAGAAATTCGCTGGCCCTCAGTAGTCAGCCAATGACAGCAACTGAGGCTGCGCTCCTCTTCTGAACTCCCGGTATTCCGACCGCGCTCGGCGGTCGTTCTTCGTTCCTGGGAGCCTACCGATAGCAACGACCAAAACCTGAACTCATCCGAAGATATCGTCAATTTCTTGTTGGCCGACGATTCCGGCTGAACTGCCGTGCGCTATCTGCGTGAGGTTGCAGTAGTTTTGATTTTCTGCATCCCGTCCGCCCGGCCTCACTGTGATCGCAGCGCCTTCATCGGCTCGACGCGTGCGGCTCTGCGCGCGGGAACATAGCATGCCACGATCGTCAAGCCCGAAACGACAGCGGCGACGGCGGCGAACGTGAGTGGGTCGGTCGGGCTTATCTGGAAAAGGAGTTCTTGCAACACTCGCGTAAGTCCAATTGCGCAGGCCGTGCCGACGATTATTCCGGCCGCCGTAAGCAGCATACCCTTGCCGACCACTAGCGATAGCAGATTCTTCGTGTGCGCCCCGAGGGCGCGCCGGATCGCCAACTCGCGGGTACGCTGTACCACCCAATACGAGAGGGTGCCGTAGATCCCGATCGCCGTAAGCAACAATGCCGCGCCAGAAAACACTTCCAGCAATAGAAGCACAAGGCGTCGCTGTCCTTCCTGCTCTTCCATGATGGTGGCCATGGTTTTCACCGAGGAGACCGGCTGATCGCGATCCACCGCCAACACTTCGCGCCTGACAGGGTTGGCGTACCCCAGGGGGTTGCGTTCCGTCTTCACCACAAGCATGAAAGATGGCGGGCCGCCTTGCAGAGCAGGTCGATAGAAGCCAGGCCGGTACTCGCCATCCAGACTCTGCCGAATGTCACCGACGATGCCGACGATTTCCACCGGATTGGTATCGACGCCGATCAGCAGGTGCATTCCAATCGGATTCACTTTGGGAAATTCCGGCCACAGCTTCCGCGCCAGGCCTTGGCTGATAATGGCGACTTCCCGCGAGCCAGCGCGATCGCGTGCCGTGAACTCGCGCCCGCCCCGCAGCGGGATTCCCATGGTGCGGAAATAATCGGCGGTTATGAACTCGACTACGCCGAGAGGCCGCTTGTTCAACGGCAGAAGCACCGTGTCGGCGGGTTGCACGGGCTGCATTGCGAATCCTGTCATCGGGACTGTAAAGACGGTTGCGGCGCTGCGCACGCCGGGCAACGTTTCGACACGCTGCACCAGTTCCTCACGGAAGGCGCCGACTTTCTGGTCACTGTCGTATCGCGTCTGCGGGAGCGAGATTCGCATGGTGAGCAGATTAAAAGCGTCAAAGCCCGGTTCGACATGGTTCAGGCGCGCCAGGCTTTCGATCAACAGCGCTGCGCCGATCAGCAGAACGATCGACAAGGCTACCTGTCCTGAAACGAGAAAGCCACGCGTACTGAACCAGCCCGCGATTCTCCTCGCGTGGACCGGGTCCTGACCAGACTTTAGTGCGGTGGTGAGATCCGCGCGCGAAGCGCCAAGCGATGGAGCAAGGCCGAACACTATGCCGGTTAGCACAGAAAGCACGAACGTAAACAGCAGGACTCCTCCGTCGAGATGAATCTCCGCTGTGCGTGGCAAATCCAGTGCTGTCGTCCGCATGATCGCAGCAAGGCCCCAGCGGGCGAACACGATGCCTAACGCTCCACCCGCGAGCGCAAGAAACAAGCTCTCCACCAGTAACTGCGATATGAGCCTGCCACGCGCTGCACCCAGCGCCGCTCGTATTGCCAACTCGCTTTGCCGGGAAGCAGCCCGCGCCAGTAACAGCCCGGCAATGTTCGCACAGGCAATGAGCAGAACGAACGAAACTGCGCCGAACAACAACCAGAGCATGGTTCGCACTCCCGCAACCAACTCCTGCTTCAACGGGAGCACTTGCGCAGGCTGCCCTTGCTTGGTGTCGAGCATGCCCGGGTGAGCTGCCGCATACTGTTGGTTCAGGACCGAGAGCTCCGCACTCGCTTGCTGCAGCGAAATATCGGGCGCCAATCGTCCGAATAAAACCAATCGCGGGCTGGACGGTGTGACATTCTCGGCCGGCCGGGGTACCCATACGTCAATTCCGGAATAGGGAAACTGGAAATCGGCCGACATCACGCCGATCACGATGTGCGGAATTGCGGCCAAAGTAATGGGACGCCCGAGAATCTGCGCGTCCCCCGCGAAGCGGCGCTGCCATAGTCCCGCGCTAATGAGGGCCACTCGCGTTGCCTCTGGTTTCTCCTCTTCAGCCGAAAATCCGCGGCCGAGCAGCGGCTCGGCGCCAATGACGCTGAGAAAGTTCGGCGACACACTGGCCTGCTTCAAAGGTTCGGGGGCTGTGGCCCCAGTGATCGCGACTTCTTCAATCTGACCAAGGTAGGCGCCGATGCCTCTGTAGGAGCGAGCGCCGCTCCTAATTTCGTCATACCGGATCGGTGTGGCGCCGCCGGTGATCTGGACCAGACGCTCCGGATCGCTGTACCTGAGCGGCCGCAATAACACCGCCCGCACCACCGTGAAAATTGCAGTGTTTGCTCCAACGACAAGCGCAAGAGTGAGCACTGTTGTCACCATAAAACCGGGCTGCTTGCGCATTGTGCGCAGCGCGTAAATAAGATCGTGAGAAACAGCGCTAAGAATTCGGTTTATGCTCATAAGGTTAACGCCCGTTTTATAGCACAACAGTAGCGCATGCCTGACAGTAGCGCATACCTCCATGAAAGTATTCATGGCGCTTAGCCAGAGTTTAAGAAACGCGAACCCAGCAGGGCGGGTGCATGCTTTCGCGCAGGGTTTTCCTGTCTCGTCGCATTAAAACTGTTGCCGCAGCGCGTGAGAATCGATCACGGCCACTCCAGGATAACGAGATAACCAGAGCCTCACTTCGCATTAGTCGCCGCCGTTCAATCACGTTTCACCCGCTGACTGGAACCAGGTCGTTGAGCGGTGGAGAAGGAGGAAAAAGGCACAACTGGATGGACACCAAGGAATCGGAATGGTCGGGCACGGCAGGGCAAACGCTAAGCAGGCAAAGGTGAAGTTTCCGGACTGCGTCGTGCCTTACGACGGTCGAATGGTCCGGCTGAGCTTATTCCCGCTTCCACCGTTTGTCCTGATGCGGTACCTGTTTTCGACAGCATTGCCAGTCTTGTCATTCTGCCCATTAGACAGGCGTCTCGGTCTTCCTTGGTGGACTGAAAAACGGCAGGGTCGTCACCTTCACATGGGCCTTCAGGCGCATCGCCTCGATGGTGACCTCCATCTGCAGCGCCGTCCCTGGTTTCGCATGCTCGCTTTCGAGGCTGGCCAAAGCGATCATCTTTTTTAACGTCGGTGACCAAGTGGTGGTGGTCGCTTTGCCGACTTGTTTTTCGCCGGAATACACCGGCACCGCCACCCGCGAAGCCTGCGCCGGAGCGGCGGGGGTCAGGCCATAACGCTCGTAGAGGCGCTCGACGTCGGTCCAATCAACTTCCAGCCCGACCAGTTGGCGAGGTACGCCCCGCTTCGCGTCGCGTTCGAGAGCGCGCTTACCGATAAAATTTTCTTTCTCCAGATGAACCATCCTGGCGAAGCCCAATTCGTACGGGGAGTATTTCTGCGAAGGAATCAGCGCTTTCTTGGAACTGATGTAGTCGACCTCAATCAGCAAAAGGCCCGCCTCAACCCGAGCCACGTCGAGCGCGAGCATGCCGGCGGCATGCAGATCGAACTGCCGGCCCTTTTCCGTGATCGCGTCCCACACTTTAACCGCATCCTTCGATGGAATCCAGATCTCATATCCCAAGTCTCCGGTATAGCCGGTTCGGGAGATGTCGACGGAAATTCCGGCGATCTTCCCCCGAGTGACTCGAAAGTACTTGAGATTCGCGATATCCGCGTCCGCTACGGCTTTCAGCAATCTGCCCGAAGTCGGGCCTTGCAGCGCCAGGGCAGAGACTCTCTCGGAGATGTCTTCGACCCGCACATCCATATTCAGCCCATTTTGTCGAAACCAGCGAAGGCTCGGGTCGGCCGCGGTCCAGCGATACACGTTCTCTTCCAGCCGCGAGATGGTTCCGTCATCGATCACCTTGCCGTCTTCGTCGCACCAGCAGCAGTAGATCACCTGCCCAACTTTGACCTTGGCGATGTCGCGCGTAATCACCCGGTTCACCAGGCGAGTTGCATCTTTGCCGGTGACCAAGTACTTGTAGAGCGGAGAAATGTCGATGAGGGCCGCGGCATTGCGAATGGCGTTGTACTCGTGCTCGTGATGCACTTCGTACACGCTGACGGTGTAATAGCCGGACCACTCGCGGTAATTCAAGCTGTGGCAAAGAGGAAAAGTTCTCTCGTGAAATGCGGTCCCAATGGGCAACGGGTTCTCTCCGATGCGGTATTGAACGAATCCGGATTATATTCACCCCTGCCAGCACCCGGCAACCGAGTGGATCACCGCGGATAAATGTTCACGAATGGGGAGACAAAGCATGCGCTTCCCGTTAGAATACGGATTCGAATTTACTTCGCCCATGCGCCCGATCCTGCCATTGTTGTTCAGCATTCTTCGCCGCTGGACGGTTCTTCCCAGCGGGCTCTGATCTTTCCGTCGCGTTCATCCCCGCGTATCATTGCGTTCCAATCGAACTAAACTCGAAGGTTGGCGGCTCAAGGCTCAAAGTCATGGCGAACAACTACGACGTCATCGTAATCGGAGGGGGCCATAACGGGCTGGTGAACTCCGCCTATCTGGCGCGCGCCGGCAAGAAAGTGCTCGTGCTCGAACGGCGCCACGTGCTGGGGGGCGCGGCCTGCACGGAAGAAATCGTGCCGGGATTCAAGTTCTCCGTCTGCTCCTACGTTGTATCGCTACTCCGCCCGGAAATCATTCGCGATCTCGACCTTCCTCGCCATGGATTGGAAATTCTTCCGCTCGACGGTACCTTCACGCCCATGCCGAAGGGAGATTACTTGTGGCGCGTGAATGACCACGGCAAGACGCATCGCGAAATCGCCCGCCATTCCCGCGTAGATGCCGAAGCCTACGATGAATTCGGCAAAGCCATGCAGGCAATGTGCCGATTCGTGAAGCCGATCCTGAGCATGGTGCCGCCGGATCCGACCACCCTGAACCCCCGCGAACTGATGAAGCTTCTGTTTATCGGCCGCCGTTTCCAGGGCATGTCGAGTTACGACAAATACAATCAGGTTCAGCTCATGACCATGAGCGCCATTGATTTTCTGGATCAATGGTTCGAGACCGATGTGCTGAAAGCGACCATGTCGGCCTCCGGGATTATCGGGACCTTTCTGGGCGTGCGCTCTCCCGGAACGGCGTATGTGCTGCTGCATCACTACATGGGCGAAATCGACGGAGCGTTCCGCGCCTGGGGCTTTGCCCGGGGGGGGACGGGCGCGATTTCCAACGCCATCGCCGATGCCGCCCGGGAGGCGGGGGTCGAGATCCGAACCCAATCGGCGATCGCCCAGATCGTGGTGAAAAATGGCAGGGCCAAGGGCGTGGTGCTGGCCAACGGTGACGAGATTTATGCCGAGGTGGTCTCTTCGAGCGTCGATCCACGTCTGACGTTCACCCGGTTCATCGAGGCCCACCACCTTCCCGGCGAGTTCCTCGAAGAAGTCAATCGCTACAAATTCCGCGGATCATCCGGCAAGGTCAACATGGCGCTCGACGCCCTGCCCAATTTCAAATGCCTGCCGGGAGCGGGTGCGCATCTGCGCGGCGCCATTTCGATTTCACCTTCCGTCGAATATATGGAGCGCGCATACGACGAGGCCAAGTACGGCAATTTCTCCAAGCGTCCGTACATCGACATGGTCATCCCGTCGTTGACGGATCCTTCCGTCGCTCCTCCGGGCAAGCATGTGATGTCGTGCTTCGTGCAATATGCCCCTTACAAACTGAAACCGGGCCTCGACTGGGACGGTCAGAAAGAGGCGTTCGGGAATACGGTGGTCGATACGATTAGCGAATACGCGCCCAATCTGAGAGACATCATTATTCAGAAGCAAGTGGTTACCCCTCTCGACCTCGAGCGGGAGTGGGGCTTGAGCGAGGGCAACATCTTC
>Ga0187772_10000902_pt1 | contig 13650 bp, 10 predicted proteins | sample 0116_SJ02_MP15_2_FD_133137 | JGI IMG/M metagenome (GOLD analysis project Ga0187772, IMG submission 133137) | Tropical peat soil microbial communities from peatlands in Department of Meta, Colombia - 0116_SJ02_MP15_20_MG | ecosystem: Environmental > Terrestrial > Soil > Wetlands > Peat | place... | reverse complement strand
CGATTCGTCGCTTCAGGCGCAGAAGGGAAACCGTTGAGTAGAGTCGTTCGCGGCACTGCCTTTCTACACATGTCCTTCGGGGCCACTTTCACGGTAGGTTACCTGTTGAGCATCTTGCTTCATTAGCAAACCATCAGACATCGTCGAAGGTTAGGAAGCCGCCACATGAGTAGGCGAGGGACGTATCAAAAGTCGGATTAGCCCCCTAACGAGCGGGTAGCGTTTCTTTGCTTGTTGTGTAGGCATCTAGGTAGGCTTTGTCTAACTCAACTCCGATGCCGGGCCCTTCGGGTACCATCAAGGTTCCGTTCTTCGTCAGTTCAAACTCCTTCGCTATTATGTCTCGTTTGAAATAGCGTCTGCTGGCCGACGTATCGCCGGGGAGCGTAAAACCGGGAAGCGTTGCCAAGGCAACGTTAAACGCTCGCCCGATGCCCGTTTCCAACATTCCGCCGCACCAGACTGCAACATTTTTGGCCAAACAGAAATCATGAATTGCCTTCGACCATAGGAGACCCCTAACTCTGCCAGGCTTTACGTTAATGATTCGACATGCTCCGATTTCGATAGCCTGCCTGGCGTTGTCCGGGGTAGTGATGCTCTCATCTAGACAGATTGGAGTGGAGAGTTGCTTCTGAAGCGTGGAGTGTTCGATGATATCGTCGGGAGCTAGGGGTTGTTCAATTAAGAGAAGTTGAAAACGGTCCAGGTCCTTCAAGGCTTTCGCGTCGGTGAGCTGGTAGGTTGAATTCGCGTCGACTTGCAAAGGTACCTCCGGGAATTCGCTTCGAACAGCTTTGACCAGTTCCAGATCATGTCCGGGCCTGATCTTGATTTTTATTCTTCGGTAGCCGGCGCTGATATTTGCGCGTACAACGTTAAGGAGTTGGTCGATCGAATGTTGAAAACCGATGCTGACACCCGCGGCGACCTCCTCCCTTCTGCCGCCAATGAGCCGCGCTAAAGACTTATTCTGGAACTTGCCTTGAAGATCCCATAATGCCATCTCGACGGTGGCTACTGCCATATTGTTTGCCCGGATCCAATTGCTCAGTTCGATAAAGTGTGCCGGGCTCTCGAGGTCCTCCCTGAAGAGAAGCGGAGCGAGGTATTCTCTGATTATGTACTTGGCCGAAGAGATCGTTTCTCCGGAATAACGAGGGGCCGCGGCCGCAACACATTCTCCGTAAGCCTCGACACCCTCCTGCTTCAGCGTAACGAGAAGCGCTTCCTTGAACGTTTGCACGCCGAAATTCGATTCGAATGGCGAGGTAAGGGGTAGGCATACTTCCCTGAGTTCTAGGGAATCAATGGGTCCGAGGCGCGTAGCGGCCGTTAGAATAACCTCCACCCGAGCTCCGGAAAGTTTCGGGTCGGCTTCGACAGGCGGTGAGAAGCATAATGCTTAGTGCTACTCCAGTTCGGAGAGGCTTTATTGTGTTGGAGTTATCAGGCCGTTCCGTGGAAGTTTGAGCTGCAGAATTCCAGAGTAATTCACCGCAACGCCATTGTCTACCTTCACGTAGTCACCCTTTTGAACGGGTTTCGCTAGGTTTCTGAAGTTGTACCTGACAAAGGTCCGCCCCGTCTCATCGTCAAGTACGAGCATAAACTGGTTCATGTCGACAATCTTTCCTTCGATGTGTATGTTCCGCATCCCATTCCTAATCTCTTCAATCCTCATTACCCGAAATACCTCCATTCAATCCGGATTCATTTCGCGCAAAGTACTTCGTCGGAACACAGCGTACTGAGCCAGCTGATCGAAACACGCTTCCAGCTCTCTCGCCCGACCCACCCAACTTCCGGCCCAGATATAAGTAGAGAAGAATGTAACCTTCTCGGTCTAGAGAGCCACCATGGCAACCGCAGGCAATTGTGCTTCATGAGGCGGGTAACCCCACTCCTAAGGCGGCAATCTTAGCAAGGCTTTAATTACGTTCCCAACCTTCTAGGAGCCGGTACGTTGCGGATTTTACATGCGTATTATCGCGCGCGTAACTAAAGCATAGAGTGGTGTTAGTAGAGTATGAGTCAAGAAGGATATGGCGGCCGAACGATGTACAAGGTTACATGTTCAGACTGCGGTGCCGAAACCGAAGTACCGTTCAAGCCAACCCAAGGCCGACCGGTCTATTGTAGAGCGTGCTACCAGAAACACAGGCGCTACTAGGCCGTTTTAACCGCCTTACCGTGGTTAATCCCGTTTCATTTTTCTTCTCTTTTCTTTTCTTTCCGCCTCGGCGGTAGGAACGCGTTCAAATGGCCGAAATTCATACCTACGTCTAGGTCGCTGGACTAGTTGGACTTTGACCAAGTCGTCATTAAGCGGCGGATGGTTCGAAACTTTCGGCCGAACCCAATTCAGAAGGAAACAATCGAGAAAATTCTCCGGTCTGCCCTTCATGCACCTAGCGCCGGATTTAGTCAAGGATGGGCCTACATTGTGGTAACCGGGCAGGACATGAAGAAGCAAATAGGCGTCTTGCAGGGAGAGCTGGGTTTCTATGCGGGGAAGCGTTTCCACAAATTCGTATCTGAAGCCCCGGTTTTGATAGTCGTCTGTAGTAGCGAGAAGATGTACCATGACAGGTATAGGGAAGCGGATAAGCTGAAGGATGATGGAACCGAAATCGACTGGCCCACACCATATTGGTATTTCGACATCGGCTGTGCCTGCATGCTAATCTTCCTATCCGCAGTAAACGAGGGCCTCGCCGCAGCCTTCACTGGAGTGTTTCAGGTCGATGCTATGAAGAAGCTGCTAGGAATTCCGGAGCACTTCCATCCCGTCGGAGTAATCTCCATCGGCCAACCCGCTCCCGATAAGAGGTCGCCTTCACTCAAACGCGGCCATAGACTCGCGCAGGAGGTCATCCATAACGAACACTGGTAACGTACATTCTCTAGCGGTTAAGCAGTTTCCAGAAACGGGAAATTCAGTGGTTAAGGTAGCGGAGATGGATTAACGGCAATCGGTGAGCTCCCGTTCATTGTACTTCTATCAGATAAGCCGGCATTACGGGCGGTTTGCTGTGCCTTCCAAACGATCGTAAGATTTTTCCCAAAAACTCTCTGGAACAAGTCCTTTCTCTTCTTGAACGATTGGTCCTCTAGATAGTGTTGGCCGGAAAATAGGCATTCAAGGACCATTTCGTCCGGTAACGACTTCACATTAACCTTCTTCACTACCGACCGATGGGAGTAGTCCAACGCGTCGGCAACTCGAAGAATCGAAGAGAGTACCGCCACCTTCTCCCGCTCAGCGCGTCGCAAAGGCGTCAGGTTGAAGTGCTTCCTGTTCGGCAAAGCCTTCCTGTGATATCGCGCGATGCTTCCGATAATGTACCTCTCCTTGTGGGTAAACGGCAGAGCCGGATCGTTGAGAATTAGAGCCAATGAAGAGCGGTGATGACCCTTCTCGCCTCGCGAACGCCCTATGTCATGCAAGATCGCAGCGCATTCCAGCCAGTAGCGTTCCCTCGGCCCCATCATGTGCATTCGCTTTGTCTCATTGAGAATCATTAATGCAAGCCTCCTATCCTGTTCGGCGTGGGGTTCATCCGGTAGATAGTTCTTGGCGGCATCTTTCACGGTTTTGATGGTTGACCGGTGCTTCCAAAGTGCCTTTCTGGCAAGCCCCTTTTCCTGTTTCTCTATAGTGTTCAGGTGGACCGCGTGTAGAAGCACCTGCACGTGGCTCTCCGGGAGTGATTTCTTTCTCATCTCCTCCGCTAGAGCCTCAACATCGTAACTCGCCGTTCTGAATTCCACTTTTAGAGGACTGAAGCTGAGCACGGCGTACTCCGCCTTAGGCTCGCCGTTGACCGGCCTACCCACACTTCCAGGATTTACAAAAATCACGCCATCCACACTCCTGTTCATTTGTAAATGTGTGTGGCCGGTCAGGATGAGGTCAGCTTCTGCTTTCGCCGCGATTTGCTTCAACCGTTCCTCCGGTGTATCCGGATAGATGTGTTCCTCAATTGAGCCCGGAGATCCGTGAGTGAGTAAGACTCTGGTGCCCGCTATCTCAAACCTCAACTCTTTCGGAAGCGATTGGAGATAGGCTACGTCAGATGGCGATAGTTCTTTAATCGCCAAATCTTTCGCTCCGTCGCCGTCGGGAACTTTTTTGCCGAGCCTTAACGCTTCAAGAATCTCTAGGTCGATGTTTCCGAGCACGCTCAGGAACATTGGTGAGCGTAGTGCTTGAACAACTTCGCTCGGATAGATTCCGAAGCCGACCGCGTCTCCCGCATGGAGAAAAACCTGAATTCCCGACCTCTTGGCGTCCTTCACTACTGCTTTCAAGGCGTCAAGGTTGCCGTGAATGTCCGAGATCAAAGCGGCTTTCCTCTCACCATTTAGCGCTTCCCGAACTATCCGGCTATTCGGCCCAACATCGATCAGCTCCCTAATCCCGCCAAACAGCTTCTTGGCCTTCGCTTCATCCCATAGGGAGACGAAGTCTCGGTAACGAGATGCCCTTTCTTTTCCAAGGTGAACCAGCAGCCTGTTCATGCCGTATCTTGCATCGGCCGGAATCTCTCGCTTCTGGGCCCTGAGTTCCTCACTCCAGACGTAATAGTCGTGCATCTCTCCCAATACGTCTTGAAATTGCTTCATCAATGCGATTTGGTCCTTCAATCCGTCTCTGTAAAGCGGGGAAAAGATCTCCATCGTGTACCTGAGTCGCTTTGCAGCGATCCTCAATTCATGGTGCTTTGCGATCGCGCTTTCGTCATGTACGAAGCGCGAAAGAGCGAGAAATTCATCGAGCCTACGTACTATGCGATCGTGCGCCGTGCTGTAGGTTGACAGTGTTTTGGTGGTGAGACTCTCGTCTATCCGACTCCGGGTTATGTTTCTGCAGGCATCCGATATGTCGGTTAGTACTCCGGATGATTGCAATGAGTCTAGGACTCTAACCACGTCTGATTGCATCAAAAGCCTACGTGCCTTCTGAATTCTTATGAGGTACTCGATCCCTCTCGCGGCACGCGGCTCTAGGCCAGTTAGGTAACTTTCTAAGAATGCTATCAGGACATCCTCGTCTCTTGCCTCACCGCAGGAGGTCGTCAAGGTCTTGATGGCTTTCTTCCAGGCCTTGATCTGTCTTCTTGGCAGGCATTCTTTAAAGACGGCGAGGGCCGCCCTCAGCCTGCGGGACGCTACCCTCAGCTTGTGTATGTACTCTATGTCCTCGTTTCTCTTTGCACCCTCGATTTGCTTCTCTAGTTCTACAATTCGTTTGGGTAATGTTTCGGCTCCGAAGACGCAGTAAGCGCCATCTTCAAGGAGTTCAGGGAGGAGTGGTCCCGTTTGCATGCCATGCCCCTCTGTTGTTGATTAACCAGAGTTGAGAGTCGATCACTTCCTCTCCCGGTTGAGGCTTAACTCGTTTGTAAGTTCCGTCCGGTAGCAGGAGCCTGGCCTTCACATTATCCCTCAGATGAATCTGGAGTATCTTCAAGATTGAAGATCGGATTGACGGGTCCGGTACTGAGAAGAGCACTTCAACTCTTTTCTCTAGATTTCTAGGCATCATGTCACTGCTTCCCAAGAGGACTTCCTCCTCACCACCGTTCTTGAAGTAGTAGATTCTTGCGTGTTCTAGAAATCGCCCCACGATCGAGACGACGCGGATGTTTTCGCTTACGCCTGGGATCCTGGGCCTTAGGCAGCAGAGTCCCCTAACGTTGAGGTCTATCTTGACGCCCGCTTGGGACGCCCGGTAGAGGCCTTGGATAATCTTCTTGTCCACGAGCCCGTTCATTTTGAAGGCCAAGTGTCCGTTTCCCTTCTCCTCATGCGTTCTTATCTCCCTGTCAATCCGGCTGAGTATCTCGTTCTTGAGCGAGGTAGGTGAAACAAGCAGATACTTGTACGGCCCCGCTTTCCGAGGGTCTGTAGTTAGCTTCTGAAAGAGGTCCAGGACTTCTGCGCATATTTCGGGGTTGGAAGTGAGGTAGCCTATGTCTCCGTAAATTCGAGTGGTGACAGAATTGTAGTTTCCGGATCCGATGTGAGAATAGCGAGCTGGTTTGTTATCCTCCTTTCTCACGATTAGACACAGTTTGGCGTGCACCTTTATGTTGGGAAAGTTGTACACGACCTTAACTCCCGCTAGGGTCAGGACCTTAGCCCAGTTTATGTTGTTCGTCTCGTCGAATTTCGCTTTCAGCTCGATTAGCGCGGTCACGGACTTTCCGTTTGATGCCGCCTTCACGAGTGAAGAAATGATCGGGGAACCCGGGTCGATACGGTAGAGCGTAATGTAAATTTCGGTAACGTCAGGGTCCGAGGCTGCGTCCGCAAGCGTGTTCACGACCATGTCGAAGCTGTCGTAGGGATGGTAGAGCGCGAAGTCATTCTTCGCTATCTCATTCAGGATGGGCTTGCCCTGTTGTAGTTCCGGGAGGATGTATCCACGCAGAGGTTCGTCCTTTAGCGCCGGCTTGTTTAGCTTGAGAAGCCGCCAGAAATCTACGAAGCCAAAAGGCCCGTCGATCTCGTATTGCGCGTCCTCGGGGCTTGGAAGACGAATCGAGCCGACGCTACGCGCTAGGTAGTCACGTAGGTACCGAGGCATCCTAGACTCGAACTCGACGCGGGCAGGCTTGCCATGCCGCCTCTGTCTAACGCTCAACTCCATAGTCGTAAGAAAGTCGGTGTTCGGATCAGGCCTAACCTCTATCTCCGCGTTTCGTGTAACCCTGAATTTGTAGTAACTGCGAACCCTTGTTGATGGCAGAAGTAAATCCAGGTTTGCAGCGACCAAGTCTTCCAACAGCATGAAATTATTCTCGTCAGCGCTTCCTTCACTCCCCGCCGGGACACTGACAAAGCGATCGAAGCTATCAGAGGGCGATTCGACCAAGAGTTTTGTTGAAGCCTCTGCCAGCCTAGGTTCGTCGACTTCCACTAAGAGATTTACGTGGAGGTTCGAGATGTAGGGAGCGACGTATTCAACGTCAGGTTTCTTCATAACGGGAAGAATTTCCGTCCTGAAAAAATCTCGAAGAATCTGGTTCTGGCTATCGCTCAGGTCCTCGGGTCGCAGTATCCGTATCCCCTCCTTAGCCAGTAACGGTTGAAGGTCGTCCCAGCATCTTCGCTGGTTTTTGAGGAGGGGAATGATTTCGCGTCGCGTCACCTGGATTTGTTGTAGCGGCGTCATACGGGAACCTGGAGTAGGCTCGAAGTCGCCTCTCTCAATTTGCTGCTCGAGGATTGAGGCTCGGGTCATGAAGAATTCGTCGAGGTTGCCTCCGCTAATGGCTAGAAACTTGACGCGCTCCAGCAAGGGTTGGCTAGGGTCCTCGGCTTCTTCGAGAACGCGATAGTTGAACCTGATCCAGCTTACCTCTCTATTTATGAAGAGAGCGGGGTCATCCAACGTTCGCGTTTCGCCCGACTTATCGGCGAGCTGAACTGAGGACAGGGGGTCCGAGAGGAGCGGGGTCGTCAAATCTTCACGCTCTTCCCCGAGTAATGGTTGATCAGATCGAACGTAGTCCAGGACTTGGCGTCTCCTGGGCTGAACCCTAACAGACTGATATGGGAGAGTAGTGTGTCAGTATCTTTGGTTTCTATTTCCATTAAGTCAGGGATGTACGCGAGGTCTCCCGCGTACTTGTCCATGTCCACCCTAACGCCATCCTTCAGTGTATAGCTGATCCTGTGTTTTTTCAAATGTCCGAACCCCGTAAGGCCGATCGATTCGAGTATGACTCGCGTCGTATCAAAATCGGACACTAGGACCTCGTACTCCTCTCTGACTTTAGCAGTTTTATCCGTTACGAACCTTTTGAATGTTAGCTCGTTCTTATCCCCCAGTTTCCGGAGGCGGAGTAGGTTGTTGGCTTTAGTGATCGGGTCGCCCGGGAGATCGAAGAACAAGGTCTCTACCTCCCCCTCAAACGTCTTAGAAGCGCCAAGAGACTTCAGCCTAGCCTCAACTTCGCCACGGTTAATGTCGATTATCTTAACCTCAACTTCCTCCATGCGACCACCTCCAGCGTACCTACCCAATTTGACCCCGGCTAGACTAATGGCTTTCCTATCTTCGCTTCCAGGGTGAATAAATATAGTAATTGCGCGTATGAGCCTCGCAGGGCTAAATTCTACACAGTTCGGCGCAGAAGAAAGCCCGCCGTGAGATAAGGGACAAGCTCGGCCCCTTTCAACTCCGAGTCATTCGCTCATTCCTGAATTCGACGGAAGTTAGACAGATATCGGGTGCCAGATGCCGTATCAAGAATATCGTCCTCAATCCTCACCCCACCAATCCTCTCCCCATAGATGCCGGGTTCCACGCTGTGTACCATTCCCGGCTCAAGCGTGTCCTTTGATTCAACATGCAGGGCTGGAATGGGTTCGTGAACTGCGACGCCGATCCCATGCCCAAGCCTGTGCACCAAATATCGTGACAGTCCGTGCTTTCGGAATACGTCGATTGATACGCGAGCGACTTCTGCTGCGCTAGTGCCGGGTTCAATTGCTGATATCGCGGAGCTCTCGGAATCGAGCACAGCTTCTAGCAAGACTCTCTGTCTCTTGCTAGGCTTTCCAACCACGAACGTCCTTGTCGTGTCTGAGCTGTAGCCGTCTACAATTACGTCAAGCTCAAGCATTACTAGATCTCCGCGCCTTAGCTTTCTCTTAGAATTTCCGACTACGTACTTGTATGCCTCAGCCGTTGATGGCCCAGAAGCAACGAAGGCGCAGGCAACCACCCGTCTGGCGCGGAACCGCGTGACACCTTCGGTTACAATCGCATGCTCAATCTTGGAAGACAGTTCTACCTCGGTTAAACCTGGTTTCATGTGGCGCTCAAAAATCTCCAGCCCCACTTCCGCTATGCGATTCGAATTCCTCAGAGCATGAACTTCTGACTCCGTCTTGACCGAGCGGGATTGCACCAGAAGCCGTGAGGCATCTCGCAGTTCGAGGTGAGCGAGTCGCCGCCTGAGTGCAGCGATCGTCTTCACTCCCATAATCGCTGTCTCATAGCGTAATGGTGTCCCGAGAAGATGTTCCCAACCGTCCTCCAGTCCGACCGCACCAGCACTTATCTCCGACTCCGCTAGCGCTTTTTCCACTTCATCGATCCCGGCCGTTAGCGAGTCTCCGAGATGTTCGTAGTTTTCCCACTTGTATCGCCTTACGTTCTTGACCCATGTACAGGGGAGGGTTTCGCCCGCGGGGTGGATTAGGATCGGGTCCCTCTCAAGTGGGAGTACCAGGTAGCTCAAGCCTCTTCCGGGCCAGAGATCGGAGATGTACGACACATTTTCGGGTATTCGAAGGACCAGGGCCCCGAAGTCCTCTGCACGCATTCCGTCACGAAGTCGGGTGAGTTTCTTCTCGTCACGGCTCATACAGGGTGTCCACCATCGTAGTGAACTCTCCTATGCCGATAAGATGTTTCCGGACCTGAACAATTCCCGCTTCTTCACTGAGATCGTTGGCTGAGACAGTCAGTGTGCTTGCGAGGGTGAAGATCGCTTTAATACAGTGACGCGGAAACGAGACTGTGTGATTTCAGGTTGAACTACCGTCGGCTTGGAAATTCAGGGTTGAAGCTAAGCGAACTCTCGCTTGGAGCCTGGGTTACATACGGGGGCCAAGTTGGTGAGCGCGTCGCTCTGAGGTGCATGTCAGCCGCATACGAAGCAGGCGTCAATTTCTTCGACAACGCGGAAGCATACGCCGATGGAAAGGCGGAAGTAGTGATGGGGAACGTCTTCAAGAAGGCGGGCTGGCCTAGGGAAAGCTTCGTAGTCTCGAGCAAAGTGTTCTGGGGCGGCGAAGGGCCTAACGACAAGGGCTTATCCCGTAAACACATCTACGAAGCATGCCGCAGATCGCTGAAACGATTACAACTCGATTACTTGGACCTATTCTTCTGCCACCGTCCCGATCCAACGACACCGATAGAAGAAACCGTCCGCGCCATGGACGACTTAATCCACCAAGGGCTGGTTCTGTATTGGGGAACATCGGAATGGAATGCGGCCGACATAATGCATGCGTACGGAATAGCACATGAGTACGGCCTCACACCGCCGCAAATGGAGCAACCGCAATACAACATGTTACACCGGGAAAGAGTGGAGAAGGAGTATCTGCCATTGTACCGGGAAATCGGGCTAGGAACAACTATCTGGAGCCCACTTGCCTCTGGCCTGCTAACCGGGAAGTACAACCGCGGCATACCAAAAGGAACTCGAGCCTCGCTACCGGGCTATGAATGGCTTAAGCAGCACGTGCTTACACCGCAGAATCTAGAAAAGGTGAAGCAACTTGGCCCCACAGCGAAGAGTATGGAATGCAGCTTAGCGCAACTCGCACTCGCCTGGTGTCTCAAAAACCCTAACGTAAGCACCGTCATAACCGGCGCCTCCAGCCCTGAACAGGTCATCGAGAACATGAAGGCCGAGGAGATCGTTCAGAAGCTTGACAATGGCGTGATGGAGAATATAGACGGCATCCTAGGAAACAAACCATCGTTCGAGGAAGAGTAGCGTCAGGCCGGTAGGGAATCGAGAAGCGCCTTTAACTTTTTGAAATCCTCCTCAAGGGTCTTCCTCAACTGGAACGTGTAAAGCGCCGCGGCCGGATGATACATGGGAAAGTAGGTCACCTTTCCGACCTCGAATGGGACGCCGTGCAAGTCGGTGACTGTTTTTTCTGTTTCAATCAGCGAGTGGATCGCCGAATTTCCCATTGGACATATTATCCGCGGAGAGATCAAGAGGATTTGCCGGTCCAAATAAGGCCTGCATGCGTTCCTTTCATCTTTACGTGGTGGCCTATTGTTAGGCGGCCTACACTTCACCACGTTAGTAATGTATACGTCCGTTCGCCTCAGCCCTATTGAAGCGAGCAGTTCGGTCAACAGTTTTCCGGCGGCCCCGACAAACGGCCGACCCTGAACATCCTCCTGTTCGCCAGGAGCCTCTCCGACAAACATCACCTTCATACGCTCTGAACCCTCACCCGGCACGGCATTCTTGCGAGTTTCAGAGAGCCGACACTTCCTGCAGACAGTAACTTCGCCCGAAACCTTGCTGACTGAATCTTCGGTTTTGGCCAAGGACGATGCCCCGCTTTACGCGGACACATACGTGGGATTGACATGCGTAGGCAACACACGGTATATATTGCCGTTGTCGCTTCACGATGCGAAACTCACAAGTGATTCACCCATGCCTATCACCGACGTCGTCAAGAAACAGTTAGCACAAAAGGTAAGGCTCCACTACAAGGTCTGCAGGGACTGCGGCGCCCGCAACCCGGAAGCCTCTGATAGATGTAGGAAATGCCACGGCCACAACCTGCGAGCCAAGAAACGCGAATTAGGAGCAAAGTAGAACCACAGCCAATGCCTTCTCCACAACGCCACCCCTACTGCGATCCTTCAAGCCACAACACCAAAACTTCCCTCAATCCCGGAAGACGCTATACGTTCGAGAGCAGCGTCGTTCGCTGAGTTGGGCGCCGTTGACCGACAAGAATGTTCGCGTCTCGTTTCAAGGAGAACACGGCGCGTACAGCGAAGAAGCGGCCAATTTCTTCTTTGGTGAATCCGTCCGTACTCAACCTTGCGATAGCATAAAACAGGTCTTCCGGACAGTGGAGGATGGGTCCGTAGATTTCGGCGTGGTCCCCGCAGAAAATTCTCTCGAAGGTGCTGTCAACCAGACCTACGACCAGCTGCTTCAGACACCGCTGAAGATCAGCGGTGAAATCAAGATTAGGATCAGCCATTGTCTACTTGCCTTGCCTGGAAAAACGCTGGATGACATCACCAAAGTCTATTCACACCCCCAAGCCCTCGCCCAATGCCAGACATTCCTCGAAAGCCTGCGAGCCACGGTTGAACCCGCATACGACACAGCCGGTAGCGCGAAACGGATTAGGAAAGAGAGCATTCCTAACGCCGCCGCAATAGCCGGCGAAAGAGCCGCCTCTCTTTATGGCCTGAACATACTGCGCAGAGATGTTGAGGACGACCCGGAAAACTACACGCGTTTCTTCGTAGTGGGGAAGAATGATGCCGCACCAACAGGCAAGGACAAGACATCGATCGTCTTCGGAACCGCCCACAAGCCTGGCTCCTTACATAAGGCGCTAAACGAGCTTGCTACCCGCGGAATCAATCTCGCAAAGATCGAATCGAGACCGATTAAAGGAACTCCCTGGGAGTACCATTTTTTCGTAGACTTTGAGGGCCACCGCAACGACCCACCTTGCTCAGACGCTTTACGAGCCCTTTCAAATTCTACAACATTCGTCAAGATCCTAGGCTCTTACCCTCGATCAGATTAGCTCTATTGCGCGAGGGACCACGCTTGCGCGCCGGGGGTCGGAGTACGTAGCGGCCCCAATTGGGCTACAGATAGGCAACGACCCGTCTGTCACTCCCTTGTAGCGGAACGGAGCCCAATCCAGAAAGGGTTTTATGGAACACCTAGGGGTCGCTTGAGGAAGGGCCTGTCTTATGAGGGATGGATTTATCGAAACCTCGTGCAACCCTACCCAGTGAAAGCCTTTCTCCCGGGTTCTCTTCGCAACTCGTAGAAGTCTACGACACGACTTTGCGTGACGGAAACCAGTCTGTTGGCGTGAACTTCACCTCAAACCAGAAGCTCCGTGTGGCTGAGGCCTTCATCGAAGCGGGTGTAGATTATGTTGAAGGCGGCTGGCCTAACGAAACTAACCCGACGGATCTTCAGTTCTTTCAGCTCGCCAAAGCGATGGACGGTTCTCTTCACCCACACGTGACCGCTTTCGGTATGACCCGAGCCCCGAACCGCAGACCCAATGAAGACAAGAACCTTGAAGCATTGCTCGAAGCCGGGACAAAGACCGTTACCATCTTCGGCAAGTCATGGTTATTCCAGGTTGAAAAGATTCTGCGGACAACGGCCACAGAAAATCAATCAATGATCCAAGATTCGGTTCAATTTCTTGTTTCCCGAGGTAAAGAAGTGATCTACGACGCCGAACATTTTTTCGACGGATTCAAGTCAAACCACGAGTACGCGCTATCGACCTTGAAAGCAGCCGAAGACGGCGGGGCGTCAAGGGTTGTGCTGTGCGACACTCGCGGCGGCTCACACCCCTCGGAAATCTATGAGATTACGAGGCAGGTAGTAGATGAAGTGAGGGTTCCAGTTGGCATACACGCCCACAACGACAGAGGCATGGCAACCGCCAATTCGCTATTTGCCGTATCGGCGGGAGCAACGCAAGTTCAGGGCACGATGAACGGCCTAGGTGAGAGAGTCGGTAATGCCGACCTGATCGAAGTATGCGCAAACCTGCATCTTATGGGGGTCAAGTCAAACCTCCAAGTCTCAAGGCTCACGTCCCTATCGCGTTTCACATACGATATAAGCGGACTTCGCGAAGACGCCTTCAAACCTTTCGTCGGGAAACACGCCTTCGCACACAAGGGGGGCGTTCACGGAGACGCGGTGCTCAAGGCGGAATCGGCCTACGAATTCCTCGACCCCTCCACGTTTGGAAACGTAAGAGCCATCACGGTTTCCTCACAGGCGGGACGCGCAAGCCTGCTGGCTACGGTTCACCGGTTGGGATTTCCCCTCTCCAAAGATGAGCCCAAACTCTTGGCCT
>Ga0187772_10000901_pt1 | contig 13673 bp, 16 predicted proteins | sample 0116_SJ02_MP15_2_FD_133137 | JGI IMG/M metagenome (GOLD analysis project Ga0187772, IMG submission 133137) | Tropical peat soil microbial communities from peatlands in Department of Meta, Colombia - 0116_SJ02_MP15_20_MG | ecosystem: Environmental > Terrestrial > Soil > Wetlands > Peat | place... | reverse complement strand
GAGAGCGCGGCGGCGCATCGCCTCGTCGAGCGACGCGCGGTCGACGACCGATTCGTCGAGACAGACTCGGAACCGGCGGGCCCGGTTCAAGCACGCGTGGGCCTCCAACTCGCGTTCCTGGAAAGGCTGCTCGACCTGCTCTACCCCGCTGCGGGTCGCCCATCGCACGATCGAGGGACCGGTGTCCGGGGGGTACGCCTGGTTCGCATCGACCCAGATCCGAAGGTCGGGAAACGCCCGACGGACCGCCGCCACCGGTTCCGCGTCCCACCCCGGGCGGACCTTGAGCTTCACGCGGTGGTAGCCGTCGTCCAGGTAGCGTGCGACCCGGCGGACGAGGGCGTCGACGGACGGCTGTATCCCAACGCTCACTCCGACCTCGACGCGTCGCCGTCGGCCCCCGAGGACCGTCGACAGCGGCGCCTTCCCTTCCCGGGCGAACAGATCCCAGAGCGCCATCTCGACCGCCGCCTTCGCCATGGGATGGCCCTTGAGCGGCCGAGACCGGGCGAGGAACGCTCCGGGCTCGGGTGTCTCCTGGGACAGAACGTCTGGCAGGAGATACGTACCGAGGATCCACCGAGCGGTCGCGACGGACTCGGAAGAGTAGAGGGGGTCGCGGGCGGCGACGCACTCCCCCACCCCGGTCTCGCCCGATTCGCCCTCCAGTCTCAGGAGGAGCAGTCGCCGTCGCCGTTCGACGCCGAAACTGGTCTCGAACGGCTCTACGAGAGGAAGTTCGAGCTCGTCGAGCCGAGCGGACCGGACCCGCACGAGTGCTCACTCCCCGGAATGGCCGGACCGCCGACACACGTCTCGGCGCAGCGGCAGGCCCGGGCGCCGGACCCTGGAGAGGCAGAACCGCATCCACGAGGGGACGCCGCCCCGAGATATGCCACTTGCCAGCCGTTACCTGGGGCCGCCCCCTCGAGCCGATGGGAGTCCGCCCGACGGGGGCAAGCGAGATACTTCGGTCGTCGTTCGAGGCATCTCGATCCATGCGGAGCCGTTCTCCTCCCTCCGGCGCAGGGCGTCGTCGGCACCTACGTCGAACGTTCGACGGCCGGGTCGATCGGGAGTGGCGGAGATACGGAGGGGAACCGCGGCGCGTCCTGGCCCGAACTCTGCGGGAGCGGTTCCTCGAACGCCATCTCGGACCGGCGCACGCGCTCACGCTCGAGCTCGGGTGCGGTCCAGGTCGGTTCACGCCCGTGCTTCAGCGGGCGACGCGGGGCCGGGTCATCGCCGTCGATCTCTCACGACCGGCGCTGCTCCGTGCGAGAAACCGCCTACGACGGAAAGCGCGCTCCGTACGCGTAACGTGGCTGCAGGGCGCCGGGGAGCATCTCCCGCTCGCCGACGCGTCCGTGGACGCGGCGGTGCTCCTCGGCAACATCGTCTGTTTCGCGGCGCTTGACGGGCCGCAGCTCCTGCGCGAGGTGCGTCGGGTGATGAAACCCGGGGGTCAGCTTGTCGCGGACTTCGCCTCGCCGGGAGCGTCCGTCGTCGAGGCGCTCGGGCTGTGGGGCCGGCACCGTCAGTTACGTCCGATCCTGCGGCGCCCCAAGTACTACCTGCTCGACCAAGTGCTCCGCACCGGCTATCAACCGTACGTTCCCGCGCGTCTCGCCGCGTGGGAGTTCCGCTTCTACACCGCGGACGAGGCGCGGCGGCTCCTGGCCCGGGCCGGGTTCCGCGTGCGGGATCTCATGGCCGTGGGCCCGATCAGCTGGAGCGTCGATCTGGCGGCAGCCTCCGCGCGCCGAGAACCGCGCACGTGGGAGAACCTCCTCCGTCTCGAGGAACGTCTGGGCCGGCGCACCGGCCTTTTCGAGACCGGGCACGGGTTCGTGGCCGCCGCGGTGCGGGGTCCGGTGCGGCGCTTACCGGTCCGACTTCCGGTGTCGACGTACCGGGCCCGTGCTCCCGATCAGCGGTGACCCGTCGAGAGGAGGAGTCCGTTGCCGCCCGGGTCGGCGATCGCGGCCCGAGCGATCGTCCCCCCGGGCCCCGGAGCGGTCACCGGCTCCATCGTGATCATGCCCCCCTGCGTCGGATCTCCTCGACCGCCGCGGCCGGTCTACTCGCTGAACCGGGCCTCGACGCGCCCGAGGACCTCGCGATAGAATCTCCGTGCGACCTGGATGTCCCGCACGTGCACCGTTACCGCCTGCATCCCTAAGACGGGCTGCTCCATGACCGGCTGGGGAGGGAGATCGGAATCAGCGTCGTGGTCGGCCCGCGACCCCCCGGCTTGTCTTCCAAGGGCGCGTCGTTGGGCCGTGGGGAATCCTGACTTTTTGAGCGTTTTTGCGACGGCGAGCGTTCGGCTACCGGTATATATAGGGCTACTGAAGGTACGTTTTCAACCGGGCACATGACGGAGCGAGAGAACCTGTTCCGCCCGATCCATAAGGGCATCCGGGCGATGATCTACGAGCTGGGACGCCGGCTCCAGGTCACGGATTTCACGAACGAGCACGAATCGAACGCGATCGCCCGCCAGCTCCAGCACGAGCTCAACTCGGCCGTGTCGAATTGCATCCTCTGCCTCCTGCACTCTCACTCGAAGCACGAGGAGTCCGAGATTTTCGCGCCCCTCCGTCCCCTCGATCCTGAGCTCGTGGAGGACATGTTGGCCGAGCATGCGCAAGTCGTCAAGCAGATCCTCGGCGTCACGAAGACCTGCGACGAGCTCTTGGGCCAGACGTCGCCCGAGCGGCGCATCGAGATCGGCGACCGGCTGAGCCTGGAGACGAACGATCTCTTCGCGTTCTACTTGCAGCACATGAACAACGAGGAGGCGACCCTGGTCCCGGTGACGTGGGAGTACTTCTCCGACGAGCAGCTCCGCGCGATGCGGAGCCGGTTCCACCAGAGCATTCCCCGACGGCGGCTCGAGGAATGGATGCGCTGGACCCTCCCTGCGCTCAACCATCAAGAGCTGGTCCTCCTCCTTCGCGGGATGCGGAAGGACGGTCCGCCGGACCTGTTCCAGGATATGGCCCAGCTCGCGGGTGAGACGGTCGACCCCGAGCGATGGGAAGCCGTGAAGGGGCACGTTGGCCTCTAGTCCGGTCCGGGAGCCGGGTTAAGCAGAGCCGCCGGATCCTCTCCCGGCGAAAATGTACGGACGGGACGAGTTCGGTACGTTCTCGATCGTGGCGTGCGATCCCCGCCGGCGGTTCTGGGGGGTCGCGGTCTCCACGAAGCCGATGGCGGTCGGGGCGACCGTCCCGTGGGCCGAGTGGCGCGTCGGCGCGGTCGCGACCCAAGCGATGTCCAACTACCACTACGGCCCCCGGGGCCTCGAGTTCCTGCGCCGAGGGCTCCCGGCCGACGAGGTGGTCCGACGACTGACCCGTGCCGATCCCCGGCGGGAACACCGTCAGCTCGGGGTGGTCGACCGACGCGGCCACGCCGCCGCGTGGACGGGGGCAAAGTGCCTCGAGAGCGCGACCCACGTGGTCGGCGACGGGTTTTCCTGCCAGGGGAACATCGTCGCGAGCGAGGAGGTGGTGCACGGGATGGCCCGCGCGTTCGAGTCGGCTCGGGGCTCGCTGGCCCGCCGGATGATGAAGGCCCTCGAGGCCGGCTGCCGCGCCGGGGGCGACCGCCGCGGGATCGAGTCGGCGGCCCTCCTCGTCGTGCATCGCGAGCCGTGGTACGACCGCGCGTGGAGCGATCGGTGGGTCGACCTGCGGGTCGATCAGCATTCCCGCCCGATCCGGGAGCTCGAACGGATACTCCGGATCGACGAGGCGGCGACCCGAAGGTTCCTCGTCGCGAGAGCCGCGCGACGTCGCCGACGCGCCTCCGGGGCCGGCTAAAGTGGATCGGCGGTCGATGCGCTCCCGACCCGGGGTCAGGCTCGGCGCTCCTTGCGCGGGACACCACTCCTTAGTACCCGGGGCCTTTCGGAGGACCCCGAGGGACGGACCATGAAGCGTCGATGGTGGGTCGTCGGCTTCGTCCTTGTGCTCATCGGGGGAACGTTGATCTTCGTCCCCATCGCCCCCCAACCGGACCGAACGATCGTCTCGACCTCGACCTCCCCTCCCGAGACGTACCTCGCGAGCATCGACGGCTTCTCGTGGTCGGGCAGCATCGCGATCGCGGTCTCTTGGACCTCGAACACGAGCGTGGTCGTCTTCGGGGCGGCCTGCTCCGGCTCGTGCACCAACCCCGCTCAGGCGACGGGGGTCGTGGAATCCGGCACGAGCGGGAGCTTCACGCTGTACCAGCCGGTCGGCGGCAGCTTCGCCGTGGTCGGCGGATCCCGTTCCGGCGGGGCCGCGTCGGTGACGTTCACGTTCACGACGGCGCTGGCCAGCGTCGGGTCCGCGCTCGTGGGGGTGGGGCTCGTCCTCGCGATCGTCGCGATCGTTCTCCGTCCGAAACCGGCGAAGGAGAGCGCCTTACCGGTCGAGCTCCCGCCGCCCACGCCCGCGAACGACGCCCCCGGAGGTCCGATCCCGCCGTCGGGATGACCCCGGCACCCCCGAGCCATGCGGATATTCGATCTTCACGGACTGCCGTCCGAGCTCCGGCCACAACTGGCCGGGATGAACCCCCTCCTCGGTGACCCGCCTCAGGACCTCGCGTTCATCGAGCGGCTCCGGAGGTTCCACTTTCCCGCGTCGGATTACTACGGCGTCTACGCGGTGGAGCACGGGGAGATCCTCTCGCGCATCGAGACGCTGTGGCTCACCCTCACGACCGAGCGCGGCCCGGAGACCGTGGTCGGGATCTCGGACGTGCTCACCCGTCCCGACGCGATCGGCCAGGGGTACGCGGGCTCGCTGCTCGAGGAGGTGCACCGCCGGGAGATCGCTCTCGGGCGACGGTGGTCGCTGCTCTGGACCCACCGGTCGTGGGGCGCCCATCACCTGTACGAGCGGCTCGGCTACCGGGATATCTACTCACCTCCCGTCGCCCTCCGCTGGATCCCCGCGCCCGCCCGCTCCGTGCCCGACGGGTACCGATGGACGACCGCAAGGCCCGGGGACCTCGCACGCCTCGAGGAGATCCTTGCCCGGGGCACCCGCGACCGCCTGGGTCTAGTCCCCCGGTTCCCGGGGTCGTTCCGGACCCGGGTCCGTTTCGGGTGGCGCCGGACCCGGGACCACCGGATCCTTTGGCACGGATCCGTGCCGATCGGCTACGGCCACTTCTCCGGCTCGACACGCCGACACCTCGGCGCGAACGAGGTCGTCGTGGTCTCGCCGAGGCACGCCCGGCCGATGCTGCTCGCGATGGAGTCGATCGCCGCAAGGCGCTGGCTCACGATCTCGTACACGTCATTCGCGCGCGATATCGAGCCGGTGCTCCGGGAGCGGGGGTACGCGATTCACCCGAAGATGCATCTGACGTTGATGGCGAAGGCACTCGGCGCGCGCCACGAGCGCACGACGCCGCTCGAGCGGCTCGCGCGCGACCCCCGTTTCTCATGCCACCGGGGCGACGTGTTCTAGCGCCGAGCGATCACGCTCAGGGAGGGGGCTGTCGCGATGGCTCCGGACGCGCTACGCTGGAGGAGGAGGCTCGGTCGGTGGAGCGGGAGGGTGCCAAGCCAAGGGTCAACGTGACCGGGCCAGGAGGCTTCGACGCCTCCGCTTCGGCCGGATCGTTCCGCATGGCGGATGGGATCTGCGGGGATTTCCGTGCGACGCCCCGTCCCGGCCCGCCGGGGCCACGCTTCGGGCGCTGGAGCCGAACGTCCACCACGAACTGGAGGACCTCCTCGGCCCCGGCCGGATCGATCGACGGCCGGTCGGGAAACGCTCCGCCGAGGACGGTACGGATGAACGTCCGTGCCACGCGCCGCGTCTCGGCCAGGGTTCGCCCCTCGACCGTGCCGATGCCGTCGATCCACGCGAGATAGCCGCCCTGCTTGCGGAACACGCGCACCTGGAACGCGGACACGACCCCCGGGAACGATGTCCCGGGTTATCTCCGCGCGACGGAGGTCGCGAAACGGGGGCGGCCCCGCTAATCGCCCGTGACGTCGAGCAGGAAGTCCCGGATCGCCCCGAGGAACTCCTTCGGCTGCTCGAAGATCGCCATGTGACTGCTCCGGGGCAGCACGCGGAGGTGCGCGGGCTCGATCCGCTCCGCCATCTCGGCCGCGGCGTTGAGGAAGAAGTCGTACCGGCCCACGACGACGAGCCCCGGGACGTCGATCTTCGAGTAGTACTTGCGTCCGTCCCACCGCGCGACCGTGCCGTCGACGAGGAACTCGTCGCCGGTCCGGGTCATCATCGCCCGATAGACCCGCAGGTGCATCTTGGTCGCCTTCCAGTCCTTCGGAGTGCCGCGCAGGAAGCGGGTCTGGAACGGCTGGCCGATCTCGGTGGCGAGGCGTTGGTACTCGGGGGAGTCGAAGGCGCGCGCGTGCGTGAGCTCGCGGAGCCGCTTCCGGGCACGCGGGGACGCGGCGGCGAGCATCATCCGGTTCGCCTGCCGGATCTCCTCCGCGCTGCCCGCGGTCGCGCACAGTAGGAGGGAGGTGAGCTTCGACTGGTAGCGGTGGGCGTACTCGAGCGCAACGAAGCCGCCCGCCGAGTACCCGAGCAGGTGGAGCTCCGTGATGCGGAGGGCGCGGCGGATCAGCTCGACGTCCTCCGCCATTTGGGGGACCGTGTAGTCGGACGGGCTCCGGGGCGACCAGCTGTGGCCCACGCCCCGCGGATTGAACAGGATGACCCGGAGGTGGGCGTTGGCGAGCTTGAGGAAACCGCGCAGGTAGTGGTACGTCAGACCCGGTCCGCCCGGGTGGACCAACAGCGTCGCCGGACCCTTTCCCTGAGACACATATTCGAACGACCGGCGCCCCGCGACGGTCACTCGACGCAATCGGGCCATGTACCCCCGTAAGGGAACTGGGACAAAAGACGTGCGACCCGTCCCGGTGAAGGCCGCCGAGGGGCCCCGGACCGATCGGCCGAACGCAGGGCCCGCGGCCCAAGGTCGGATCACGAGTGTTTGCGGGGCGGTCGTCGCCGCCCATGCCTGCGAGCGTATGAGCCCGGCCGTCGCGCGTGGGCTCGGCGCCGGGCGGCCCCGAGGGGGGAAGGAGGTGCGGGCACCGGGATTTGAACCCGGGTTATAGGCTTGGCAAGCCTATGTGATAACCAGACTACACTATGCCCGCATCCGGAGTCCGTCGCACCATCTCATCGGTCTCCGCCCTGCGACCGGAAGGACGAGGGGGGGCCTCCGAGGCGACCCCGACAACCCTTGGTGATTAAAGCCCCACGGTCGGCCCGCCGGGGGCGGGGTTATAACGGCCACCGCGACCTGTCCGGCGGGCGGCCCCGATCAGGTTCCATGGACGAGCGGTGGGTGGAGGGGGAGACCGTGGCGCTCAAGCGCGCGGGGGCGCCCGCGCTCCTGATCCCCCTGCTCCGCGGTCCGCAACGGATCGGCGAGGAGGGTGTGATCGACCTGACCCCGGTCATCGGCGAGCTCCCGGGAGGGTCCGTGAGTTGGTCCGGGGCCAGCTACCACGCGCTGCGCCCGTCCCTCTCCGACCTGTTCGGGGCAGTGCGACGGGGCGCGCAGATCGTCACTCCGAAGGACGCGGCCCAGCTGCTCTTCCTCGCGGGGGTCGCGCCCGGGGGCCGCGTCGCCGAGGCGGGCTCCGGGAGCGGCGCCCTCACCCTCGCCCTCGCGTTCGCCGTCGGACCGACCGGTCGCGTCGTCTCGTACGACCGCCGCGCGGACTTCCTCGAGGCGGCGCGCGCGAACCTTCGCCGGGCGGGGCTCTCCGCCCGAGTTGAGTTCCGGGAGCGGGACGTCGCGAAGGATGGCCTGGACGTCTCAGACCAGACGAGCGTGGTGCTCGATCTCGCCGAACCGTGGGAGGTGCTCGCGCACGCGCGGACGTCGCTCGCGACCGGGGGATACGTCGCCACCTACACTCCCACCTACAACCAGCTCGAGCGGACCGTACGCGCGCTGCGCGCCCTCGGTTTCGACGAGGTGCGCGCCCTCGAGGTGCTCGAGCGGGGCCTGCACGTCGGGGAGGGCGGCACCCGCCCCGAGTTCGAGATGCTCGGGCACACCGGCTTCCTCGCCGCGGGCCGGAAGGTCGACTGACGATGGTCGTCGCGTCCCTGTCCCTCGGCGCCCTCGTCGGCGTCCTGCTCTCCGGCGGATTCGTCTGGTGGGAGGTCGGCCGCTATGCCGTCCCCCAGGTCCCGGTGACCCTGTTCGACGAGCGCAAGGAGCTGTTCGCCTACACGGCGGGCCTCTTTGTCGGCGTCCCGCTCGCGCTCGCCGCGATCCTGTTCTTCCTTTCGCTGGCGAACGGCGCGTTGCCGGGCGCCCTCCTCTTCCTTACCGGGCTCATCGCGTCGACCGAGGTCGCGCAGTGGGCCCTGCTCCGGACGCGCTTCTGGGGACGGAGCGAGAGCGGGCCGTTCTACGCGCTCGGGTACCGCGCGGCGATCGGGGGGATCATCGCGCTCGCGATCGTCGCGCAGTATCTCGGGGGCACGGGGGTGAGCGCCGTGGGCGTCGGCCTGATCCTGCTCGACGCGGTCGCCGTCGTGGCGCTCGAGGTCGCGGGGGCGCTCCTCTCGATCCGCGGAGGCCCTCCCGGGTCCCCTCAACGCGGGGGCCCTCTCGCGGGGGCGATCTTCGGGGCGTTCGGCTTCTTCCTCGTGGGGATCGGGCCGCTCGGAGGGGAGGTCACGGCCCTCCTGGGGGCCCTCATCGCGCTAGGGGGTGCGGGTCTCGTCTACCGCCGGCTCCGGCCGATGCTCTCCTCGATCCCCGCCCCGGGCGGTGGGGGTCCCCCGGCCGGGCCGGCAGCCCCGTCCGCCTACCGACGGACGGGCGGGCCGCTGCCGTCGTCGGACGAGGCGAACGATGTCCCCCGGGCTCGGTGAATAGCCTCTTAAGCCGAACCGCCTCCCGCGGGTCGCATGGCGTCCCCCGCGGAGAAGGTGCCGCTCGAAAGGCGCTTCCGCCACGGCCTCCGCACCTACCGCGCGGCCGTCTCGATCTTCGTCTTCGTGGTCGGGCTGTTCCTCTCGACCCTCGCGCTCGGGTACTTCACTCCTCTCGCGAACTCCGCGCCGTTCAACGCGATCAACGCGCAGACGAACACGCCGACCGCAAACTACAACCTCCTGTTCATCGTGGTCGGACCGATCGTCTCGATCGTGGGGGCCTACCTCGTCGGGTCCTACTTCGTCGCCCGGCGGAAGTTCGAGCACCTGATGGTGACGAAGAGCAAGGCGGAGTTCCTCCGGAACATCCCCGAGCTCGAGGAGCTCCTCTGGGACCTCACCCCGGCCGACGCGGTCCGGTACGAGGAGAAGAAGGCGGATCTCCGGGTCCGGCGGTGAGCGGGCCGCCGTCCCGTCCCACCCGTTAAGTAGCGTCTCCCGGTCGACCGGCGTGGCGAGCGCGGGGGTCGGCGACCGGATCGAAGGGTTCCGCTTCCGGCGACTCGAGAAGCCCGAGGAGTTCCGGCAGCTCGAGGAGGTCCACCGGGCCGCGTTCGGCGCGGGCGAGGTGGGGACGGTCCCGCCCGCGCTCCAGCGCGCGCTGCAGGACAACGGCGGGCTCGTCCTCGGGGCGTTCGCGGACATCTACCTCGCCGGATTCACGATCGGGACCCTCGGCTGGGACGGCACGACGCTCTACCACTACTCGCACGTCACCGCCGTCCGGCCCGAGTACCAGAACCATCACCTCGGCTTCCGCCTGAAGGCCTACCAGCGGGACGAGGTGCTGAAGCTCGGGCTCACGGAGATCCGCTGGACGACCGACCCGCTCCGCAGCCGGAGCGCTTGGCTGATGATCCGGCGGCTCGGCGGCCGGCCCGATCGGTACCTCCCGCACTACTTCGGCCAGATCGCCGACGGGCTGCACCGCGGGCTCGAGACCGACCAGGTGCGCGTCGTCTGGCCGCTCACGGCGCCGCACGTGGAGGCCCGGCTCGCCGGCCAGGTCCCGAGCGCCGCGGACGACGAGCGGCGCTGGAAGGACTCCTCCGCGATCGTCGAGACGGAGCCCGGGGAGAGCGGCCTTCGGGTACCGACCGCCGTGGCGGAGCCGACGGGGCCGCGGGCCCACCTCGAGATCCCGTTCGACCTCGATCTCGTCCGGGAGCACGAGCCCGAATCGGTCCGGCGCTGGCGGCACGCGGTGCGGGACGCCTTCCGGGCAGCGAACGATCTCGGGTACGTCGTCGACGACTTCGCGGTCGTGCCGGTCGAGCACGAGCGGAGGAGCTTCTACCTCCTGTCGGCCCCCGTCCCGAAGGAACCCGCCCCGGCGGCACCGGGCACGTAGGCTCCCCTCGGGAACCTATATTGTCGGACCCCGCCTCCACCGGCTGGAGGCGCGTCATGCCCCGTGCTCCCCCCTCGCGCCGCCCGTCGCTCGTCCTCCTCGCGATCGTCGCGGCGGCGCTCGGGACGGGGGCGGCCGCGAGCGCGCTCACCGGAGCGTCGCGCGCTCCGACCGGGGGCGCGCCGTCGACCGCCGCGCTCGCGGTCGCCGGGGACGTCGTGGTCTACGGGTTCATCGCGCTCGTCGTCTTCGGCGGCGCGTTCCTCGTCTACCGCCGCTTCACCGGCGGGGCGATCCCCGTCCCGAACGAGTTCACCGCGATCGCGCTCGTCAGCATCCTCCTCCTCGTCCTCTTCGTCGTCGTGGCGCGCAACTTCCTCGGGGGGACCCCCCTCCCGAGCCAGTCCTCCCCGACCGGTCCCGCCCAGAACCAGACCTCGACGGGCGCCAACAACTCGACCGCCCAGAACGGGACGGGAGGGGTGTCCAGCGTTCCTCCCCCCGCCGTCCGCGTACCGCCGTGGTTCTGGTTCCTCCTCGCGGCCGGGGTCGCCGGGATGGTCGTCGCCCTCGCATTCCCCGGGATCCGGGCGTACGTGGCGGGGCGCGGCCCACGGGAGGACCTCGACGCGTCGACACGGAGGGCGGCCGGCGCCGCGCGAGCAGCGCTCGCGGGGGCCGCCGACGCCCTCGGCGAGGGTCGGGACCCGCGGGAGGTAATCATCGAGCTGTACGCGGAGCTCTTGGGTCGGATCGTCCCGATGGTCGGGAGCGTCGACCCCGAGACCCCGGACGAGATCCGTTCGCTCCACCTCGATCGCCTCGGGATCGCCCCCCGCCGGTCGGAAGCGCTGACCCGGCTCTTCGAGGAGGCGCGCTACTCGACGCATCCGATGGGGCCGGAGGCCGCGCGGCAGGCCGAGGAGGTGATCCGCCGCGCGGAGGCCGACCTCGCCCGCGTCGCGGTGCCGGGATGAAGGTTCCGTTCGGCTGGAAGCTGCCGCTCGTCGCCGTGATCGCGACCGGGGTCGCGCTTTGGGGCGGCGGCGCGATCGCCATCTCGATCCCCGCGGCCGCGGTGGCCGTCGGGGCCGCGGTTCTGCTCCTCGTGGAAGCGTGGGGGCTGCCGCCGCCCCGGCCCCCCGTCAGCCGCGGATCGTCCGGGGCGAACCCCCGGGGGGCCATCCGGGACTCCTTCCGCCTCGGGCGGGTCGGCCGGGAGCAGATCCTCGAAGAGCTCGACCGTCTCGAGCGGACCGGGCCCAACCCCGCGCTGCCGGGCCGCGTCTCCGAGGAGTTCGACCGGATCGCGCGCCTCACCCGGGACGAGTTCCGGGAGTACGTCCGCGCCCGTCTCGACGACCTCGAGGTCCGCACGTGAACGTGTTCCCCGTGGCCGCACCCTCGACGCTCCGCTGGCGATCGCGCACGTTCGGCCTCCTCGCCGCCGCCGGGATCCTCCTCGTGATCGGGGTGCTCCTCCGCGACCCGATCCCCCTCTTCCTCGCGCTCCCCCTCTTGCTCGCCCCGCTCGCCGCCGCGCTCAGCGCTCCCCGGGAGAACCCGACGGCCCGCCTCGACTGGAAGGAGGAAGGCGCCGGCGCCGCGGTCCGCATCTCGGGGACGATCCGCCCCGAGAGCACCGTGCGGGCGGGCGACCTGGTCGTCGACGTCCCGCTTCCCCGCAGCCTGGTCGAAGTGGCCCCGGCCGAGCGCGGCGTGCAGGACGGGGCGGCCTGGTTCCGTGCGACGTGGCGCGCCCCCGAGCCGATGATTGCGCTCGTGCCCGCCCCCGCGGTGGTCTGGCGGGACCCGGCGGGGCTCGTCGAGCGACCGGTCGACGGGATCTCGGGGGACCTCGTCGTCTCCCGGTACCCGCCCGAGCTCCTGCGCCTCGGCTCCGCCCACCTCGACCGGACGACCGTCCTCCCCGGCGAGACCCGGTCGCGGCGCATCGGGGCGAGCGGCGAGTTCTTCGGCATCCGGGACGCCGATCCGAACGAGAACCCCCGCCGGATCAACTGGCGGGCGACCGCGCGCTCGGGCCGCCTCCTCGCGAACGAGTACGCTCTCGAGCGGACCGGGGACGTGGTGCTTGTCCTCGATGCGCGACCGACCGAGCTCGGGGCCGCGGTGGACGAACGCCTCCTCTCGATCACACGGGCGGCCGCGGAGGGCGTCGCCCAGTCGTTCCTCCGGATCAAGTCGAGGGTCGGCGCGGCGGTCTACGGCGAGTTCCTCGACGTCGTCCCGCTCTCCACGGGCCGCGCCCAGTCGTTCCGGATCCGGGAGGCGTTCCTCCGGGCCCACCTGGCCGAGACCCCCGGGCCGAGCGAGCGGTGCGCGATCGCGATGCGCCGGTACTTCCTTCCGGGCGTGACGACGATCCTGTTCTCGTCGCTCGCGGACCCTCCCGCGCTCTCGCTCGTCTCCCACCTCCGGCGACGGGGGTACCGCGTCGTCGTCCTCAGCCCGTCGCCGCTCCCGCTGCTCTCCCGCCGGGGCCGCCTCCCTCCCGAGGACGAGGAGCTCGCGGAGCGGCTGACCCGGCTCGTGCGCCGGTCCCAGGTCGCGCGGGCGTGGCGGGACGCGCCTGCGATCGACTGGGAGGAGTACGGCTCGCTCGGCGGGTTCGTCGAGTTCCTGCGTCGGCCCGCCTCCCGGAGGGTATCGTGACGGGGCCCCAGCGGGCATCGCCCGTGCGGCGGCTCGGCCTGCCCGGGCTCGCGATCGCCGCGCTCAGCCTCCTCTGGCTCGCGCTCGGCTCCGGTCTCCCGCTGCTCGTCGCGGGCCTGCTCCTGCTCGCGGCCCTCGCCGGGGCGATCGGGCTCCGCCTCTGGCCCGATCCCGCCGGGCGCGGGGCCGCCTGGGTGCCGCTCGTCGTCGCGCTCGCCGTCCTCTCCGTGACGACTCCCCTCACGTTCCTCGCGGAGCTCGTCGCCGGCCTCGGGGGGATCGCGGTGCTGCTGTTCCTCGTCGACGACCCGGACCGCCTCCCCGGCGGCCTCGGCCGGGGTCTCTCGACGGTCGCGCTCCCCGCGGTCGCGGTGGGCGTCGCGTGGTCGAGCGCGCTCCTCCTCCCCCCGGGGACGGCCCCGATCGGGGTCGCCGCGGGGGTCCTCGTCTTCGCGCTCGCGGTCGTCGCGTTCCTCCTCGGACGCCCGGATCTCTTCGACCGCGAGGAGGCGGCAACCTCTTAGCGGGGGGTCCCCTCGTCGTTCCCGGTGCGGCGTACCGTCGCACCCGGGTACCGTCGAAGGGTCCCTCTCGACTCAATGCGGACGGGTCGTCCGCCGAGGATGACGTGAGGACAACCCCGGTGTCCGACACCCCCGGCCGGGGTCAGACCGCCGAGAGGGCGTGCG
>Ga0187772_10000899_pt1 | contig 13679 bp, 18 predicted proteins | sample 0116_SJ02_MP15_2_FD_133137 | JGI IMG/M metagenome (GOLD analysis project Ga0187772, IMG submission 133137) | Tropical peat soil microbial communities from peatlands in Department of Meta, Colombia - 0116_SJ02_MP15_20_MG | ecosystem: Environmental > Terrestrial > Soil > Wetlands > Peat | place... | reverse complement strand
TCGAGACCACCACCACCGTCACGGTCAAGTTCAGCTCCGACTACGTCCCGTACGGGAGCAACTACGGAATGACAGGGAAGGAGGTGTTCATGTACATCGGCCAGCCCTACAGCTCGGTCACGGGGCTGTACTACCTTGGTGCGAGGTACTACGACACGACCATAGGGAGGTTCATCACCGAGGACTCCTACGAGGGGGACGAAAGCGACCCCATGAGCCTCAACAGGTACGTCTACGGGAGGGACAACCCGGAGAGGTATAGTGATCCCGGTGGGCACGCGTACGTCACGACTGGTTCGGTGACCAACACACAATCGGTGTGCCGGGCGGTGCCTGGAGCGTGTTCATACGCGTACCAAGGCAACTCGGGATACAGAACGGATGAGCTGATTCAAATCAACGCTCAAGTACACTCGTACAAGCCTCCACCTTCGGTCGTAATTGACACGAATGTTGCACAGCCTTCAACTTCAGCGATTTCGACGTCTTCGCCTTCATGCACAATGGCCACAGTGTTTTGCAACATAGAGAACTACGGTGGTACAAACGTTGCTGAGAAGATTACAGGAGGAGGGACTTTGATATTCGTAGGAGTTTACGTCGGGTTCACTACTGGTGGCTTGGCCTCTGTTCCTTACGGGGGGGCTCTCGCTCCGGCTCCGAGTAGTGGTTCTGGTTTTCTTCCCCCCGGCATAGGGCCTTGGTACGCATCTCCTGATGGTTGGGCGGCCGAGGGCAGTATGCTTCTATTCTCGGGGACTGCGCAGCTAGGAACTGATTTCGGTAACTGGATTAAGTCGATTTAGTTTGTGATATTTTGCCATGAAGCCAAGAACTAGGATTGGAATAACACCCGGGAACTTATTCAAGGCCTTGGCATTCGTTTCCATGGCTGTAATGTTATACTTTGGATCAGTACAACTGCCCACTTCAACTACGAGCATTCTGGTAGCAGGCATAGTCGGAGGGGCCCTTTTCATGGATGGAGTGATTATCGATAGCGCGAAATCGCTAGGTCCAGAGCACCAATGGCAAAGTCACTTCCTCCCCGCCCTTGTCGCCATGCACGTAGGAGTGATTCTTATTGCTCTTCAGCTGATAGATGACTACTGGGTTCTCGACGTGGCAGGGTTCCTGGTATTTGTAGCCGGATTCGCAGCGTGTATCAACCAAGCCGATCCAGCGACTTATACCGAGCAGAACAAGTCTATGCGATTTGACTGGATTAGGCAAACCTATTTTTTGACGGTTTTATTCTTGGGTAGTCTTTTATTGGTGTTCCTGGGCTTTTGGGTTGTGTTAGTCTACGCGGGGCTGGCCGTATCTATAGCCGCCCTAGTCGCGTTGATAATGACGTCTATTGGCGCTGTGTTCCTCAGAAGGATGACCAAACATCGGTGAGAACCCAAGTCCCGATCTTGTTTCCAGGCGCATGGTATGGGCCGACAGAGGGCCGACTCAAGTCGAAGGTAATGGACAGGGCGACTCTTCCGAAGCGAATCGCTCGACAGTCGTGAGCTTGCAAAACATCGGGTTCTCATCGTGCTGTTCGCTCGTAGTTGCAGGGCTCCGTCTAAGCGAAACTCTGCCGGTTCAACACTCAAGTACGATAACAAATACAGGGGGGATTCGCTTAATTCCTTAAGCGCATCCTAGAGGGGATTTGTGAGCCCGACTGCCCCTTCCTGATTGGCAGCCTCTTACTCCTCCAGGGTCTTGTCAGCGAGCGCCAGGTAGAGGGGAAGGCGCGCGATGAAGTCGGAGACGGGTACTTCGTCCTTTTCGAGCAACAGGACGTACTTGAGAGCCGAGTCCGGAGGTAGGCGGGGAGCGAATGCCTTCAAAGAGGTGGTGTCGAACTTCCCCGCGGTCAACTCCAGCTGGCTTCTGGCATCGCTTATAGAGCCATGGGTATACTCAAAACTGCCCGAATCGACCCGTTGCCGTGCCCAAGGTGGTCAGATGTAGGAAATGCACGAGTTCCAACGTGAGGCCGCTATTCGGCAAGCTCCTACTGGTGGAAGGGCTGGAAACTTTCCGAAGTGTGGGGTACATTTGTTTCGATTGCGGCGACATCTACGTCGACAGGTCGAAGTACACAAGGAGGGTTGAACGGGTGACCCGAAACAAATGGCGCGGATACATGCGATGAGAATCCGCAGCGGGTCACTCACACCCGATGAGTCCTCGCTGGCTGGAAGGATGATTACCCTGAGGTGATGTCGCACTCTCATGGCAGGGATCTACGTCCGTGACCCGAAAAAGCCGGTAACTTACAGAGCGATCAAGGAAATCGGCTACCTGTATGAGCTTCCTGACGGCGCAATAGTCAAAATCGAGTGTCTCCCCGGGCAGCTTTCCCGGACCCAATTTGGGACGCTTTCCTTGGACGCGCGCACCAGGCTTACGGTTGTCGCCAAGAGCCTAGAGCAATGTCCAAGGCCTGCGAGGTTCGATTATCCAAAACAATTCAGGCTCGGGGAGTACGTGTTACTAGCCGGAGGCAAGGAGGAGGTGCGGGTCCAGCCCTCACTCAGACAGGTTGAAAGGGTCGTAGGGGCGAACGGCGAGGTCACCTACATTCCTACAGCTGACTGGCTGCCGAAGGTGGATCTCAGAAAGGTGACCGAGGCCATGACCCTGCCCTCCACATTGGCCAGACTAGGTGGTTCCCCTCAAGCATTCTCGAACGTAGTTGCCAGGCAGCGAGAGATACTCGAATGGCTGTTCCAGGGCAGGGACTGGTTCCTGCGAAAGGAGAACGAAAGCCATCCAGCAGTCGCCGATTGGAAGCGTTGCGGTGAAATGATGACCTGGGGCGGAAGGAAGCCAGATTCACTCAGTCCTGAGGAATTGAGGTACGCGGCAAGGATCTCACTGAATGTGCTTTTCATGGTCAGGTTGTCAGGCGGAAGCATATCCGAATTGACCTTGGGCCCCCTCGATTCTTTCGGTGACTTCGCGGTTCAGAAGAAGATCAGAAGCCGGGTGCTGGAGCCCTCTAGCTACGAGGATCTGCTTGTCGAACTCTACGCCGCATCGTGGCACAGGTCCAAAGACAGGGAAGTGTCGTTGCTCGAGACGACAGGTTATCCAGACATCAGAGTCAGGATCAGGTCCCTCAATTTCCCGATTTACATCGAATGCAAGCGTCTGACTGTTTCAAATGAGAACAGGATTCAAAGCAATATTAAGGACGCCAGTAACAAGATAAGTCGGGGAAGTCAGGGTTCCTATGCAGGCGCCTACGGGGTCGCGCTGCTCGATTTTTCCGCTGTCGTCGGCCTCCGCAGGCAGGAGGCCCAAACAATACCTCCTTTGATCGAAGATGTGGAGAGGAAGGTCAGGGGCGCAATACGAGGAAACAAGAACACCCATGTAAACTCGGCAATAGTCGTCTGGGATGACTATGGGGTAGTGGGGGATGAGCCGGAACAAATGATGATGTTCAGAAGAAGGGCTCAAGTGTTCCACCATGAACTCACTCGTCGAAAGCTTGGTCTGAAGGAACTCTTCGATGGGTACGCCGTCAGGATGCCACTTCGTCAGGTGCCAGACGAGTTGCTTTGAATGGGGGTTAGGGGGCCAACTTACGGAAAGAACGTCAGATATTTCAAAAACTTCTTGGCGAGGGCCACTCTATTCGTGGCCTTAGTTCAGGATGCCGAGGCCTGGTATGCAACTCCACTTCAGGACTGGCTGCCTGAAGTAGTGATTCGGGTATTCGCAACAGGTGTGCTCAAATTTACATCGAATTGCCTTGAAGGCTCAGGAGCATTCTGTGCCGGCCAAGTGGCTTTTCCTTGGTGGTTTAGGCATCGCCTAGGAGTCGGCCCTAATTCGTTTGGGCGATTACTCCGAAGGATGCCCGTCCACCGGGATTATATATCGATTTTGCACGATACTACTTGGGATATTCCATGAGTATTCTAGTTCTGATTTGCAGCTTGATCCTTCGACAGCCGCGAGTCGCTCTTTACCGAAACTGGAGGGTTAATCGAAGATGTCCACGGTGAAACTCTCAATTCCTGAAGAGGAATTGATGCAGTCTCGCGCGAACGTCGAAGATGTCCGCATGCTCTGGGACGGGATTCTTGATATCCTACTGGAACGAGTTCATCACAAATCCATTTCAATCGTGGAATTGGCACACATCGCTGTGGAGGTCGATATTCTCCTGCGAGCAATCAAAGGAAAGAATGGTGTCTGGGGGTCCGTAATCGATGTTGCGTCCCAACTAATCAAGAAGGATGTCTGTCCACGCGAATTGATCTCCGAACTGCCATATAACGCGTCGACAATCTACAGGGCGCTCGAGAGGTTGGAGCTGACCGGCTTCGCTGTCAGGCCCTTAGATGGATCTCGGTGTTGGACAATTAATAGTGAAAAGTGCCCAGTACTCTACCGCGCGACCAGGCACGCCTAGGTCTTCGCAAGAAGTTGCACCCTGTGCAAAAATGATTTTCTCCTTTCCCATAGACTCAGATTCGCGATGACGAAAACAAAGTACGCAGTCAAATCTGGAGCGGTTCTGATTGCCTTGTTCCTCCTCACACTTGCTTTCTCACTTCCAATCACATCTGTGTTGGCAATGAACCCAGCGGACAAGATGGATGGGTCAGTGAACGTCAGCTACAACTATGAAGTAGCTCAAGGCTATCCTGGGTCTGGCTCGGGAAGCACGACATGCATTAGCCAAACATATAGCTCCTCTTCCTATGTTAGTGGGACCACGCTTTACGTGTCCTGGAGTGGACCCGTGAACAGTTACTGTGGCCTCGGGACGTGGGGCTCCACATCACTAGACATTTACGATAGTGCTGGCACAGTGGTCTACAACGGTTTAGTGGGGAGTTATAGCGGTTCGGACCACTTCTCGTTCGTTGACTATGATGTCATAGTATACGTTTCCGTCACTTGGAACTACTACTTCGGAAATGTTACTAAGTAGTTCCAATCCCCTCTTTTTTCATTCTGGATAGGACTTCCTAGTTAGGCAGGCTTTGTCTTTCGGAACTTATGCCGGTGTCACGATCCAATAGATGACCCTTAGTCAGAAGTGAGAAGGTTAGAAGTGCGTAAATACAACACAGGCCTCTCCGGTAAACAAGGATGATCCTGCAAAACAAGAAGAATCTTGGGTTTGTGTTTGTAATACTAGGTGCTCTGGCCATCGTCTTCACTCTGGGCTTCGTCCCGATTTTCAAGACGATTACGTGCAACAACAGTAACTGCGTTACTTCGGCTCCAAGCCAAATCGATTATGCTGTTGTGGCGCTCGGATCTGGAGCCGGAATTCTCACGCTAGTCGGAGGGCTCGTACTCATTTATCTCGCTGTGCGACCTCGCTTCGATACCATGCACCCATAGACAAATAGACTTGGAGGCCTGCCAAATCGTGCTCCTGGTCTCTGAGAAGCCGATGCATCGACGCCGGACTCTACAATACTCTCTTGGCTTTGCTCCAGTAGTAAGTGAATAGGTCCGTGCTCCATTTGAGAAACTGGGGGTCGCTCCCCTGAAGTCCCATATCGAAGTCGACCTTCCCCTTGCTGTCGGCGAAGGCCAAACCTGCAAGCCCTTCATTCAGCGCAATGGCAACCCTCACTTCTTCGACAAGACCGACCTCTATTCTGCCTCGAAGTTCGTTGGGGAATGGAGTGTAACGCTCCTGCGACGCGCTGGCTGCGGGTATGACGATCCTCCACGAAACCCTATCTTGACTTAACTTCGCGTGGATAGCGTCTCTCACTAGAACTTGGTCGGCCATTAGCCAGATGTGCCCGCGCGACTCGCGCAGTACCCTATTGATGTGATCGAGCGTGGACCCCAGCCCACCCATGTATCTCCCCTCCGAAAGCTCCCCTACCCTCTCGATGAACTCGGGCGGGAGGAATAAAAGGTCGTGAGAGAGGAGGTATTCACTCCTCCTTACGAGGAACCCGAAGGAAGGGAAAAGATGCATTGCAAGATTCCCGAGGCCTGTAAGCCCGTACTGCCCCTGCGGGTCCTTCTCGACGAGTTTAGCATCACTGAGACGGGCGAGCTGTCTCGACGTCTCTTGGGTCGTCATGGAGAATTTGGAGGCCAGCTGGCTCTGCTTCAGCCGCTTCTCACCGATCGCTGAGAGTAGGTTAATCCTGTCTACGCTCGAGAGAAGGAAGAGCAGTTCGCCCGGTTCTTTCATCCGAGGTCTCGCAGAAGCTCTCCGTTAGGAGAATTAAGTGTTCTTCATCTTCCATCATCGATACTGAATCCCCAACAAGAAGGTTGAGGCAGACTAATCTGGCCTGCACCCAAGGGGCTGTGAGAGGATTGGATTTGGATACCGAGATAGACGCGGCCGAGCAAAGACATCCGATGGCGGCTACCGATGGTGACTCGAGGGAGTGTCGCATCGAATCCTTCCCCGTGGGCTATCACCGGCTGCACCCGGATGTCAGTCTGAACTATCAGATGAATCGGTTCAATGGAAAAGCAAACACGCAGGCAAACATGATTGCGGAGATGCGAGGGGTCGCGCCGAAGATACACGACTACTCCGACTACATACGTGAGTTCCTCGCTCTGTCCGAGAGGGCGCTGGCGCGCGGGGATACGCTCGATGGAGCGGCGTCCCTCCGGTCCGCCGAGTTCTTCATGTTCAGCGACGACCCAAGGAAGCAGCCATCAAGGCGTCAATTCATACGATTGATGCGAGAGTACTTTCACGCCAAGACCAGCGAACGGTTTGACATCCCCTTCCAGGGAGGCGCTCTTTCGGCCTACCGCTTCGTTGCACCGCGCCCCAAGGGGACGATCGTTGTGCATGGCGGGTTCGACAGCTACATCGAGGAGATGTTTCCGATACAATTCTGTCTGTCTGGCGCCGGCTACGATATTGTCGCTTTCGAGGGACCCGGGCAGGGGACGCCTCTGGAGGACTCCCATCTTCCAATGACGCCAGAATGGGAGAAACCCGTGAAAGCCATCCTGGATTATTTCCACCTCGACGATGTCACGCTTATGGGCGTTTCTTTGGGTGGATGCCTTGCCCTGCGGGCTGCTGCCCACGAGCCTCGCGTGCAGAGGGTGGTCGCGGACGACGTCTTGACCGATTTCTATGAAGCCTGCTTGAGGCAGACCAGTGCCACTCAGCGAAGGGAGCTTGCCTTCTTGCTTAAGGCCGGAGCGGCCGGAGTCGTCAATGCCCTCAGCGGTAAAGCGATGAAGAAGAGCCTGGCCGTGGAATGGGGCGTAAGGCAGGGAATGTACACGACGGGCACCAAGAGCCCGTACGAGTTTCTGAAGCAGACCCAGTTGTACCGCACGGATGACGTTTCTCCGTTTGTCAAGCAAGACGTGCTCCTCATGGCGGGAGCTGAAGACCATTATGTCCCCCCGCATCAGTTCTACGATCAGATACTCTCCTTGAATCACGTACGGTCATTAACGGCCCGCTTGTTCACGAGGGAGGAGCAGGCCCAGAATCATTGTCAGACGGGCAACGTCGGACTAGCTCTGCGGGTCATCACAGACTGGATAGAAGGATCGCATTTGCCTAGCTTGGGTTCCTCCCGACCGATGTCACGCGTAGGTTAACGGCATCGTTGTAGGCGAGTCTCGCATCTTTGGATTTCGCCGAAAAAGACAAACGCCAGGTCAGTGAAGGAAAATGGGGTGGGCTGTATCTCCCCTATGACAGGATGAATCCAGGCCCTAACGAGGAAGGCTACTTGCGAGACGAAATGGAACGGCCACCCACCCTGACAAAGAGTCGATATCTGCACCGAGAAGCGTATTACTGGAGTAGAATCCGTCCTCTGCAACGCCCGCTACACATGGCAATCGCCTGGCTGGACGACCATGTGGGGCCGTAAAGTCTGTGTAGTAGCTCGGTAATGCAACGAATCGGCCGACTACAAGCTTGGGAACCGTGAGTAGTGGGCGGCTAGTAGCAACGAGGGGGCGGATACTATGCTGCCTCCGCAGAACGAGCCTTGAACCTGAAGGTGTGACGGAGTGTAGGGATAGTAAGTCCCATCTTGTAGCAAGTCACCGTGCCCCATGAAGCAGAAGGCCAGCGAAGCAGCTGAATCGACCGAAGGAGGGTCTCTCACCATTGTCCACGTCTTGGTTTGGGTTCCGTTCACGGTTACCGAAGTAGTGTAGGCCTGCCAGTTAGGGGGAACGGCTTCGACTCCCACTAATGGAACGAAGAAGAACACCACCCCGATGGTCAATAACACTAAAACTACAATCACGGCGATTCGCGATTTCTTCATTCCCGCGTGAGGCTACTTGTTGGGGCGTATAGTGCTACTCATGAGAACAGTCTTGGCAGATTATCTTACGGTGCTGTCGCATTGCACGGCTCTAGGTGAAACCGCTACAATCCGGGGTTAGGAAGTACCTGCCATAGAATGTGGTGTAGCTTCCGAAGCCAAACACCGAGCAAGACAGGGAGTAGTCATGAACACAAGCGAGGCCGCCAAAGCAAGGACCTGGGGCCTGCATGACGGGCATGAATACAAAGAAGATTGCAAGTCCAATCAAAATAGAGGCGCCTACGACCGCCATCCTGGGCTCAAAATTGCCGTCAGGAATACTCTTCCAGACACCATAACCGGCAAGAACGATGCCGATAAAGAATAGCAAACTTGCCAGTTCTGCGAAGTAGCTGAACGCAGATATGTCAATAGCAAGCGCAAGCACAATAAGCACTATGCCAACTGAGACGTTCTGGTTCACCTTCGTCATATTAGCGCACGTCCGAGATCCTAGAACCGAACCTTAAGACTATCGAACTATCGAGAGCATTTCATAAGACAGGTACTCTCGTTTGGCACTCCGAGTAAGGAGTCAAACGTCCACCGACCCGCCATGACCGCCACGATGTTCTGGTGAGTAGTAGTAAATACGAGAGCGCCAGCCCTACTAACGCATGAGGGGCACGCTCTCGGTCGCCTTCTTGGTCGGGATACTCGTTGTAGGCGGGGTGGTCGCCCTTTCAAGTGGGACTTTCTATGGCGTCGGGACGTCCCGGCGCCCGTCGAGCGCAACTGGGCTTTTGAGCGTGGTCAACCCTCCAACCGGGCTCCTTTTCACGACCTCCCTCAACGCTTCGACCGTCCCCCTCGGACAGACCCTCGACGTGTCCGTGGACCTGCGCAACACCCTCGGAACGTCCAACAACGTCACCGCGGCGGAGGACTGGAAGGTCGGCAACGCCTCGGAGGATGGCGGGTTCGGTGGGTGGAATTGCGCCCAAGATGACGTGTTCAGAGTCGAGGTGGTCGCCGGGAACTATGGCGCGGGGAACTTCTCGATGGGCGCGCCCCTGGACGTCATGAAGTGGGCACCCCCCTTCGGCTTCAACCAGTGCGGCATCTTCGTGAGGCCCGCCAACGGGTCCGCCTCTGTCCTCTATAATCCGGGGAACGGGCAGAACTACTACGTTTCAGGCCGAGCAGCGACGTGGCTTGGTGGGTGACGTCGAGCGGGCTTGCTACCCCTTGCCTTCCTATTAACGGGACGTACCACCCGTGCGGTCCTCCGGGCCAGGAAGCCGTAATGAATGAGACGCTGATCCTCTCGACTCCAAAGTTCGCGAGCGGGCCAGGGGTCTTCACGGTGATCACTGGTGACATGTGGGGGGACGTCGAGGTCGCCCACTTCACCGTGTCGCCCTGGGGCGGGGCTTCGAACGTCTATCCAGGGGCCTCCGTCTATTCCTCCAATGGCCTCCGGCTCACCCTGTGGTCCAACTCGACCGAGCTCGTCGTAGGCCAGGGACTGAACGTGACGCTTTCCATTGACAACACTCTCGGAAGCATCAACTCAGTGAAGCCGTCGAACGATTGGCTCGTGCATGGTGTCCCTGTAGCCCTCTGGCCCGGGTGCTACTTCGGCCTCCCGGCTCAAGCCGCGGTCCTTCCGGGGAACTTCACAACTCAGGACATCTCGAGCGCGGCAAACGTCACCTTCGGCTACGGGTGCGCAGAGGGCGTCGAAGTCGACCATGTCATATTCCAGCCCAACAGCGACCAGGTCAACCTAACTGGGCTCTACGACGTGACCAGCACGAACCAGACTCTCGGCCCGTTCAACTTGTCGCTTGGCTTCACGACCCGCGGATTCTGGGACTTGCAGAACCTGTCGAGACAGATCAATATCCCCATTCTAGGGGATCAATACCCGCCCAGGCCCCCTGCCTCGGTCCCCTTCGCCCCAGGGGTCTACACCGTCGCTGTCGCAGACGAATGGGGCCAGGTCGCCTTGATTCATGTCACCGTGGTCCCAAGCTCGGAAGCGTTCACCGTCAACGGCCTCACCTGTCCGGTCCCGACGGGCTACACATCGAACATAGCGGTTGCCGACCTGTTGCCCAAGGTTGACGCCGATCCCGGCTTCCTGAAGCTCACCCAAGGCCAGCCTTTCGTGTTCGGGAACGCTGAGAACATCACCAACAGGGTACAACAGATTGGCAACCAGCCTCCTGTACATCTTCCTGACGCCCTTGAGATGGTGTTCTACGGTCAAGGGTCGGCCACTTCGTGCTCGATGTACCGCTCGGATGCCACAAGCACCATTGTCGTCGACGTGCCCATCATAGATGGAAACTACAACATGACCTACGCGACATTCAACGTCATCCCGTGATGGATTCTCAGCGACAAGTTTCGTATCATCTACCCATCGTCCTCGCTGCTAAGGGGTCGGCCGGATGTGAACCAAGTGGGTTTGTGGGGCTGGAATATGAACGGGCTAGTGCGGCACCGGGCCGAACCATTGCGAACACGCACTAGCTGTGACGCAAAAGTAGTAGAACTCGGATTGAGGCCAAACCCCATAGGAACTCTCTCCTCCGAAGCCTAGGAAGTATCTTGCCACCGATTGGCGTTGATCAGGGATGCAGAGGACATTGGAATTGCATGCTGCTGAAGGGCCAGTGATGAACGGGACGAAGAAGGCAAATGCCACCACTCCCACGACGGCGAGACTGATGGCGACCTTCCTTCGTTCCATGCATCAGAGGGTATCTTTGTCGGTGTAAAGTTCTACTTGTGAGAACAGCCTTTCAGTTCGAGGTTATGCTCCGTCACACCTACGAGTTCAACCACATTGCAAGTGGTGGGGGCTGGTCTCCCGACGGCGGGCTGTCCCCCGTACTGGGGGAGGTGGTCAGCAGACTGCACTAAAGCTGCGGCATTGTTCGGTGATCTGCCCGGACACGGAGCCGCTGGTCGGTGCCAGAGTCAGGGCAAGGTAGCCGGGATAGTGACCCGGCTCGGCATGAGCCCGCACCTCACTGTGGAATGCAATAAGCTGGGAGGTGCAAGCATTGTGGTCTTCAAGGCGAGAAAGGAGGCGGTGACATTTCACGACTTCGAGGGTCAGATGTACGACTTCCCCTACTTGATGGAGAACTGGAGTTGGAGCTTGGATTGTGAAAGGAATACTTGGCGCAACTAGTTGGGAGATGGGGGCGGTCGAGAGCGTGCCGGCAGATGCATGGGAGAAGATAGGAACAGGGGCTGGTTATGTTGCCCTTGGAGTTGGGGAAATGACGTTATCGGGTGCAGCCGTCATCTTCCTAGGGGAGATCCCAGTCGTCGATTATGTCGCGGTCCTAGGCTTCATACATGGACAATACGATGTAGCCACAGGTGGAACAGAAGAATTCCAAGGAGCTTTCGAGGCAGGACAAGCTGTTGCCTATTATATCATGGAAACTCTGGATGCTTAATCCGTAGGCGTACACTTGGCAAATTTGTTCAAAGAATCAAGGTCGGGCGGTTCGTCCAGTGGATTCTTTGCCTCGCGGGTGGTAGCTCTGGAAGTGGTGACGAGTAGCTGTCGAAGGTCGCTTGGCCGCATACATTTGGAGCTCTGTCGGAGTTGAACATCTTTAGGTTCGGGTGGGTGTTCTTGCTGATCGTGCTTATTGGTCTGTTCCTAGGAGTTTCGCGGATCGACATGGGGTTCTTGACATGGAACTTGGCGACTCTTATGGCTGGACTAGCAGCAATCATCACTGGCGTCGTGTTTGTAATATACAAAATGGACAAATGGTGGTTCGCGCGGAACAACGATAGTCCAGCCCTAAGAGGTCTCTTCATTGTCGTACTTTCGGTCGCCGCATTGGCGGTGATTGTAGGGGTTCTGGACTCATTCGGTTTCTCCAACGTATTTGTCAACGGCGCTATCTTTACTGGGATTGCAATAATGTCGGTCTTGATTCTCCGCCGCTTCCGTACAAATTAGCCTAGTCCGTCAGTCGGTTGCGCCGATGCAAATTCAAGAGAATCAGTTCTTGGACAGATTGCAAACGGCGACAGGAGAGAATCAAGCAGGGGCAGGTTCAAGCATCTCGCACCGAGGTTGTCATGCCAGCGCTTGACACGGGGTCATGCAGGAGCTGGTTGTACTTGCTCTTCGAAAGCAAACGGTTTCTGATGAAGAGGTTCGTGTAATAAGGATTCGGTTAAAATTCTAAGTGGGCCGGGACGGATTCGAACCGCCGACCATGGCGCGCAAGAGCGTCTCGCCGTGTAAAGGCGATGTCCTAACCGAGCTAGACGACCGGCCCGAAGCCCGCGCGAGTCGAACCAGTAATAAGCATTGGATAGCGGGGTTCTCCGAATCAGATTTTAACGTGTCTCGGGGAGCGAAAGCGGAGGGCCCCTTTGAAGCGAACATCCAAGATAACAGCCATCCGCGCCAGAGAAATCCTGGACTCCAGGGGGAACCCCACGGTGGAAGTCGAAGTCACGGCGGAACGGGGTTTTGGGAGGGCGAGCGTCCCTTCAGGGGCGTCAAAGGGGAAGCTCGAAGCACTTGAGCTCAGGGACGGGGACAAGGGCCGATTCCATGGAAAAGGTGTGACCAGGGCGGTTTCCAATGTCAACAAGCTGATCGGTCCCAGGTTGGTGGGGTTCGACTGTACCGACCAGAAGAGGATTGATCGGACAATGATCAAGCTCGACGGGACGAGCAACAAGAGCAACCTCGGGGCGAATGCGATCCTTGGTGTATCCATGGCGACGGCTTGGGCCGCCGCCGACGCGGGACCTGTGAGCCTGTTCCGCCAGCTGAGACCTTCGAAGGGTTACACACTCCCCGTCCCCATGATGAACGTCATAAACGGTGGTGAACACGCCGGTAACGACTTGGCCGTTCAGGAATTCCTGATCGAGCCCGTTGGCGCAGATTCGTGTACCGACGCCATCAGGATGGGGACGGAGGTCTATCAATCCCTGAAGTCCCATCTTATAGAGAAGTACGGGAGAGGGGCCATCAACGTAGGAGACGAGGGAGGATTCGCCCCACCCCTACGGAAGACAGGGGACGCACTGGATGCGATACGACGCTCGATAGGCTTGGCTGGATATGGCGCGGAGGAGGTGAGGATCGGAATCGATGCGGCCTCCACCACGTTCTACGACGAGAATACCCGCACCTATGGGTTGGATGGGAAGAAGTTGGACTGGGCCAGACTCGAGGACTTCTACTCCGCACTGAAGGACGAATACGATCTCCTTACGATCGAGGACCCGTTTGAGGAGGGGTCGCTCGAGCCGTTTGCCTCGATAACCAGACGGATAGGGAAGAACACCACCATCATCGGGGACGACCTCTACGTAACCAACGTCCCGCTCATCAAGAAGGGAATCAGAATGAAAGCTACGAACGCCGTT
>Ga0187772_10000898_pt1 | contig 13680 bp, 10 predicted proteins | sample 0116_SJ02_MP15_2_FD_133137 | JGI IMG/M metagenome (GOLD analysis project Ga0187772, IMG submission 133137) | Tropical peat soil microbial communities from peatlands in Department of Meta, Colombia - 0116_SJ02_MP15_20_MG | ecosystem: Environmental > Terrestrial > Soil > Wetlands > Peat | place... | reverse complement strand
TGTTATGTGGTCAATTCCTTTCGAATGCAACGCTTCTACAAGATCGGTTAGTTCATCTAAGTCATTCGTAAAGCCTGCCACTATAGGATCAATTCTTGCTGTGACAGTTATCCCAGCACTCTTGAGCTCTTCCATTGCTGCCAATCGTTTCTTTATGTCTGGTGCATTGGAGACGGTCGCTAATTTTCCTCCATTTATGCTTTCACAAGTAAAAGATACATGAAATTTCTTATAATTAATCCAATCAGTTTCCAGAATTTTTAAAACGAAGTGCGATTTCGTGATTATCCGGAAGTATACGTTGTGTTTTACTGCAACGTCCATAGAACTTAGCGACGTTTCGTATACAAGACGAAATGGTTGGAACGGGTCGGTCACGGCACAAAAATAAAGAGGAGGACAAATACTAATTTTGCTGAGTTCTTTATCGAGGAGTTCAGGCGTATTTTCAAAGACTTCTATGTAGTTTCCTTTTGTTGACCAAATATACCCCTTTGCGTAACAGTACGAGCAGTTGAAAATACATTGCCCGCTTTTCGTCACATTTACTATTCCTGTGTGCGGACATTGTCTTCCTCTGATTTTATAAGGAAAGTCATGAATTACTTTCCCTTTTCGCTGTACACCAATAATTTCCAACATTAACCTTAAATTATAAATTTTTGCGTTATGTATTGTATGGTGTATATAACAGATCAATTTAACTATGCGTTTTCGTATACTGATATGAGCAAATAGTTTAGCGGGATGATTAATGAAAATCTTGACGAGAAAATAGATATATGGGTATAGCTGAACTAGTTTAATTATCTTATCTAACTCAGATTTTGTATCAATATTTTTACACGTGTAAAGAAATCATTTTATTACGCTTGATACCTCTCTTAAGTTTTTAATGCGTGAGAAAGTCGAATATATAATAGTAACCCAATAAATAAACATATAAATAGACAATCGCTAATAACTGTGCTCTGATTCTTAGCGACAGTTAGTTATCACAATTTAAAAGCTCTTTCGCAATTGCTAGTTCTTTTGCGTTGACGGTTTCTCTCGAATAATTCCGAAGGGCATATTCTCTGCACCTAAGAGGAAGTTTGTCATTATGTAAAGCTTTTGAGATCTTTTTCGCAATGTCCTCTGGATCAGCAGAAGTGAGGTATCCAGTAACCCCCTCTTCAATAGTGTCACTAATTCCAAACACATTGGTACCTACGGCCGGGGTCCCGCAAAACATGGACTCAACTATAACTCTCGGTTGTCCTTCTATCGCACTGGTTAAAACGATTAAATCCGCTAAATTCATGTACTTTGGTATATCGCCAAACTGAACTGCGCCCGTAAAAATGACTTTATTGTTAATTCCGAGCGATAAAGTATATTTTTTAAGTTCTTCCTCCAAGGTACCCGCCCCGACGATGAACAATTTGAAATTTTCTTGCAGCTTTGCGACAGATTCTAACAGGAGATTGAGCCTTTTTACCGGATGTAGCCGACCAATGTACATCAGCACTTTTTCATCTGTAATATTGAAAAACTCTTTAAGCTCTTCGACGGCAATACCAGGCTTAAAAACGGATTCGTCAACTGAATATGGTATCAATACTACTCGCTTGGCACCACGCTCATATGCTTCGTTTTCTAAGGACTTGTGGCGAGCAACTATCACTTCAGCATTTCTAATCACATAGTTCTCGATGAGCTTTGCAATTACTCCGAATACTTTTCCTTTGTTGATGTTTGTCACTTGATACGCCCAATTATACTCATAAAAAACCATTGAGGGCTTGTTCTTAATTTTTGCAGCTAAAATTGCTTGAGGGCAGCCTGTAATATAGCCTCTAACAAGAGAGTTGCCTTTCAAGCGTTTAGCAATCTTAAATGTACCGAAGAGCATATACGAAAGGTGCCACAATCCAAATTTATGAAATAATGCAGAAGGAAGGTGCTCAATGGGGGGAGTCAAATCAAATTTTATCGTGTCGCCGGTGAACAGCAAAAGGTCACATAGGCCTTTATAGTTCAGCATCACCGCTTCAAGCTGACTGATAACACTGTCATCTGTTTTTTTACTGTCAATTAACCTCACATCAAAGGAGTTGACGAATAAAATTCTGCACCTTTCTCTGCTCATTCATCCACCGCTACAAATTTAATATGAATACCCTTTAGATCCTTTGAATAAATTATATTTATCATTACCCTCTTGGATAGTTGATGAGAAGTGGTACGCGTTTTGACGAACTCGTGACAACTTTTCAAAAACTGCCAACATTAATAAAGACGACGTTCGTCAGCAAAGTACTCCGCGGAATGTCAGTTTTGGGATTTGGATTTATTATTTCAAAACTCATTTCTATGGTAGAAGAACTTTTTGTTGGTCGCTACTTGGGCATAGAAATTTATGGCATTTATTTAGTGGTCCTTGCAATAAGTGGTATGCTCGGCGCTTTTATGACGTTAGGGCTTCCTAAAGCTGTAATTAAAATTATATCAGAAAAAAAGACATTAATATCTGAAATCCCCATCAATGCTCTCTATATGGCTTTGTTTACTGTCTTAATGGCATCTATTCCGGTGATTGTAATCGGCTCTTCAGACAAAGTGCTGCATTTATTGGGAATAACTAACGTTGAACTTTTTTTCGGTTATTTGATCGGAGTTTTGTTAACAATTTACGCAGTTGCCCAATCCTTCCGTCTCGCACTTTATGAGATGAAGTACGTTGTTATCGCAGACATAACTTATTGGACAATCGCACTTGCATTTTTTGTGCTATTTCGTAACTTAACGATCGGGTTAGCAGGGATTTGCATAGGCTCCATAACTGCTTCAATAATTCTGATGAATAAAATTCCGTTAAAAAGATCAACTCTTTCTTTAGCTAGCATAAGATCGCTGACGCCACTCACTGCGTATCTAAGCGCTGATAGTGTACTTGGCATCTCTGCCCAGCAAATAAGCATTTTATATTTGAACATCATTGCTTCATTTTCCATAGTAGGTATATTTGGTGCGCACTCGAGATCGAGCATATTTGTCATCTCGCCCTTGGCCACAATAGTAGGAATGGCTCTATATCCAACCTTTTGTTCTATAGATCGAAGGTCCCAGATACGGGTGGGGCGATACTTACTCTATCTCGGGCCACCTATAATTTTTGTCGTTATTGGGGTTTCCTATCTCGCGGGATTAATTTTCTTACATGTTTTCCGAGTTCAGGTGATTGCATCACTCTTGCTGTTGCTCTCGATATTTTCTTCAGTGTTTCTTTACAACAGAATTTGGGATAAACTTGTAACAGCGTGTGAAGGTGCAAAAATAGTAGCGTGGGGTGTGTTATTTGGAACCATTGCATTCTTATCGATTATGCTACTACTAACGCCGCTCATAGGCGGGATGATGGCAATAGCATGTGGGATGATATCAAACGAGATTGTTTATTCAGTTGTTTTACTCTTGTGGTTTAAATCAAATGTTATTAATAAATTTAAGACAAAAACTATAAGTAACCTCATACATAGCGATTAAATACCACAAACAGTATTTAACTATGATTTCAGGAGTCTAATTTTCAGATGCGAGAAGAGGATGAACAATTTTCAAGATACATGAATGAACGCTTGTCGCGCTCGAGACCAGTAGAACGTCGCGTTCAACAGGTTCAACGAAACAAGCAGTCAAAGAACGTGAGGAGTAGGGTATCGATTGGACTAATGCTAGCGACTCTAATGTTTCTCCTTATAAGCATCGGTTTTTATGGATATTGGAACAATGGAAGAGACCTCATTGACACCGATACAGCATCATACATTTCGCAAGCACGATATATCCAGCAAAACAATGCAATCAGCGGTACAAACCCTAATTCAGCAACGAAAGATTTGTGGTACAATGATTCACCACCCGGTCTTCCCATTGTTTTCAGTACAATCGCAACGCTTAGCGGAGTAAATATAGACTTAAATTCAGACCTTATGCTTCTTATGCAGTCATTTTCAGCATTTATCTTAATTGCGTTTATTTTAATGACGTTCGTCGTTGCAAAGAAAATAACAGGGGATACTCGAGTTGCTGCTCTGACAGCTTTTTTTTCTGCAACATTTAGTTCAAATCAAGCGATTTTGGGACCACAATACATTGTACCTTCCAGCTTTGGACTTATACTAATGTACCTTGCAACGTACTATCTTTATTGTTCTATGGCAGAGGATAAGGACAAAGCCGTAGCTAACTCTAAATACACAATTATTGGGGCACTTACTATAGGCTTACTCATATTGACTCACAGGCTCTCGGCTATAACCCTTTATTTAATAATCGCCGCGTTCGTAATCTTATACATATTAACGAACCTTGGAGCAAAGATGTATCTAACGAGGGTAGGATTCTTGGTGCTATTTCCATTATTTATTACCGCCCCGTGGTGGTTGTTTGCATATCTTGAGCATGGCAGTATGCCTTGGAATATTCCACAAATGCTAACGATATCGATTGCCATTTTTGTTCTTTTGATTATAGGCACACTTTTTAGTGGCTCTGACACGAGGCGATATACATACAAGAGACGAGACAAATTATTTGCTGTTATTGGAAGCATCACCAAAAGCACGTTAAACGCAATAATACTTTTAACATTGGTAGGAATATGTGGATTAATAACAATTTGTTTGGTTTTCTCACTAGATACGGCTTTTTGGCTAATATTTATGATTTCAAGCCTCGGATTTATTCCTCTCCTGAGTGCGATCATCTACAAAACAAACTTCTGGGATAGAAAAGAATCAAACCTACGGAATGTGATTGTTTCAAGTTGGTTTTTAGTAGCGTTAATACCAACCGCGATGGGCGTCCTTGCATGGGCTCTTTCTGGAATGCCGTATCTATTCCAGAGGCTCGTTCCGCACACGCTGCAAAATCAGGACGGATTGCGGTCTATACTCTACTTAATACTACCTTTATCAATACTAGCATCACTTGTTGTCCTGAGACTCATGTATGAAGAACATCCTCGGGTTCAAGGCTTACGAAGACGGCAGGATAATAGACCATTACGAGCGCTGCTCCTCGTATCAATCGTTATCATAACTATGCTCTCCCCTGTTCTCCACATAGCGGTTACTAATACGCTTGCGCAACATGTACAGGATCCAAAGTTATCACAAGACGAAATGGATGCATTGAGCTGGCTAAATACACATGGATCCATAAATGAGGGAGTCTTGTCTGACCCGACGTTTACGCGATACATTAGCACATTTACTAATAAAAAAGCGGTGTTATCTTCAGATATTGAGAGTTCATACGTTGTAACACATCAACAAGCGCAGTTAGACCATCTTTCTCGCTTCATGAACAGCAGTACAGACTCGAATAAAAAGCTGTTTATCTGCAAAATGTATGATGTAAAATATTTTGTGTATGATAAAGTAAAAGCGGGATATGCAAGCAAAGTTTTTGGCATTGAGCTTCCGGACTTTACTCCGGATTCTGGCATTATGACAGAAGTATTCAAAAATAATGCAGTTTCTATTTATAAAATAGATCAAAAAATGTTGGACAGCACGGCTCGGAATTATGCGTCCATAGACAGAGTGATAGTAAAGAAAAATACGGCGGTACTATTTGTCAAAAGTTATTCAGACTCTCCGTTAAATGTGAACGTAGCATGGGATGATTCAGGGAAACCGGTCACATTAAATCCGTATGAGACAAAAGGGGTTGAGATTCCACTGCCATCAAGTAACGGACGAATATTAGCTATTCCAACTCTCGGATTCTCAAGCAGCAACTTATTCGTGCGGGTGTGGGATGATACATTTTCTTTTGCATTTGATGCGGTAAATATCAACTCGCAACAGCTTGGATGACCGCTAAATAAAATGGCAAGTGATTTATCCATTTATTTCGTGTATTTACGCTTAGAGGACGTTAAATCAGACTCGTTTTATTAAAGCCTATATCACTCCCTTTTTATCGCGACAAATACAAGCTGATTGCAAAATATTTTTTTCATTAGAGGGGTCCTCTCAATAAATTGCGTTGCCGATATGAGAAATCCCATAACGCTACGTGGTACCTTTTTCAAGTACCGTATTTCCGGGATCGGGCTGAGGTACTCGAGTTTAAAAAGCGTTAGGTTGCTATTCGCCACGTATCGTTTTAGATCTTCTTCTGGTATTGGGTGATCCCTCACGGCACGAGTGTTGTCGTCAATTTTTAAAAAGCCGAGCTTTTGAATCAACCTATCAAGCCCGAACCTCACCGCAAAATAATTTGGAGTGGTCACTATCACATGACCGCCAACTTTCGTGACCCTCGAAAGCTCTTGAATGACTGCGTAAGGATCCGAAACGTGTTCTATCACTTCAGAACAAACAACAGTGTCAAAAACACTGTCCACAAAAGGAAGATCTTCTGCTCGAGAGACGAGAACTTCAGATTCTGGGACGTTTAACTTAGTATTTTTTGAGAGAGATGGTGAGATTTCGGTGCCATATAATCCATTGCATGTAAATCCACGTGAATTCAGCCGTTGGAACAAAAATCCATAACCACAGCCTACATCAAGTAAAGTGCCCCCTTTCGCTACGTTGTCAATTATGCGATCTTTTATCCGATTATGGGCATAAATCGAAATTACTTCCGGAGCATCGTGCCGTTTAACCCATTCATGTATACTGCTGATGTGCCCAAATTTTTTGAAATATGATTCAAAAGATCCTTCATTTTCAGACATTGTAAAACTCTATTAATTGATACGATGAACTCAAAGATGCGACAGGGAAGCCACTAATATGCTTAGTAACCCAGATACGCTACACATGACCCATAACGTTCTTACAAGTTGCGGCTCCTTCATCGACTTTCTCTTTAATATGTAATCAGACAAATTTTTCCGGATGTTATATGATTGTGACGGTTGTAAATATCCCTCTTCTGTAACTTGAGTTGCGGAAAAACGATGACTATCTGTGACTTTTCTAACGGAAAAAAGGACCATAGCATAATTTATAATATACGGCAGAAGGGCAATCAGAGCAAAAAATTCAATTTTTGATGCAATAACTCCAACAGCAATGGCGCTGCCTATACAAAGTGTGCCCGTATCACCGCAAAAGATTTTCGCTGGATACTTGTTATATACAAAAAAACCGAGTAATGCTCCAAATAAGGCGGCTAAAATTAACAGCCCCTCTATAGCTCCTGTTGGCGGCAAAATAGTCAACCCAACAATAATGAGCGATGCTGTGACTATAGCGCCGCATCCGACTTCCATTCCGTTAAATCCGGCAAAGGTATTCACTGCGTTTGCCCCGCCGGTCACTCCGAAAGGAACTATTGGAAGCCACGCAAGGCCGATCCAAACGATTCCAAGAAAAGGGATGAGAACATAGGGGGCCTCTTTTGCTGTTAATAAGAGTGGGATCCCTGCGAGGTAACCAAGTAGAGGCTTTTCCTTAGCCCCTAATTTCATTATGTCGTCCAAAACTCCGACCACGGCCGATAGCGAGATGACTAACAGGGCAACTATAAGCACTTGAACATTAAAACCCACAAATGCTGTGATCGTTAATGCAGTTACAACTCCACCATATATTGCAAACCCACCCATCTCTGAAATTTCAGGTTTGTTCGGCTTATGTACATCGGTCCCATAGATCCCTGCAGTCTTCATCCTTTTTATTAATGGCTTGGTGACAACTAAGGTAAAAATAAAAGACATTGCGGCAACAAAAAGCATCGTAAGGTAAAAAATGCTATTTACGATCATCTAACTCTCTGGGGATCTTTTATCATTCGTCATCTATAATTTACATCTTTAACGGGCCCGAAAGTGCGTACGATTCTTGCGTGGTGAGGGTCTAGCACAATATCCCCTTTCCCATCATACATAGTGACAAGTTTTCCATTTACTTGTGGGCCTAATTGTGTGCGCATTCCGTTAAAACCATCCGGAAAAAAGGCAAGATGTGTGTAAAAGCTAGTTTTGGACACCTGTGGAGAGAGCTGAAGACTGTGCGCCTCGTAAAGTTCGACTACCTTTCCTATAATTCTCTTAGTAGATTTACCATCATTTAGTGGGTCAGCAAAAGTTTTCCCAGGTTTGGTCGATCTAATAGCGTTCGTGAGCGTCTCAGGGTCCGGACTTTCTCCTAGTAACCTGTTCCAGCCATCTTTTATCGTTTCAATATAGTATGTACTATCGGATAGCGTTATACAGGGAGTTTCTAACAGTGCACTTTCTTTTTGCGGCCCCCCCGAGTCCGTCACTAAAACGTGCGACGCCATCATCAACTTGATAAAATCGGTGTAAGGTAGAGGATTTGCGAGATGAATGTTGCCCGACGACGACAACGTATCACTCAGGCCGAACTTAATAATGTGCTTTTTTGTGTTCGGATGCATTAGCATTATGACATTATATTCATCTAATTCAGTTGCTGCTCTTACGACTTTGCCTAAAGCTTCTGGCGTTCCGATGTTCCAAGGCAGCCTCACGGCGATCGTAACAATTGGCGCACTATCAAGATCGAGCTTTTCGATGAAATTAGATTTTTGAGCTATTTCTTTATATTTAAGTAGTGCATCGACCAGAGGGTCCCCCATATAATAGACACACTCCGGATCGTAACACTCCTCTAATAAATTTAAGTATGCAGAGTAACATACGGGGAAAAAAAGTTTAGAACAGGTCTCAATGACCTTACGACGAACATCACTATGCAGATCCCGTAAAGATCGATATCCTGATTCAATGTGACCTACTGGTACATAGTTCATCACTGAAGCAATTGCGGCACTAAACGAGCTGATAACGTTGCCTTGTACGAATACAAAATCAGGTTTTGACTTCGTAAGTATATCATCAATACCACTCACTATCCCTGCAATCTGCTTGTTATAATTAGCATTGCCACATGAGAGGCTAAAGTCTGGTTCGCGAAGATCTAAATCTTCAAGCAGATCTTCATACATCTCAGGATCGTAATGCTGACCGGTATGAGTAAAAATAAGCTCAGTACTATCATTTGAGTCAATTTCTTTTAAAAAAGGGGCCATACCTATTAATTCTGCGCGTGTACCTATAAACACTGCAATCTTCATTTGCTGTCCCCTGTGTGCTTAACATCGGCATAAGCTATATAATTTGTGCAATAAGACCGAATAAACATGAGAGAGCCAAGAGCTTTTTTTAAATTAAGAAACTTTTTTAAAAATCAAGAAAATAGCAGTGATATATCACCGTATTCTTGATTTCAGAGGATAAATTCCATCTGCCAATGCACCCATACCGAGCTTTGAATCTGGGCCAATCATTGTACCTACATTTATCATACTATTGATGCCAGTATGGACATCGTCACCCATCACAACTCCGAGTTTTCTCCTTCCGGTATCTACGCTACCTACTTTAATATTTTTTTCATCGAAGCGAAGATTAGCAATTAATGTACCAGCTCCAAAGTTACATCTATGTCCGATAACGCTATCTCCCACATAAGATAGATGTCCGATTTTAGTATCATCCATGATAATCGAATTTTTCACTTCGACCGCATTTCCTACCTTGACCCGATGTCCTATCGCAGTACTTGGCCTCAAGTAGCAGTTTGGACCTATGTCACAATATTCACCGATTATCACTGGTCCAACGATATAAGAGCCGTTTCTGATAATAGATCCTTCGCCTATCTTGACGTCCCCTACAATTGTTGCAAACGGCTCCACGGCACCGTCAATTTCGGTACTTATACCCTTTAGTAATATTTCGTTAGCGCTTAATAGATCCCAAGGCGTTCCTATATCTATCCACATGTTTCGCACATTGAGATATCCGACATCATAACTTTGATCTATCAAAAATTGTATAGAATCGGTAATTTCATATTCACCTCGTGACGATAGAACCGTCACATCAATAGCATTAAAAATAACCGGATCAAAACCATAAATACCAAGATTTGCTAGGTTCGAAAGGGGTTCTTTAGGCTTCTCTATAATTCTAACAACTTCATCGCCTCTAACTTCTATAACACCATAGTATTGGGGTTTAGCTACCTCTTTAATAGCCACGACTATCGTCTTATCCATCAATTTATGCGCTAGAGCTTTAACAGTTGACGAACTTACAAGACTATCACCGTTTAGAACGAGAAATTTTTGCTCTATAAAATCTCTTGCCTGTGCAATCGCATGTGCCGTTCCGAGTGGTTGGTTTTGACTTACATATCGTATTTGAGCATTGTAATGATGGCCATCACCGAAATAGCTTTTAATAATTTCCTCGTGATAACCAGTGACAATTATAAACTGTTTGATTTCAGCTTCCAAACAAGCTTTAATAATGTGCTCAAGGACGGGCTTACCCTCGACAGGTAGCATTACTTTAGGTACTTTATGCGTGAGTGGCCTCATCCTTGTTCCCTCACCAGCAGCAAGCACTACCGCTAACATTGTACACACCTTTTTATAATATTTAGGGCCTTCTCATAGAGTTTCTCCGCCTGCTCGTCACCCCTTGCTTCAGCAGTAATCCTTATTTTTGGTTCGGTTCCTGATGATCGAATAAGTATCCACCCATCGTCAAAATCAAGTCGAATGCCATCAATCGTTGTAATTTTGTTAAAATCTAGCGATTTTAACTCCTTTTCAATGGGATCCATAACATTAGTATGTTCGTCGTAAAGAACTGAACCTCTCTTGATATTATATGTGGGAAATGTTGAAAAAATATCGGACAGTACTTCCTTTTCTGCGATAGATACAATTCTTGCTGCAGCATAAATTCCATCTGGGCAGTACGAAACACGAGGGAAAATCCAGCTTCCGCTGCTCTCGCCACCAAAGTCAGCATCGACTCTCTTAATTTCTTCAGCCACGTAAACGTCGCCAATTCGCGTCTTAAATATTTCACTGTGAATAACATCGTCCACCATAAGTGAGACGTCAATAGGGTAAACTATGGATTTTTTTGCCTCTTTTAGACCAAAAAGTGCTAACATCTCATCCCCACTAATATACCTACCGCCGCGGTCGACTGCCATCATTCTATCTGCATCACCATCGTGGGCTATCCCTAAATCAGCATCAAAAGCTCGTACTGCTTCAATTAAAAGCTCTAAATTCTGTTCAGTAGGCTCAGGGTGTCTCGCAGGAAAGAAACCATCTGGCTGCGCATTTAGCGTTATAACTTTACATCCCATTTCCCTTAGCAAATAAGGAGTTATCGTTGACCCTGAGCCCGACCCGCAATCTACCACTACCTTTAATTTAGAAGGGCCTACCTCATTTAGTACCTTGCTCATATGATCGGAGATAGCCCTGTCATTTACACTTACGTTCGCGATTTTATTCCAATTAGCTCTCTCCCCACTGTATGAAGAACAACCATCATCTTGTCCTATTAACGATTCAACTTCACGTTGCTGAGTGGTGTTAAAAGACGTGCCATCTTTATTCCAGAGTTTAATACCTACATATTCGGAAGTATTATGCGAAGCGGTAATCATGACACCGCACTCGCAATTTCTCGCAGCGTAAGAAAGTGTTGGTGTAGAGACAAGACCTACTCTTGTTACATCGCACCCGCACGAAATAAGTCCTGAGATTATCGCATGTTCTATCATTTCACTTGCTGTCCTTGGATCGTGTCCTATTACCGCAGATTTATGTAGTGACCCAACAGCAAGCCCGACGTTCAACGCGAGTTCAGGCGTTATCCTTTCGTTGGCAATTCCCCGTATCCCAGATGATCCAAACATCATATAACTCACAATACTATTTTCAATCTGATAGCTATTATGTAAGATTTGCTCTTCGCTTATAACAATTTTATCTAATGAAAACGTTTACGTCATCTCTGTAGTGGCAATGGCGTAAAATTTAAGATTAACAACAGGCTTTAAAAAATCAGTATGCGTCAATTAACGGAACAGCTTACCGAGGGACCAAATTCACTGTGGAATTGGACGAAGATAAAAAACCCTTTCATAGTAACTCTAAACTTTATGATAATGCATATATGTAGATATTTGCCATCCCTGAGGCTAAAAAATGCCCTTTATCGTTCCATTGGAATCAGAATTGGAAAGAACGTTTCTGTAGGGCTAGAAGCTACGTTTGACATATTCTTTCCTGAGCTTATTGAAATTGGTGATAATACTATTATAGGCTTTGGATCAACGGTGCTTTGTCACGAGTTTTTAATAGACAAGTGGAAAAAAGGGAGGGTAAAAATTGGTAAAAATGTTTTAATAGGTGCAAATTCTACCGTACTTGCAGGCGTGAGTATTGGAGACAATTCAACGATATCAGCGTGCTCACTCGTGAATCAAGAGATACCAGCAGATGTATTCGCCGGAGGGATGCCAGCAAAGGAGATTCCACGTGAGGCTAACAGAGATTTTTAACAAAATACTAAAAAGCACATACATTTTAACAGTAATCATAATTATAAATCTTATAGGCACGCTAGCAGGTTTTTATTATTATTCTAATCAACTGAGCTCGTCTCCTGTATATTTATGGCCATTTATTCCCGACTGTCCACTCTACACGATGCTAGTAGTTATTGTTCTTGTAACATTCCATTTTACGAACAAAAGTGTCGATCTATTAAGCTTCATCACTTCTATTGGATTGGCAAAATATGGAACGTGGACGGTCTTGGTGATTCTTGGATTTAGTTCATTCTACTTCTCAATTGATAGGAACGTGTATGTAGTGATAGCGTGTGCACACGTTTTGATGGCTCTTGAATTCATTTTACCGTTGTATATTATAAAAGAGATTAAAAAAAGTTATGTACTAGCCGTATTCATTTGGTTTTTCCTAAATGACTTCTTCGACTATTATGTTGGCACACATCCGCCTTTACCATCTTGGGGTGTCAGTAGTGTCGCTTTTATGACTTTTGCAATGACGCCTATTTTTATTATAGTCATTAGTCTAACACACAAATTTTTAAATGATGCTAACCTAAATGAATACGTTCAAGCGGGGGTTGCCAAGCTAGGTCAAAGGCGCAGGGCTTAGGACTTTTAGGTATCCTCAGTAAGAAACCCTGTCTCATAGGAGTTCGTGCGTTCAAATCGCACCCCCCGCATAGTCTTTTTCAAAAAAGAGCAATTTTATAGATTTTCCAATATCGATTAAAGAATTATCCGGTCGTATAATACTGTACATTAAGTATTTAAAAAAAACGCTGTCGTTCCACAAATGTTAAATAAAAGCTTAAAGTAAAATTTCTAAAAATAGAGTAACATTCATCAACAATTAATAGTTATCATTCGGGCGTTACTTTGTTTTAGTTTATTTGAGGTGATGAAGATGGGTTTATTAGATTGGCTGTTAAGGAGGAAAAAGCCCGAGACTGAAATGCCTACAATGGGCCAAAAGACCGCGGAGAGGCAAATTCAACCACAGGAATCCGAAGATACACAGACTACAAAAGATTTAAAAGAATTTCCAACTGTTGCAAAACAGGTTTCAGAGCAACGAGAAGTAGTTATTGAAGATAAGGAGGTCGCAACACCGTCCCCCAAAGATTACGTCAATGAAGGAGTTGACGTATACCAGAAGGGGGACTACCAAGGTGCCTTGAGTAAATTCAAAGTCGCTACGGAGCTGGATCCTACTATGGCTGCAGCGTGGAGTAACATGGGTTGTGCACTTGGTCAG
>Ga0187772_10000897_pt1 | contig 13682 bp, 13 predicted proteins | sample 0116_SJ02_MP15_2_FD_133137 | JGI IMG/M metagenome (GOLD analysis project Ga0187772, IMG submission 133137) | Tropical peat soil microbial communities from peatlands in Department of Meta, Colombia - 0116_SJ02_MP15_20_MG | ecosystem: Environmental > Terrestrial > Soil > Wetlands > Peat | place... | reverse complement strand
GTTCATTACCATCTGACGTAGACCTAGAAGTCGCACTTCTCCTCTCTTTTCATCAAACTCTACACTGTCACTCAATGCACTGCGCCCCCGTCCGACCCAGCTATGCCTTTGAAGACGTGAGTCCCATGTGCCTTCAATAGATCTAGTAGGACTTGGTCCCATCTACCTCTTGCTTCTGTGAGATTGTAGGCACATATTGCCGTCATAGGAATAGGAAGATTCTGCCCCAATTGCTTTTCGAATTTCAGTACGCCCTCGGCTGTTGCGTAGTCAAAGTAATCGTTGGCTAGAACGAAGATTCGAAGTCCATTGAACCCTGACCTTTTAGTCGCGTCAAGCCGGGCCTTTGCTAGGCCCAGTGCTATTTCGTAGTCAATACCTTTCATCTTAGAAGAGAACCTGTTCATCTCAATACAATCTATTTGCTGTTCTCCGAACGGCGCATACAGCTTTAAGGACTGTAGAAAGTCGTCAAAAGATTCACGGGAAGAACTGAGAATGTACACTGCTTGATTACTTTCTTGACTCCCCTTCAGGTACGATAAGAGGACTTGACGAACCGTTTCAAAATTCTCGTAACAGAAGATGGCGTGAGCGGTTGGTCGTAGATGAGCAACGTAATCTAATACTGAGGGGTCTACTGTCAAATGAATCGCCGTATGTCACCAAGTATTCGGAGCTAGTACTAGAAACAATCGCCGTCGTCTGGTAATCGAGTGGATGTTGAGATCTATGCAAACTTCACGGCGTCGCTATCAACGAGTTTCTTCAAGTAGTGAGATTATGAGGTTGTAACGAAAATCGAGGACTGTCTTCACAGTTTCCTGATACCTTCTGAATCCTGCTTAAACGCTCGGATGTAGGCTAAAGCGAAAGAATCAGCGCGATTTTCGACTTGCTCATTCATCGGGGTTTGTGAGGCACGCAGATGATGATAGAACTCATGAAGTATGACGAACGGATTTCTCAGGAGGTCACTCTTTGAAACGTATATCCGCTTTTCTTTATGCACATAAACTGCGAGAACCTTTCGATGTCGCTTGATTGTTCCAACCCGAAGATCTGGCTCTTGAACTTCATATCGAGCTGCAAGGGAATGCAGCGCTTCTTCGGGATGCCCATCGAGTATCGTTTTGACGACTCCTATGCGAAATTCGCAGTCAATCTCCGGACCTGGTTTCATCACAACAAGCTTCGAAAGCAGTATATTCTAGTTACTTCCTCAAGAAAGTTGAGCTTTCTTGAAACGCAAACTAATGGATATTCTGGCCTGTCCAATAGATAAGTTCTATCCGCTTGAATTACAGGTGTTCGAAGAACAGGAAGAGATAGGCTCGGGAATTATCACATGCCCCAAATGCAATCGATGGTATCCCATAATAGATGAAATCCCGCACATGCTGCCGGATGACTTGAGGGAGCAGACGGAGGATGTTCCATTCCTTAAGAAGTGGAAAGACAAGATACCGGCGAAAGTCTTGTCAGAAGGGAGACCCTTTAATCTAGAGGGAAAAACCTCGTAGGATGAGGTTAGTTGCCTACGCAGATCATTCGAACTCAAGACGCGCCTCAACCAATGGGCCCGTATTCACAGGGGATCAAAGCTGGGCAATTCCTGTTCGTAGCTGGACAGGGTCCAACAGACTCAAAAACCGGAAAGATGGCGTCGGATATCGAGACCCAGACGCGACAAACTCTGCATAATGTGAAGGCTATAATCGAAGCAGCTGGCTTCTCGCTGAGCGATGTTGTGAAGACTTCGATCTTCCTGAAGAATGGGAGTGACTTCCAGAAGGTTAACGAGGTCTACAAGACGTTCTTCCAGAACAACGCACCCACTAGGACAACGGTTGAGGTAAAGTTCGTGGCGCCCAATATGCTCATCGAGATTGACGCAATCGCCTATAGAGGCTGACTCAGCTTTCTTCGAATCGTGTGTTGGTGCTGCCCGTCTTGCAGCGAATTACAGTCATTGACCCGAGTATTTCTGGCATATCCGGTGACATGCTTCTTGCAGCACTCATTGACGCGGGAGCAAATATAGACGCAATTCGAGAAGTCTTGCATCTTATCCCTGTGCACTATTCGCGCTGTAAATCCATCGATCTGAGAACAGAAACCGTACTTACTCACGGGTTCAGAGCCTGTGGTATTGATCTAGGGATTTCTGAAGAGTCCGCTGAAGAAAGTCATGAAACTCCAGCAAATCAATTCATGAACGCTACCAAGCAGATTACGCAGGACTCGAATTTGAGTAAACGCGCATCGGATTTCGCCCTGAGTTCCGTAAATATGCTGGTTGAAGTTGAAAGTCAGCTTCACGGTACGAGCGTTCATGAAACTCATCTGCACGAAGCGGGTTCAGCAGATACTCTGGCAGATGTCTTTGGGGTTGCAGCAGCAATGGATTCTCTGAACCTGTTCTCCGGTGACATTATCTCTACTCCAATAGCGGTGGGCGGGGGGCATGTGAAGTTCTCTCATGGAACTTTATCAATCCCTGTACCGGCAGTCATGGAAATCGTGAGACGTAGTCAAATTCCAATTCTAGGCGGTCCTACGGCAGTCGAACTGGCTACGCCGACAGGAGTTACCATGCTCGCCAATTTGGCGCATGAATTCTCCTCAGTTTACCCAGCAATGGTCGCTGAGAAAGTGGGATATGGGTCAGGAAAGATGGCTTTGGATTCCTCCCCTAATTTCCTCAGAGTGGTCCTAGGCACTAGGCTCGAGATACCCTCAAGAGAGGGGGAGAACGTGCAAGTTTTAGAGACCAATTTAGATGACGTGTCGGGGGAAATACTCGCACATACAGTGCAGAGTCTGATCGAAGCGGGCGCAAAGGATGCGTGGATTACTTTTGGTATGTTCAAGAAGAATAGGCCTGGACATATTCTCCACGTGTTATGCGATCCGCAAGATACGGTGAGATTGTCTAGAATCGTGATCGAAGAGACAGGGACACTGGGGGTTAGGCAACAGTTCTGGCAGCGTTTAACGCTGAGCAGGGAAGTACAGTCAGTCAGCGTTCAGATTTCCGGCAGGGCATTTGAGTTGAGAATTAAGCTTGCACATGATGCGACTGGAAGTATTGTCAGAGTGAAACCAGAATTCGACGACATCCGCGCGATCGCGAAAGAGGTGGGGCTTCCTGCGCGTAGAGTTGAGGAGATCGTATCGGTTCAGCTTTCAAGAAAGTATCAGAGAGTAGAGTGAGGGCTTATCGACGCCGTATAAGCCCAGCTATGCCAAGAAGTGACAAACCGCCTGCCAGCAGAAACACGAGGACGATGCCCGTGCTGACAAACATCATCACAGCCGAAAGCGCGAACAGCTCTGACAGGCAATAAGCTACTAGGAGTGAAAGCATCAGCAGCAGTATGGACTTTGTCACTCGTCTCTTCCGTCTTGAGTTCAGCCTATTTCTGCAAAGCAAGAAGACCCCAGACAGGGGCAATGCTAGGTAGGTCAAGCCAATGAGAGAGCTTGCAAGTATTCCTGCAGCTAGAATGGCAACTTCGGGTTGAGATGCAAGTGTAGAGTAGGTTAGTGAAGATAACTGTAGAATCACGATCATTGGGGATAGTAGGATGCGCGCGATGTTACGCGCCGCAGGGTTGCCGCTTTCGTACCGAGCAACGGCTGGACTGAACGAGTAGTACCATGAATTGAATACGGACATGAAGTTGGATCCGGCGAAAGTACGCAAAACCTGTTGATCACGGAAGTCGCGTAGAAGCTGAACCTGAGGAGCCTGTACAGATCCGAAAGTTGCTGTTGCTATCAGACAGGGCGATACTTGGACAGAGATTGTAATTTGATGTGAACGTGAAGGTGAGATGCTTGTCGCGGTTACCGTTAGCTGATATGTTTGTCCAGGCGTGTCTCTTGTTGCAACTATCTCCATAGTCGCCTGTGAGACTCCGCCATAAGGAACTGTCGCTAGAGTCGACGGGGAAAAGGTGGCAGTCAACCCTGGGACTGCTGGCGAGAAACTACCACTCAAACTAATGCTACCGTTGAAGGGTCCAGATGTTGCCACATTCACTACTAAGTCTAGTCTTGAGGCTTGAATTACATTCACCGAGTATGAGGAGGCTGTGAGGTTGAAGTCGCGAGGAATTTCTGTTACAACGAGTAACGTGGATTGAGGATGATGCGGCGTTCCAGTGCTAGTAAGACCCGTAATCAGGTTCGAAATGTCATATGAACCGCCCGGAGTATCAACACTCGTTTGAAGTGTGAGTGTGGAAGTGAATGGTGGCGTGCCGTTGGTATTGACAAATTGCGACACCGATGTTCCGGATGGGAGTCCAGTCTGATCTATAGTAAGATTGACCGTTTGTGGAGTAGCACTTGTTATGGGCGTTACCTGAAATTGGAATGTAGCTTGCTGACCCTGTTGAACAACCACGCTAGTATTAGTGGAATAGACTCTGTAATCAAACGCGACCGGGGGAGGAGGCGGACTCACTGTTAAGCTGATCTGCGCAGTTTGATTCTGACTGCCAGCTACTGCTGTTACAGTCATCGTATACGTGCCTGGAACTGTCGAATTGGATGTAGTAAGGGTAAGGGTTGATGAGAAGGGAGGGAGCTCAACGGGAGGATTGAAGCTTGCACTCACGTTTTGCGGATTATTTATCGAGAGTTGGACAGCGCGAGCATATCCGCTCGTTGCACCGACACTAACGCTGTATGTAGCTGATTGACCGCGGTTTACGGTGTTGCTAAGTGGTGACACTGAAAGCGTGAAAGCAAATGGAATACTCAATCGACCTATTCTGTTTATTGTAACATTGCTCTCCGTGAACCAAACGTTCCCTTGATGATCGACTGTTGCAAAGTTAGGTAGTGTATTGTTGGTTGGTAATTTGTACTCTGTGACTCCGTTGATTGGCCCTTGAAAGACAGAGACTGTGGTGGAGGGCAACGGATTTCCAATGCTGGACGCCATCGTCACATTGTCTGTAACTATTGGAGTTACGGCTTTTGTGGAGTATACCGGCGCGGAGCAAGTGGGACCGGGACATGAGGTTGACGTTGGGACAGTAGCCGACGTGCCTAGAGCTGACTGGTCAGCGAACGCAACTATGCCTGTGTTATACTCCGGGAACCATACTCCTCCACGCGACGAATCAACACTAACACTGACGGGTTTCGCGATTGATGTGCGAGTGGGGAGCGGATATTCAGTGTAACCGGTACATGTTGTGCCACAGTTCTGGAGTATTGAGATTCGATCACCGGCACTATCGGAGAAGATGACGTTCCCTGGGTTGGTTGAATCTACTGTGATGTCCATAGGTCCATAGTTAAGTCCGGGAATAATGTTGAGACTGTTCAAGTCCCAGAGGATCAGAAGATTGTCCGTTACCTGGAGTCTTCCGATCGCATTATTGGACAATTCGGTAAACCAAACGTAACGGTCGGTTACGTTATGGTATAGACCAGTTATTGCAGATTGGACATAGATTCCCCATGGCTTCAACAGGGGTGATCCCGCCGTGCCTGTTGCTCCTGGTAAGGTCCATTCAGTCAACTGATTCGTGGCAGGTGTGATACGCCCGATCACATCTCGGCCTGATTCCGTGAACCAGATTGTATAATTCTGGTCAACGAAAATGCCTACTGGGTTGCTGCCTGCTGGCAATTGCCATTCATAGAAGGTTCCATTCCAGCTATTGAAGTATCCAACCCTGTTCGAAGAATATTGCGTGAAATAGACTTGGGTTACGTTCCTACCACCGCTGATGTTTGTTGGGGCCTGTTTCGTGAAAACGTATCGTGGGTTTCCTCCGCCGGGTACGCTCCATTCCGTAAAATTGTTGGTTGTAGGGTCATATGTTGCGAGTTTATTTGTGACATTTTCCGTGAACCAAACATTACCAAGTTGATCAGTTGTGATACCCCATGGACCGGAGCCTGGAGTGGGAACATTCCATTCGTTCAGACTGAAACTTGTTGGGGGAACGGATGAGACGGTCATGGCTGAGGCGCGCGGAACAATCTGAATTTGGTTCGAAAGTCCGAGCGGATTAGATAAGATGATTATTATTAGGATTAGCAGGAAGAATGTTGAAAGGCGTCTGCTTCTGCTCGCTGAGCTCATTTTGAGCATACACACTCCCGTTGATCTTATTATAATAGGCGCTTCAGGATATACGAAAGTTGCACTTGCATATTAGACGCAACTTTGCGTCATTACCCAATGGGAAGCATACTATTTTGCAACAATGTGACCGGCTGATTGGGCTGCATCATTTTTTCTCAATCTTTTCATTCTCCTCAAGCGTACGACCACACTTTGCGCAGAACATGGCATCGATCGGGTTCTTGTGTTTACACATAGGACAGGTTCTCGTTGGAATGGACACGAGTGATGCCTTCGCTTTCACAAAGATCACGTCACCAACTTTCTCAACATTATCAAACGGTAGGAAGGATTCCTCTTCGTCTATGCCTTCTACAATGACCGCACATATCCCGTCCTCGGACCAAGCAAGATCCTTAGCACTCCCGATCTTGTTGGCATCGCTATCGATGACGTCTTTGCCTATTACTTCTTCTCGCCTTCGCCATTGCACCAAAGCCAAAACCTCATCTCGAGGATGATGGTCCATTGTTCAAGTATTTAGTGTTGCGTAATGTGAACGGTGCGTTGAGGATTGGGTAATATGGAAGGATATGGAGTTGAAGTTGATTATCGAAATGCACAGTCCATAATCCGTCTCCTGAACAAGCTGCAACTTCTTGATGATACTCGTGAGTTTATTAGAAGAGATAGCTGCCTGGTAATTCCGGTCCAACGAAACCTATCAAGAAGCGAACTCGCTGAAATTTCAAGAAGCTCGTCCGAGGCAAAGATAATTCAAGCGACATTTGGAGCTTCATCAAGGACGCCAAGAGATCTCCGCCAAGCAGTAGGAGAAGCCATCCCTTCAGACGTAATCAATCGGCTTCCACGTTCATATGACATCATTGGCGATATTGGTATTCTTCAGCTTGACGACGAACTGGAACCTTTCTCGAAGATCATAGCGGAGGGTCTAATGAAATTAAATCCACATTTACGGCTAGTAGTGCAGAAGATTGAGAAAACGTCTGGCCAGTATCGCATACGAAGAACTGAAGTAATAGCGGGAATTGGAACTACTGAAACCACTCACATAGAATTTTCTTCAAAGTTTCATCTGGACGTTATGTCGGTCTACTTTAATCCGAGATTGGCACACGAACGCATGCGCATCGCGAGCCAAGTCAAAGAGGGAGAAGTTGTCGTTGACATGTTTGCGGGGGTGGGCACCTATTCAGTTCTCATTGCGAAGAAGCAACTTGGCGCGCGTGTGTTCTCCATTGATTTGAATCCTAGCGCCTACAAGTATTTGAAAGAAAATGTCTTCGCGAACAAGGTTGCAGATAGAGTTACGCCATATCTAGGAGATGCGCAGGAATTTGCTTCAAAGTTGTCTGGAATTGCTGATCGAGTAATAATGAACCTGCCTGGTGATTCACAGGCGTTTCTCGGGGCAGCCTCCAAACTCCTGAGAAGAAATGGGGGCATAGTACACTTCTATAGTTTTGCCTCGCGAGACGAACAGTTGCAGCATCTCTCGGACACATTTCGATCTGGAATAGAAAGTTCTGGGAGAAGAGTGGTCTCGTTATCGTTTCTACGAGTAATTAGGGAGGTTGGGCCTAACCGTGTCCAAATTGCTATAGACGCAAGGATAGCTTGAGTATCTAAAAACAAACAGTCAAGCGAATGTGAATATCAGTTGAGGCTGATGTTACGCGTCGTATAAACTGCCTAGGAAGATCCGAGGCGGCTTTATCAGCATTAATCATCAATGTCCTATTCGAGATGTAAGTTGACTTTCTTATGACGAGATCTTGCTCGTCCTCAAGAGTCAGAAGATGACTACCATGTCCAGAAATTCGCTCCACCATACCCGACGCATTTAACTCGACGAGAATTCTTGATCTGTCATTCATACACGCCTTCCTGAAGTTTCGTGAAAAGTCAATTAACCCTCTTGTCGCTGCGACTGCGATGATGCAATCGCCTTTTTTACTTAATGAAAAGTCTTTTGTGATTTCTAAAGTTGTAGGATGTGTTGCGATAATGTTTGGGTGACCGCGCGCTGCCAACTCTTCAATTATTCTCAAGACCTTGCACCGGAGGCATGTAACGTTTATTGGTGTGAGAATGATTAAAAGTCAAGGGATGAAGGATTTTTCGTCTTGGCGACGCGAAGCAATTAACGGTCTTGTAGATCAAAACATACTTCGATCTCCCAGCGTGATCGCGGCAATGATGAAAGTTCCTCGGGAAGAATTTCTGCCCTCAGATGTTCGGAATCATGCTTATGTCGATACACCACTACCAATACGATTCGGGCAGACAACAAGTGCGCTACATATGACAGCATTGCTGTGCGAGTACAGCGGGATGAAGTTGGGTCAACATGTGCTTGAAGTGGGTGGTGGGTGTGGCTACATGAGCTGTGTGTATGCTGAAGTTGTGGCCCCGAGTGATCATTCCCCTGTAGATTGGGGGCATGTGTGGACTGCGGAAATCGTGCCAGAATTGGCTCATCTTGGACGGGAGAATGTTGAGCGAATGGGATACTCTCAGAGAGTAACCTTCGTCGAGGGCGATGCATCCAACGGACTTGATAACGTAGGTTCATTCGACATAATTCTCACGACGAGCGCGGCTCCGGAAATCCCTGATGGCTTAATTGGCCAGCTAAACCCGGGTGGAATCTTACTTATTCCCATTGGACACGCCCAGTACTACCAAGAACTCGTCCGCGTTAGAAAAAGCCAGCATGGAACCATAACTCATGAAAACCTCGGCGGAGTCGCTTTTGTGCCGATGAGAGGCAAACGCGGATGGAGCCTCTAAAAGTTGAGAGACTAGTTAAAGTAAGATTCTAACGTGCCGCCGGCTTTGGCCTTTGCGTCTGATGCTTTACTCATTCTCATCACCGCTTTTCTTACTCTGTCTTCTGAAAAATCCCGTTCTCCGCAGAGGAACGAGACAATCTTGTCCTCGTCAGGTTTCGACCACTGCAACGAATATTTCGAGGTCACGTTTGGGTGAAGAAAGATTTCACGAACGCGATTGTAATTCGGGTCAATTTCAATGGACGAATGCTTTTCTAGGACTTTCTCGAGTCGTCCATTCTCTCGGATAAGTTTCAAAGCAGTCTTAGGTCCTATTCCCCTTACGCCGTCATTGAAGTCTGTGCCGATTAAGATACCTATGTCAATTAGCTGCTCATTCGTGACTGACAACTCTTCGAGTACTCTCGGCAACTCAACTAGTTCTGGTTCGACTTCAACGTATGCATCTCTACGTGGTAGTTTTCTGCGTCCGGTGATGGCTAGGTTTTTCACCATCCGTGGTGCGCCAAATAGCAGTGAATCATGATCTTGAGAAGCAACGGACCAGACATCACCTCTGGACGCCATGTACGAAGCTTGGGCTTCGCCTTCAGAGGGTGCTTGAATCCAAGATTGACCCATAGCGCTCAGAAGCTTTTTGGCATCATCAACCATCAAGTCCTTCAATGTCGAAGTCGCCTGTGCATAGCTTCTGGCTTCTTTGAGTTTGCCTTCTTCAAGTGCACGGTGATATTGAATCGTCGCCGCCTGTTTGATCTGTCGTCTCCTTTGAATTTCAGTATCCTTCAGTTCAGGTGGCTTGCCATCAAAAACGAACGATAATTTGATCCCTTTTTCGCATAGGTTTGCAGTCCTGTACAGTAATCCACTCAAATGGCTAGTCACTCTTCCTTGTCTGTCTCTTAACGGCGTTCCGTCGGGTTGTCTAATTATGGCCAGGAATTGGTAGAGAGCATTGTATGCGTCAACCGCCAGTGTTCTATTAGCGAGACTTTCAAGAGTGACCGCTCGTTGAGCTACGATGTCGGCTAGGTCGACACCCATAATGAGCCCTCGACATAAGTCTGTGTGTATAATGTATAAGTGCATAGAGGCTAGGGTGTTCTTCGGCGGATTACTAATTCGAGAAGTTTACCTCGTTCATAGATCTTGATGATGCTCCAATCACCGTGTACGTAGTGCTGTTCCAGTAGCATATTTCTGCGAACTTCGTGTTCCAAGCGCAATGCTCTTTCAATTCAGATTCTTGCTGGAAACTGAATTTAGTTCTCTAAGCTATAACGTATCAATTCGCAGTTATGTATGTGGTTTGAGACTGCTGTCTTGTGATTGGTTATCAGGTATCCGCGAAAGCCTCGTCTATGTGATTGTGCTCTTCTGGTTGTTCCGCAGGAATTGCCTCGGGCTCTTCCTGCTCTTTGCGACGATCGTTAATTGCATAGGATTCAGGAAGGGCTCTTGAAGCAAACAGATTGACAAGCGTATTTGGACTTGCTTCGCCGCTAAGTCGCCCCATCCTACCTTTCAAGTGACGCCATTTGAGTTGAGTCCTGCCGCTCTTTGAGTTGTAAATAATGCCAAGTACGTTTGAAACCCTAGCAAATCGGATTTCGCGAATCTGATGGACGGTCACCTTGTCTTCTGCCTCAACATACATGGTGCCTTTGTCAGATGATCGCTCTGGATAAACAGTCTCGTCCTCGTCCAGTTCAGCGGGTATGTATGATTGGCACGTGCTGAAAATCATGAAACGTCTAAAGTCGCCCAGATCGCAGACAGAGTCTATGTTTACCAATACACTCAACTCATGTATGACAAGACACAGCCCTGTGTGATCAGCTGTTTGAATGTGTCGGTTGTTGCAGGATATCAAGCCGGCTTTTCAGCAATCAGTTTATAACCTTCACGCACTGCGTGTCTGCCTTCGAAGTGTAAAGTGATGAGTGCAACAACCACAGCGAGTGAAAAAGTCATACGCATGCCTACCTGCTCTTGGTGTTCTCGCACTATTTTGCCAGGCGAAGGCGCAGTGAAATTTCCATGTCCTAGCTGCGGGGAAGTCACTCTCTGGCGATGCGAAAAATGCAGAATGTTCGGTCGACCATATCGCTGCGTAAAGTGCGGATTTACAGGACCCTGAAAAAGCGGTTGTAAATAATTGGCAAAGGTTCTCGCTTCGATTAAGATCTTCCCCAAAGAAGCAAATATCGATCTCAGCCCACTCAAAGCAACAGTGCAAGCTTCTCTACCCGCGGGGTCTAGCGTACAAAGGTTCGACGAAGAACCTGTCGCCTTCGGTCTTGTAGCGCTTATTGCACACGTAGTCTTACCCGAAGATGCAGCTGGACATATGGATCAAGTTGAGGAAGCCATTCGCTCAATCGACGCGGTAAGCGAAATTCAGGTTCTGAGAATGGGAAGGGTTTAGTTACTGTTACTTAAGGTAACATTTGAATCCACAGAGCGTTACGCCATGTCGTAGCATTCGTCTGATGATGCATCCGTATTCAACATTACACACATGGTCGGGCAACCTGTTATTGTGCCGGTTGAAAACTAGTGCAAAAGCAATTTTAGTCTCACCAGTCAAGTCTCTTCAACGCGAATACTACGATACACCTTGAGAATGAGAATAAATGAGCAACAAAGAAATATCTTTACGAGTTGCTGACGCGAGACAAAGGGATGTAGGTCACGGTAAGGTCCGCATAGACAATGACACAATGCAGAAGCTTGGAAGCACTGCAGGAGATTTTGTTGAAATTCACGGGAAGAAGATGACGGTCGCGGTGGCTTGGCCGGCTTATGCAGAGGATCAGGGTCAGGAAATTGTGAGAATGGATGGCCTGATACGCAGAAATGCGGGCGTGGCTCTCAATGAATATGTTAGCGTAAGGAAGGCAGATGTGAAAGACGCTCAAGCTATTGTTTTCGCCCCGACGGACGTCCGATTAAGCGTGGATGAGGAATTCGTGAGTTTCGTAAAACGACGCTTCATGGATATGCCCTTCATAGAAGGAGATATGACACTCCTTTCGATCTTCGGAAGCGCCGTGCCACTTATCGTTACTAGAACTCGACCTCACGGGGCAGTTAAGATTACGGAGGCAGCACACGTCCAGGTGCTGAGCGAACCGACGCCGGAGAAGAAAGGAATCCCGATAGTAACTTACGAAGACATAGGTGGCCTACATGAGGAAATTCAACGAATTCGTGAGATGGTCGAACTCCCCCTCCGACACCCTGAGCTTTTCCAGCGGTTAGGTATCGAACCGCCCAGAGGAGTGTTTCTTTACGGACCCCCAGGATGCGGAAAGACACTACTAGCTAAAGCCGTGGCGAATGAATCTGACGCTAACTTCTACGTAATTTCCGGACCTGAGATCATGTCGAAATTCTACGGAGAGTCTGAAGCAAGATTACGTGAAATATTCCAGAAGGCGCAGGAAACATCACCCAGCATAATTTTCATCGACGAGATGGATGCGATTGCTCCGAAACGAGAAGAAGTGACCGGAGAAGTAGAAAGACGAGTTGTTGCACAACTTCTATCTCTAATGGACGGAATGGGATCACGCGGCAACATCATAGTTATCGGCGCAACGAATCGTCCTAATGCAATTGACCCAGCTTTGCGACGGCCTGGACGATTCGATCGAGAAATCGAGATCGGCGTTCCAGACAAGGCGGGAAGGTACGAAGTGCTACAAATTCACACGCGAAATATGCCACTGGGCGAAGATGTTGATTTGAAACGCCTGTCGGATGTGACACATGGATACACCGGGGCCGACATTGCGTCATTGTGCCGAGAAGCCGCAATGAAAGCACTCAGACGGTACATACCTGAAATAAACCTGGAAGAAGAACGAATTCCACCTGAGATACTGGAAAAAATGGTTGTGATCATGGACGACTTCATGTCAGCATACCGCGAGATCACTCCAACCGCAATGCGCGAAGTCTACGTTGAAGTGCCGCAAGTGCAATGGACGCAAGTGGGTGGCCTGAAGCGCGTAAAACAGGAGCTTATGGAATCCGTGGAATGGCCGCTGAAGAAACCTGAAGTATTCAATAGAATGGGAATAAAACCCCCACGCGGTATCCTGCTGTATGGGCCACCAGGATGCGGTAAGACACTTCTAGCGCGAGCCGTAGCAACGGAAAGCGAAGCTAACTTCATATCAATAAAGGGGCCCGAAATATTCTCCAAGTGGGTAGGAGAATCGGAAAAGGCTATTCGTGAAGTATTCCGAAAAGGAAGAACCGCAGCGCCTTCCATAATATTCTTCGACGAACTTGATGCTATCGTGCCAAAACGTGGATTAGGGTACGCAGATTCCGGAGCTAGCGAACGGGTGATCAGTCAACTCTTGACGGAGATTGACGGTATAGAAACCTTGCAGAACGTTCTAGTAATAGCCGCAACAAACCGACCAGATATCCTAGACCCTGCTGTGATGCGTCCAGGAAGATTTGATAGACTAATCTATGTACCTTCGCCAGACGTCGACTCTCTCAAGGAGATCTTCAAGATTCATGCAGTTTCGATGCCTCTCTCTCAGGATGTAACACTTGAGGAACTTGCGCGGAAAGCGCAGGGATACTCCGGTGCAGATATTGAGGCAATTTGCAGAGAAGCCGCCATGAATGCGTTACGAGAGGACGTGGATGCCACAGAAGTATCACGTCGCGATTTCGACGAAGCCATGGAACGCGTGGGACCCAGCATTACTCCGGAAGACGATGCATGGTATCAAAAGTTCTCG
>Ga0187772_10000896_pt1 | contig 13692 bp, 10 predicted proteins | sample 0116_SJ02_MP15_2_FD_133137 | JGI IMG/M metagenome (GOLD analysis project Ga0187772, IMG submission 133137) | Tropical peat soil microbial communities from peatlands in Department of Meta, Colombia - 0116_SJ02_MP15_20_MG | ecosystem: Environmental > Terrestrial > Soil > Wetlands > Peat | place... | reverse complement strand
GCGAAAGAGTCTTGGATCGAGTTGTCCAGATCGCAAGCGGCGAATTCCGCACCAAAGCGGAAATGCTGGGCCAGGACGACTTCATCCCCTGGAAGCGAGGAGTTTCACTCTGACAGATTCGGAAAAGAGGGCGCTCAGCTTTCAATTGGATGGCAAGAGTGCGATCGTTACGGGCGGCGCCAGTGGGATCGGCCGGGCGATTGCCATGCGATTTGCGGCGAGCGGAGCGCGCGTCCATATCGTCGATCTGGACCAAAACGTCTCCCATGCTGTCGCGAAGGAGATAGCGGAATCCGGCGGAGTGGCGTCAGCGCATCAGTGCGATGTATCGCGGCAGGAGCAGGTCGATGAAGTCCTGCCGCGGATTTTCGACCGCGAGCGTGTGCACATTCTGGTGAATAACGCCGGCATTGCACACATCGGGAAGCTGGAAACCACCACGGAGCAGGATTTTGATCGGGTATTCCGTGTGAATGTGAAGGGCTTTTACAACTGCATGCGGGCTGCAGTCGCTCACATGAAACCGCATGGCGGCGGCGTCATCCTCAACCTTGCTTCTGTCGCAGCGTGGGTCGGTCTGGCCGATCGTTTTGCTTACTCGATGAGCAAAGGCGCGGTCGTCGCCATGACGTACTCGGTCGCCAGGGACTATCTGGCCCACAACATCCGATGCAACAGCATTTCTCCGGCGCGTGTCCATACGCCATTTGTGGATCAGTATCTTCGCCAGAACTATCCTGGCAGGGAGCAAGAGATGTTCGTGAAGCTGTCGCAAACGCAGCCTGTTGGACGCATGGCCGAACCGGACGAAGTCGCTGCCCTGGCACTGTTTCTGTGCTCGGACCAGGCAGCATACATCACTGGCACGGACTATGCTCTTGACGGAGGGTTTCTGAATCTGCACGGCTGAGAAGTCGCGCCGTGGGCCACACTCGATTGTTCATGCATATCGATTCGCATCAGCATTTCTGGCAATACCAGCCGCAACGCGACCGCTGGATTACCGATGAGATGGCGGTTCTCAAGCGCGACTTCCTGCCCTCCGACTTGATCCCCGAACTAGGCAAGCATCACGTAGATGGCTGTGTCACAGTGCAGGTTGATCAATCCGAGCAGGAGACGATGTCGCTGTGCGCATTGGCAGATCGGTTTCCGGTAATCAAGGGGGTCGTGGGATGGGTCAATCTGTGTGCTCCAGATGTGCGTAAGCGGCTGAAGCATTTCTCGCCCTTCGAGAAACTGCGCGGCTTCCGGCATATTGTCCAGGCCGAACCCGACGACCGCTATATGGTTCGCGAAGACTTCATGGCGGGGATTGCACGCCTTGCAGAGTTCAACTTTACTTACGACATTCTGATTTACCCCAGGCAATTGCCGTCCGCGCTCGAACTGGTAAGCAAGTTTCCCGGGCAGCGCTTTGTCATCGATCACATGGCCAAGCCCCTCATCCGTTCGCGAACGATCGAACCATGGGCCGAGCACATGCGAGTGATCGCCACGCATCCACACGTGTATTGCAAAGTGTCAGGACTCATTACGGAAGCGGATTGGCGAAACTGGCGGGAGAGCGATTTGCGCCCCTACCTCGATGTGGTGTTTGAAGCCTTCGGTCCCGATCGGCTCATGTTCGGCTCGGATTGGCCCGTCTGCCTGCTGGCGGGAAATTACGAGCGTGTGAAAACCCTGGTGCTGAAGTACATTCGTGAGTTGCCTCCTGGCGAACAGGAAAAGATTCTCGGCTTGAATGCAGTTCGATTCTACCGATTGAAGGTCCCGCACGATGAACCTGCAGTTGTGCGATAAAGTGGTGCTGATCAGCGGCGGCGCAAAAGGAATTGGCGCTGCGATCGCGAGAGCTCTGGTGCAAGAGGGCGCCGTCCCTGTGATCGTCGATCGCGACAGCGAAGCTGGCGAAAACCTGCGAGATCAACTGCGGGAGAGTGGCGTAACTCGGTGTGCGTTTATTGATGCAGACTTGACCTCAGCCAAAGCCTGCGAGACATCTATCAGTGACGCGGTGCAGCAATTCGGCCGGCTTGATGCTCTCATCAACAATGCGGGCGTCAACGATCGCATCGGCCTCGAGGAGGGAAGTCCGGAGCGCTACATCGAGTCGCTGCAAAGGAATCTCCTCCATTATTACAATCTGGCACACTACTCGCTGCCTCACTTGAAGCAGTCCCGAGGATCGATCGTCAACATCGCCTCCAAAACTGCCATCACCGGCCAGGGAGGAACGTCCGGCTACGCCTCGGCGAAAGGTGCAATTCTTGCGTTGACCCGAGAGTGGGCCGTGGAATTGCTACCCTACGGCATTCGCGTGAACGCGGTACTACCCGCCGAGGTAATGACGCCGCTCTATCGCCAGTGGCTGGACACTTTTCCTCAGCCGGGCGAAAAACTGAAGGCGATCGTCAGCAAGATTCCGCTTGGCAAGAGAATGACGAGCCCGGAAGATATTGCGGCCATGGTTGTGTTCCTCATTTCTCCGCAAGCCGGGCATATTACGGGACAGCATTTGTTTGTTGACGGCGGATACGTTCATCTCGACCGCGCGCTGACCTGATCGCAGACCATGACTTCATCAGCACCCATCACCGAGCGGCGATACCTCCTTCCACTGGCTTTGGTCACGAGTTTGTTCTTTTTGTGGGCTATCGGCGTCAACCTCAACGACATACTGATTCCCCATCTGAAAAAGGCATTCAGCCTGACGGATTTTCAATCTTCCCTCATCCAGTCGGCATTCTTTGGCGGATATTTCCTCGCCGCCCTGCCCGCCGGTTGGCTCATGCAACGGGTCGGCTACAAGAAAGGCATCCTGATCGGACTGATGATTTGCGCAACGGGAGCATTCCTTTTTATCCCGGCGGCATCGGTGCGCCTATACGGATTTTTCCTGTTCGCATTATTTGTTATGGCCTGCGGGCAATGTTTTCTGGAAGTCGCCTCCAATCCGTATGTGACGATTCTCGGACCTCGCGAAAGTTCCGAGCGGCGGCTGAATTTCGCGCAATCGTTCAATTCGGTCGGAGCGGTGGTGACTCCGTTCCTGGGCGCGGCGTTCATTCTCTCGGGCATCGAGCACACGCCGGCCGAGTTGGCCGCAATGTCACCCGCGCAATTGGCGGCCTACCAGGCATCCGAAGCCAATATGGTGAAGGTGCCCTACCTGGTGATCACCGGGATTTTTCTGCTCGTGGGCGGCTTGATTTATCTTTCGCACCTGCCGGAGGTTCACGAACATAGCTCGGCTGATTCCACGGCTTCCAATGTACGACTGCGCGGCCTGTGGGCGCAGGGGCATTTAGTCAGAGGAGTGATCGCCCAGTTTTTCTATGTTGGAGCGCAGGTGGGAGTCGCGAGTTTCATCATCCGCTTTGCCGAGCGCTCGCTGCCTGGCACGCATGAAAAGGCGGCAGCACACTATCTGCAATTGCATATGCTCGGCTTCATGGTCGGGCGCTTTGCCGGATCGGCGATCATGAAAAAGGTCGCCCCTCCCCGATTACTCAGCCTGTTTGCGGCCGGTTCTCTCGTTTGTCTGACGATCGTTTTACTTGGCTCCGGGCACGCGTCCGTCTGGGCGATCGCCCTTGTGGGATTCTTTCACTCCATCATGTTTCCGACGATTTTCGCTCTGAGTCTGAAAGGTCTCGGTACATATACGAAACTCGGCTCGTCGTTGCTCGTGATGTCCATCGTTGGCGGCGCGGTGATTCCCGCCGTTATGGGCAGAATCTCGGACGCGACGAACATCCAAGTGGCCTTCGCGGTACCCCTGCTGTGTCACGCATACATTTTGCTGTTCGCTTTGCGCGGATACAGACCGGCAGTAGTGACCGCGAGTGCCCCTCTCAGCGTCGCTCACAGTGAGGCAGAATGACCCAACGCCATTGCCTGACTCTGGATTTGAAAGATGATCCGCTCCTCATCACGCAATACAGGAAATATCACGAGAGGATCTGGCCTGAAATAACCGCCAGTCTAAAACTGGCCGGGATTGTGGACGCGGAGATCTACCTGCTCGGCACGCGCATGGTTATGATTCTCGAAGTGAACGACCAGTTTTCATTCGAGTCGAAGGCAAAAGGTGATCGGGAGAATCCGAAAGTACGTGAATGGGAAGAGCTGATGTGGAAATTCCAAAAACCGCTGCCGCAGGCGAAAGCGGGAGAGAAATGGCTCTTGATGGAGCGCATTTTCAAGCTCGAAAAGTGATCGTCGGACCCCGACATTAGCTTTTGAGCAACGAGGGCCTATACGGTCCGTGGGTAAGGCTGGAGCCGGACCGGTTTGAAACCTTACAGTTTTCCCGAATTTGATTCGCTTCCTGAATAGGGAAACCCCCTCTGCGGAGAGCTTCCAAACGTTGAGTCTTCGCCTGTGGCATTGACGGACAGGGAAGGTCTTTCGTGGCGCGTCTTGCTGGTCGCCCCAAGAGAAGAAGATTTTTTTCTGATCCGCGAAATACTGGAGCGGACTCACCACAGCCTTACCGCCGATCTTGACCACGCCCACTCTTTCGCTGAGGCGGAAGCCATGATCCGGCGAAAAGACTATGGCCTGATCCTCTTGGAAGATTCCACCGCGGGCAGCGGGGCCAGGCAGATTGTCGAACAGCTGCATCGGGCCGGAAACTCTTCGCCCATTGTGGTTCTGGCGGAAGATGCTGATGAAGAGACGGTCGCAAACGTCATTTCCGCCGGCGCGTGGGACTGCATGGATCGTCTACAGCTGGATGGGGTCAATCTGGTCCGCACCATCCGCAGCATGCTGGCCGTGCACTCGCTACAGCGGGAACAGCGGTCGACCGAGGCGTCGTTGCGGAAGCTATCGCGAGCCGTCGAGCAGTCCGCGGACTCGGTCGTCATTACTGATCGCGAAGGGGCGATTGAATACGTGAATCCCGCTTTTGAGACTCTTACTGGCTATTGCCTCGAGGAGGTCCGCGGCCAGACTCCACGCGTCCTCAAATCCGGAGAGCAAGGGCCCGAGTTCTATCGCGAAATGTGGAACACGATTCTCTCGGGGAACATCTACCGCGGCATTCTGGTAAACAAGAAAAAGAATGGGGATGTGTACTACGTAGAAGAAAGCATCTCACCGGTGCGGGACGGTGACGGCGCTATCACACACATCATGTCGAATGGCCGCGACCTGACCGACCGGCTGCGCCTGGAGGCGCAACTCCTGCAAGCTCAGAAGATGGACGCCATCGGTCGGCTGGCTGGCGGCGTGGCCCACGACTTCAATAATCTGCTCACCATTATCACTAGTTACGCAGAACTCGCGCTCGATGCCGTCCCGCAGGCCAGCGCTCTCGAAGCAAAGGTACAGGAGATTTTGCTGGCGGCGCGACGCGCGGCGAAACTGACGCGTCAATTATTAGCTTTCAGTCGCAAGCAGCCGCAGGCATTGCGAGTGATCGACGTCAACCTGGTCTTGGCTGACATCACGCGAACTCTGCCCCGCCTGGTCGGCGAGGACATCCTTTGCCGCTTTGTGCCGGGGGAAGGGCTGGGCCCGGTCCGGGTCGATCCTGTGCAGATCGAGCAGATTCTCATGAACCTGGCGGCCAACGCGCGCGATGCCATGCCCCAGGGAGGAAATCTCTCCATCGAAAGCTCGCGGACCATGCTCGATGACCAATATATCCATGTGAAGCCGGCCATGATTCCAAAAGGCGAATACGTGGTAATCACGGTCAGCGACGACGGTGCGGGTATTCCTGCGGAAGATCTGCCGCATATCTTCGAGCCCTTCTACACAACCAAAGCTCCGGGGAAAGGTACCGGGCTGGGCTTGGCAACGGTGTACGGCATCGTAAAACAGAACAAAGGATTTATTTGGGCTTACAGCGAGCCCCGGCGCGGCACCACTTTCCGCATCTACCTGCCTTGCCTCGCGGAAAAGCGGCCAATGGCGGAAACAGCGCCGCTCCAGCCTGAAAGGCTTCCTGGAGGATCTGAGACGATCCTGATCGTGGAAGACGAACATTCCGTGCGCCGGGCCACGGCGGAGTTCCTCGAGATGCGAGGCTACACTGTTCTCGAAGCACGCGACGGACTTGATGCGGTTTCAGTAGCCAAGAACCACGGCGCGATTATTCATCTTGCGATCACGGACGTGGTGATGCCCCGAATGAGCGGTGGCGAACTCGCGCGGGAACTGCTGAAGGTCCGACCGGAAATGAAGATTCTCTTTGTATCCGGATATGCCGGTAAAACTGTGCTCGACCACCAGGTCTTCGACCTCGAGACCAACTTTCTGCAAAAGCCATTCACGCTGAAAGAGCTTTCCGGCAAGATTCGGGAGGCACTCAACCCTACGCGCCAGAAACTTGCTGTCCGAAAAATGGCAGTCGGTTCCTCGCCCGCTGGGGTTTGATCCCGTTTCCTCTCGCCCCTATAATCGAACTGCCACCTGCAATGAATCCTCCAGCAGCCTCCCAGGCTCAGTCCCGGCGTACAACTTTTTCTGTGGTTGTTCTAGTGGCCCTATGGCTGGCGATCTATGTCGCTGGCATGTTCACGCCCGCCTTGCTCGATGATGTCGACACCATTCACGCGGAAGCTGCACGCGAGATGCTCCAGCGCCACGATTGGGTGACGATGTACACCAACGGTCTCCGTTACCTGGAGAAGGCGCCGCTGATGTACTGGGGCCTGGCTACGAGCTACGAGGTTTTTGGGATCAGTGACTGGAGCACACGGCTGCCGCTCATGCTGGGTGTCCTCGCCATGGTACTGGCGACCTACGGACTTGGACGTTTCTCCTTTGGGGAGCGCGGGGGGTTATATTCCGGGATCGCTCTGGTCACGTCGATCGGCCCTTACATCTTCACGCGATTCCTGATCCCCGACGTACTCGTTGGTTTGTGGTTGACGATCTCTTACTATTTTTTCTTGCGGTCCTTGGAGGAAGATCCGCCGACGCGCATGACATGCTGGAGCTTCGCGGCAACCTGCGCCCTGAATGTACTTACCAAAGGCTTGATCGGGCTGGTATTTCCGATCGCGACGATAGCTCTCTATCTGCTGCTGACTGGTAATCTTCGGCACCTAGCGAAGTTGCGCGTGATCTCGAGCACGGTAGTCTTCTTCATTCTGGCAGCGCCGTGGCACATTCTTGCCGCGATCCGCAACCCGGCACAGGGCGAATCTCGCGGATTTCTCTGGTTCTATTTCATCAATGAGCACGTCATGCGCTTTCTGAACAAGCGCGTGCCGCCCGGATACGAAACCGTTCCTCTACTCCTTTTTTGGGCGCTGCTCTTGCTTTGGCTGATGCCGTGGACCGTATTCCTGCCGCCGGCACTGCGCAGAGTGCCCATGCGATGGGCGCGGTTGGCGAAACTCGACGATCGCCCCGCAAGAGCAAATCTGCTTTTCTTTTTGTGGGCGCTTGTGATCCTGATTTTCTTCAGCTTCTCGACCCGACAGGAGTACTACGCCATCCCTGCGCTGCCTGGCGTCGCGCTACTGGCAGGGGGTTGGTTGGCCCAGGAGTCGAGTGAGTCAGGGGCCGAGGAGGATCGCCGGGCCGGACGCATCGCTTCGTTGGTTTTGGTGATTGTTGGAGTTCTGGGCGCGGCGGTTGGTCTCATCCTCTTCCGGCATACGCCTCCGGCGCCAGTCGGTGTGGATCTGGCCGATCTGCTGAAAAAAAACCCGCAGGACTATGATTTTTCGCTTGGTCATGTCTTGGACTTCACGCCCGAGGCGCTGGCGGTTTTTCGCTGGCCGCTGCTGGGCGCCTCTCTATCATTATTGTTTGGAACCGTTCTCAACTGGTGGCTGCGTCGCCGGCAGCGTCCTGCAGCGGGGAACGTCGCCCTAAGCTTGATGATGGTCTGCCTGCTGGCGTGCGTGCATGTGTCTTTCGTTCGCTTCTCGCCGATCCTCTCCTCGCACGACCTCGCCGTGGCGATTGAGAAGGTCTACCAGCCTGGCGATCGGATCGTCGTCGATGGCGAGTACCATCAGGCTTCGACACTGAACTTTTACACACATGTCCCGTTGCTGGTGCTGCACGAACCCAGCGGCAATTTATGGTACGGCTCGAAGTTTCCCGACGCTCCGCATGTTTTTGAAAGTCAGCAGTCATTTGGCGTACTCTGGTCCGGCTCGCAGCGGGTATTCCTCTGGACCGATCAGGAGGACCCAAAAGAACTGAGCGGATTGCCGCATTTCATGCTGGCACGGAGCGGCGGAAAAACCATTTTCACCAACCGTCCACTCTAAACACAACCTGCCACCAACGATATAATCGTTGCTTGCCCGAATGATCTCTGGGGTTCTGCACACTCACGGAATCGATCTGGTCTGGCGGGCGCTCCTGCTGGTTGCGCTGGCCGGTTCGCTGACCTCCGCACTTTATCTGATTTTGACGTTGATTGCGGTTGTGCGCCATCTGCGGCGCGCTGGAGCGGCCGAAGCCATGGCGAAAGCAACGCCGGCTGCATCGCTGCCCTCGGTCACGATCTTCAAGCCGCTGCACGGATGGGAAGACCAGCTGGCCGCCAACCTTGAGAGCTTTTTTCATCAGGACTATCCGGACTACGAGGTGATTCTGGGTGTGCGTGACGCGAATAATCCGGCGGCGCGCATTGCACAAGAGGTACGCCAGCGTCATCCCGATATTCCTAGCCGCCTGGTCGTCTCCGGCCCGCCGGAGTGGCCGAATGCGAAAGTTTTTTCGCTCGACAAGATGCTTGCAGCCTCGTCACGCTCGTTTTGCATTATCAGCGATAGCGATGTCCGGGTTGCTCCGGACTTTTTGCGCAATACGATTCCGTCCTTGCTTGACCCGAAAGTCGGGCTTGTGACTTGCATGTACCGCGGTGTCCCTGCCTCCGATTTCTGGTCCCGTCTGGAGGCGCTCGGTCTCTCAATCGAGATGTCCTCTGGGGTTCTCGTTGCCGACATGATGGAAGGGATGCGTTTCGCTCTGGGGCCGGCGATGGCCGTGCGCCGCAATACGATTGAAGCAATCGGCGGGATTGCATCTGTTGCCGATTACTATTCCGATGACTTTGAGCTGGGAAATCGCGTTTGGGCTGCCGGATACAAAGTTGTACTTTCCCACCACATTGTGGAGAACGTGCTGACACCGAGATCGCCCATGCGTACTCTCGGCGATCAACTGCGGTGGATGAAAAGTACGCGCTATTCCCGCCCCGCTGGCCACGCCGGTACAGGCCTGACCTATGCTCTCCCTTACGGAGTCCTTGGACTGATTGCGGGTGGAGCTATCGGCCGCTGGGATCTGGGGATTGGCCTGTTTGTGCTGGCCTGTCTGAATCGGATCATTCAGTCGCTGGCTGTGGGATGGCGAGTCGCCCGAGACCCTCTGGCCGTGCGGACTTGCTGGTTGTATCCGCTGCGTGATCTCTTCGGCTTTGTTGGCTGGCTTTTGAGCTACATGAATAGAAATTTCTACTGGCGGGGCGAAACCTATCGCTTTGGCAAGGAAGGCCGGATTTCTCCGTTGCAGAGGACCGGTGCAGCCAGTTAGTGGCCGGTGCGATTCATTTGGTGATATGTGGTAGCTGTGGGGAGCTAGTTCTCGATCCGCAAGAGTCGTCCCTTGCGCAGCTCGAAGCGCTCGCCGCGCCACATCACCGTGTGTCCATAGAAGCTCATAACCCAAGTCGCGACCGCGACCAAATCGCGGATCGGAAGCAGCCACAGTTTCGCGAGCAGATGTCGATCCTGCAGCACGCTACTACCAATCGCCAGTGCAACAGCCACTCGCATCAAAACGACCACGCCAAGCAGGGACCACGCCCAGGCCGCGCCGCTCGCCGTTATCAACGCCAGGATCGACCAGAATAATCCGAAGGTTGATACCAGGCCGAAATAGCCACCCCCGCGCGCATCCCGAACCCCGCGAGCCCAGCGCAACTGGTGGGACCAGAACCCTGTGAAATCGTAGCCCGGCAGGTTCGTCTCGACAACGACGTCCGACAGCAGAACGCGCAGGCCGAGACTTGCAATGCGGCGACCGAGTTCGTAGTCATCGGCCAGGAAATCCACGATCGCCCCGAATCCTCCGATCCGATCCAGGTCAGCGCGGCGGAATGTCAAAGTAGAGCCTAAACCGAACCTGAGACCGCCTTCCAGGAGCCGCGCGGCCAACACTCCGGCACAAAAATCGGTCTCGATGCCCAGCGATTCCAGGCGCGAACCAAGCGTTCGAGCGGCGACTCCACGATAAAGACAAGTGACCATGCCGACGTTTGAATCTGCGAGAGGAGTGATCACTCTGCGCAGGTACTCACGTTCAACTCGGATGTCGCTGTCATTCACGATCAGGTGGTCGTAGCGCGCCGTCTGAAGCATCTGATCGAGATTGCTGACCTTGACGTTCGTACCGAGTACCTTCGAGCACACAACCAGACGGATAGCCGTCTGCGGGAATTCTTTCTGCAGCCGCTGCACGCTGGCAACTGCAGGATCCGCGGGATCACTCACTCCGAAAATGATTTCGTATTCCGGATAATCCTGCTGGCAGTGGCTGCGAAAGCTCTCGTAAATTTCCGGATCAGTCCCTTTCAGCGGTTTGAAAATCGAAACAGGAGGAAGCGGGGCAGGAACAGCTTTTTCCGCCAGCATTTTTCTCTCGCGCAGAAAGGCGAACGCCCCGAAAAGGCAGAGCAGATAGTAGCAGCAACTCGAACCGCACCCGAGCAGGGCAACGATCTGTAGAAGTCTGCATCCGTAGTGGATCATGCGCGAGCAGAGCCGTCAGCACCCGAAGGATAGTCTGACGGGCGGCCCATCCGGGCCGCCGCAGGATTTCTACTCATACCGAAGCGACTCGATCGGATCGAGATTGGCAGCCTTCCAAGCCGGATAAATTCCGAAAACCAGGCCAACTCCGGCGGCGGAACTGAACCCGAAAGATACCCAGAACATCGACATGCGAGCGGGCAAGGACGGCCAGACCGCGGGAATCACCCATACGACCAGCGCGCCGGCAAGAATTCCGATGACTCCTCCGACCGCGGTCAGCATGATCGCCTCCAGCGTGAACTGTAACAGGATATCGCGCTTGCGCGCGCCGATTGCTTTCCGCACTCCGATCTCGCGCGTGCGCTCGGTCACCGAAACGAGCATGATGTTCATCACGCCAACCCCACCCACCACCAGTCCCACGCTTGAAATCGCAAACATCCCGATGAACAGCGCACCCGTGAGCTGATTCCACACGTCGGTGATCGAATCCGAAGTCATGACCGCAAAGTTATCCGGCTTATCGAACGGAACCTTCCGCCGGCGCCGCAGCAATTCCCGAATCTCGTCCATGGCTTTGGGCATATCGTCGTGCGACGTGGCTTTGACGCTGATGATGTGCTGCTTCATCTCGGGATGCAGGGTTTTGAAGGTCTTCAGCGGAATGATAACGCGATTGTCGTTGGGATCCTTTCCTCCTCCGAACACCGACTTGATCTTTTGCACGGTCCCGATCACTTGGAAAAGGCGCCCCTCGATGTTGACTTCCTTGCCCAATGGATCCTGATCGCCAAAGAGCTCGTGCTGCGTGTCGTAACAAATCACGACGACCGGAGAGTGATGCTCGTCATCGAAGTCGCTGAACCAGCGGCCGCTAGCCATGGGAAGGTCGAACACATCCTTGGCCTCGGCCATGTCTCCTTCCAGAATCGTGTTCTTTGCCTTCTTGTCCTGATACTTCACTGAGTAGCTGCCGACGCCGAGTTCGGGGCGGAACAGGCGCAAGCCGGCAGAAACTGCCTTGATGTGCGGCAGATCGCGCATGGCCAGGGCATCGTCATAGGTGAGTTCGCGACGCCGGCGCATTTCGTCGGTCAAGCGGCCAAAAGTGAAGAAATCGAGGTGAAATACAAAAATGACATTGGAGCCGATGCTGGCCACCAAATCGCGGACGTTGTCGTCGAGCCCGCGCCCGATCGACGAGACACCAATCACGACTGCGACTCCGATCACGATCCCGAGCACTGTCAGCGCCGACCGCAGCTTGTTGCTGCGAATCGTGTCGGTTGCCATATTGACGATTTCGCCGAACTCACTTTTGCGCATGGGGGCAATCAAGAACGCAGTGACAGCTCGCACCGATCGATCTCACATCTCAAAGCGCAATGCCACAATCGGGTCCAGCCGGGCAGCTTTCCGCGCGGGATAGACTCCGAAAAACACTCCGACGCTGGCGGCGACCAGCAATCCAGCCGCCACAGCCCACAACTTGATCGCGGAGGGCATTCCGATGATCGCAGTCACGACTTCTGCGAAACCCACGCCAGAAAGGACCCCTAACGCACCGCCGATCAAGGCCAGGATGAGGGATTCAACCAGAAACTGCAGCAATACATCGTCGCGGCGCGCGCCCAGAGCCTTGCGAATACCGATTTCGCGCGTCCGCTCGGTTACTGATACCAGCATGATATTCATGATCACGATGCCGCCCACGACCAGCGATACTGCCGCGATTCCGATCGTTGCCATGAAGAATGTGTTGCTCAGTCCGGACCAGATCCCGAGAAGGCTGGCATTGGTTTCGACTTCAAAGCTGTCATCTGCTCCTAGGCGGTCGTGACGGTGAGCGCGCAGCGCCGCTCGCGATTCGTCGATCGCCTCATCGAGCGGAACTCCCGTCGCCGAAGCTTTCCCCCAAATCCCGATGCTGTTGTTGTGCGCCCCGTACTTCTTGAGGTAAACAGTGATCGGGATGAGTGCATAATTGTCGGCACTCTGCCCCAGCGTCTTCCCCTTCTTTTTGCCGACGCCGACGACAGTGTAAGTCCAGCCATCGATGCGAATCTCCTGGCCCAGCGGATCGACCCCGGCGAGCAAGTGATCGATGATGTCTGTGCCAACCACCGCCACCTGCAGATGATTGTTTAAATCGGTATCGTTGAGCATTCGCCCATACGTCAAATCGGTGTCGACGATTGTGGCAATCGATGGAGTGATGCCCTCCACGGTCGTATCCTCGATCGACTGCTCATTGCGTTTAACTTTTCCCGTGCCTCTCATCATCGCGCCGACGTAGTCGCAGTGATGGCAGGCATCGCGCACCGCCTCATAGTCTTCGAGTTCCAGATTTTTTCGCTTCTCGGCCTCCAGAAAATGATCGACATTGGTCTCGACTGCCGACATTTTGGAGATAATGAATACGTCCGCTCCAAGATTGAAAATCTTCTTCGCGACGTAGTCGTTGATGCCGGAAACAAATGTGACGACCGCAATGACCGCCGCTACGCCAATGACTACGCCGAGCAGCGTCAGCACCGAGCGTAGCTTGTTCGCCCACAGCGAACGCAGCGCGATGCGGATGGATTCGGCAATGTTCATGAATGTCGGCGCTACAGCTTCAACCGTTTGGCTCCCAGGGGCCCCGGACCCACTAAGTCTACCAGCCCAAGCCGGCTTCCGTGCTTGTCCCCAACATAGCCAGGATCCGCCGGAAGTCGTAGGAGTCCAGCGCGCGATGCTGTCGGCCATGAACTGGACCCAGCCGTCGATCGCATATAATGGTTTCTGTAGGCAGCCGGACCGGACGGCCGCCCCGCCCATTCTGACGATCACGCTCATTCTGAGCTCCTTGATTGCGGTGCTCTTTCGAGAATCAGCCTGGTTGTGAGAATGGGCGGGGAGGAAAGTCCGAACTCCGCAGAGCAGTGTGCCGGATAACGTCCGGGACGTCAGG
>Ga0187772_10000895_pt1 | contig 13702 bp, 11 predicted proteins | sample 0116_SJ02_MP15_2_FD_133137 | JGI IMG/M metagenome (GOLD analysis project Ga0187772, IMG submission 133137) | Tropical peat soil microbial communities from peatlands in Department of Meta, Colombia - 0116_SJ02_MP15_20_MG | ecosystem: Environmental > Terrestrial > Soil > Wetlands > Peat | place... | reverse complement strand
CAATACTACAGCGTGCAGGGAACGATGCGGCTGGTCGATAAGAACGGAACGGTCATCTGGGCGGCCAGGGTCTATAGTAGTGCTCCAGCTCAAAGTATTGCATCCAACTTCGCCGACTACACAGCGAAGAAGCTTGCAGCGTTTCTGGCAGAACACTAGCGACCAGGCCATGCATCGGGATCTGTTGACTTACGCGCTCTGTCTTTGCGGTCCCGAGCCCGATGGATACACGCTTAGTTTTCCCGGTACACGTTGGCCAGTCGGTACCGTTTACGGAACGACCGCGGACACCGATCTCGCTGCCGAACTGAAAGGCAGTCTTGCGTTCGTGCGGCACGAGCGGGAAACGGCCGCGAAAAGTGACACGCGTTGTTAGCCGGAGAGCAAAGCGACGGTGAACAAACCCACGATCCGAGTCACCAAATGGCTGCGTGACATCCCGGTCGAAGCTCAGTGTTCTGCCTGTCCTAGCGTCTCATTCAAGGCTCAAGGTTCAAGCCATCGGCCCAACCGCGAGGAATACCATAAGTCTCTGCAAGCCCAGTTCGACGCGCACTGTTGGTCTTCGCACCCAGATAAGCCCTGAGGCCCGCCACGCGTCGATTTTTCCATCACGTTCGATCCCGTGAATCACGCGCCCTGACGCAGAGGTTCGCAAACCTTCCATTACAACTCACAAGTTTAGGAACCTGACGAATCTGTCGCGAATGCTGTAATCACGGCAGCGTGGAGTGCATGAGGCTCTGGCTCCCGTTTTGTCTGCTCATGCTATGCGCCTCTCCCTACCTCGAATGCAGTGTGTCGATTGTCACGACAAGTCTGCCAAACGGTATCGTTGACACTCCTTACCTTGCGGTCGTCGACGCAGAGAATGGCTGCACGCCCCTTGTCTGGTCCGTTACCTCCGGCACGAAGCCCATTGGCATACACAAGAGGGGCCGCTGAGAATGACCAGTCGTCCGTTCTCGCCAGGACTCATGGTTCTCGTAACCTTTATGCATTGTATCTGCTGCGCAAAGACTACACCGTGCTCCCCGATGAACGTCCCGTGGAACAACTGAGTGGTACTTCCGCTTCTACGGCGGCTATCATTCCTAAGTCTTGGTTAGAGAGGCGATCTTGTTTGCCCACTATGCGTCGGGCAAATGGAGGAACATCCACTTTCAAACGAGTACCCTAAATTCGCCGCGACGGCTCACATTTTGCGGTTGGCTTTATCTTTTACTATCGGAGACGTTTACTATCGGAGCAGTCGAGACAGCGTAGGCTGGCGGCTTGCGCTCGGCCATCTTCTTGCTGCCGGACGGCGCTGAATCCGTGCGCATCGTGCTCCGAGGCGATTAATGGACCATCACCGAAGTTTGACTGCACTCTTTCTCGCTCTGCTGTCAGTGCAAACCGGAGTCTCGCGTCCCAGGCAGAATACAAGTTCAGCGAAATCGGACAACTCGTTCTTTCCTGTGGCCGTGTGGTACGGAGGTGGGAAAGTCCGCGCTCCCATGCTGGAGCCGATCGACGACACCAGTACCCAACGCTGGAGCAAAGATCTGGGCCAGATCAAGGCAGTGGGTTTCAATACGGTCAAGACATGGGTCGATTGGGCAACTGCCGAACCTCATCCTGGTCAGTTTAATTTCGCAAATCTTGACTTGCTTCTGCGTTTGGCTCAGGAACACAGTCTGCGCGTGATCGTACAGGTGTACCTCGATTCCGCTCCGGATTGGGTTGGGCGGCACTACCCTGACGCCAGATTCGTGGATCGCAGTGGCGCTGTAATTGATTCGCAAGCAGCTCCCGGATACTGCATTGATCACAGCGGCGTCCGCTCGGAGGTCGTGAAATTTCTTTCCGCTCTTTCCACCGAAGCAAACAAGAGTTCGGCCCTCTATGGCTGGGATGTGTGGAGCGAGCCGCACGTCATCAACTGGGCGGAGTTTCCGTACCTGGAAAATCCGGAATTCTGTTTCTGCGCGTACACACAAGCCCGTTTTCGTGAATGGCTGAAGGCGAAGTATCGCAGTCTGGATGCGCTCAACGCGGCCTGGTACCGCAGCTTCGAAAACTGGGACCAGGTGCAGCCACCCCGTTTTCCAACCATCCTCTCTTACACGGACTACCTAGACTGGCGCGCCTTCATCGAGGACAAACTTGCAGAAGACTTGAAGACCCGCGTGGATGCGATTCGCAGCATGGATACTACACACCCGATTACGAGTCACGCCGCGGCGCCCGGGCTGTTCACATCTCCTACGGATGGGTATGGTGAGCCGGATGACTGGAAAATGTCCGCCAGCGCAGATTTTTTTGGCACGTCTCTTTATCCCAAGCACTCAGAGTCGACGAAACCATGGAGCGATCTTATGCTGGCGGCAGGTCTGGATTTCAGCCGTTCCGCCGGGAACAGCTTCCACAAGGGCTTCTGGATTGGCGAACTGCAAGCGGGACAGGGCGCCACGGGTACGCGCATCGCCGATCCGGTGGACGCGCACGATGAACAATATTGGATGTGGCAAGTCGTGGCGCACGGAGCGCGGGAGATCGCCGTTTATGCCTGGTATCCCATGAGCTCAGGCTTCGAGTCCAACGGCTACGGCCTGATCAATCTTGACGGTACGCTCACGGAGCGAGCGCAAGCAGCCGGCCGCATCGCGAATATCATTGCTCGGCACGGCGTCGAAATTCTGAACTCGACACCTGCGCAAGCTCAGGTCGCTATCCTCTACAACCGGCTGTCGTACATGGTAGGCGGCTCGCAGCCCTCGCTCTCGAAACTTGGAAATGCCGAACGCGATTCGTTGATGGGTCTCTACAGCGCTTTTTATGAGCAGAATGTTCCAGTCGATTTCGTCCATCCGGAGGATTTGGTCGAGAACCGCATGGGGCAATACAAAATTCTATTTCTTCCCTTCCCGGTGATGTTATCCCGGGATGTCGGCGATGGCGTGAAACGCTATATTCAGGGTGGCGGTACAGCCGTTGCAGAGGCTCGTCTCGCCTGGAACGATGCTCGCGGTTTTGCCAGCGATGTCATCCCCGGCGCTGGTCTGGCTGAGGTTTTTGGAGCACGGGAATCGATCATCAAGCCTGGAGATAAAGTCCAGATGCAGACGGAAGCGTCTGCCGCCCTTCCGGATTTGCCGGTCCACACAACTGTAACTGGGGAGGGATTCGAGGAGGACCTTCAACCTCTGAGTGGAAGCGCTATACTGGCTCGTTTTGCCGATGGAAGTCCCGCAGTCGTGAAGCACCCCGAAGGGAAAGGAAGCGCTATTCTCATTGGGTCGTTTCCTGCGCTGGCCTACGACCGCGAGCACAACGCGGATATCAAACGATTTTTTCTTTCTTTAGCGCAGGCTGCGGGAGTATCGCCGGAAGTGGAAGTCTCCGGCACTGATGTCTCTGGGATAGAAGTGCGACGGCTTGTCGGAACCGAAGAACAGTTAGTTCTCGTCTTCAACCATGCGAGCGTTAGTGCTGATGTCACGGCAGCAATTCGATTGCCTTGGACCATACGCGAGGCACGTGACTTGGAAAGCGATCAGCCGGTCAGTTTTGAGAACAAGTCGACCCAAGCAACACTTCACAAGCGTTTGGCGGCAGGGGGAATCTGGGTTTTCAGCATACGTAGTTCATGAGTGTTTCGAAGTAGAGCCGGTGTCCGGAGGACAAATCGTTTAATCCGGAGCGGTCCGGACACAGCTTTCCTGATTTCATATCGCGGGAGGAATATTTTGAGCGCGGTCCAGTTTCGCGAACGCATTACTGAAGCTCTCAATCGCATTTGGGAGACACAAACCACCAGTATCGAAAAGGTGTCAGCGGTGATGGCCGATTGCATCGCACGTGGTGGTCTGGTGCACTTATTCGGCAGCGGGCATTCCGTGCTTCCGGTACAGGACATGTTTCCGCGCTATGGCGCATTCCCCGGATTTCGGCCTCTGATGGACATGCGCCTCATGTGGACGAATGTGATTGGATCGGGCGGGGCCAAGGGCCTTCTCTGGCTGGAACGCCGTGAGGGCTACGCTGCGGTGCTTTTCGAAAACGAGCCGATTCGCTCCGGCGACGTCATGCTCGTCTTTTCTCACGGCGGGCTGAATGCTGCGGGGATTGAAGTGCTGCTGGAAGCGAAGAAGCGCGGGCTGACCACCGTAGCGGTCACATCGCTCGACAATTACCGCAAACGCGAAGCGACGCATTCTTCCGGAAAGAAGCTGCCGGATGTAGCAGATTTTGTGATCGACAACTGCATTCCTGCGGAGGATGCGCTCGTGAGCGTGAAGGGATGGAAAGCGCCGGTGGCAGCAGGATCGACGGTTTCAACCGTCACGATCGCGATGGCGATCATCGCGCAGGTGGCGTCCAATCTTGCCGACAAGGGGCACAACCCACCAGTTTTTGTTTCTCCGAATGTTGCGGGAATCCCTGCCGACAACAATAATCGCGTTTACGAAGAATACGAACGCTCGCTCAAACGGTAACCAGGAGCTGACTCTGCGGCCACGATCGCTTTTCATCGGCGCCTCTGCCGGAATCCTCATCTTCGGTATCGTTCTGGCAATCCTGGGGACGGTTTTCGGCTTGCCGGCGATGCGGGCACGCTTACACATCGATCTTGCCCATCAGGGAAGTTTGTTTCTGCTGCTTTACCTGGGGATTTTTGGCGGCTCGCTCATCGTAGGACCGCTAATCGACTGCGTGGGCAATAAGGCGAATCTGTTTATCTCGTCCGCGCTGGTCTCGGCAGCAATGGTATGGTTCGCGCTTGCACATTCTTTCGCGTCTGCTGCCATGGCAGCGGTAGTGCTGGGACTTGGTGGCGGCGGGTTGAACACCTGCACGAACGCGCTCGTATCCGATGTCTATGGTGATGAGCGCGGCCCGATGCTCAACTTGCTTGGAATCTTCTTTGGAATCGGCGCGATTTCCGTTCCATTGCTTGCCGCCACAATTGAAGGGCATTTCACGATTTCTCAATTGTTTCTTTTTTGCGCTGTTCTGGCAGCCATTTGCGCTGTCGGGTATGCACTGCTCTCGTTTCCATCGCCGAGGACGAGACAGTCATTCTCGCTGCGCGAAATCGTTGGGGTCGCGAAATACGAGGGTGTACTGCTGCTCGGGTTTATCTTGTTTCTGGAATCGGGGAATGAGGCGTGCATCGGAGGGTGGACCTCCACCTTTGTGAACACCATGGGTTATTCGTCACGGACGGCGACCCTGGTCCTGGCTTCGTACTGGGCGGCTCTTATGGTCAGCAGAATGCTGGCAGCGCGTGCACTGCAGGGGATTGGCAAGGCCCAACTCGTGCTGATCATTGTGCTGATTTCGATATTGGGATGCGCCTTCTTGCTCGCGACGCGCTCGTTGATCCTTTTATTCGCCGGGACCGCGCTTATCGGTCTGTCATTTGGGCCGATCTTTCCCACCACATTGGCGATTGCCGGCGACCGCTATTCCGAGCGTGCCGGGACAGTGTTTGGACTTCTATTCTCGATTGCGCTGCTCGGAGGCATGTTGTTTCCCTGGATAGTCGGACATGTCTCCCAAAGGTTCAGCATGCGCGCGGGTATGATTGTGCCGTCGCTTGGAGTGGTTGGCATTGTTCTGCTGTCGGCAATTGTGTTCCTGCGCGAGCGCTGTGCCATGCCGATTTCTCGGCCCGGTGATGCACGTTCTTAGACCACGCTTGAATCTGTATTTGTCCAAACAGGTAAGGACTTACGGTGCCATACGTTTTAGCAGTTGATCTCGGCGGAACAAAGTGCTCGGCTGCGGTCGTGGATCGGAAGGGACGTATTGCCTCGCGCCTGACAGTACCTGTGGACCTCAGTTCGCGATCGGCGCCAGTTGACCAAATCGTTCAGCTGGCACGGGATTTCGCAAGAGGTGCAAGGCCCAAGGAACGCTTGGTCGCAGCAGGAATCGCTGTACCGGGTCTGGTCCGCCGCAACGGGACGGTTTGGGCTCCGAACCTGCCGGGCTGGGAACGGATGCCGCTGGCCAACCGCCTGAAGTCCTCGCTCAAGATTCCTGTGCTAGTGGAAAGTGATCGCAATGCTGGCTTGCTGGGAGAATGCTGGCGCGGCGCCGGCAAGGGCAAGTCTGATGTCATCGTGTTGATGATCGGCACGGGAATTGGCGCAGGCATTATGAGTGGCGGGCGCGCGGTCCGCGGAGCGCATGAACTTTCTGGCTGTGCAGGTTGGTTGGCTATCTCACATGACGGCCGATCGAATCTGTCGGCAACCGGAGAGCTGGAATCTTCGGCTGCCGGGCCAGGTATCGCGAACGCAGCACGAAAGCGGTTGCAAGAAGGAGAAACAAGCAGTCTCTCGCGATATGATGCCTCCAGAATCACGGCTCTCGAAGTCGCGGCTGAGGCGCGAGCAGGAGATCGGATGGCGCTGGAGATTTTCCACGACGCGGGTAGATCGCTCGGAGTCGGCGTCGCCAACATGGTCAGCCTCTTCGATCCGGAAATAGTGATTATTGGAGGGGGAATGGCCGGCGCGGCCGAGCTATATCTTGACTCACTGCGGGAAGCAATGCTCGAACGGGCGCAACCGCTGGCGGCGAAGAAAGTGAAACTGGTTCTAAGCAAGCTTGGAGACAGAGCGAACCTGCTCGGTTGTGCAAGCTTGGCATGGGAGTCATTGCAAAAGCGCAAGGTGGGGAAGGAGAGAGGATGAATCGGCGTTCTTTTGCGCGATCGGTGGGAAGCGCGGCACTCCTGTCCGCCATTCCAGGTTCGTCCACCTTGGCGCAAAACGCAGGTGTTTCAGAAACGGGCAAGGTGATGGCGATCGCGGCTCATCCCGGCGACGGCATGTTCACCATGGGCGCGGCGTTGGCAAAGCAGATCGAGCGGGGAGGCAAAGGCGTACTGTTGAGCCTGTCCCGAGGAGAACGTGGGGCTCCGAAGAACATTGCGATTCAGCAGTACGGGGCGATGCAGCGGTCTGCTACCGAGAGCGCAACGCGCCTGATCGGGGCAGAGGCTACCTTTCTCGATTATCCTGACGCAGAGATACCATTCAACGAGGAAAGTTCATTGCGAGTTTGTGACGTTCTGCGCGAACAGCGGCCAGCAGTCGTGGTCACTCACTGGAGCGGGAGCTGGCACAAGGATCATCAGAACTGCCATCTCATCGTACGCGACGCCATCTTCTACGCCGGTTTGGAAACGCTCATACGAGAACGCCCGGCCTATGCCGTTTCGAAAATCTTCTATGCGGAAAACTGGGAAGATGCTGCGGGCTTTGTGCCCGACACTTACATCGATATCGATTCGGTTTGCGATAAATGGCTGCAAGCGTGCGACTTCTATCCGATGTGGCGCGGACAAACCGGATTCTTCCGCTACAACGACTATTACAGCAGCCTTTCGATCATGCGCGGGTGTCTTTCCGGTTCTCGCCACGCGGTCGCTCTGATGTCCGACGTCAGTCAGCGGAACCAGCGCTTGCAGTCACTCTGAGCTTCGTGCATCACTACGCCAACCCTTCTTGCAGGACTTCTCGCAAGCGTTTTGCGACTAAGACATCTTCTCCCGGTTGGAGCATCCAGACTCCGACCACGACGGTGTTTGGACCGCCCGCTAAGCCTGCGCTGGCAGGAGCGCCTCCTGTTGACGGATTCAGCTCAATGCGGGGCGTGCCAGCGCGCATCTTCTGCATGACTTCTCTCCCGGAGATCTTGATGCGGTTCTCATCGTAGGTGATGAGCAGGTGTGGAACGTGATTGGCAACTTCCGGAACAAAGATCTGGGTCTCGACCGTTGGAAGACTTCGCATGTACTCGGCAATGCGGTTGGCACGCTGCCGATATTCAGCTTCCATGGCAGCGTCATCCTGATTCAAGAACCAGTCCACAGCAGCCACCAGGCCGACGATTTCCTCCTTTGCTACCTTCATTCCCCGGCCGATCGTATTCGAGTTTGGAGAATTGTTTTTCTTCGCGACATCAATCAGGTCCTTTCGTCCCAACAGCAAGCCGGTACACTGCGGGCCACGGAGTCCTTTGCCGCCGGAGAAGGTCACGAGATCGAATCCCATTTGGGTGTAGTTCCAGAGATTGGAAATTGGCGGTACATCAGCTGCGGCATCGTTGAAACATGGCACTCCGTGCTGGTGCGCAACTCGTATCCAGTCTTCGCGGCTGATGTTTCCACCTCCCGCATTGAAGAAGTGCGCCATCACAGTACGATCGGTGAACGCCTGTTCGTATTCCTGCGGGGTTTCCACCTCGACGAAACGAATTCCACAGTTTCGGAGTGCATGGTCATAATCGTAGCGATGGGATTTCTGAACCACGACTTCATTCTTGAGGCCCGTCATGTCGGTCGGAATTGCCACGACGGCCGATTCGTTTCCCAAGCTGATGCAGGCTGCAGTTCCAAGTACCAGCGCGCCCGCGGCTCCGGAAGTAACGAGAGCAGCTTCGCAACGCAATCGCTTCGCGAGATACGCTCCTGATGCATCCACCAACTCGTTGAGGTTTACCGGCTGACGGGAGGCTAGAGCAATTACGGCTTGCACCTCTTCGGGCATCGTGCTGGCTGACAAAACTGTATAGGTTCCGGCGGCATTGATAAATGGAGTTACTCCGAGCTTTTGATAGTAATCGACAGCAGGAGCTGACGATTTGTCTGACACATGAGCTTGCAGAGCAGGAATGTTCGAAAGAGCGATGCCGCCCGCGAGAGCTGCCTGCGCTCCGTTCGTTAACAGTCTCCGTCGACTCACCTTAGGCATGGCAGTTCTCCTCCAAGCAGCTCTCCAATGAAACTCAGTCCCGTGGATAATCGTCCGCCCTGGCAGGCGGCAAGTTACCGCGATCGGGAATCGTGAAATATTGCGGGCGCGCTTTCTCCCACTCGACCATGCTCAAGCCAGAGGGGTCGTACGAAATTCGTCCTGCACGGATGGTCATACGCGCGGTCAATTTCACATCGCCATCCATTCGCGCCACCCCGCAATCGATGTAGCTGAAGTGGCCTTTCATTAGCTCCAGCACGGCGATATCGGCGTCCTGGCCGACAGATAACGTTCCTAATTCCGGCCGGTGAATCTCGTTGGCCGGATTGATCGTGGAACGCGCAATGACATCCTCCAGCGGGACACCCATGGCCAGAAATTCCGACATGATGTTCGTCATGCTGACGGTGTTGTAGTTGCCTGTATGCAAGTCGGTGGAAAAGGAGTCGGGAATGAAGCCCTGCTTTTCTGCCGGAACTGCATTGCGAAACCAAAAACTGCCGCTTCCGTAGCCGACATCGAAAATGACTCCGCGTGCGCGCGCTTGCGCCAATGCAGGGTTGATTTTTCCATCGGGAAGAATGATGGGAAATTGCTGGGCAAAAACGTGGGTATGGATGTCGCCCGGCCGCATCTTGTTCAATATGAGGTCTTCATAAGTTCTGTCCGGACGCGGCCAGAAATCGAACATGACAGGAACATTGGCGAGTTTCCCGCAATCAATGGCCCGGTCGACCGCAGCCCAGGGCACGTGCTCTGCATCCCAAGGCAGGTTGGTCCAGTAGTGAGCAGTCTTAACTCCGACAATGATGTCGGGATACTTCTTGATGGTGTCCGAGCAAAGTTTCACATCCATCTCGTCGAGGCTCTGCTCAAGCCCGCCATTCATGCCGTCGGCGACGATGTTCAGAAAAGCGAGGACGCGAACTCTGGCGTGGTCAATCACTTCTTCTTTTTCCTGAAGGAAGGTCTCCGCACCAGACGTGCCGGCATCCACAATGGTGGTGACGCCTGATTGCAAAGCCAGGTCTGCGGGGATGCCGAGAGGGATAAAGTGAGTTCGTCCCTCCGGCGCGAACCAGTTAAGCGGCGCTCCGCCGTGCCCGATATGGTAATGAATATCCACCAGTCCGGGCGTGACATAAAGCTTTGAAACGTCTACCACCTTTCCTGCCTGATCCGAAGGAATATTCTTTTCGACGGCCGCGATCTTGCCTTGAAAAACCGCGACGTCTCGCACTTCATCGATGTGGTTGGCGGGGTCGATCACATGACCACCCTTCAACAGCAGGTCATAACGCGGTGTTTGCGCAAGTAGCCTAAGTGGTCCGCTGATCGTGCTTGCGAAAAAGAAAACGATTGCAATCGACTTTTTGATCCTGTTCTGCATGGGACCTTTCTCTTGATTTGATCGAAGCGAAAGTGTATCGAGTGATCCAGAGATTGTCACGACCCGCCTTAGGCACTCTGAGTTGTAAACAGGAAAGCTGTGGCGTAATCTGATCGGTCTTCCGACCTCAATAGGCGTTAGAAGTGGGGGCCGAAATCATGGATCGCCGGACGTTCGTAAAAGTCGGATGCATTGCAAGCGCCTCCCTCATGATGGAGGGACTCGATCCCACGAAGATGCGTGCGGATCAGGCTCCTCCGGTAGCGCCCTCCATCGAACTGCACGGGCTCGCTGAGTACAAAACCTCGCCGCTTGGCATGCCCGGGCTGTTTCCCGGACGAGTCATCGAAGTGCGGAACCCCAAGGCCATCATCCGAAACCGCGTCTCACAGCCGATTGTGCGAGAGATGCTCGCTTACGCGATGCGGGAACTCACAGGGGAAAGCTCCGTCCAAGCTGCCTGGGCAAAGTTCGTTGAGCAGAATGATGTGGTTGGGATAAAGATCAATCCTTCGGGCGCGCCAGCATGTTGCTCCTCTCCAGAGTTGATTCGCGAGATCATCGGTGCAGTTCAATCGGTTGGAGTCCCAACGCGGAACATTGTGGTCTATGACCGGTACTCTTACGAAATTGACATTGGTAGCTATCAGCCGCTGTTGCCTGCGGGAATACGCATTGTCGGCATTCAGGAGGCTTTCACGAGTAGTACGGGTTACGAACCGACGATCTATTGCAGTGCGGACTTTTTTGGCGAGTGGGAAACTCGCTCCTACATGGCGAGTATCGTTGCCCATGAACTGACGAAGATCATCAACGTGCCGACGATGAAAGATCACTCAGCGGCGGGAGTGACCGGAGCACTGAAGAACCTCGCCTATGGCACCTTTAATAATGTCGCGCGAACGCACCGGGCACCGTATTCGTTTACCAATCCGCTTGTCGGCTTGATGTGCACGGTGGAACCGTTACGGTCGAAGGCGGTGTTGCACATCATGGACGGCATGCGCCAGGTTTGGCATGGAGGACCGCTCACCCAGGTGCAGGAGTTCATCGATCAACCGGGCATCCTTCTGGCGGCAACTGATCCTGTCGCCATGGACAGTATCGAACTTGAGGCAATTGAGGCGAAACGTCAGGCGAGAGGTGCGCCTTCCTTGTGGCAGCACGATCCGAACAGCATTACAAGCAGCAACGAGGTTTATTTCCACGATTCGTCCAAGAACCTCTTCTTTCGACAGCCGGGGCACGTTGCTGCCGCAGCCAAACTCGGACTAGGAATCACTGACCTGAAGAAAATCGACCACCGCCTCCATTTGGCCTGAGTCTGTCAATGACGCAAACCTCCAAGCGCGAAGTTCCGTCCGACTGGCCCACGCTGCTCCAGGATAACGCCCGCACCGGTGGGCAGGGACTGCAACACATCAAATCGCCCCAAGAAGCGGTTTGGCAATATCGCGCCGGCAGTTCCGTGCGTTCCGCGCCGGTTCTGAAGGATAAAACCTTATATATCGTGTCGGTAAACGGAACATTGCACGCGCTCGACTCTTCGACAGGTGATTTGAAATGGAAGTTCGAGGCAGCGGGTCCGATTCACTCGACCCCCTCCCTTTATCAGAATCAAATCTTGTTTGGATGCGACGATGGCAAGGTATATGCGATCGATCTGCAGTCGGGAAACAAGTTGTGGGAAGCAGCGACGGGAGCTGAGGTGTGGGCATCGCCAGTGATTCGCGGCGAAGTAGTATTTTTCGGGAGCGCCGACGCAAAGGTTTACGCAATAGAAGCGGCGAGCGGGCGGACACGTTGGGTCAAAGAACTGGGGGGAAGAATTTATTCCACGATCTACGCGGGGGAACAGCAACTTTATCTCGGCTGCGGTGATGGCAACGTTTACAGCCTCGAGACCGCGTCGGGAAAAATAATGTGGAGTACTAAGACGGGAAACGGTATCGCGTCTTCGCCGGCAGTGCATGGTGATCTGCTGCTGATTGGCTCTGAAGATTTTCTTGTTTACGCCCTGAACACCGCTAGTGGAGATGTCCGCTGGAAGTACGAGACGGGTCTCGGCATTTCCTCTTCGCCAGCCATAGCAGACGATTTCGCGGTAGTCGGCGGAAAGGACGGCTTCCTCTATGCGTTTGACACCCAGACCGGCCGCTTGCGATGGAAGACCATCGTGAGCGAGGTGGTGACTGCGCCGGCCGTAATCGGCGAGGATGTCGCTTGTATTCAGGCGGGAATCACGTGCGCATTGAGCCGCGAGAACGGCGATATCGTGTGGAGGGCAAAACTTGCGGGAGCGATCCAGTCGGTACCTGTCCTCACCGCCGATACGATTTACCTGGCGAGCCTGAGTGGAGAGGTATATGCGTTGCGGTAAGGGAGCGGCCGTCGCAGTTCTGATCTCGGTTGCCCTCTCCGGTGGAGCAAGCAGCCAGAATGCCTCCCAAGTCCTCGTTTACGGGAAGAAATACGTCATGGGGACGGTGTTCGAAATCGCCGCCTATGACGAGTCACCTGAACACGCTTCCGGTGCAATCGAGAACGCCCTCGAGGAGGTCGTTCGCGTCGACGCGCTGTTGAGTGACTACAAGCCTGAGAGCGCTTTGAGTCAGCTGAATCACTCGGGTCACTTTCGCGCGCAGAAGGTTCCCCCTGATTTGTACCGCGTGATCGAGGAGGCATTGCAGTTTTCCCGGCTCACGGACGGCAAGTTCGACATTTCAGTGGCGCCGTGGGTGGATTTGTGGAAGGCGGCTCTGGCCGGCGATGCTATACCGTCACCTGAGCAGCAGAACAGAGTTCGGGATTGCGTCGGTTACGCGAAGATCGAGTTAACGGCGCCGGATCAGATCACGTTTCATTCTCCATGCTTGCGGTTGGATTTGGGATCGATCGGCAAGGGGTATGCCGTTGATCGCGCGGCTGAAATCCTGCGGAATTGGGGCATACACGACGCGCTGATTAATGCGGGAGGCAGCACTCTTCTCGCAATTGGAGCTCCTCCCGGTAAGGGCGCATGGCTTTTGCATCTGCGAGATCCTTCGGGCGTACTCGATCCGCAGGTGATGCTCAATAATCAGAGTGTTTCGACCTCGGAGCAAACACCGTCGAGCTTGCTGGGAAAGGAGTCGGCTGGGCATATCATCGACCCCGACACGGGCATGCCTCTGCGCACGGATTTCGCTGTCAGCGTCATTGCAAACACGGGAACAGAATCCGACGCGCTCTCGACTTCCTTACTGCTGGTTGGTCCGGAGAGGGGAAAAGTTCTCGCCAGCCATTTGCACGTTTCTGCCGTTTGGATTTCTCCCCAGGCAAAAACCGAAATCATCAGTGCTGGACCAAAAATTCAGTTTGGCGCCCACAGGCCAGCGGCTCAGCCCGGCAATATTCCATGAACATTCGTGAACTAATTCTGCTCTTGTTATTGTTGTCACTCTCCCTTCCTGCGTCGAGCGGAGTACTGGTGCATTGGTCGAGTTCTGCCGTGCCGCCCGCGGACGCACTCGGCATGCGCGATCTGGTGATCTCCTGGAACGAGCGCGCTCTGCCT
>Ga0187772_10000893_pt1 | contig 13708 bp, 12 predicted proteins | sample 0116_SJ02_MP15_2_FD_133137 | JGI IMG/M metagenome (GOLD analysis project Ga0187772, IMG submission 133137) | Tropical peat soil microbial communities from peatlands in Department of Meta, Colombia - 0116_SJ02_MP15_20_MG | ecosystem: Environmental > Terrestrial > Soil > Wetlands > Peat | place... | reverse complement strand
CTGCTTGCGGAAGCGAATCCGGCACCTCGGGCGCGCGCAGCGCATGGCGCCGCACTCGCCCTTCGATGCGCAGGACTCCCATGCACTGATACGCGCGATTACGCGAGCGCCCAACATGGTGGGATTCATGGGACGGCGTTTCGGCTTCCCGGAGATAGCGGTAGAGCGCGCGCGCGCCGCGGCTTCGATGCGATCTGCAAAAAAAGTCGTTGACACTGCCTCAAGCCTAGGTCAACCCCGTAGCAGCGACGCAGGTGTTCCGCAAAGGTCGGGCCACTCCAGGAACGCGCTGTAAAGCCAAAATAGCGCGGCGTCTTGCGCAGATCGCCTTCCAATCGGCGCCATTGAACCGCATCGAGCCTGCGCGGGCGACCGGAGCGTGCGAGGTCGTGCAATCCCTCGAGACCTTTTGCCTGGAACCGGCGCACCCATCTTTGCACTGTGCTTGCGCTTTCTCCGAACCATTCCGCGACCTCAGAGCATGACCGGCCCGAAGCGACTAGCAACAGCGCGTGAAGGCGATGGTCATAGCGCGACGCCTCATCGCGTTCGATTTCCCGGCGGATGGCAGACTGCACGATCTTTGCGCCTTCAATTTGTTTCGTGACCATGATGAGATTACCCGCTGACGCAGGCATGCTACCGCAGAAAAACTTCCTGCAAATAGATTCTGATGCCTACCGGCTTTGATTTTCGGAAAAAGTGACGACCGATCTCGTGGTGAACATGGCGCCTCGATGCAATCGGCTCGGGCAACGCGGCGAAATCAAGATGCCGCAGACCGCAGACCCGCAGACGGACGGCAGTGCATGATGCATGATTTACGTCGCAGCCATGGACTCAGTCGCTCCGACCACTTCGCCGCGAAATACTGCGACAATTTTCTGATCCTTCTTGTGCGTCGCGGGAGATCGCTTCTCCGGAACAATCCTCGGGGAAGATAGAGGGTACGCCTCGTTTTTTCAGGATTTTTATTCTCCTATTACTTAGGTCGTCGCTCGGTCTTTGTGACGTGCTGTCTTGACCGCGTGCGCAGCATGTCCGAATTTATGCGCGAAGCAGAAAGACTCACTGACTACCCGTACCAAAAACTTGCGATGCGGTCTTGTCGGAATCGTGAGTCGTCGGCGTGCATGCATATGTCGTGCGTGAATTTTGTCGCGCGTCGTTGACCGCCGATTTGTCTTGACAGCGAATCGCGGTGATCCTTTAATAACTCCGCAGATTTTTCTTTCGACGCCTCTGGATCGACGGGCGGCCGCAAACAAATTCAGAGAGGCGTCGATGAGTCTTATAAGTGGGACAGCCAGCGACGGTAAAGTGTTGCGGCACTGACAACGAAGATACCTAGAGTCGCAGTCGGAGATTGACTCCAATTTCTAGAAGGAGGTAGGCAATGGAAGACCTAAAAAGTGTTCGCAGGAGAGAGTTCCTCACTATTTCTGGTAAGGCGGGTCTTACGACGTTGGTCGCGAGTGCAGCGGGTTATAACTTTGGCGTGATCAAAGTCGCCGAGGCGGCCATGGGGCCAACGAGGGTCACGCCCTTTCGCTTTGCGATACTGACCGACGCGCACCTTTTCTCGATGCCAGATCACAAGTTCGACGGGTTCCTCTCCGACGCGGTCGACGACGTTCTGCGGATGAAGCCGCAACCGGATATCGTGTTTTATTTGGGCGACATCGCCCAAAACGGCAAGGAGGATCAGCTTGCCAAGGGGAAGAAGATTCTCTCGAAGTTGACCATGCCGCTAAAAGTCATTCCCGGTGAGCATGACTGGTATCTGGACATGGGCGCTGCGTGGCGGGGGCATTTCCAAACCCCGACCTGGTCTTTTGACCACAAAGGCGTTCACTTCATCGGCATGAACTCGATTCTGGTGCGCGATTTCTGGACGTCGGCGGGCTTGAGCCCCAAGCAGCGAATGGACGTTATGGAGATGCTCGAGAGCCCCATCGCGGGTCCCTGGGGCGTACGCGAAGAACAGCTCGAGTGGCTTCGAAAGGACACCGCGAAGCTCGATGCTGATACGCCGATCGTCGTGTTCACACACTCACCGCTTTGGGACTACTACCCGCGCTGGAATTTCCAGACGGAGGATGCACCTCAGATCCGGGAAATTCTCTCCAAATTCTCACGCGTGATGGCATTCCACGGCCATGTGCATCAGACTGTGTACAACCGTGTCGGCAATCTCTCGTCCCTAGGAACGCTGTCCACGTCCTGGCCGTGGCCATATCCGGATGTGAAGATGGCCTATCCGTGGTCGCGGATGAACCGCTCGGATCCGGGCAGCTTCAAGGATGGCGAGGGCGCCCAGCACATCGATCTCGAGGCGAGCTTCAACGGCACGATGCACTATGACCCGTTTGGAGACATGTTGAATTCGGCCATGAAAGACGGCTTTACCATTTAAGGGGGGAAAGGCGATGAAACGTAAGACAATGAAGCGGGTGGTCTGCGCGTTCGGCGCCGCGGCTTCGGTAGGCGCCGTTGGGTTACTACTGTATACCTCGAGCGCGGCACGGGAACCCTATACCAAACAAGAGCTGGCCGACCAGGAAAAGGCACTGCTGGCCGCCGTCGATCACGGACGCGACCTGTGGCACGGGAGTCTGCCTTCGATGTCCACGAACGGCTTGGCCTGCGGAAACTGTCACCCCGACGCGGCGGCTTCCAATCCGCACACCTTTCCCAAGTATCAGGCAGACCTGGGACGGGTCATCTCCCTGCGCGACATGATCAACTGGTGCATCACCGTCCCGCAAGGCGGCAAGGCCCTGGACGTCAACAGTGAGGACATGATCGCGATGGAGGCCTACGCGTTTTACCTGTACCGCGGAACCAAGATCGCGCCGGGACTGGCTACGGAGCAGACACCTCCGGTCGTCGTGCCGTCGGGTGTTGGCTACCCCAAGAAAGGATCCGGCGTCGGATACGACAGGGAGGCGCAACCGGGCAGCAAGTAGGGCAGTCAATTTGAGTGGGCGGGCGACGCGCGATTTTGGCGCTCCCGCCCCGTTGGGGCCGCATTGAACAAGAGGGTGACCATGAAGTTGAACGCAAGCCAATACTGCCTTGTACTGATGCTGGGAAGTGCGTCGGTCTGGGCAAATCAATCGTGCGATACGCATTCGTACCCGATGTCGACACCAACGGAACGGTTCACGGATAACGGGGATGGAACACTCACCGATCGGGAGTCCGGTTTGACCTGGATGCGCTGCTCGCTAGGTCAGAAGTGGAACGGGACGAGTTGTCTCGGCGAACCAAGCACCTTTACGTGGCAGGCCGCCCAGGCGGCCGCGAGCGAACTCAACCAGACGGGTGGCTACGGCCGCCATTCGGACTGGCGTATGCCGCACATTCCCGAGTTGGCAATGATCGTTGAGCGGCAGTGTGCGGACCCCAGAATTAACCTTACTTTGTTCCCGAATACACCCGCGACCTATTTTTGGACAGCCACGGGGCGCCGCGGCAAAGGCATGGATGCCGAGGGGTATCTTTTGAGCTTTGGTCCGGAGGGTGCCGGCCACATGCGCAAGGACGAGCTGCACTTCGCGCGACTGGTGCGCTCGGACAACAAGTAATTGAATCGGAGGGGATGATTCGCTGCCGGCAAGAATGGGTGCCCCTGTCGGCGCGCCGCAAATAGCTTTTCCAGGGACGGCGGTTTCGGGGAAGCGGTCCTAGACACCCGAAAGATTGTCAGCAGGTACACGCTGCAGGGGCGAACGGTCTGCTGCGCGCGCACGATCTGCGGAGGTCGCTTCGGTCCCGAAGCTGCGTAATCCGTATTCCGTGTACAAAAAGGAGGAAATGCATGAATTGGGTTCGTGTCGGTCTGCTGGCAGTGCCGGTAATCTGCAGTAGCCCCTATGCTGGTGCGCAGGAGATGCCGGCAGCGGCAAAAAAACTCGGCTGCACTGCCTGCCACGCGATCGACAAGAAAATCGTCGGGCCGGCCTGGAAGGACGTTGCCGAGAAATATACGGGGCACGGCGTCAAGACTTTCACGTTCCAGGACAAGGAATATCCCCTTGTCGAGGGTCTGGTGATGAAAGTCTCGCTCGGAGGTTCCGGAAACTGGGGCACGGTGCCAATGCCGCCCAACGACGCGAAATTTGTGCATAAGGACGAAATTACCGAACTGGTGAAGTTCGAGCAGAGTCTTGCGCAGAAAAAGTAACGCACGCCAGCTCGCTTTCGGTCCGCTCTTCGCATCGCGTTCCGGGGCTCGTTCCGAGGCGCGATTTTGCGCCCACAAACCCCGGTGCGCATGAGCAAGCGCGGAAGTCGGCCCTGCAAGCGCAACTCGCATGGCGCAGCACCTCTGAGCGTGGCGCGTGCCGGCCGAGAGGGGAAGGCTGCGTCGTCGGCCGTCCCGCCCATCAAGGCGCCGCGTCCTTCGCTATATTGCTGACCGTGTCGGCGCTTTTGCCGTAGACGGGAGCCAAACAGCGATGGGTCCGCTCAATGGGATCCGCATCATCGAAATGGCAGGAATCGGCCCAGCACCGTTTGCCGCCATGCTGCTTTCGGACATGGGCGCGGAGGTCATCCGCATTGACCGTAAGGGGCACAGGGGCGCGAGTGCTCTGGGGGAGCTCGGAGGCTCGGGGTTCCTTCGGCGTGGTCGGCGTTCGCTCGTCCTGGATCTCAAAAACCGCCTGGCGGTCGATACCTTGCTGCAGCTCGTTTGCTGTGCCGATGGCCTCATTGAGGGTTTTCGACCCGGCGTTATGGAGCGCCTGGGTCTGGGTCCCACGGTTTGCCTTGAGCGCAATCCCAAGCTGGTTTACGGACGCATCACCGGTTGGGGTCAAACCGGTCCCTTGGCGCACACCGCAGGCCACGACATCAACTACATTGCGCTCAGCGGCGCACTGCATGCCATAGGCAGCCGCGCGGCACCGGTGCCACCCCTAAATCTGATAGGCGACTTTGGTGGCGGTGGGATGCTCGTAGCGTTCGGAGTTGTCTGCGCCCTGCTGGAAGCGCGTTCCTCCGGGCTCGGACAGGTGGTCGACGCAGCAATGACCGACGGCGTGGCGCTTCTCATGGCGATGACTTACAGCCTCAAAGCGACGGGCCAGTGGAGCGATGAGCGCGAAACAAACTGGCTCGATGGCGGGGCCCCGTTTTACGGCACCTATGAATGTGCGGACGGTAAATGGCTCGCACTCGGGGCAATCGAGCAGCAATTTCATGACGTCATGCTCGACACCCTGGGTTTGCCCAGGAGCGAATTTCTCGATCGAGGTGATCGGCGCAGCTGGCCGCGGCTGCGCGCGCGGCTGGGGGCGCATTTGCGCACTCGCACGCGCGATCAATGGTGCGAACGGCTCGAGGGTACGGACGCGTGCGTGACACCCGTACTTGGCTTGGACGAGGCGCCCCAGCACCCCCATAACCGGGCACGCGCGACTGTTCTTGCTGCTGACGGGGGTGTGGAACCCGCCCCGGCGCCGCGGTTTTCGCGCAGCGCATGTCACGTTCAGCGGCCGGCCCCAACGCCCGGGGAGCACAGCGTCGAAATCCTGCGGGACTGGGGTGTCGGCACCGAGACGATCGAGACGCTGCAGCAATCCGGAGCTATCTAGAGCCGGGGTCCACGAGCAGCAGGTGCTTCTTCCTTGCACAGGCGCACGGTCGCCTTTCGTGGGATGGTTGCTACTTCGAAGCGAGCCCGGCCGCAGCCGCGCCCGTTTGCGCGCGGCACTTTTTTTGCGGCTGCACAGCCCGACTCGGGGTTCGCCCTGTCGGTCGGCGCCAGGGCATCGCGGCCCACGCAAGAGATCCTAGGGGGTGCCCCCCGCAGAGGCCACCGAGCCGGCCGCTTCGTAGACGGATTTCTGGAATTCGAGAAAGAGGGACAGGGCCTTTGCATCAGCAAATGGCAGTACCTGCGTAAGAAAGACTCCGCCAATCTGCTGGGCCGGATCAATCCAGAAATAGGTGTTCGCGAGCCCGACCCACGTGAGGCTACCTGCGGGCAGACCGGTAGGGGCCGGCTGCGAATTGATCTGAAATCCGAACCCGAAATGCTTTTCGACCCCCGGAAACAATTCGAAGTCGTTGGAAAGCAAGGGCACGACGCTACGAAGCGGGGTCGTGCACAGCGCCCCGATTTGATTTCTCGTCATCAAGTCCACGGTCTGCTCTTGCAGCACGCGCCGGCCATCGAGCTCGCCGCGATGCAAAATCATGCGGATGAACTTGATGTAATCGCGCGCCGTTCCATACAGGCCGCCTCCACCCATTTCGAATTCGGGCTGTTGCGGGACTTCGATGTTGGTCGCGGAAAGTTTGCCGTCGTTGGCCCGCTGATGAATCTTCGCCAGGCGTTCTCGCATCGAGGGGCTGATTTTGAAGCCCGTGTCGTGCATGCCAAGCGGCGCGAGCACGTTGTCGCTCAAGTATTGGCCGAGACGCTGGTCGACGACAGCCTCAATTACCTTGCCGACCCAGTCAATGTTGATGCCGTACTCCCAGCGCTCTCCCGGATCAAAAAGAAGCGGCGCACGCAAAGCGGAATTCTGGCAGGAGGCGATACCCGGGAGCTTTTGCGCCTTCCGGTAATTCTGAATTGCCTGACTCCAGTATTCGTATCCGAATCCGGCTGTATGCGTCAGCAGATGGCGCAAGGTGATCGGTCGTTTGGGCGCTCGCGTCCGGGGTTGGCCTGCGGCGTCGAAACCCTCAAGGACTTGCGCGCCGGCGATCTGCGGCGCCACGTCTTGCAGCGGGGCGTCCAGATCAAGTCGCCCCTGTTCCACGAGCTGTAGCGCAGCAGTACTCGTGAGCGCCTTGGTCATCGATGCCAGCCATACGACCGTATCGAGGTCCATGGCAGCATCTTGATCCACGACGCGTCGCCCAAATACGCCTTCGTAGAGGGTCCGGTCATGGTGGATGGCGACTGCGGCAACGCCCACGAGTTCCCGCGCATCGATCGCGTCGCGAAAAAAACTGTCGGCCTTGAATCTCGAGGGCATCTTCTAGGCCTTGGACGTTCGTGTCCCTGGTCCGGGCCGGTTGCGCTCTTGCAAGGCGAGGCGCCGACCCGCGGCCGCCCTCGCCCAACGCAAGACTACCATCGCGGCAAAGCACGAGCGAGCAAGTATTTTTGCCCTAGCGCTTGTGGGCCTACCCCGTTGGAGCCCGGATGATCCCCCTGGGACGACCCCGCTTTGCTATGGGCAGCGCGCGCCTATCGCATGACGCTTTGCTGCATGATCGATTTGTTGCGGCGTAGGGGCGTTTTGGTGCGAGGAGGAGGCGGCTCGACTTCGCTGCTGGCACCGCCGGCGCGCGCGAGCAGACGCCTAGTGAGCACCGACCCATATCGACGTGCCGTCGGTTGATCGCTGGCAAGTTCCAAGCGATTGCGCGACCCCGGGACAAAGGTGATACGCCTTCGGGTGTGCCCAGACGGCAACCGGCCCCGCGAGAGGCGTTTCTAGGCGCCAACGGCTTGAAGGATCGCGCGGCGCACCAGCACTTCGAAGAGCGGCAGCTTGTACGCGTTTTGGTGCAGGGGTGTCGCACCCTCCAACGCTGCGCGCCCCGCCCGGCCTGCGCTCTCCGCGTCGATGTGCCGACCGGCTAGGACCGCCTCCGCCGCCTTTGCCCGGTGTGGTACCGGCGCCGCGGCGCCCAGAACAACCGAGGCGTGGCGGCACTGCTGCCCGGCAGCCATTTGCAACACGACGGTCACTTCGGCAAGGGGCCAGTCGAAAGCGTCCCGTTCCGATTGCTTGCAATGCGCCATACGCGTGCCCTGCGCCGGCGCCGGTAGGTCGACCGCGGTGAGAATTTCGTGCGCCCTCAGGTCGTTTTCCCGTTGGACGTCGACGTCGGGGCCCACAAAGAACTCTTCGAGCGGCATGCGGCGCACGCCGCCATCCGCATTGGCAAGCTCGACGGTTGCGCCCAGGGCGACCAACGCGGTCGCGGCGGTCGACGGATGAACGATGGCGCAAACGCCGTTTTCAAAGATCGCGTGATAGCGGTTTTCTCCGGCCAGCGCAAAACAGTGGCCTCCGCCTTTTCTCAAGCAACGCAACTCTCGTGCTCGAAAGTACCAACAGCGAGGCCGCTGCAGCAGATTGCCTCCCAGCGTCGCGACATTGCGAATTTGCGGACTTGCCGCGTTTTGCAGCGACTCGGCCAAAGCCGGATAGCGCTGCCGCAGCAGTTGGTGGTCGGCCAGCGAAGCCAGCGTCGCCGTTGCGCCAAGGCGCAGAGCGCCGGCGGGCAACTCGACGACCGCGTCGAGCCCGGGTATCTGGGCCAGACTCACGATCTGCGACGGCTCCAGCATCCGCTCTTTCAACAAGTCGAGCAGGTCGACGCCGCCGGCCTTCACGACCGAGAACTCGGTCCGAGCCATAACGTCGAGCGGCAGCGCCATTGCAGCTGCCACGCTCGCCGCAGATGCAGCCGCTTGCGGAACCGACTGCGCGTTAGCCCATGCAAAACGGTTCACGCTCGGCTGCTCCTCTCGGGAACCCTGCCCAGCGCCCCCAGCACCGTCGCGGGCGTCATGGGTGCCGAACGAATCCGTACACCGATGGCGTTATAGACCGCGTTGGCAATGGCAGCCGCAGTCGCGATGTTTGAAGGCTCCGCAATCCCGTAGGCATCGGTGGCGCTATTGCCCTGGTAGTTTTGCAGTAGCACCACTTCGATTTCGGGAATGTCGCACGCGCCCACGAGCTTGTACTGCTCGAGGTTCGGATTGACCATGCGACCGGTATGCTGATCTAGGACCCGGTCTTCAAACAGGGCGTAGGACACTCCCATGAGTACCCCACCGTGCACCTGGCTTTCGATCTGTAGCGGGTTCATGGGTCGACCGCAATCTTGGACGGCAACGACGCGCTCGACGCGAATGCGCCCGGTCTCGGTATCGACCGCGACCTGGGCAAACTGCACCCCACCGAGGTCTTGGTGAGCGATCGCCGCATCTCCCATGTGCCGGCGAAACCCCCCGTAGTCGTCGCTGCGGGAGGCCTGGGCGCTGATCTGATCGGTGCGCAGCATTGCCGCGACTTCGGCAAATTGCATCGATCGGGAGGGATCGTCTCGCACAGAAATGCGACCGTCGTGTGCAATCAGGTCCGCGGGTGCAGCCTTCAGCGGCTCGGCGGCAACCGCCAGAAGCTTTAGCAAAACGCGCCAAGCGGCGGTGCGCGCGGGCGGGGTGATCGAAGCCGTAGTCCGGCTTCCGTAGGACGGTGGTCCCGAAGGAAAATCGGTATCGCCGATGCGCACGGCGATTGCCTCGGGCCGAAGGCCCAGGACCTCGGCGACGACTTGCGCCATGACCGTGCCGATGCCCGTGCCAATGTCTTGCACACTCGATAGGATTTCAACAGAACCATCGCGCAGCACGCGCACTTCGCAAGAGGAGTTAAGCTGCACATTGGCGCCCCAGAGCGACTGCGCCACGCCCAGACCGCGTTTGACCGGCCCCGGATCTGCGCCCGGAGCGTGCCTGCGATGCCAATCGATCCGTTCGGCACCAATGCGCCGCTCCTCGCGCCGTACCGCGCTGGGGTCGATCCGGTCCCGTAGCGCAAGCGGGTCGAGCGAGAGGCGTTCGGCCAACTCGTCGATCGTCTGCTCCAGGCCCCACGCGCCTGGCGTATTGCCGGGTGCGCGCATTGCACATCCGGGCCCGGCGTTGGTAAAGACGTCGTACTGTGCGCCTTCGAAGTTGGGACAGCGGTACATCGCTTGCGCAATGTTGCCCACGCCCGCTCCCAGAGCCACGCCCGCGGTGCCGTAACTTTGCAGCGACATCGCGGTCAGCGATCCATCGCGTCGCGCTCCGATCCTCAGCCGCTGCCAGGTACCGGGGCGATTTCCGGAATCCATCTGTTCCTCCGCCCGGGTAAGAACGAGGCGCACCGGCGCCTGCGCGTGACGCGAGAGCTCTACGGCGATGCGCCCGTAGTTGCCCAAGGAGGACTTGGAGCCAAACCCCCCTCCCATTCCGTCCACGACCACCCGAATGCGATTGAGCGGCAGGGCGAAAGCTTCGGCAAGCTCATGGCGCACCCCGGACGTGAACTGGGTTGACATGTAAACCGTCAGACCGTCCGCCCGCCAGTGGGCGACGATCGCGTGCGGCTCCAGACAGCAATGTGTCTGCACCTGCGTACGGTACTCGCCTTCGACGACCACCTCGGCTTGCGCGAAACCCTGAGCGGTATCGCCGACGGTGTCGGTCGCTGGGCCGCGCACGTTGCCTGCAAGCGGCAGACCCCGTCGCGCCGGATACCCATAGACCGTGCCCTCGGGAGCGGAAGCGGCGTCGTAGAGTCGGGGCGCGTCCGTCTCGCGTGCCTTGTCCATGTCCACCACGAACGGCAGCGCTTGATAGTCGACCTGGATCAGACGCAGCGCCTCGTCGGCGGCTGCCGCGGAATCGGCAGCCACGGCCGCCACCGGTGCGCCGACGTAGCGCACCGTGGCGCTCGTCGCATCCTCCGGGTGCGCCACAATGATTGCGGTGCGCACGCCCGGATAGCGCGCGGCGGCCGATAGGTCGATGCGACGAATCCGTGCGTGCGCCAGCGGTGAGCGCAAGATCCTTGCATGCAACATCCCCGCGAGACGCACGTCCACCGTGAACGGGGTTGCACCGGTGACTTTGCCGCGGCCGTTTTGTCTTGCAGCCGACGTGCCAATCACGTTTAGCGTGGCGTTCGGCCCGAGCGGCGGCGGCTCGTCGATCGGTACCTGCCGCTCGACCTCGCCTACGCCAACACTGGCGATGCCCTGGGGAAGCCGCTCGGTACGCGTCGTGCCGTCTGCTGACACGATCAGCTCCGTCGCACTTTCGCCGCAGCCAGGGCTGCGGCAATCGCATGCGGATACGTGCCGCAGCGGCAGGCGTGACCGCTTATAGCGGATTGCACCTGTGCCGCCGTGGGATTGGCGTTGCGTTCCAGAAGAGCCGCGCAGCTCATTACCATGCCGGGTGTGCAATAGCCACATTGCAAGGCATCGTGTTCGACAAAAGCCGCCTGCACGGGGTGCAGCTTCTCGCCATGGGCCAGGCCTTCGATGGTGGTCACCTTTTGGCTGCCGACTTCGACGGCGAGCAGCATGCACGAGCAAACCGGCTTTGCGTCGACCCACACCGTGCACGCGGAACAGGCCCCGCGATCACAGCCGATCTTCGTGCCTGTCAAACCCAGTGGCCCGCGCAGAGCTTCGGCCAGCGTCATGCGCGGTTCGACGGTGAGCCTGTGCACTTCACCGTTGACATGCAGATCGATCACGACCTCACCCGGACCGACGGATTGCGGCACTTCGCGTTCGCTAGGGGCCGCGGCGAACGAAGGGGTGGCGTTGATCATGGTCGCACCCGCTGTCGTGAGGGCAGAGCCCAGCAAAAACGAACGGCGCGACAGTTTTCTCGACATGGCGCACCGTATGGTGTCACCGGGCTGGAAGACGAGGGTGATCTACGTCAAGTGGTGCGCGCGCAAAAAAAGCGCTCCGGCTGCGACATGTACTGCCGGGCGGCCTGCACCGATCGTGATGCTGCGACTCTCGCACCGGATCCGGTCTGAGGCACCGCGCACTCCAACCGGTTCGCTACCGAGGTTTTGCGGCGCCACGAAACAAAGCGGTGCTACCGCGATTCGGCCTTCGTGAACGAACGCACAGAGTGTCTGCTCGTCCCAATGCCTTCGACACGGTCATGGTCGATGCGTCTGCCTCTACGCCCGAGGTCGGCTTGCCCGTTAGGGCGTTCTTGCGCAAGGGTTTCATGTGCGGGGGTATCCCACGCTCTGCGCAAAGGTGACGAACTGGTGCTCGGGCAACTGCAACGCGCGCTCGAGCTTGGGGTGATCCACCGCGCCGCGGAACACCGTTGCCAGACCCTCCGATGCGCAAAACAAATACACATTCTGGCCGATGAATGCACTGTCGACGGACGCGTAGAGGCGCCGCTCCTCGTCCGAAATGTCCGTCATGCGCTCCCCGTGGGCGATGTAGACGAGATTAAGGGGGGCTGAGCCGACGAAATCCTGAAGTCCCGTCTGTGCACGGATATCGCTCGGCAAATGGGCAACGAGGCCGTGCGTCCGGGGTTCGTAGAGCCACACCCCGTCGGCCATTGCCGCCATGATGTCGATTACCATGATGTGACGCCAATAGGGTGCCGTGCGGTCACCACTGGGGCGATTGACGCCGAAGGCGGCCCAAAGCAGATCCGACAGGGTCTGCTCGGTCAGTTGGCGGCCCGAATACTCGCGTGTCGATTTTCGGTGCATGAGCGCAGTAAAAAGCGGCGTACCGCCTTCCTGCCGAGGCGGCGGCAACTTGCGCGGCGCTGCCGTCTGCGCAAGGGCGACGCCCGGTGCCGCCGAGAGCGCCGCGCCCGCGAGAAGCCCCGCATTGATTTGCCGTCGCGTCATCATTTTTTCCTCATCCGGGTGCGTCATGGCTGTGGATCCTTTTTTGCAGATTGGGGCGCGGGCGCTCTGAGCGATTGCGGGTTCCTCGCTCGAGGAGTCCGCCCGATCCCCTTTTGATCCGCGCGGACCAGGCGGTCTTGGTGAAAATGGGGCAGGGGTATCTGCAAATTGCGCCAGCGCCCTGCCACCGAACGCCGCAATGCGCGCGACCGATACTCCGTGACCGCGATCGCGGATCTTCCCCCGGAGATTACGCCCGAGCCAAGGCAACCTTCGCGATCCGCGACGGAGCGTTCATACACCCCGGCGGCCGCGGCTCGGAGCGACACGGGGCCGCAGCAGGCTGCGGCCCGAAACCGCGAAATAGCCCACTTACTCAACCTTGATCGAATGTCGCTTTGTGGAGCCGGTCTTGGGCATTACGATCTCCAAGATGCCGTCCTTCATCGTCGCCTTCGTTCTGGACTCGTCCACCGCCGAGGGCAAAGTAAATGTTCGCTGGTACGACCCGCGATAGATTTCGGAGCGGCGCACTTCGCCCTTTTCTTCCTCGCTTTGCCGCTTGGCCTCGCCCTTGATCGTAATGAGGTTGCCGCTCAGCGTTACCTTGACGTTCTCCTTCTCTACCCCTGGCAGCTCGGCCCGCACCGTAATTTCCTCGTCGCGATCGATGACGTCGACTTTGGCCATCCCCTTGAAGTCAAAGCTGGGCATCCACCCCGACGGAAAATCCGAAAACAACGGACGATCCCAGCGCATGGGCCTCATCCAGCCTCGCCCCATAAAATCTTCGAACAAACGCTCCATGTCCTGAAACGGGTTGTACACCGCAGGGGTGCTCGCCCCTTCGGCCTTAGTGACAGTGATTTCCTTGTCTGATTTTTCGGCCACGATTGCTCTCCCCAATTTGCATTGCAAATCTCGTTTCGGCGTACCGCGCAGCCCGCGCGATCGTCGTAGCCTACCCACTTCCCAAAAGAATTTTGGACGCGACGGGGACGTTCGTTGTTGACCCACGTCAGGCATACGTACCGAAGGGTTAAGATAGCTCGCGAAAGTCAGAGTCACTTTCCGGTTAACCGCTCACGACGCTGAGTCTGTGTCACTTGGCCTCTGAGAGGCCCCGTTCTACTTCGACCTGCGGCCCGCGCCCGGGCCTAGCGCGAGCGATGACTCCATAAGTCAGTGTCTGCGTTGCGGTCAAGCAGCGTTGGAGCGGGCTTTCGTGGGTGAAGGATGTGCGGTTTGCACCGCGATCATTCCGT
>Ga0187772_10000892_pt1 | contig 13714 bp, 10 predicted proteins | sample 0116_SJ02_MP15_2_FD_133137 | JGI IMG/M metagenome (GOLD analysis project Ga0187772, IMG submission 133137) | Tropical peat soil microbial communities from peatlands in Department of Meta, Colombia - 0116_SJ02_MP15_20_MG | ecosystem: Environmental > Terrestrial > Soil > Wetlands > Peat | place... | reverse complement strand
TTCTTTGAAAAACTCGGGCCGCAAGGGACTATAGCCAAGGAAAATGGAGAACGCAAGGAGAAATCGCAAAAAAGGCCGGAAAAATGAGAGTTTTTTGAAGTGGATGTGGAAATCCCCGCCAAAGGCGCACGTCAAACGCATGCCGCTTCTCGATCAGACCCTTCGAAAGGGCCGATGGTGCGTACTAACTGAGCAGACTTCCTATTTAAGCAGTCCTATCGCGCGGTTCCGGTGACCGGGATATTGAGCGCCACCAGCCCGCTTTCTTCCCGTGACGGTTCCGGCTCACTACCTGAATAGAAGGGAATCCTCAGAACGGCGGCTGGTCGCACGCACGAAATGAGCGAAGATTTTCCAGTTTCTATTTTCGAATTTCACTCTGAAGTTTCCAGCTTACTTCGCTAAGTCGGCGTAGAAGTGGGCGATGGCCTTAATGCCGCCAAAGTAGTTTTCCAGGGCAAGATGCTCGTCAGGAGCATGAGCGTTTTCGTCTGGGAGACCGAAGCCGATCAGGACGCAAGGCACCTTGAAGGTGTCGTGCATCTGTGTGACAAAAGGAATGGAGCCACCTTCGCGGATGAACACGGCTTTCTTGCCGAAGCCTTTTTCCAGGGCCGCCTGCGCCTTCAGGAAAATCGGGTTGTGATACGGAGCGACCCACGGTTTCCCCATGCTCAAAACGTCAAATTTGCAATGCACTGTGTTGGGGAGAAGCTTCCGAACGTGCTTCTCGACAAGCTTGGCGATTTTGGGAGGATCCTGATCGGGGACCAGGCGCGTCGAGAATTTGGCATAGGCTTTCGACGGAATGACCGTCTTGGCGCCCTCGCCTTGATAGCCGCCCCAGATGCCATTGAGTTCGAGAGTGGGACGGGTCCAAAGACGCTCGACGGTAGTGAAGCCTTTCTCGCCGAAATAGCCAGGGGCGCCGACGGCGGCTTCGAAGTCCTTCTTTTTCCAGGGCAGCGCGTTGAGCGACTTTCGCTCGGCACCGGAAACCTTGGCGACCTGGTCGTAAAAGCCCGGGATCGTGACGCGAAAATTTTTATCGTGAAGCTTGGCAAAGAGCTCCGTCAAGATTGTGAGCGGATTGGGAACCGCGCCTCCATAAACGCCGGAGTGGAGATCGCGGGCCGGGCCGGTCAATTCAATCTGATAATAGTTCAGTCCGCGCAAACCGTAGGTGATGGAGGGCACGCCCTTGCCGAGCATAGAGGTGTCAGAAACGATGAGCGCATCGGCCTTTAACGTTTCTTTGTTTTTCTGGACGTAATCCCAAAGGCTGACGCTGCCGACTTCTTCCTCGCCTTCGATCAGAACTTTGACATTGATGGGCAGCTTGCCGTTGAGTTGCTGGAGCGATTCGAGAGCCTTCAGATGAATGTGGACCTGGCCTTTGTCGTCGGCCGTACCGCGCCCAAAGATATTGCCGTTACGGACGGACGGCTCGAACGCCGGGGAAGTCCAGAGATCGAGGGGCTCCGGCGGCTGAACATCGTAGTGGCCGTAGAAGAGAACGGTGGGCTGGCCAGGGGCTTCCAAGGATTCCGCATAAACAAGGGGATGCAGGTTCGTGGGGACAATCTGAACCGTTTTAAATCCGGCAGCCCGGAGGTGATCGGCCACCCAGCGTGAGGCGCGCTCGATATCGGGCTTATGCTCGCTTTTGGCGCTGATGCTCGGAATACGAAGGAACTCGCAGAGTTCGGAGAGGTGCTGGTCGCGACGACCTTCTATAAATTCAGTAAGGTTCATAGGGGCCTCGGGGGCTGAGTCCTTTCGCGATGGATTCGAAGTTATATACGCAAAGCTTTAAAGAAAGTTTGCGGCTTTCGAAAAAACGGGTTGCGGACAATGCTCCGTCGCCGCTACTAATCATTCTATGATTCCTCATTCCTCGGCACAAGTTGCGGGCGGTCACGCGAACGGTTGCGGATGCGGAACACCTGTCCGGAGGGCCAGATTGACGGTTCCGGGCGGGCGCTTGAAGATGGCGGTATGAGCGAAGCGACTCCAACCACGGCAACTCCGAGACGAAGCGGGCGAGTCTTCCACCGTGTGCGAATCCAGGCGCAGGGACGCACACACGACCGCAAGAAGTTCAAGGAAACGTGCGAAACGGTGGTGGTAAATGCGCACGGTGGGCTGCTGGTGATGAAGAACGAAGTGGACAACGGCGAGATGCTGGTCCTGACCAACCCTCTGACGCAGGAAGAACAGGAATGCCGCGTGGTTTATCTTGGCGACTTGGCAGAGAAGGGCCAGCGGGTTGGCGTGGAGTTTTTGACGCCGGCGCCGCGCTTCTGGGGCATCGAATTCAGCGCCGAGCCGTCCACAAGCAACCTCAACTGAGCTGGAGTTTTCCAACGAAGACGCCTGTCCTCCGGTACGGTTTTGAATACAAAACAACTGAACCGCGACTCTCTTATCAAGCGAAAAGATTCTGACAGTATCAGTGTATTGCAGCAGCACAGGCCCGGAGGCGAGCATGAATCCGGCAAACCCGAATCCGCAAAACAAAATACTAATCACATCCATTGCAATTGTGGTGGTGGGATTGACCCTGTATTGGACTTTTACGTATACCGGGCCATACCGCTATCTGGCAGAGTTCCAGCTCAAGTGGCTGGGGTTCTACTCACCGAAATTAACCGCGATGGTGATCATCCTCGGCTTTTTGCTGATTCCCGTGCTGATCAAGCTGATTTTCCGGGGAGCGGAAAGGCCGGTCCCGGAAATGCAGAATGCGAACCCGGCGCCCGCGAGTTTTCCAAATGCGGCGGGTGGTGCCGTCGCACAGCCCTTGAGGCAGTACATTCGGTATTCCGCTGCGGTGATCATCTTCGGATTTGGGGTGTGGTGCTATTTGAACGGGACGCAGGCGGGCAACCTGCAGGAATTAAGCGCGACGGATTTTCAGAATGGAAACCTGAGCTCGAGGATCGTCTATGCGGACGTAAAGGGGCGCTTGAGCGGAATGTATATCGGCCAGAATCATTATCTTTACATTCCAATGTTTGGCGAGACAGCAGGGAACCCGCCGGTGCAGCTCCTGGTGGGAGTGAACGAGAATCAGACTAAAAAGTACCTGCACCGGGAGGCAGACGGAAACTTCACGGTGCGCGGAGTCGCCGATAAAGGCCTGCCCGGCGACATAAAATACGCGTTCGAAAAGAACGGAATCGCTGTAGGGAATCCGGTGTGGGTGGTTCACACAGGACGCGAACCAGGGAGTGATCGAAATTTAGGCCTAGGGTTGATGGCTGCGGGAATCGTGTTTGGCGCAGTGCTTTTCGGCGTAGACAGCTATCGCAAGAAAAAGAACGCGGCGGCGGGGCCATTGCAAGCTCTGGCCTGAGCACGAAGAACGTTTCATTTAGGATGCAGGATTGACTGGGACACGCTGAGGGGAGAGGTTCGCGCCGGCCGGGCCTCGGCGCTTGAAATACCAATCAAGCAGCCTCCATAAAAGCAAGATGGCAACGAGCGCACCATAAAAGAGCGGCATGCGCACGTCGGACTTCACCTTCCAATAGTAATGAATCACTCCCGCGATAGCGGCGAGATAGATGGCGCGATGAAGCGTTTGCCAACGCTTTCCGCCAAGGCGGCGAATCCAACCCGCAGTTGAGGTAAGAGCGAGCGGGAGCAAGAGCAGAAAACCCAGAAACCCAACGGTGATGAAAGGGCGCTTAGCGACGTCTTTCCACATCGCTGCGACATCGAAAGACTGGTCCGGGCCGAGATACGTGAGGAAGTGCAGGCAGACGTAGAAAAAAGCGAAGAGGCCGAGCATGCGGCGGAAGCGAATCAGGTCGGGAAGATTAAGAAGCTTGCGGGAAGGTGTAATGCAAAGAGTGAAGACGAGAAAGCGCAGAGTCCAGTCGCCAGTGGCGAGCTGGATGAATTCCACGGGGTTGGCGCCGAGGCCGTTGCGAAATCCACGCCAGACAAGTGCGCCGAGCGGAACCAAACAAAGAAGAAATAGAGCAACTTTGGTCCACTTACTGGTAAGAAGTGCACGCATTTGGAGGCTGTTCGGACGCGTCAATAATATTTCTTCAGGTCCATGCCGTTGTACAAGCTGGCGACCTGATCGCCGTAGCCGTTGAACATGAGCGTGTTGCGCTTGAAGATCTCGCCGAGTCGGCGTTCCTTGGCCTGGCTCCAGCGTGGATGATCGACATTGGGATTCACATTCGAATAGAAACCGTACTCGTTAGGGGCGGCGAGATTCCAGGTGGTCGGCGGCGTCTTCGACTGAAATTTGATTTTGACAAGCGACTTGATGCTCTTGAAACCGTACTTCCAGGGAAGCACGAGACGCACCGGTGCGCCGTCTTGGTTGGGCAAAGATTCTCCATACATGCCGACACAGAGAAGAGCGAGGGGATTCATGGCCTCGTCGAGGCGCAGACCCTCGACATAAGGAAATCGGATGCCGGCCCAGCGCGCCTGAGGCATCTGGCTGGGATCGTAATAGCTCTCGAACGCAACGAACTGGGCTTTGGGCGTAGGCTCGACGAGCTTGACGAGGTTGCTGAACGAATATCCGATCCATGGGACAACAATAGACCAAGCTTCCACGCAACGGTGGCGGTAGATGCGCTCTTCGAGCGACGCGATTTTCAGAATTTCGTCCAAGGTGAATTTGCGGGGCTTGGCAACTTCGCCTTCAACGGAAACGACCCACTTTGAAGTATTGAATTTCTGCGCGTTCTTGGCTGGATCGCTCTTCTCGGTGCCAAATTCGTAAAAATTGTTGTAGTGCGTAACGTCTTCGAAGGAGTTCTGCTTTTCCGTGGTGCTGAAAGAGCTTTTGATGAGGTTGTCGAATTTTGCGGCCGCATACGCTGGTTGCGGGGAAGCGGCCCAGTCGTAAAAGCGGTAGCCGGCCATAGCCACTGCGCCAACGATGCCCATGTCGCGAAGGAACCTGCGCCGATTCACATAGACCGACTGGGGCGTCACGTCGGCATAAGTCAAATCCGGGGCCTCGCGAATTAACATCTCGTTCCTCCTGCTGCCTGCGCACCTTGTAGCAGCAAATCGATTCTACACTTCGCTCTTCTAATAGGATGCGGAAACCGGTTCGCAAGGTCAGCGGATCCCAACCGGCGCCATACTAATGGGACTCGTAGACCCAAGAAAGGTTACAGGCTAACGCCGCATCTTAGGCCATTAGGCCATGTTTCCCGCTCGGATTTAGAAACCGTAGCGGGCGACGATACCTTTCTCCTGCTTTCCGATGAGGGCGAGGGCGGCGTGCTGTGCTGGAAGTTTGAGGGTGAGGCGCGCGCCGGTCAGCGAGTCGCGGAGGTCGATTGCCGTGTCGTCGGCGTTCTCGGATTCGAGAATGTAGAGAACGGAATCCTGAAGTTCCGTGGAATAGACCAGAACACTAGATGGGAGCGGCGAGAGGGCGTCAAACGTCGGCTTGATTTTCAATACTGACAAAACATAGCCATACACCGTGGCTGCTGGATCGAGCCCTTCGGCCAATTCCGCGGAATACGAAGCCCAGAAGATTTTCCCTTTGCCGACCGCGGCCTCTTTCCAGGTGGAACCATCGGCGAAGCGAAGAGCTTCGAGAGAAGACTGCATCTGCTGATCGAAGGAGAGGGAAACTGTCTTGCCGGGAAGACGAATTTCCGCGCCGCGATAGCTTTGGGGCTCCGTGCGAGCGCTCAAGCCAAGATCCTGAGCCCGTTCGCAGAACTGCCAATGCTCGTCGCGCGATATGGGGCCGGTGATTAACAGTTTGCCGCCAGCCTTCACGTAAGTGATCAACGCTTGCCAAGTGTTTTCACTCAGCGATTGCGGCGAGGGAAGAATGGCGAGTTGCGGCGCGCCGAGCTTCGCGATTTGGTTTTCGGCAACAATGCTCGGGGAAATATGCAGGTTGTAGGCGAGCGTGCGAACGGACTTATGCTGAGCCTCGAGCTGCAAATAACCGAGGATCGAGAATTGCGCGGCTTGCGAGGTGATGATGGCGACGGAAGGCTGTACGGGATTTTGCAGATGGGGCTGGAGCGTTTTTGCGAAACGCCCAAAATCGCGCATCACGGTGGCTTCGGGCTTCTCCGTGGCGTCGGCGCGCAAAGCGCCGATGGGAGATTCGTTGGCTTCGGTCATGTAGGAATTCGTGTTCCAGAGCCACTCGATGGCGCCGGAACCCTGCGCGAAGGACAAGGCGACTTTACGTTCAAAGAGAGAGCCTTCCTGTTCCGGAGTGAAGCGGGCAGATTCGTTGAGATTGATTTCGCGCTGGAGACCGGTCTCCTGAATCAGCATAGCGACGCCGGACTGTTTGGCAGTCAAAGAGTCCCAGAGCAGGGAATCGTTCTGCCACCAGGAATGATTGGTGGTGAAGTCGACAGCAGGCGTATAGAACGCGGGCGAGAGGCGGTCCATCACACCGCCTTCGTCCTGGCCAACGGTGATGAGCTGTTGGGAACCCGTGGCGCGGATTTTTTCGCGCATGGCGAGAGCCCAAGAAAGGAAAGTGTCCTGGGCAAAAGAATAGTAATCGTAGACGCGGAGCGAGTTGTGACCGATGTACATGCCGCGCGAGTCGAACTCGATGTCTTCCGGCAGCGAAATCGTTCCCGAGATGGAATCAGGCTGGACATTCCAAGCGGCAGCGAGCGCGGCGCGGTCGGGATAGCGTTTCGAGAGCCACTGGTTCCACGCGGCAAGCTCGATGGGATCGCCGTTGGGGCGCGTGCGCCACAGGAACTTCGAGATGCTGGGCTCGTTGATGAGGTCCCAGGCGAGGAATGGAACATCGTGGAAGCGCGCCACGACTGTAGAAACCAATGTTTGCTGCTTGCGAGTGGCGTGTGGATCCAAATACGGATTCACGCCGCCGAGCACTTCGGGAAGAAAAGCGAAGAAATTGAATTGCACGGGAAGGCCGTGTTTGCGCGCGGTCATTAGATAGGCTTCGAGAGTGCGCAAGGTGCGCTCGTAGGGCTGGCCGTTTTCATCGCAAAACTTGTCCCAGCCGGTCCACCAGCCGGTGCGCAGCATGTTGAGGCCGGCGACCTGGATTTGCGCCATGTCGCGGTCCCAGATGTGAGCGTTGGGATGATCGAAGTAGAGCCGTTGGACTTCGCTGGACATGTAGGTGGTGCCAACAACGGGGAGAGGATGGCCGTCGAGCTCGAAGAAATCGTGATTGACGGTCAGGCGTGCGCCGGAGCGAAGAAACTCCTCGTCGCGGATCCAAAAGCCAGAATCGTAGACGGCGCGGACTTTATCGCCTTCAAGCAGTTCGGCCTCGATAATGTGAAAGCCTTTTTCGGTTCGCGGCGGCAACTGCGCGAGCTGCGAAGCCGAAAATGGGTGCGTCACCGTGCCGCGCTGTGAGGGCTGTCCTTCCGGATATTCGCTGACGCGAACGGTGAGCGGAGCGGTCCGCTTTTCGGCAGCGTGCCAGAGAACTTCTACCTCAACCGGCTCGCCAGGAATATAAAGCGGATAGGTGGGGCGCACTGTAAATTCTTCCGAACCATCAACGGCGCGCTCGGCGAGCGAGCGAATGAGCGCGCTGGCGTCGGTGCTGCCTGCGAACTGCGCGTCGAGCTCCGCGGAGAGAAAAATCCAGCGCCCGCCGTCGAAGGCGTTTCGCAAGTGATCGATTTCCATCGCCGGAGCGGACATCCTGCGGCCGTCTTTCACACCCCATGCAAGAGGGTCGAGGCGAGCGTCAATCGAGCCTGCAGAACCGCCCCGATTGTAAAGGTCCACGGCACTCAGCCGGATAACGGGACTGAAAGCGCGCTGCCAGGAAAAGCGAGGAAGAGAGACCGTAACGTCGGGATTGTTCTGAAACTCCATTCCGGCGGAGCCAGGCGTAGTTTGAAATTGGTCCATGGACAATTGCCGAATGAAACGAACGCTGTAGTCGCGAAGATGCCAGCCGGAATCGTCATGATAGGCGGCACGCGTGAAGGGACGGCCGCCGAGGACGAGCAGGTTCCCGCCGCGATTGAGAAAGTCATGAATGGCAGACCAATCCGCTTCCGCAAAAGCGGAACCATAGGGCAAGACAAGCAGGCGAGTGTTCGCATCCGCGAGCAGGGAAACAAGTTGTTCCGCCGAAGCGAAGCGAGCACCAGGGAGCGCCTGCTCCAGCTGTTGCTGCGGGAAAACAGGCGAGTCGGCAGTGGGAAACGAAGCTTCCCGAAGCACGACTATGGAAGAAGCTTCTTGCGCCCGAGCGGGAGACGTGTGGGAGAAGAAGGTTGAGGAACCTAACGCGAATGCCAGTAATTGTGCGGTTTTCATTTTGCGCCCGGTCTTTAGAATAACGATTCTGCTGCCCCTTATACCACGTCCTGGCAGGCAACGGCAGGATGCACAATGGGTTTCCTAAGCAAGACGATTGTGGCATCATCCTTCGCGGCACAAATATGCGGACTTCGGCAGACTTTGAAAAACGGACGTGACCTGCGATGGAAAATGTGAGTGTTAAGAGTACAGTCTTAACAAGCGAAGTTTCGCAAAATTATACTGGCCCGCTGGCGATTCTCACGACTCTGTTCTTCATGTGGGGCTCGCTCACTTCGTTAAACGATGTTTTGATCCCTTATGTCCAGCACGTTTTCAAGATCGAGCTGGCTGCCAGCATGCTCATCCAGACCGCGTTTTTTTCAGCGTATTTCGTCTTTTCGATTCCGTCCGCAAAGATTATTGACTGGATCGGCTACCAGCGCGCCATCGTAGTGGGGTTGCTGACGATGGTGGTCGCGTGCCTTGGATTTTATCCCGCAGCGAAATTGCCGTCGTTCGCTGTCTTTCTTACGGCGCTGATCCTTCTGGCCACGGGGATTACCATCCTGCAAGTGGCGGCAAATCCATACGTTGCGGTGCTGGGAAAACCGCAAACAGCATCCAGCCGCCTAAATTTGACGCAGGCTTTCAATTCGCTCGGCACAACGATTTTCCCGTGGATCGGCGCTCACCTGATTCTGCGGACAACGAGTGCCGCAATGAGTCAAAGCGCCGAACAATCGGCAAATGCGGTTATCCGGCTTTACGTCTATTTCTTTGCGACCGTACTGACGCTGCTGGCCATCGGCTTTGGCATCTCAAAGCTCCCTAAGATGGAGGCTGCGGGCCACCACATCGGGGAGAAAGTTGCGGATTCCATCTGGAAACACCCGAATCTGGTATTCGGCGCGATTGGAATTTTCGTTTATGTGGGAGGTGAAGTCGCCATCGGCAGCTCCATCGCTAATTACCTCGCGCTGCCGAATATTGGTGGATTCCTCTCTGCGTCCAGCTTTCCCGATGCAGCAAGCCACTATCGGGCTGCGCTAGGCGTGGCCGCCGGGTACATTTCTTTGTATTGGATGGGGGCGATGATTGGCCGATTCATTGGGTCGGCGCTGCTGCAGAAGATCAAGCCGGGGAAGCTGCTGGCGTTTGCTGCGATGATGGCTGGTCTGCTCGTAACGACTTCGGTTCTTACATCCGGGCACGTTGCGATGTGGACGATCCTATCCGTTGGTTTTTTCAACTCGATCATGTTTCCCTGCATCTTCACGATGGGCATTGCGGAATTGGGCCCGCTCACCGGGGATGGCTCGGGCATTCTCAACATGGCAATTGTCGGCGGGGCAGTGATTCCGTGGATCGTTGGCAAGGCCGGCGACATCATCAATCATCGCTTTTATCCAACGATGATTCGGGGTGAGACCAGCTGGGGCCAGGGAATTCACTACGCCTTGATTGCCGCAGCGCTGTGCTACGCGTATATTTTGTTCTTCGCGGTGAGCGGGTCGAAACCCAATAGCGAGCGCTATTCCAAGTCTTAGATAGATCAATCCCTTCTAATAGCGATGAGTCAGACGGAAGCCAGCACATGGACAATCGGCGTGGACGTGGGCGGCACGAAAGTTGCCGCGGGCTTCGTTGATTCGAAAGGCGAGATTCTTCGGCACGCTCGCGTGCCGATGCAGTCGCATGGAACGGCGGAAGAAGGCCTCGCTTCCGTTACGTCCGCAATCGATGATGCGCTGGAGCTGGCGCCAGATGCGGGTGGCGCGACGCGGCACATTGGAATTTGCGCACCCGGTCCACTTGATCCGCACACAGGAGTGATCCTGAATCCGCCAAACGTGCCTTGCTGGCGCAATTTTCCGCTCCGTGCGGAAATCGCGAAACGTTACGGCGGAGTCGTCAAGGTCGAGAACGATGCCAAAGCGGCTGGACTTGCGGAAGCGCTTTGGGGCGCGGGCCGGGGCTATAAAAATGTATTCTATGCGACACTTGGCACGGGAATTGGAACCGGGATTCTTTTTGACAAACAGATCTATCACGGGCGCACCGGCGCCGCCGCCGAAGGTGGCCACGTCACCATTGACTACAACGGGCCGCGCTGCACCTGCGGGAAAAGGGGCTGCATCGAAATCCTGGCTTCGGGCACGGCCATCGGCAAAAGGGCGAGAGCGAAGCTCACCGAAGGAGCAGGACGCTCTTCTGCGATGCTGCAATTCGTCGGCGGGGATATTAATTTGGTGACCAGCGAGACCGTTGGGAAAGCCTATGCTGCAGGCGATCCTCTCGCAAAAGAAGTGCTTTTGGAAACGGTCGAGCTGCTGACCATTTGGCTTGGAAATATGATCGACCTGTTGGAGCCCGACGTCATCATCCTGGGCGGAGGGGTAGCCACCATGTTGAGTTCCTTAATCGATCAAATTCGAAATCGGCTGCCCGCGTGGTGTATAAATTCGCGCTGCCTGGAGATTCCAATCGTGATGGCGCGCTACGGCGCAGAATCCGGAATTGCGGGCGGCGCGGCGCTTTGTACGGTTCCCGGAGCGGCCGACTGAGCTCGAAAAAGCTGCAAGCCCAGGAACAACGAAGGCCAGCCACGTCCTCATCCTCTTCCGGCAAATCTATTTTAGGATGAGTTTTTCTATGAGCGGCAGATTCTGGGACGAACCGCCGACCATAAATGTGTATTCGCCGGGCGGCAGCTTCCAGCTATCCGACGCTTCGTCAAACACCGAGAGGTACAGCGGGTTGATCGCCAAATTCACTTGCTTGCTCTCACCAGCATTCAGGCTCACCTTGCTCCATCCCACCAGACGTTTTGGAGGTTCCCCGGAGCCAGCGGGAAGCGCCGCGTAAACTTCGGCGATTTCCCAGCCGGCGCGGCTGCCCGTGTTCTTGATGGTGAAGCTAACCGTCGCTTGCGCTCCAGCGTCAACCTTCAGGCCGGAGTAACCGAAAGTCGTGTAGGACAATCCGAAGCCAAAGGGGAAAAGTACCGGCTTGTTCTCGGCGTCGTACCATTTGTAGCCGACCTTCAGTCCTTCGTCGTAGTGCACTTCAAACGTGGGCTTGTCAGGTTCTGCACTTCCGAAAAGTCTCGACGGAGACGTCTTCAATTGCGGATGGGGAAGGTCGGCTTCGCTACGGGGAAATGTCACGGGCAGTTTCGCGCTGGGATTCACATCACCAAACAAAATGCTGGCAACCGCGTCCGCGCCCTTGCTGCCTGCATACCACGCTTCCAGGACGCCGCTCACTTGATTCAACCAGGGCATGGTCACGGTCGAGCCTGTTTCCAATACGACGATGGTGTGCGGATTGGCAGCAGCCACTTGCTGGATGATCGCGTCCTGTTTATCCGGCAAAGAAAGGCTTGGCAGATCCATGTCCTCGCTGGTCCACTGATAGGCGAAGACGATGGCGACATCGCATTTCTTCGCAAGCTGCGCTGCGGATGTCGGGTCCGCGCCGGAGTTGAACTGCACGTTTGCTCCTGGGACTTTCGCCGCTATCGCCTTTAAGGGAGAGGTCGGAAACCAGACCACTTCTTTCCACTTGGGCTCGACACCCCCCGGAGGGTCCACCTGGGCCGAGCCTCCGCCTGAGATCATGCTGGTATCCGCGTGCGGGCCAATCACGGCGATGGAGCGCGCCTTTGCTCGTTCGAGAGGCAGCGCGCCATACGCGTTCTTGAGCAGGACGATGCTCTGTTCCGCGATGCGGCGTGATGTTTCGAGTCCTCCCTCCACGTCCACCACGCTCTTCTGATCCGGGTAGTCGACAATTCCGCTGGCAAACTCCGAGCGCAGAATGCGGCGAACATGTTCGTCGAGTTCTGACTGAGGAACCTTGCCCGATTGCACCGCTTGTTTGAGTTTTTCGCCAAAAAAGTCATCCAAGGGCTGTTCGTGGTCCAGACCCGCCGCGGAGGCTTTGACGGTGCTGTGCGTCCCGCCCCAATCGGAAACCACGAAGCCCGGGAACTTCCAGTCTTTTTTCAAAACGTCGGTCAGCAGGTATTTATTCTCGCAGGCGAAATCGCCGTTGACGGCGTTGTACGCGCACATCACTGCTGCCGGCTCGGCGATTTGAATGCCGATCTGAAATGCTAGCAGGTCGCTTTCGCGCATGGCTCGTTTGCTGATGATGACGTTCACTTGGTTGCGGCCGCTCTCCTGGTCGTTCAACGCATAGTGCTTCATGTCGCCCATCACGTGCTGGGCCTGCTCGCATTTCATGCGATTGCCGACCAGCGTGCCAGCAAGAATTGGATCCTCTCCCATGTACTCGAACGTGCGGCCGTTGCGCGGCTCGCGCGTCAGGTTTACGCCGCCGCCCAACGTCATGTTGTAGCCTTGCGCGCGAAGCTCGCGCCCAATCAGCGCGCCATATTCGCAGGCGGCCTGCGGATCCCAACTCGAGGCAGACGCAAGGTTGGAAGGCAGCGCGGTGGAGTACCGGCCGTTCTGAGCGCTGCTGCGCACGCCATACGCGGCGTCACTCATCTGAACCATCGGAATGCCGAGGCGTGGCACCCCCAGCACAAAACCTGCGCCACCGTTTCCAAGATACGCGTTAGGTTTGGGAGGACCCGGCCATCCGCGCATGCCATTCCCGTGAGTGAACCCAATCTTCTCGTCCAGAGTCATTTCTTTCAGAACCAGTTCCGCGCGCCGGTCCGGCGACAGCGACTTATCCATCCAGGGACGACTGGCGAGTTTTTCGTCTGCCAATGTCCACCAGCGATGCGGAGCGAAAGCGGCCACTGCGACGGATAGGACTGCAAGTGTGACGGTGAGTGCGACCAGAAGAAGGCGCGGCTTTGTCCTGTTCAAAGTAACCGTCCAAGAAGAACGTTATTGCCGGAACATCATACGCTTCTTCGTTCTCAGCGAGTAGGCACGGCCTAAGCCTCGAGGAGGTGCGTGAGGTTCGAATGATCATCCCTCGTATTCTGGGAATCAGTACTTGGAAGTGGCCAACTCGCGCCCAGAGTGCGGTAAAATCAAAAGCGGAGGAGTGGGTGAGCGGTTTAAACCGGCGGTCTTGAAAACCGTTAGGCTCGAAAGGGTCTCGGGGGTTCGAATCCCTCCTCCTCCGCCATATCCCTACACACGCCCAGAAGTGACTTCGGCCAGGCTTAGAACCAACTCAGTCGAGCGCCAATGGTCACTCGACCGAGCTAAACATTGCTTCCTGTATGGTGTATCGGCCGTTTCTATTTTTCCCGCATTGAGAACCACGAATCAAATCGCCGCCGCCCAGTCATCCGTAAAGGTCTGTCCCGTGCTGTCCATCACCTTAATGCTCTGGTAAGTGAAGGAGACGTCCTCGAGGGCTCGGGGATCGGCCGGTTCACTTCCGTTGGCCACGTCGATATATCTCCTCACCGCTGAGATGGTCGCATTCGTAAGAGTAATGGTCTGGT
>Ga0187772_10000891_pt1 | contig 13722 bp, 12 predicted proteins | sample 0116_SJ02_MP15_2_FD_133137 | JGI IMG/M metagenome (GOLD analysis project Ga0187772, IMG submission 133137) | Tropical peat soil microbial communities from peatlands in Department of Meta, Colombia - 0116_SJ02_MP15_20_MG | ecosystem: Environmental > Terrestrial > Soil > Wetlands > Peat | place... | reverse complement strand
CGAGAAGATGGTGGATGAGGCCAGAAGCAACGCCAAGGAGTCTGGAGGGAGCCTCGAGGTAACCCACGACCCTGCCGACGCGATGAAGGGAGCAGACGTCGTCTTCCCTAGGAGCTGGGCGAGCCACGAGTGTGTCATGACGGGGATGAACCGCTTCACCAAGGAGAGAGAGGTCGCCATGCACAACGAGTACAAGGACTGGCGCCTTACGAAGAGACTTGCGGACACCATGACCAAGGGTGGGATTGTCACACACGTCCTTCCAGTTTTTCGGGGCCAGGAGGCAGACGACGATGTAATGGATGGGCCGAGGAGCGTCATCTATGACCAGGCGGAGAACCTTCTCTACGTAAGAGCGGCGGTGCTCTCCCTCCTCGCGGGGACCCCGAAGTAGAGCACGCACCGTCGCAACTGCACCTTAATCTACTCGGTCTCCCGCGCCGTAAGCCGTGAAGTCGAGAGTCTTCTTCATCACAGACGTGCACGGCTCCACAAGGTGCTTCAAGAAGTTCCTTAACGCGGCGAAGTTCTACAAGGCCAACATACTGGTGCTTGGCGGCGACCTCACGGGGAAGGTTCTGATTCCAATTGTTGACCAGGGGGACGGAACCTTCAGGTGCAGGTACGAGGGCAACGAGCTGTCGCTCAAGAACAGAAAGGAGGTGGACGACTTGGTCGCACGCGCGACCGATTCCGGCCTGTACACCCGCATAATGACGCGGAAAGATTTCGAAGAAGTTTCAGCTGACCCGAAAAACGTCACCGCGGCCTTCAACAAGGCGATGATTGACCGCGTCGCTGAATGGATGCGCCTCGCGGAGGAGAGGCTTGGGAACACCGACGTGAAGTGTTACGTCTCACCTGGGAATGACGATCTCTTCGACGTAGACCCAGTGCTCAACTCGTCGAGCTATGTGATTAACCCTGAAGAGAAGGTAGTGTCCATAGACGGGGAGCACGAGATGATCACGCTAGGTTACACGAACCACACCCCCTGGCACAGTCCTAGAGAGGTCGATGAGGAGGAACTGGGGAGGAAGATAGAGACCATGGCTGCCGGCGTCAAAGACATGAAGACCGCCATATTCAACATCCACGTCCCCCCGATAAACACCCCCATCGACAGGGCCCCCATGGTTGACGAGAACCTGAAAGTGGTGGTGAGGTCCGGGCAGATGGAGATGATTTCAGCCGGCAGTAAGGCCTGCAGAGCCGCCATTGAGAAGCACATGCCGATGCTTGGCATCCATGGCCACATACACGAGTCCCATGGCTTCGTTATGATAGGGAGGACCCTCTGCGCGAACCCCGGGAGCGACTACGGTGAGGGAGTCCTCAGAGGGTTCCTAACAGAAATAGAAGGGGACAAGATAAAGTCCCACATGCTGACGACTGGCTGAGAGCTACTCTGGCGGGATTTCCTTGTAAGCCAAGGAGATGTTGACTCCTCTGGCTTTGTGGTAATAGTACGATCCGGCGTATAGAACCGCCCCCAAGATGAAGGTCCCGACAACGAAGTACACGGTCAGGTTGTTGAGAGACCACTGGATTGGGTTAGCAACGTACTGGTAGGTGAGGAATCCGAACACGAGGATGTTCCCGAGCCCACCAAGGGCCAGTATCACCTTCGCCATTCCATGCTCCTTCCTTACGGCCCAAACGACCGCTGCCAGGCCGACGAATGCGAAGTATATCATCGAGGCTATGGTCGCGCCAAACAGTCCAGCCACGCCGCCGTAGTAGAACGCGGAAATCCCTACCAGGACTACAGTGACGGCCAGCGAGATTGCGAACGCCTTCACGGGCGAACCGAACCTCGGGTTCACGTCAGAGATATGCGATGGGAGGAACCTGTCGAAGGACTGGGCAAGGAGGTACCTTGAGATCACGATTACGCCGTAGGCTAGGACGCTCAGGTTGGCGAGGATCCACCCGAGACCTATGAGGCCGGCGATGATGTTGTTCCCTGATACGCCCATGGCCAGTGTCCAGAAGTTGAACGGCGGCGTGAAGTAGCCGAACACCAAGGCCGGGTTGGAGTAGGCTCCGTTGATGAACGCCTGACCGCCCACATAGTACATTGTCGCGAGAGCTCCGGTGACGAAGATGAAGACTAAGATTGCCGAGATTGGAACGTTCCACCTGATGGCCGACTTGCCCTTGATTTCGCTGGCGACGGCGGGGGCCGCATTAAGCCACGGATAGATGAAGGCGGCCATGAGCGGGAGCAGGTAAACAGTGTTGCCGAGGCTGAATCCCGTGGTTCCCGAGTTGGATACAACTGTATACGCAGTCCCGTTTCCGGAAACCCCAAGCATCGTGCTGTTGAGCCCGAACCCATTGATGTAGTTCTGGACACCGCTATTGCCCGCGTTCAGAAGGACGGCGATGGAAAGTATCAGTGCGAAAAACCCGAATATCGTGAGGATCGATACCAGTCTGTAGCCCGCCTTCGGCCTTACCATGTTGACCCCGACCAAGATGGCGAATATCACGCCTCCTAACACCCACTGTAGACCTGGGAGTGCTCCGGAAGTGCCTGAAGGTACTGCCAAGCCCAGGTAGGTACTGCTCGTAGAATTGAAGAAGAGACCGACCGACCCGACAGCGAAGACAGTCGATAGGACAATAAGCGCCAGATAGGCGGTGGTCTCAGTGGTGTAGCCCATGAACGAGAGGACACTTCCCGCAGGGCCACCCAGAGTCCTGGACACCCATACGTAGTCCCCACCTGTCCTTGGCATCCTCCTTGACATGATGGTGTAGACCGCAATCTGCGGTAATGAAACAAGGAACCCTATCACCGAGAGCCATACGAGGTTCACTCCCGTCATGTCGTGGCCCAGCATCGGGACGAGACCCGAAATCCCGATGACACCCAGCAGAGCGCCAACGGACATGTTGCTCATGTTCATGGCGATGCTGTCGAAGAAGGAGACGTTCTTGACCAGACCAGTAGCTTCGCGGACAAATACGCCCGGTGCAGGGGCAGGCGCCGGTGCGCTTGCGGCTTGCCTCTCCTGATCGCTCAAGGGTAGGTTTGCTCCCCCGCAGCTGGCTGATGTGATTATTTAAGCACCACCACCCCCCTGCTAATTCCATTCCAACCTAACTAGTTCGGGTTAGCATGGGCGTCGTCCTGCGCGATTAGTCTTCATTTGGTTCGTGATGGTTGCATGGGCCCGTGAGGCAAAAGCTTCTTAGACGTCGGTCGGAGCTCGTCCTCGTTAGGTCGTGAAAACAGCTGAGCGCTCCAAGTGTTCCTCTTGAATCCCTGAGCGAGGAAGCCGACAGGATACTAGAGGGCGCCGAAGCGAAGGGGATTACGCTTCGTCTTCTGGGCGGGATGGCCGTCAGCGTCCGGTGCCCCTCCGCATCCAAGCCTCCACTGGCGAGGAGGTACGTCGACGTAGACGTCATGGGCCGGAGGAAGGATGTCGCCAAGATCAACCAGCTCTTCAAGGAACTGGGATACAGGGCGAGGGAGAGGTTCAACGCTCTCCATGGATCAAGGCTCATCTTCAACGATATGAAGAACCAGAGACGGGTCGACGTTTTCCTCGACGTCTTTCAGATGTGCCATAGGTTCGATTTCAAGGACCGCCTGGGGCTTGAACCGAAGACCATCCCGATGTCTGACCTGCTCGCAACAAAGCTTCAGATAGTGGAAATCAACGAGAAGGACATCAAGGACATCTTCGCAATTCTCCTGGACCACGACGTCTCCCAAAGCGGAGGCCCTGACGCGATAGACGCAGGATACATCTCGAAACTTTGCGCCGAGGACTGGGGCATCTACAAGACCTTCACCGCGAGCTTGGAGAAGCTTGCCGGGTATACAGAGAGCCTTGGGCTCGACCAGGAGCAGAGTAAACGCATCATGGAACGTGCGCGGAAGCTCAGGAACTCCATTGAAGCGGCACCGAAGTCAATGGGATGGAAGATGAGGGCAGCTGTGGGAGAGCGGAAGAGGTGGTACGAGCTCCCCGAAGCTGACAAGGAAGTCGTGGACTCGGCTGTGTCTGGCTCCTAGTCGTCTTGGCCTGAGCTCGCTGGAGCCTTTAAATCGAATACGCGGGAGGACGACTGTGGCGATTGTCCAAGGCTTCAGGTTCCCTGAGCAGGCTGGGGCTCTATCTGCAGGACATGCATGTCCGCGAGATGGTGAAGTATTCCCAGATTGCCGAAGCCCATGGGTTCGAGTCCGTCTGGATTGCCGAGTCCAGACTTGCGAGAGACGCGATCGTCCCCGTTACTGCAATAGCTACAGACACGAGCAGGATCAAGATCGGGGCTGGGGTTATCAACACCTGGACGCGCAACGCAGCTCTCATCGCCCAGACCTTTGCTACCCTCGACGAGCTCTCCGCGGGGAGGGTAATCCTCGGGCTTGGCGCTTGGTGGGATCCCCTAGCGAAGAAGGTCGGCATAGAGAGGACAAAGCCTCTGCAGTGCATGAGGGAATACGTCCAGGTGATCGGGAGCTTGCTCAAAGCGGAAGAAGTCACGTTCGAGGGGGAGTTCGTGAAAATGGACGGGGTCAAGCTGGACACGCTTCACGGGACAGGGGCCGTGCCGAGGAACGTGCCCATTTACGTCGGGGGCACGGGATTCCAGATGCTCGAGCTTGCCGGAGAAATAGCCGACGGCGTCCTGCTGAACTACCTCGTCTCGCCAAAGTATAACGAAAAGGCGTGGGAGAGCATCAGGCGTGGGGCCGAAAAAGCTCACAGGGACCCGAAGGAGATTGATTCTCCTCAGCTCATTGCATGTTCGGTGGATGAGGATGCCGACAAGGCGGTAGAGCTTGCCAAGAGCCATGTCACGATGACGATTGGGCAGCAGCCTCACATAGCGAAAGCGAGCGGAGTCAGCGAGGACCTCATCAGGGAGGTTCAGGAGCGCATGGGGGGCTGGCCCGCGAAGCCTGGAGGAATCGAAAAGGCGGCCGAGATCGTTCCCGATGAGGTGGTGCAGCTCATAACCGCCTCGGGCTCGCCTGCCGACTGCAAGAAGAAGATCAAAGAGTACATGGCCGCCGGCTGCAGTTCCCCCCTTCTCCTTCTTCTGAGCCATAACATCGAGTACGCAGTCGAGTCCCTGGCGTAAACGAGTTGTCGACAAAACTCCTGGTGAAAGGGGGCGTCGCCGTCACCATGGATCAGAAGCGCAGGGTAATCGAGGATGCCGGGGTCGCTGTGGTCGACGACAAGATAGTTGCTGTCGGCCCGCTCGAAGACGTGTCGAAAGGATTTCGCGCAGATGAGGTGGTCGACGCCAAGGGGTGCATTGTCATGCCAGGGCTCATCTGCAGTCACACGCACTTGTACGGCATCGCACTGAGAGGTTCAGCCCTGAAAATGGAGCCGCCATCGGACTTCCTTCAGATTTTGCAGCGGGTCTGGTGGCCCGTCGACGAAAGGCTCACGAACGATGACGCCTATGCTACTACCCTCGCCGCTGGTATCGAGTCAGTGTTGAACGGGACGACCTGCTACGCAGACACCTATTCTGCCCCGAACGCCATCGAAGGATCACTTGACCAAATAGCGAAGGCGTCCAACGAGGTTGGCCTCCGCGGGGTCATTTCTTTCGAAGCGACTGAGAGGAGGAGCGCCGACGAAGGGACAAGGGGGCTGAAGGAGAACCTGAGATTCATTCGGAGTAGGGACAAGGGGAGGGCAATGGGCATGATAAGCCTCCATGCATCCTTCACCGTATCAGACGACCTGATTTTGCGGGGGGTAGAGGCGAGCAGGGGGCATCGAGTCCCCCTCACGATTCACGTTTCAGAGGGGCCCAATGACGGCTACCACAACTTGGAAAGGTACGGGAAGAGGAGCGTAGAAAGGCTGCAAAAAACGGGGGTGCTGTCCCCCAGGGCCGTCCTGGCTCACTGCGTCCACCTTAACGAGAGGGAGATCGAGCTCATCGCAAAGAGTTCGACGAATGTTGCCCACAACCCCATGAGCAACATGCTGAACGCCGTAGGTGTCGCCTCCATGATGGACATGTTGGACCACGGGGTCAACGTGAGTCTCGGGAACGACGGGTATGTCTTCGACATGTTCGAGAACATGAGAGCCGCCTTCCTGCTGCAGAGGGTTGCTCGCAGGAACCCGAACAGACCTTCGCCACAGGAAGTGGTGGAGATGTGCACAATCAACGCAGCAAGAGCTTACGGGCTGTCCTCTATTGGGTCGATTGAGGGCGGCAAGAAGGCGGACGTCATCGTGGTCCGCCCTACATTCGCCGCCACCCCTTATTCTGGCTCCATCTACGGATACATCATCAACGGCCTGAGAGGGCCTGACGTCAGGGACGTGCTGGTGGACGGCCAACTCGTCATGAAGAACAGGAAACTCCTCACCCTCGACGTCCAGAAGGCGGAAGCGAAGGTCCTGAAGACCATGGGCCGCCTCTGGCAGCGGCTCGGCTCCGCGCCCACGCAGGCGGTGGAGCCCCTGAGAATGGACAGCGACCGGAGATCGGAGAAAGGTAGGCAGACGTGACCTAGGAGGCAGCGCGCCTGGGCACGAATCTCCCCCGTCCCCTGCTCCCGGTGAACTCCCCGTCCTCCATAACCACCTCTCCCCTGCTAACTGTCAGGACGGGATATCCTTCAGTCGTTATGTGGTCGTATATGCTATAGTCGATCCGCGAGTGCATCACATCGGCGGTCATCCGTACCCGCTTGGCTGGGTCGATGACGACGAAGTCTGCGTCCGCCCCGACCGAGATGGACCCCTTCGAGGGGGACAGACCGAATCGCATCGATGGTGCTCCAGACGTTACTCTGACGAGATCGAACATCGAAATCCTCCCCTTCTTCACCCCTTCGGAGTAGAGGAGCGGTATTATCGCCTCGGTTCCTGGAACGCCGTTTGGAATCTTCGTGAAGTCCTCTTCTCCCCAGTCCTTCTCTGCGGTCGTGAACGGGCAGTGGTCGCTTCCCACCGTCTCGATGACTCCGCCCGGAGCGAGGCCTTCCCAGAGAGCTGCTTGATCTTCGGGGGTCTTCAGCGCGGGGGACATGACGAAGTTCCTCCCGTCTTCCCTCTCGTAGACATCATCTGTGAGAACGAGATAGTGCGGGCAAGTCTCTGCGAATACATTCGTCCCCCTTCTCCGGGCGTCCTCGACTTCCACTTTGCCCGCCTTGCTCGAAAGGTGGACAATGTAGATTCTTGCGGATGCCGCCCTGGCCAGTCGGGTTACCCTGGAGATTGCTTCGGCTTCTGCTGAGGCAGGCCTGCTCAAGGCGTGGTATCTCGCACTTGTGTTCCCCGCTGCGAGGTTCTTCTCGATCAGCCGTTGGATGATCGACTCGCTCTCGGCGTGAACGGCGACGAGCCCCCCACTCCCGCCCACCTTCTCCATCACCCTTGAGATGTCTGAGTCCTCGAGCATGAGGCCCCTTTTCCTATAGGCCGTGTATACCTTGAAGCTTGGCACCCCTCTGCGGACCACGTCTGGTATCTTGTCGATCTCGGGGAGGTTCTGTCCCTTGAACATCACGTGGAGTCCGTAGTCGATTGCCACCTTGCGGTCGGCCTTGCGCCGGTAGCCTGCCAGTGCCCCTAGGAGGGTCTGGCCAGGCTCGGGGTCTACGAAGTCGATTATGGTGGTTGTTCCGCCGCAGGCAGCAGCCACGGTACCGGAGTAGAAGTCGTCGGCTGACTTGGTCCCAGTGACCTGGAGCTCCATGTGAGTGTGAGCGTCGATTCCCCCGGGGATGACGATCTTACCCCTCGCGTCGTAGACCCGTGCTCCAGAAGGCTCGAGGTTCGGCGAAATGGATACTATGGTGCCGTCTTCCACCCCAAAGTTGGACTCGAACGATTCCGAGCCAGTGATGATCCTGGCATTCTTCACGAGGAGGTCCAACGCGGAGGCTCCCTAGGCCTTGACTCCAGACCTGGAGATAAGATCGTCCTGGCGCCGCTGGGCTTCACCCTCGATTCTTTCCTCGTCGAGGGTGAGTGCCTTCCCATGGCGTAGCAGGAGTCTCCCATCCACCATCACGGTGTCCACGTCGCTCCCCATGGCGGAATAAACTACGTTCGATACTATGCTCCGAAAGGGAGTGAGGTGCGGCTTCTTCAGGTCAATGAACACCAGGTCCGCTTTCTTTCCGACTTCGATGGACCCAATGTCCGACTCCATGCCCATCGCCTTGGCGCCCCTGACTGTGGCCATCTCAAGGACGCTCGTGGCCGGCATGATCAGGGGATCTAGAAGCCGCCCCTTCTGAATCACGGCGGCGATCTTCATCTCCCTGATCATGTCATACGAGTTATTGCAGGGGGCCCCGTCGCACCCGAGCCCTACATTCGCTCCAGCCTCGAGTAACTCAGGCACCTTGGGGATGCCGGAGGCGAGCTTCAGGTTGGAGGAGGGGCAGTGGGCCACGTTCGCCCTAGTCTTCGCTACCCTCCTGACATCGCTGTCTGTGAGCCAGACCATGTGTGCGAAGAGAGACCCTGGTCCCGCAAGCCCCACCTTCTCGATGAACTGGAAGGGGGTCATCCCGAAGTTCTGCTTCGCGTACTTCACGTCCTCCTTGACCTCGGCCAGGTGCATGGTCACCCTCGTCTCCTGCTCGACTGCCAGGTCCGCGACCTCCTCGTACAGCTCCCGGCTGCACCCCCCGAGCGACCTAGGAGCAAGCCAGGTCTTTACCAGGCCGCCCCTGTCTCCATTCCACTTCTTTACCATCGACTTTGCCTCTCTGATACATGCTTCCTTTTCTTCCACCAGACCTGCCGGCATTATCGTCCCCTTCCTGCCATAGCCCGGGCTGTCCATGATGCACTTGGCCAACGCCCCTCTCATGCCCGCCTTCGTCACCGACTTTGCGATGCCATCGAACCCGTAACGAGAGACCACATCCACCCCGACAAAGGAAGTGGTCCCGCTTCGCATCATTTCGAGCATTGATAGTTCAGCGCTCACCCTTCCATCTTCCTCTGTGAAACACCCCTGGATGGGCCAGACCCTCTGCCTGAGCCACTCTACCAAGGAAAGGTCGTCGGCGCACCCCCTCAGGAGGCTCTGGGCCAGGTGGAGATGAGTGTCTATCAGGCCGGGTATCACTGCCATGCCTCTTGCGGAGATCCTCCGCTCGACTTTCTCTGTCCCCCTCTCTGCCGGCCCCCTGATCTCGCCAATCCTGCCCCCTTCTACCAGGATCGAACCCCCCTCTATCACCCTCCGACGAGGGTCCATGGTCACGATGATGGCGTCCTCGAAAAGAATGGAGCTATTCTTGGCCAACTGACGGGATCAAGCCCTCGGACCGACGACATGCGTCCCCGTCTCGCCCTTCAGGGCCTCAATCAGCTTGTCAAGCGCTGCGATGATCGCCTGCTCCCCTCCGCTCTCGACGAAACGGATTGCAGCGGTCACCTTGGGCGCCATGCTCCCCTCTTTGAATTGACCTTCGTTGAGGTAGTTCAGAAGCTTCCCCGTGGTCACCTCCGTGAGCAGTTCCTGCTTTGGAGTCCCATAGTCGACGTAGGCGCCATCCACGTCCGTGAGTATCACGAACATGTTGGCCCCTATCAGCGTGGCCAGGCGCTGCCCTGCCAAGTCCTTATCGATGACAGCTTCGACCCCTCTCGCCCTCGTCCCATCCTCGACTATGGGGATGCCGCCACCTCCGGTTGAGACCACGACGAACCCTGCATCGACCAACGTCCGGATTGCCAATCTCTCCGCAATTATCTTCGGGTCGGGTGAAGGAACCACACGTCGATATCCGCGCCCCGCATCCTCCTTGATTGTGATGTCTGGAATGCGCTTTGCCAAATCATCCGCTTCCTGCTTCGTGTAGAAGGGGCCCACCGGCTTGGTCGGATGCTCGAAGGCCGGGTCATGCTTGTCAACGGTCACCCTCGTGACCACCGTAACGACATACTTGTCTATGCCCCTCGACTTCAACTCGTTCCTCAGGGCCTGCTGAATCATGTAACCGATGAACCCCTGCGTTTCCGCGCCACAAGCGTCTAGAGGAAACGGGGGGACGATGTTCTTCGCTGCGTCATGCCTGAGGAGAGTGGCCCCAACTTGGGGCCCGTTGCCGTGGGTTAGGACGACCCTATACCCTTGCTCGATGAGGTCCGCTATCTTCGTAGCGGTTTTCTCAACGTTGCTGTACTGGTCCCCGAACGTCCCCTTCTGTGTCCGCTGAAGGAGGGCGTTGCCTCCAAGCGCAATCACTACGAGTTTATCTGTCAAGAATCGAAGTCACCTCTATGGGCCTCGCCTATAACTCCTATTCATGTCGGTTACCCCTAACGAATGGCTCCTGGGCGGGGTTGGGTTTTGAAGGCTAGCGTTGCACGGACGCGGTCAATTCACACTCGGGTGTGAAACAAAATTCGAACGGTTATCTACGAAAAGACTAGGAACATGTCAATGGCCGACTATAGATACGTAAGCTGGCCCGAGTACGGAAACCTGGCTGAAGCCCTGGCTGAGAAAGTTCACTCCAGCGGGAAGACGTTCGACCTGGTCGTCGGGATTGTGCGTGGAGGTTTGCCAGTGGCCATGGTGGTCTCTGACCGCCTAAACGTCAGAATCGACTTCATCAATGTGAAATCATATGTCGGAATCGGCGAAAGGGGACCCCCCAGGATTCTCTCAACCCTGACAGAGGAGATCGCTAGCAAGAACGTTCTAGTCGTGGATGATCTTGTAGATCAGGGTGATACCATGGAGGTGGTAGAGAGGTACCTTTCACGGCAGGGTCCAAAGCTCTTGGAGGTGGCAGTTCTGTTCAAGAAGCCTTGGACCAAGTTCGAGCCTGATTACTACTTGGGGGTCGTGGATAAGTGGGTGGTTTTCCCATTCGAGCTTAGCGAGGTCAGAAGACTCAGGATTGCTAACGGAGAGGTTTCACACGTGAACGCTTACGCCTTGCCCATCGTTTCTCCCCCGCCTAACGTTTAATTACGCAAATTCGAGGCAGACGAAAAGCACTTCTTGCCCTCCGCCATCGAACAAACTGTCAAGGCTCTCGTCGAATTCGAGTCCTCTCTCGACGCGGCAAAGGCGGAGGTTTCAGAGGCGAAGAGGAGAGCAATGAAGGACGCCCTGGACTGGGCAGAGGAAGCAAGGAGCTCTGCCATTGCACAGGCGACCGAGATTGCTGCCCGGCGCGTGGCAGAGGCGAGGGCCGAGGCCGAGGCACAGGCGAAGAGCATCAAAGAAGAGGGGGAGTCGGAGCTGGAGGCTTTCGAGGTCTCCATCTCCCGCCACAAGGCAGAGGCGGCAGAGTTCGCAGCGTCCAAATTGTTGGGTGAATCGAAATGAAAGTAGTCGCGGTCGGAGGAAAGGCGTTCGTCACCGGATTCGTCCTCTCGGGCGTGAGTGGGGAGTACGTATCTAACGCACCCGCCGCACTCGAAAAGATTGAGGACCTCTCCAAGGACCCTACTGTTGGGCTGATAATGGTGAGCGACGAGGTATCCAAGCCCATTGCAGATCAGCTCACTCAATTGAGGGCCAAGAGAGCTATCCCGCTAATCTACGAGGTTCCTGGCCCAGGGAGCAAGAAGGAGAAGGTGGAGTACAGGGCCATGCTGAGAGCGATTCTCGGGGTTTGAAAGATTGAGCAAGGCAGCCTCTGACACTCTCGAGAAAGTCTCAGGAGAGTTCGAAACCGAAGTGGTGGCGGACCTGGAGGGGGGGCGTTCCGAGACACTCGCCAAGATAGAAGCAGTGAGGAGAGAAACCACCGAAGCTGTCGGAAAAATCCTAGAGACGAGCGAGAAGCAAGCGGAGTCGGTAAAGAGACAGATAATCGGGGGAGCCGAACTGGATGCCAGGAACGCCCAACTTCTGTCGCTCGAGAAGGGTGTCAACGAGGCCTTCGACATTGCAACGAAGCAAATCTCAGCGGTGTCAGGCGCTTCCCAAGAGAAGGCCCTGGCTTCACTGATAGAAGAAGGGCTCGACATAATCGGCCCTCGAGCTACGGTTTCGTGCGCCTCGAAAGACAGGAAGGCGGTCTCCGTTGCCATCAAGAAGCTCGGGACCAAGGCCAAGCTTTCGTTGGACGAGCAGGAAATTGACACCATTGGGGGTGTGGTTCTGACCACCCCCGACGGGACCATAAGGTTCGACAACACTTTCGAGGCAAGACTAGAAAGGATGAGGCCCGCCCTCAGGAAATCGGTCGCCGCGATCCTTACGGGCGGCGAGTGATACAAGGAAAAGAGATCGCACTCCTCGAAACATTATAAGCCCGCCAAAATCGCCGGTCGAGCAGGTTCCTTTTTTGCCGGCCAAGGGAAAGATCGAGTGGATTTCAGGACCTGCCGTAAAGGCCTCTGGCATGGCCGCATCGAAGATGTATGAGGTGACTCAGGTCGGAGAAGAGAAGCTTATCGGCGAGGTCATCAAGCTGACCGGCGACATCGCGTTCGTCCAGGTCTACGAGTCGACAAGCGGCCTGAGACCAGGCGAGCCGGTCACCGGGACCGGGCAGCCACTATCCACAACCCTTGGCCCAGGCATGATAGGGACCATCTATGATGGACTCCAGAGGCCATTGGACGTGATAGCAAGCATGGCTGGCGCCTTCATCACCAGGGGAGTCTCGGCCAACTCAATTCCATTTGACAAGCAGTGGGAGTTCGTACCTGCAGTGAAAGCAGGGGACGACATCGATGCGGGAACGATTCTAGGGACCGTCCAGGAGACACCACTCATTGAGCACAGGATTCTTGTTCCCCCGACGACGCCAAAGTCCAGGGTGAAGGATGCCTCCAAGGAAGGGAAGTACAAAGTGGACGAGGTCGTAGTCACGGCAGAGGACAAGTCGGGGAAGTCGCAGGAACTGATGCTTTACCACAGGTGGCCGGTCAGGACCCCAAGACCCACTCACGACCGTTTGGATCCTGTGATACCGCTAATGACGGGACAACGAGTCCTCGATTCCTTCTTCCCAATGTCGAAGGGAGGGACAGGTGCAATACCCGGAGCCTTCGGAACAGGCAAGACTGTCAGCCTACACAGCGTTGCGAAGTACGCTGACGCAAAGGTCGTCTTTCACATCGGGTGTGGAGAAAGAGGGAACGAAATGACCGAAGTTCTGGTGGAGTTTCCTGAGCTGATCGACCCGCAGAGCGGGAGGCCTTTGATGGAGAGGACTATACTCGTGGCAAACGTCAGCAATATGCCCGTGGCGGCACGAGAGGCCAGCATTTACACGGGCGTCACGATGGCCGAGTACTATCGTGACATGGGCTACGACACGGTTCTCGTCGCAGACTCAACCAGTAGATGGGCCGAGGCACTTCGAGAGATAAGCGGGAGACTGGAGGAAATGCCCGCCGAAGAGGGCTACCCGTCATACCTCGCGTCGAGACTCGCCGAGTTCTACGAGAGGGCGGGACGATTCGACGTATTGGGAACTCCCAACCGCACAGGTTCGATTACTCTAATTGGTGCCGTTTCCCCGGCAGGAGGTGACTTCACCGAGCCTGTGACCGCTCAAACAATCCGTTTCGTGAAGAACTTCTGGGCGCTCGATGCAAGACTCGCGTACTCCAGACACTATCCGTCAATAAACTGGATGACGTCGTACTCGGGATACGTTGACTCCGTCAGCAAGTGGTGGTCAGAAAGGGTCGACAAGGAGTGGACGAAGGTGAGGGCGGATGCGTACGGCATCCTGCAGCGCGAGGACGCCCTCAAGGAAATCGTCCGTCTGCT
>Ga0187772_10000890_pt1 | contig 13723 bp, 13 predicted proteins | sample 0116_SJ02_MP15_2_FD_133137 | JGI IMG/M metagenome (GOLD analysis project Ga0187772, IMG submission 133137) | Tropical peat soil microbial communities from peatlands in Department of Meta, Colombia - 0116_SJ02_MP15_20_MG | ecosystem: Environmental > Terrestrial > Soil > Wetlands > Peat | place... | reverse complement strand
GCAATGAAACACAGAGGTCTCATTATCCCTTTTTCTTTTCTAAGAGTTTAGACTTTCTTTTTACTGATAGCCATGAGCAATTGCTTCATTACAACGTGAAATGCACTAAAACAAAGATCGAGACTCATTGCCACCATCACAAATCAGGTCGTTTGTCGTATATTATATCACGTGACAATCTCTTGTGGTTAAACGTGCACGTGAAATATATTGTATATTTTATTTATATCTATAAAATCCATCCATATTGTGGTTCTTAGGCCCCACCTGGGATCTCGTGGAATGTTTTTAAAACATGGAAACTGATCGATAACTTTAATTCGTTTGTCCCAGGTTGTCATTTCATTCGCATCTTTTAACCACCATTTGAAGGGGGCTTGCATCGTAGCGCTAGCGAAAAACCTGTTGGCGATCAAACTGCCTAATTTCGATCCGGCACCAAACACGATCTCACCACTCGGAAAATTATCTGCCAATGATGAGAAGAACTGTTTCACTTGCCTTTCTTCAAAGTACACTAACACGCCGCCAGCCATCATGAATACGCCATTTCCAATATTTTCAATCTCTTCACACCAACGTATATCAAATAAGGATTTTGCAATACAGGTTATGTGTCACTTTCCGGAAGTAACCGTCTTCTAAGTTTGATTACATTTGGCAGATCAAGGTCGTAGCAGTGAATGAGACCGTTATCGACACGGTAAAACGTCGTATCGAGTCCTGCGCCTAGATTGATAACCGACGCATGAGGATGGTCTCCAATATGTGCCCTCGGCTTGTCTTCGAATTGCTTTGCTCTTGCTGCGTTGAGCAAAATACCTTCAAAGCGAAGAGCCTTGTCAATTTTCGAAAAATCATAATCAATGCGTTCAACTAGTTCAATCGCCTTTGTATCGTTTAAGAATGAATTGTACTCTGTACTTATCTTTTCCCGAGCCCATAGTGGGATGAGTAACGTCTCCTCTAAGCCGACTAAATCAATTTTCGATTTTGCCCCTTCTAGGTGGTGGAACTCGCTCTCGTGCTTTTTGAGTGCAGTCCCGAGAGCGTTTCCAAGCTTTACTGCTGCATAGACCGTCGGCGATTCCAGTAATGTACTCACCATATTCCCCCCAACAAGGCCCGTGAGCATGCGATAGATGCCTTCCTTGTACGTCTTGAGCGATTTTGCGAGCAGGGACGGGGGATTCGGCCCATACTTGAGCAGTTTCATATTGGCCCTGAAACCAAATTGACAATGTCCTCGATCAGCGCTGTACCTCCTTTATAGCCCGCATAAGAAGAGTCTAGAATCAACCTGTCGAACGCCGGGAATGACACACTGAGGTACACCGCCTTCATATCGAGTGCTAGGTACTTTTCCATCGAACTACCGAGGAGTATCGCAAAATTCTCCCGTTTCAAAATATTTTCAATGTTATAGCTATCCGCCTCGAATATGACCTTGGGACTAGTCGAGCTTAATTTCGACAATCCACCTAATATCACATCTCTGTATTCATCTGGTGGATTGTCGGTTATTATCACCAACACGGGTATCTGACCTAATTCATCTGTTAGATATCTCGTTATGCCAAGCGCATAGCTCGAATCAGCCACCACGGCGAAAGGGAGGCTTGGGAATTTGAACAGCAAAATATCGTACGCGATGTCCAGTTGTCGATATGCTGCCTTCTCTTCCTCCCGTATGGCATCAGTTAATGCTCCTGCAGAAAGGCCAAGGCTCGTTCCTACAAGATGTAAGAAACTCGTTGTATCGCGAGGGCCAACAGGAACCCTCGGGAACACAACGTATGGAATGCCAAATCGCTCTTTCAGTTTCTTTGCCGGCTCTATGCCTGTCCACGGCGACAATACGACAGTAAGTTCCGCTGACGATAATTTCTTTACTGCTTCTATGCCCTCTCCGAACAGCACGTTGGCCTTTAATCCGGCTTTCTCAAGTATCCTCTTGATCTCAGCGACGTCTCCCTTCCAAAATATATGCTGGTTTGGCACAATGCCTAAAATGTTTACCAAACCCTTCTTGGTTTTGGTCTTCCTGACGAACTGATCTATCAATGCATTTAACGCGAGCTCATAGCCTGTATAAGAGTTCCCTGAAAAACCTGGCGCCTTTATGCTGATCAATGGTACACGCCTATTCTCTCTCTTAGTTTCTTTTATCACTGCCTCTACATCGTCCCCAATCATTGAAGGAATACACCCAGAGATTACAACAAACAAGTCCCCGTCAATGATATCCAGCGTTGCGTTGATTTGCTCCTTCAGCCTATTCTCACCACCGAATACCACTTCTTTCTCAGATAGGTTTGTGCTCGGGGTATTGCAGCCTCCTATGGTACCGACCCCTTGGAAGCCCGCAGCATAGCTATAGCCAAATGTTTGAGCGAAACCACACCCTGTCCCAGAATGCAGTATAGGGATGGCTCTTTCGATATTTGCGATGGTAGCATAAGCGCCTCCGAGAGCACATGAGTATCTCGATGAGTCCAGGCTCTCCTTTTGGACCGTCATTCTTTTACCACCTCACCGTTTTCCCTCAACCCTTTATCGTCGTTCGGAGATACATAAGGTAACACCAGCGGCAACGGGAGCGTATACAATTTATCTCTGAAAGGCTGGGTCGTATGTTCTGCTACGGTTCTCTGAAGCCCAGGCTGTGTGATCTGTCTGAGTAAAAGGTTCCCATAGGCTAAAGTGCCATTATAGAATAGCATCGGGCTAAACGGCGTATAATCCGGCCTAAAAGAGTGATGCCTCACTGACACGTAGTCTTCCCCTTTAGTGACAGTTCCTAGGAAACTGCATGTCGTATAAAGATCTGGTTTCAATTTTTTCAACAGCATGGATTGTTCATACGATTGTATATCCGCTACTAGAATGTCAAAATCCCCACATTCTTTGTACCGTTCCTCAAGATCGTCGGCGAGTAGAGTATCGTGTTCCCATACGACCGTTCCTGTCACTTCAATCCCCAGTTCGGCACATATGGTGGGCAGTCCGAGTGCCCGAGATTGCCCTCCTATGTCGACCGCTTTTATTTTCCTTCCTTTGAGTCTTTTTCTCAACTCTTCTATATGAGGGTCGATGGCCTTATGTTCCTCTTTTATCACCTTTTCTACAATATCCTCTTTGCCGGTATATTCTGCTATTTTCCTTAACCAATTATCTGTATTTTTGATTCCTATGGGAATAGGGCTCCTAAAATACGGAACACCGTACTCCTGCTATAACCCCTTGTAAAGATAGTCCGTGAAGGAGGGGCACGTCGGGGCAGAAACAGCGGCTTCTGATAGATACTGTAATTGCTCTGTGGTTGCAAGCTCCGGCACAAGATTCGCCCTAAGCCCCATTTTTCCGAGGAGCCTGCTCGCCTCCAACCTCTCGGACCAGACTGTGTTCAGCGAACTCGCTATGTTGACGAGGTCAACTTGTTTCCGCCTCGGCTCCTTGACAAGATACTTTAAAACTGCGTGCCAGATTGCGTCATAAGACGTTTGCATTATTTTAGAGCGGAACCCCTCACATCGTATAGGGACGATAACAGCGTTTATTTCAGATTGGACTGAGCTGACAACTCCCTCGATGTCGTCCCCCATTATCCCCGACGCGCAAGACGTGATGATGAATATGGATTTTGGATGATACCGACTTTCTGCTAGTATGATGGTCTTTCTTAGTTTATCTGCGCCCCCATACACTATGTCGTCCTCAGTCAAGTTCGTACTTATCGAATGAAGGTTCATGTCGCGAGGCAATCCAAACTCATACGGGACGTTCCTGTAAAGCTCCCGCTGGGCATTGAAATAAACGCCACATCCTACAGGTGAGTGTATGATCACAGCAGCATCTTTTACAGCCATGATTCTCAGTGCCCCCATGAAGGACAAGCACACGGAAACTTGTTGAAAAGGCCTATCTTCCCACTGAAGGCATCCTTTCCTTGTATCGTCTATTAGTTGCGTTACTTTTCCGTAATAGTTTTTGATGGAACCGATCCTGTCCTCCTTATTTGGGCAAGTTTTTTCATTGAGGTCAATAGCTTGTTCTGTTTCTTGATGCAATGCATCATCGTGCGTTGTCATTATATATACCTCCAATCAATTTAGTTCGTTAGATACTCGCTTTGTTACAGCTCCATTTCTTCTCACAATTCCTTTCTGAGTTCCGGAAGCAATGCGATGTACGCGTTCATAACTGCTTGGCGAGGGCCCTCCCTTCTGTTCGAGAAGCTGGTCTGACCACTTTTCTGCCCATGCTTTGAGAACGTCTACGTCAAGCGGCAAAGGTACGTATTTTTGGCCGTTATCAATGATCTTTTTGGCGAGACTTCTGTAAATTTCAGCCTGCTCTGAATCTGGCGCTTCTTCTATTACCGTCTTGCCTCGTAACTCACTTTTCGTGACAGTCAGCGAGCGGGGGACGAATTCTACAATTGTAGTGCTCGTGTGCACGCTGAAGTCCTGAATAATGTCTTGGTGTACCGGTAGGTTGATCGAATTGGCAATTATGCCACTGAAAAGTGCACCACCGTTGTTGGAATATTTTTTAATGCCTTTGAATAGGTTGTTTGCTGCGTAGATCGCCATAAAGTCCGAAGACGATACCGTGTAGATCTGCTCAGCCACCCCCTCTCGTATCGGCATGCCAAAGCCACCACACACCACATCGCTTAAAACGTCATATATGACCACGTCAGGCGAATACTCGTCAAATACTTTCTTTTTCCTTAAGAGCTCGATCCTTAAGAGCTCGATAGCAGTGATTATACCTCTGCCCGCACAACCTACTCCTGGCTCTGGGCCACCTGCCTCGACGCATAGTATGTCATTGTATCCCTGGTGTACGATTCCACTTATTTCCACGCGCTTGCCGCTGCGTAACGTGTCCAGCACTGTAGGGATGAACTTACCCTCACGCAGCGTGTTCGTGGAATCGCTTTTTGGATCACAGCCTATCTGCATTACTCTGAACCCTTCCTCGGAAAGGGCAGCGCTTATGTTAGACGCAGTTGTTGATTTACCGATGCCGCCCTTTCCGTAAACAGCAATATTTCTCGTCATATGATCACCAGCCTCGTAATATTTCAGAATTAAACCGCGTGTTCCGTTGCCCTTGTGATCCAATGAGCTGCCCGCTCTGTAATGTCTTAAATGAACGGAATATGTACCCATTGCGACTGCGCGGCGATGAAATCGGTGATGGCGGGTGCTCATCTCCATGCGCGCGCCGTGCAGTGCGCCGCGGTTCTGATGGTATATTGTACCGAGCACGTTCGCGCTCTCCTGAGCGCGCATATTCAACGAGTCGATAGAAACCTCGCATCGGTTCGTTTTCAAGTATGTAGGTCATTATTTCACCTCTTTGTGTAGGAAACATGATTCTAATCTTTCTATACCTTCAGCTGCATCAGTGACAAAAAGGTATCATAAGAGATGCAGTGCATGTAAGCATGAGGGCAGTGCATGTAAGCATGAGGACTTTGACATGCACACAACTCTATAGTATACCTCACAGGCATGATTGCGGTTGACAGCTCGCCTCACGACGGCGGCAACGCCTCGCAACTAGAATGATCTTTGTTATGCGCTGTCTTCTGTCAACCGCCTACCGACACACGCTGTGAGGCGTACAGAGGCATTCACAGGAGGCATGGCACTTCATGTCCGCGGTAAGAAAAGTTCGTCGATTGCGGACATTGTCATGTTCGACGTTTGCTTCGGATCGGACGCCCCTTATCATCTTTGCTGATGTGTCGATGAGCGTTAATATGCCGAAGGAGTCTACAAGCCAACTGTGCTCGCGATCTTCCAACGCTTGAATGCCTATGCCCAACGTACTCAAGATGCGGGGAACCAGCCTTGCGATTTTTGAGATTATATTCAATGCCATGGTCTACCTCGTCCCTTGAAAGTGTTGTGACAGATGCATTATCTACGCTGACCGTTATACTTTTGGATATCGGCAATCCTTGTCGCGATAAAAAATTCAACTCGCGAAAACTAACGCGAAAATAAATTCAACTTACGAAAACTCATCAAAGGATATTGTTGCAGGCGTGGCGAGTGTGCTTGCCAGAGCTCCAAACGTTCGCATACAACTTAAGTTAAGTAGAGTACAGCATAGGAATGATCTTCGGGTAGCGACAATTTTTGCTTTAATCCGCAACTATATATCTATTTTCCAATAAATTGCGGCGCTATCTACCAAGGAGGTAGATGTATGAAACACGGAATGAAAATGAAGATGCTGATACTGGTGACCCTCATCTTCAGTACTTTAGGTATTAATCTTCATGAGCCTGAGGGGTTCGACCTAATGGGATTCGTATCAGCCTCCCCTATCACCATGACTGCGTCAAAAACATCAATGAAACTTAGAGGGAGCACCACTAATTCAGCAACAAGAAGAGATGAGAGCTACGATAATGACCAAGAGATGTGCTACAGTCAAGAGATGTGCTACAGTCAAGGTGGGCCGTGTCGATGCATGCTTATCTGCGAATTGTTAGATCAATTAACCAAAATCGGAGAGCCAAACGAAAGGTGAGGGGGTCGGGCCAAAGACCTCCTTAACCCTCCTTTTCACTTTGTTATAATGCTATTGCAGTAAAGCAAACGGTAAAGTAAAAATGCGAGGGGTAAAGTAAAAATGCAAGGCAAGTTCGCTATGCACCCGTGTAATAGATATAAAGAGGTAAATAAGAAATGTGCAACGAAAAAGAGATAGGTGCGAAGGATCATTCCATCGTTAAGCGTAGGAAAAACGATTACGATGACGTACCTTATTCTAAGTGGATAATACTTCCAAACGAATCATATAAATGGGACTTCATTCTCTAGCTGAGTTAGAAATCAAACAAGAGAGGGAGTAATGAGAGGGATATGATCATCATAGTGATGTGATAAAGTTATTGGTGTGATGATGCAGAACCTTCTCTGCTTTCTATTTTATTTTAATATCTTGCTAATATCTAGACGTATATCCACAATTAATCCCTGAAAGATTCTCGAACTTGCACTTCAGGATATTTATAGGCAGTATTTGTAACTTCCATTAAGTATCAATACTGCAGACACCTAATGGAGAGCACACGATGCGTTTATTGCTAATTCATGCCGACTTTATAGAATATGAGGTAAAAAAGAGAACGAAATACGCCGAGCAGATCGGAGATGCTCAAAAGCATGCAAAAATGGAAGATGCACTTACAGCGTTTATCGCAGTAGAACGAGATGACGTGAGCGATATAACAGCTATATCCAAGAAAACTTCAAATTCGATAGCAGAAGTAGCGCAACAAGTGGGCACGCGTAGAATTATGCTTTATCCATATGCCCACTTAAGTAGCGAGTTATCGTCACCAGAAGTAGCGATCGAAGTTTTGAAGCAAGTGGAGCATTTTCTGACCGAATTTGAAGTAGTGAGGGCGCCATTTGGATGGTATAAATCCTTTACAATAAAATGCAAAGGTCACCCGTTATCCGAACTGTCTCGATCAATAAAACTAGAGAGAGAACACGTTGATGTTTAGCTATTATACTGTAATACAACTGCAATATTTCTTTCTGCTATCCCGGAACTGAGTCTATACGGGTTAACATTTCGGGCTTTTTTCGATCCCGGCAAAACCATAAAAGTTATTTGAGCATATAACTTTTTAATTAAACTCTCTCAAAACATGTATGAAGTAGACTCATGAAGCACAAAGCAATAAAAAATGATCGCCGTTTGCTCAGGATTGGTCATTTGCCTACGGTGTACCACACCTCGTTCATCCTGATGGGCACGGCTCTCTTGGAAAATATGGGTATTGAAGTCACATGGACGCTTTTTCCATCGGGTCCGGATATTGTGAATGCTATGCATGATGGACGGATAGATCTCGGCTATATCGGCCTTCCACCTGCTATAATTGGTATTGACAAGGGTGTAATGCTCGCGTGTATTGCTGGGGGCCATATAGAAGGCACTACGGTAATTGCAAGAGGAGGTGCGCGAACTCTTGATCAATGCGCCGGTATGGCAGAGTTCTTAGCCCAATTTTCAGGTAGACAGATAGGATGTCCGCCCCGGGGCTCGATTCATGATGTCATTATCAATGAATTGCTGAGAGAGAGTGATATCAATGATGTTCGCGTGAGCAATTATTCCTGGGCAGACTTTCTTCCTGATGCCCTCATGGAAGAGAAAATAGCGGCTGCTGCAGGTACACCCGCCCTTGCAGTAGCGGCACGGAGATACTATGGCCATAGCGCAAAGATCGTTGTACCACCTTCCAAGTTATGGCCCTTTAACCCAAGTTATGGTATTGTAACTTTAAGAGAGGTGCTCCACCACGGAAATCTCTTGAGCAGATTTCTTATGGCTCACGAGGAAGCGTGCGAGATGATTAGAAAGAATCCCTTTAAATGCGCCCGTATCGTTGCGAAAACTACAGGGATTGTTGATGAAGAGTTCGTAATGGAAGCATATCATATATCTCCAAAATATTGCGCCTCTTTGCCACCAGAATACATTCGATCAACCATGAAGTTCGTACGTGCTCTTCACACACTTGGATACATTTCGAGAGAAGTGAGTGAAACTGACATATTCTATGCGTCGCTGATCAACGAGGTGCATCGGGCACCCCCCCACTATGAATGCGGCATCCGAGAGCGGCTTTAATAATAACTGTTGACAACTACGACAGTTTCTTCAACGCAGTTTCTGCATAGTCTAAATCCTTAAAAAATACGTCAGCAAGCTTACTATGACAAGCTTAGCCATAGGATGCCATAAACTTAAATGTAGAAGTTTAAAGAAACGTACAGTAGATGCATTTTTGCGTGAGAGATGATTGTAACCAACTTTTTAATACATCAAGCTCAATGTTGCTTGACTGCGCCAATGCCACTCCCCTACCTATCCTTCCCTCTATCCATGCTTCCTGACTGGAACCCCCGGAGGTCGAGCGTGACATAGGTAAAGCCGAGTTTTTGCAGTATCTCTGATAATGAGCCCGCTTGTTCTAACACATGTGTTTGGTCTTTTTTTTCAACCTCGATACGGGCAATGCCATCGTGATCCCGCACCCTCACTTGGGCAAAACCAAAACTTTTAAGGACTGCCTCTGCCTTCCGCACCCTCTCAAGCTTTTCGGGCGTGACGTCCGTGTGATAAGGAAACCGTGTAAGGAGGCATGCCGCAGAGGGAGCGTTTGCCACTTGCAATCCGAGCTCCCGAGCAAGCTCACGGATTTCCTCCTTGGTAAGATGTAATAACGGCGACACTGTCCCGAACTCTTGGAGTGCTTTAATGCCAGGTCTATACTCTTTGAGATCTGAAGCATTCGTGCCGTCCATTACGACCCTTAGATGTTTCTCGTCAGCAATGCTCTTTAGCCGTTTAAAAATGAATTTTTTGCAATAATAGCACCGTTCAGGATCGTTTCGTCTAACTTCATGCAATGAAAGTGGGTTTGCGTTTATGAGTAAGTGGCGGATACCGATCTCAGCTGCGACGTTGGATGCTCTTTCAAGGTCGCCTATTCCGAGCAGGCCGTTGTCGACCGTCACCGCGACCGCATTATCACCTAACGCCCGCTGGGCTAACGCAGCAACAACCGAGCTATCAACTCCTCCAGAAAGGGCGATGAGCACACTTTCGTGTGATTTTATAGAATTACAGAGATATTCAAGCATTAAATCGTGGAAGCTGACTCTGTCGTTATTCGCTGCGCTGCCTTAGACTTGGAAAGTAAGTCTATGGCCACTTGTGCAGCTTTTTTACCTGAGTACAGTACACCGCAAAAAGTTGGCCCCATCCTAGGTAATCCATATGCTGTAGCGACTGACATACCCGTTACTATCAACCCGGGAAAAATTTCGCCAGTCTTTTCGACTAAAGCTCTCTCTGACTCGTCGACGTTCATGGCCCCAAAGCCCCTCGTTTCGATAAGTGCTCTCTTTTCAAGCGAGCGCGCCACGACTGCATCGTGACCAGTCGCATCAATAACGATTTGCGATTCTAGCGCAATGGGATCAACGCACGTAATAGCTCTTGGCAAAGCTTGTACCGGAGTCCAATTGATAACAACGCCAACAACTCGACCATTGTTTATGACCACATCTTCAAATGAGGTCATATTTAGTACTCTTGCGCCCGCGTCACAAGCAGAAGCAATGAGTTTTGAACACGCGTGTGGACCATCGGCAACGAATATAGCATCTTCTGTTTGACGATATGGCACGTCAATTTCGTCCAGTATTTTTTGTCCGGGTGATCGAACCGTGATTTTATTCATCAGATATCCGCCGATCCAAAAGCCTCCTCCAAGATAATTGTTGGACTCAACTATCAGGGTTTTAAACCCTTTGGACGCCAAATCTATAGCTGCTGTAAGTCCAGACGGGCCAGCACCGATAATTATAACGTCATTCGAGATGTAATCCATAAAATCCGTTAAAAAACTACCTACTATCCTCTGGGTGACTTGTGCTTCTGTTAAACGCATTGATATCGTAACTCCTCAATATCTGCTTTCATTGCTATGATATAAATGTATAGATACTAACAAATTTTGCAACGAATTACGCTAAACGGTACCGAAGTGAGTAGAGCTGTCTAATACAAACACACGAGACCCCCATAGCTAAAAAGGATACCAGGATATTACTATTGGCCTTGTTGGTAACAAAGCATTTAGCGCAAGAATCGCACAGGCGACAGGCACAAATAATTTACTGCTAAAGTAGGTGAAAGCTATTGTCCCAACTAAGAAGTTTGCGGTAATCCAGAAGAAACGTGTTAGGGTACTTACAAGCATGTCTAAAAAAGCTGCTTTAACGGAACGGCGATAATTGCTCGAGTAATAATTAGTGTTCGCAAAACAAACTGAGGTACTGCATAGCTTAAGCTTAAGCAACTTTTTTATCTGCTTTCTTTTTTGACGCGCAATAACATCTCGACAAAAGTTGTCTAGTTGACAAAGCTTAAATTAACTACCGGGCATAGATTCATATAATTAAATTGTTCAGGTTCATATAATCAAACTGCTCTACATAGAAGAAGCTCAGAGGAGGCTAAACGATGGGCACAAAAGCAGAGGTTAAAGCTCGTCTAATCGCAGCAGGCGGCGTTGACATCGATGAAAAACTGTTGGGTCGAATTACCACACCTGCTTCAGGCCCTGGGGCAGGGTTGAAATCATTTTTTCTACGGTTCAATGGACACCGCGTGAGGTTAGGAGTAAAGCACAGCTCTAAGTTAAAGGCTTCACTTGACAATAATGAGGTTGTCATTAAAGAAAATGGTGAAGAGCTTGTGAGGGGGCAACTTGAGGATGCTCTCGCCCACTGCCCGAAGCAAGCGTATATAACGGTGAGCGAGGTTTGTGTCTTTGACTGTCAGTTTTGCCCTGTCCCACTCCTTAGAGGCCACGTAAAGAGTCCCGACGATGTCGAGAAGAAAATACAAGATATTCTTGCAAATCCTGAACTCGCGGGTCAACTTAACGCCATCGCACTTACGTCGGGAGTTGAGAAGTCGCCGCAGGACGAAGTAGAGAGAATTGCTGGCATCATCAAGAGACTTAAAAAATATAACCTCCCCATTGGGGTGTCGGTGTACCCCACTCCTGATTCCAACGAAATTTTAAAGGATGCTGGCGCTGACGAGATCAAGTATAACGTTGAGACGATGGATCGCGATCTCTTCAAGAAGATGTGCCCAGGCCTTTCTCTCGACTTTGTCATAATCTCGCTTAAAGATGCAGTCAGAGTGTTCGGTAAAAACAAAGTGTTTTCGAACATCATCGTAGGTCTTGGAGAGAGTGATGAGACTATAGTAAGTGGTGTGGAAGAATTGGCAAAAATTGGTGTGATCCCCATACTAAGAGCGGCTGTCGAGCATCCTTTAAGGAGTCGCATCGCTATTAAAAGGCCTGACGCGGAACGACTTCTAAGGTTAGCTGAAAAAGAACGCGAGATACTTGATCGGTACGGTCTTAGATGCGACAAAGCACAGACAATGTGTGCGCCGTGCACCGGCTGCGACCTCATACCTCATAGAGATCTGTGAATTTTGTGGCTGTTAAATAGAGCAACTTCAATTCACACAGCGCCTTTTAACCCTATTTGATAAAAAGTCTCTTAAATCTCGTACGCAGGAACCTTCCAGTATTATTAAATATTGAAGTGATCTTAGTGTCCAATGGCAGTAAAGACAGACTCATCGGAGCTACTCTAACATCAATACTCGTGACACATCTGAGGTATGCATGAAAAGAGGGCAATGTAAAAACTTAGAAGAACTTACAAGAACCGTAAAAGAGGGAGTATTACTTCCAAATTCTAATATGCTCGACACACGTGAGAGGTTCATACATCACGTAAAAAAGTTTCATATGGATTCTGGAATCGATGTGGATATTAACCATGATGGAATTATACTGATGAGTGCACACCAGCCAAATTTTTTTGCCTATAGCGGAGTGATAAGAAAAGCTACCTTAATTCACGCTGTGGCTGAGGGCCTACGAAACAGGGTCAATTGCCCTGTCACAGAGTTGTTCTGTTTTGCTGATCAGGACTTTGCAGACGAGAGATGGTTTAGATCAGCTCAACTTCCAAGTGTTAAGAGTAAAGGAGGGGTACTTGATCTAAATCTGGAAGTGTCTAAAGAGTACAAAAATAAGACCATGTTTGCAGTTCCTAGGCCCGCTGAAGATGAGATTGAAAAAATAAAGGCAGAGATTCAACGTTGGGCTTTCGACTCAAAGAACTCGGTCATGAACCATTGTAGTTCCTTGGGATTACAAGTTCCAGAAATTGCATTAGATCTTAGTTCAGTCTTTGATATCATTGATAAATCTTATGAAAGAAGCACGAATATGGCTGATTTCAACGCGTTCTTTTTAGCGAACGTCGTTAAGGATTTTGGCTATGAGACCGTGTTTGCAAGGTTTTCGGAATGCCAGCACGTCTTTTTCAATGAGATATTAACCATGCTCGAAAACCTTGAATTATACTCAAAGCTAATGACCGAATCATATGGGAAGGAGAGCAAAGTAAATACGCCCATTTGGTACCACTGTAAATGTAACGGAAAAGCTGACGTTGTAGTCAAAAAGCTCTCTGAACAGACGATCGTAGCAAAGTGCCGAAGCTGCGGCACAACGCATGAATTTCGAGGTGAAATAAAGACTGCGTTAGAACAGATGTTACCCAACATTTCGCTTAGGGCGGAGCCCATGCTGATAGCATTCAGCGGGATCGGTGTGTCATTTTACGTCGGAGGAGCAGGTGGGGCTGAGTACTTGGAAGCTGCTAAAAAAGTCGCTCATGGTCTCGGTATGCCATTCCCAGTGGTAGCGATATGGAGACCACGAGACATATATGCAGGCGTTGGACAGCTAGATGCGGCGTTAGAGCTTTTGAGAATAAATTCCGAGTATAATCTCGTAAAAGAAAGTGAACCCCGTAACGTAAACGCAATTTCGGGCGAACTTAGCCGCATCATCTCAAATGTTGATGATGCAATAACATCCCTAAACGTTATCAAGGCTGACATTGTAAAAATGAAAATAGATGGACGCAAAGAGAAAATACGATTTATTGTGGATATGCAGAACAAGTTAAAAATGATGTGCGACCGGAATAAAATGGCGCGGGATCTTTCCATCACTCAGAATGTACAAAAAACTCTCGAACTAATGCCATCTATAATTGATTAT
>Ga0187772_10000889_pt1 | contig 13724 bp, 14 predicted proteins | sample 0116_SJ02_MP15_2_FD_133137 | JGI IMG/M metagenome (GOLD analysis project Ga0187772, IMG submission 133137) | Tropical peat soil microbial communities from peatlands in Department of Meta, Colombia - 0116_SJ02_MP15_20_MG | ecosystem: Environmental > Terrestrial > Soil > Wetlands > Peat | place... | reverse complement strand
CGGTGGGGAGCTTCTCCGCCTCGTTCCACGCCTGCAGGAGCGCCTTCGCCGCCTCGGTAGAGTTGTTCTGCGCGAACCGGATCCGCGCCACCCAGTACCATTTCGTCACCGGGGGGAGGACCGAGCCGGCCCTCGCGAGGAGGGCACCGGCCTCGTCGTACTGGCCGGCCAGGTACGCCTCGACGACCTCGCCGACCGGCCCATACCGGTCCTTGAGGTACGCCGGCGTGCCCGACGCGGTCGGGACGACCCCGACCTCGACCCCGGGGGAGACGAGCGGGCTCGCCGGGGACGGGGGGTTCGGTCCGACCTGGAGACGGGAGACCGTCTCGTGGGCGCCCGGGTCCTTCAGCGCCTTCGCGGCGTTCGCCGCCGTCTGGGCGAGCTCCTCGGGATGGAGCTCCTCCGCGGCGGGGCGCTCGTCGCCGTAACCGACATCGAGGAACGCCTGGACCATCTGGGCGTACAGCTGGGAGCCGGTCGTCACCTCCTGAAAGGTGAACACGGAGGTCGTCGCGCCGATCTCGGTCGCCCGGTCCCGGAGCCGGGAGAGCAGGGAGTTCATCTCCGCCGCGTCGACCCCCTTGTCGCGCTCCGCCCCGCTCCCGATCCCGAGGATGCGGACGCTGAGCTGGGAGTTCGCCGGAAGGACGTACGGGACGACGTCCGCCCGTGGGGGTCCCGCCCCGCCCGCCGCGGCCGACCGCGCGGTGAACCGGGTCGACGCGTTGTCCCAGCCGTCGGTCACGAGGACGAGGTTGCCCCGTACCCCCTGCTCGCCGGCGCGGAGCAGGTCGGCCCCCGTCGCGACGGCGTCCCAGACCGCCGAGCGGCCGCTCGGGCTGAGCAGAGAGATCAGGTTCTCGATGAACGGGAGGTGGTCCCGGTGGATCGTCCCGAGCGGGACCGGGATGTGGACGGTCTCGGTGAACGTCACGAGGCCGAACGGGGTGCCGCTCTTGGCGGCGTCCTGGAGGATGCGGTAGACCGCGGTCCGGGCGACCTCGATCTTCTGCCGCGCCCGGCTCGTGCCGTCCGGCTCCGGGAGCGGCGCGAACATGCTCTTGGAGAGGTCGAGCAGCAGGACGTTCCGCTCCCGGAGGTCCGGGCCGGGCGGTACCGCAGGGTGCTCCTCTGCCATCTCCGGCTCGATCGGCTCTGAGCGGGCGGCCACGCGATCCTAGCCCCGGGTCCCCGGCGGCGCGGACCCGCTGGAGAACATGGTTCGTAAAACCGGAACCTGGGTATTTGTGGCTTCCGTCCGTCTCGCGGACCGCCCCTCGGCCGGCGCCGCGCGGGGAGCCCCCGTCCGGGGCCGCGGACGCAAACGGTTATTATGGCCCGTCGGTCCGCCCGCCCGCGCATGGGCAACATCCGCCAGACGTACATCAAGCGGGTCGCGGTCGAGCTGATCCGCCACTACCCGGACTCCTTTGGCGGGGACTTCGCCCAGAACAAGAAGAAGGTCCTCGAGCTGACGGACCTCGGCGTCAGCGTGGACGGCAAGATGACCGTCGTCCACAAGAAGCTGGCGAACCGTATCGCGGGGTACGCGACGCGGTACATGAAGCGCAAGCGCGGGACCTGAGGCCTCGCCTGCCCGCCTCATCAAACGACGGTCCGTAGGCCTTCCTGAAGGTGGACGATCTCCACCGGCGTCGTGGGGCGGCCGACCAGGAGCCCCCGCGAGTTGGCGACCACGCAGGCGCCGACGACCGGGACCCCGAAGTTCGCGGTCGAGCGGAACACCGGCACGCCGAGGACCTCCTCGGCCCGGGCGATCTCTCGGTCGGTCGCCTTCGGGTGGACGACCGCCCCGAGGTTGGTCGCGACCCCCGCCATCCCGACGGTCGCGAGCCCGGCGAGCGTGGCGCGCTCGGCCCGCACCCCCAGGGCCCGATGGACCGCGTCGACGACCTCGTCGGAGTAGTCGGGATGGACGAGCGCCCCGACGTCGTTCGCGAGGACGTTGTTCCCGAGGGCGTTGTGGCGGTGCCGGACCGTCGTCACCGGGCCGACGCGCTCGAGCTCCCGGCGCTCGACCGGGTCGAGCCCGTCCCCGACGAGGACGCCTCGGGAGTTGGTGGCGACCAGGGCGCCGACGACCTCGCTGTCGGCGACCGTCGTCCGGACGACCTCGACCCCGAGGACGCGGCGCAGCTCCCGTTCGACGGTCCCGGGTAGCGACGGGGGGACGATCGCGCACCGCTCGTCGGCCCGGACGAACACCCCAAGATAGGGGCTCCCCCCGATCAACGTGCGGCCGACCGGCACGCGATCGGAGCTCCCGCCGCCGCTAGTCCGTGTCGAGGAGGTCGACCTCGATCAGCCCGTCCTCGAACCGGATCGCCTTGACGCGAACGTGGGAGGGGATCGTTTGGATCCCTCGGGTCCAGATGTGCTCGTTGAGGCGGGGGTCGATCCACACGTCCTCCGGGGCGCCCCGCATATGGCGGACGATGAACCGGCGTACCGTCTCGAGGGCGTGGCCGGCCCGGCGACGCCGGGACGGCTGATGGCGGCTCGCCCGGAGCGGGATGACGTACTCGCGCTCGAGCTCCTCTTTCTTGTGGGTGGGGGTCGGGGTCGGCATCGCTCTCTTCCTCCTCCTACTTGTGCAGGTGGCCGCGCTTCCAGGTCCGGCGCTTCGGGTGGCGCGTGACGGCCCGGTTCGTCCGCTGGATCACCCAGGCCGGCACCCGGCGGTTCGACTTGACGGCCCGGAACAGTCGGAGCTTGCGAGCATGGCTCTTGCGTCGGTTCGCCATCGTTCGTACCTCGTGCTTAGCGGCGCGTGATGCGGATCTCCCGGCGGTCCGGGGCGATCCGCTCCAGGAGGGAGCGGAGGGTAACGTCATCGACCGCCCTCGGGAGCCGGCCGGCCGCGGCGAGCGCGATCAGCTGCTGCTCCACCGCCGAGGCGACCTCGGGCTTGGCCAGGCGGATCCGACCGAGGCGCTCGCGGGCGTCCGGCGTGAGGATCCGGCGCAGGATCTCGGTCCGCTCGGCGTCCCGCCGCCGAAGCTCCGATTCCTGGGCCGCGAACGCCTGGGCGTTGATCGCCTCGGAGGCCTGCATCTCCTGGATCTGCTGGAGGCGGCGTCGCCGAATCTCGGCGAGTTCGGCGTCGTCGGACTGCGCCATCGGCCCGGCTCTCCGCCCACCTACCGTCTTCAGAGGTACTTGGCGAGTTCGGGCCGGCGGGCAGCGAGCTCCCGTAACAGGTCCCGGCTCACCGAGTCGAGCAGCTTCATCCCGGCCGCGGTCACCCGGCGCCCCTGCGATTTGTACGGCTGGAGGAGACCCGCCTTCTCCAGTTGCTGGACGATCTCCCGGGCGACGGCCCGAGACCCCTCGCGAGCGTGGTAGGGCGCGCTCCCACGGTCGCGCTTGCCGCCGTACTCCGCGCTCAGCCGCGTGACGCCGATCGCGCGCTTGAGGTAGATCTTGCGGAGGACCGACGCGCTCCGCAGGTACCACCAGTTCGGGTCGACCGGCGCGCGTTGCTTGTGGACCCCGGTCTTCGCGAACGCGGCCCACGGCGGAGGGGCGACGGCGTTGCGGTTCTTCAGCTCGGCCGCCAAGCGAGGGAGCAGCGCGGCGGTCGGAACGTCCGTCGGACGGGTCATCGGGCGGCGCGGCCACCCGGCCTTGGTATTTAAACGCGAGCGTCGCGGGACCCGGCGGCGCCGAGCACCAGGCCGGGTCCACCGCCCTGCGTCGCCTCCTTTACTTACCTTCCGGCCGTACCCAGGACGAAGGAGCTTCCACGACCCGATGGCCCCCGAAATCGCGGCCCTCATCCTGAGCGCGGGAGCGTCGAGCCGGCTCGGCGGTCGGCCGAAGGCGCTCCTACCGGTCGACGGGCGGAGCGGCGTCCGTCGGATCGCGGAGGTCTGCCTCGGCGACGGGTTCGCGCCCGTGGTGGTGGTGGTCGGGCCGCACCGCCTGGCGATCGCCCACGAGCTCCGGGGCTTGGAGGTCGAGCTGGTCGACTCCGAGCAATGGCAGGAGGGGCGCACGGCGTCGGTCCAGGCTGGGCTCGCGGTCCTTCCCCCCGAGCGCGACGTCCTCCTCTGGCCGGTCGACCACCCGTTCGTCGCCCCGCGCACGATCGACGCGCTGCTCGCCGCTCGGGCAAGCGACCTCCTCGGTGTCTGGTTCATCCCGACGTTCCAGGGCCAGGGTGGCCACCCGGTCCTCTGGCGACCGGCCGTACGCAACGACATCTTCGACCTCCGACCGGATGCCCCGCTCCGTTCCCTGCTCCCGGAGTTCGGTCCCCAGGTCCGTCGCGTCGTGGTCGACGACCCGGGCGTCGTCGCGAACGTCGACACCCTGGAGGCGTTCCAGGAGGCGACCGCCGGCTGGGAAGGGCGGGAGCCGGTCTGATGGACCGCCGTACCGAGGCGGAGGTCGTCCGCCTGCTCGACCTGCGGCGTCCGTTCGTGCGGGCGAGCGTCGTCCGCACCACCGGCTCGGTGCCGGGGAAGCTCGGCGCGACGATGGTGGTCCGCGACGACGGCACCACGGTCGGGACCGTCGGCGGGGCTGCGCTGGAGGAGGAGGTGAAGCGGCTGGCCGCCGTCGCGCTCGAGCGCCACCGAGGAGAGCTGGCCCACTTCGACCTCGCGGCGTGGAAGGACGGGGGGCTCCCGAGCCTCTGCGGCGGCTCGGTCGACATCGCGCTCGAGTACGTCGCACCCCGCCCGAACGTCCTCCTCTGGGGCGGGGGCCACGTCGCCGAGGCGGTGGCGCGCCTGCTCCCCGGGCTCGACTTCGACCACGCCGTGGCGGACGACCGCGCCGACTACGTCAGCGCCGCGAGGTTCCCGGACGCCGCCCGTCGCGAGGTCGTCGCCCCGAGCGAGCTGTTCGACCGCCTCGACCCCCAGGAGTTCACCCACCTGCTGGTCCTCGGCTACGATGCGGCGAAGGACCTCGAGGTCCTCTTCGAGGCGACGCGCCGGTTCCCCAACACCATCGGGCTGATCGCGAGCGCGCCGAAGCGCGAGCACCTCTACGCCCGCCTTCGCGAGCGCGGCGTCCCGCGCGAGTCGCTCGCGCGGATCCGCTCGCCGGTCGGGTTGCCGATCGGCGCGGAGAGCCCGGCGGAGATCGCGGTCAGCATCGTCGCCGAGATCGTCCGGGACCTCCACCCGGCGCCCTTACGTAGTTCGACCTCTCGGAACCCCGAGGCTCGGGCGGAGCGCGATGGGGGACGGCGGCACGCTTAGGTTCACGCTCAACGGCCGGCCCGTCGTCGCCCGGTGCCCGGACGAGACGATCCTCCTCGACCTCCTGCGCGAGCAGCTTCGCCTAACCGGTACCAAGCGCGGGTGCGACCTCGGCACGTGCGGCTGCTGCACCGTCCTGGTCGACGGCCGACCGACCCTGAGCTGCCTCACGCTCGCGCCGCTGGTCGCCGGCCGGTCGGTGACGACGATCGAGGGGGTGACCCCGGCGCAGGGGCTCTCCGCGGTCCAGCAGGCGTTCGTCGACCACGGCGCGACCCAGTGCGGCTTCTGCACGCCGGGGTTCGTCCTGACGGCGACCGCCCTCCTCCGGGAGAACCCGCACCCGAGCCCCGAGGAGGTCGAGCGGGCGATCTCGGGTAACCTCTGCCGGTGTACCGGCTACCGCGCGATCGTCCGGGCGATCGAGGCGGCGGCCCGCGCGGAGGGGTGATGGCGGAAAGCTCGGCTCCGCCGCACCGCCTGCTGGGCGGGCGGATCCCGTACGTCGAAGGGCCGCTGAAGGTCACCGGTCGCGCGGAGTACACGGACGACGTGCAGCGGAGCGGGCAACTGGTCGGGCGCCTCCTTCGGAGCCCCTGGCCGCACGCCCGCCTGCGTTCCGTCGACGTGAGCGAGGCCCGGGCCCTCCCCGGGGTCGCGGCGGTCCTGACGGGCGAGCGGTACCCGACGCCGTTCGGCGTCCTGCCGATCACCCAGGACGAGACGGCGATCGCCGTCGGCAAGGCGCGCTACATCGGGGACATCATCGCGGCGGTCGCCGCGACCGACGAACGGACCGCGGAGCTCGCCCTGGAGAGGGTCCGGTTCGAGGTCGACCCGCTGCCGGACTACCCGGATCCTCAGACGGGTCTCGGGCCGGTCGCCGAGCCGATCCACGCCCGGGGGCTGAACGGCTCGAACGTCCAGAAGGAGGTCGTCCAGCACTTCGGCGACGTCGACGCGGCGTTCGCCCACGCGGCCCACAAGGTCCGGGTCCGCGCCACCTTCGCGGGGGTGACGCACGCGTTCACGGAGCCGCTCGCCACGCTCGCGGAGGCGACCCCGGACGGCCGCCTCACGGTCTGGAGCGCGACCCAGGTGCCGCACTACCTCCATCGGGCGCTGAGCGAGGTCCTTGGGATCCCGATGCACCGGATCCGGGTGATCAAGCCCGAGGTCGGCGGGGGGTTCGGAGGGAAGTCCGACCCCCTCCCTCACGAGATCGCGTGCGCCGCCCTCGCGCTCGAGACGGGGCGTCCGGTGAAGATGCTCCTCGATCGCGAGGAGGTGTTCTTCACGAACCACGGCCGTCACCCGACCCAGAACGACGTGCGGATCGCCTGTGACCCGGACGGGCGGCTGCTCGCCTACGACATCGAGGCCGTGATCGACGGCGGCGCGTGGAGCTCGTTCGGCACGGTGACCACGTACTACAACGGCGTTCTCTCGATGGGCCCGTACCGCGTGCCGAACTTCCGCTACCGCGGGCGCCGGGTCTACACGACCAAGCCCCCGAACGGCGCGATGCGCGCCCACGGGGGGACGAACATCCGCTACTCGGTGGAGGTCGCCCTCGACCGGCTGAGCGAGGAGCTCGGGCTCGACCCGTTCGACCTGCGGGCCCGCAACGCTCTCCCGCCGAACTCGACGACCGTCAACGAGTTCCGGATCACGTCGACGTCGTTCCTCGCCTGTCTCGAGGCCGCCCGGCGGGCGAGCGGCTGGGACGCGAAGTTCCGCCGGCTGCCGTTCGGGCGGGGGGTCGGGCTCGGCTGCGGCTTCTACATCTCGGGGTCGAACAGCCCGATCCACTTCACGCCGAAGATGCCGCAGAGCACGGTCCACCTGAAGGTCGACATGGACGGGGGGATCGCCGTCCACTCGATGCAGGCGGACATCGGCCAGGGGTCGAACACCCTCCTCGCGGCGATCGTCGCCGAGGTCCTCGGCGTCGACCTCGACCGCGTCCACGTCCAGCGGGTCGACTCGGACGTCAGCCCCGTCGACCTCGGCTCGTACTCGAGCCGGGTGACGTTCATGATGGGGAACGCCGCGCGCGCCGCGGCGCTCGAGCTCCGGGAGAAGATCGTCCGCGGGGCGGCGGCCCTGCTGCACGCCTCGCCCGAGGAGCTGGAGGTCGTCCACGAGCGGATCCAGCGGAGGGACCGGCCGGACGACGGCGTGACGTTCCTCTCCGCCCTCCACGAGGCGATCGCCTCCACCGGGGCGCTCACCGCGAGCGGCTCGTTCCAGACGAAGGCGATGGGGGGGACGTTCAAGGGCGCGCGCGCGGGAACGGCTCCGGCCTACTCGTTCAGCGCCTACGTCGCCGAGGTGGAGGTCGACGTCGAGACCGGCGTCTACCGCGTGCCGAAGGTCTGGGCCGCGTTCGACTGCGGCCGGCCGCTCAACCGCCTCGCCGTCGAAGGGCAGATCGAGGGGTCGATCCACATGGGGCTCGGCCAGGTGATGGGCGAGTCGATGAACTACCGGGGCTCGCGGCTGTTCAACCCGTCACTCCTCGAGTACAAGATCCCGGCGCCGCAGCAGATGCCCGAGGTCGAGGTCCTCCTCGTCGGCGAGCCCGACCCCGAGGGGCCGTTCGGCGCGAAGGAGGCCGGCGAGGGGCCGCTGGTCGCGACCCTGCCCGCGGTCGCGAACGCCCTCTACGACGCGCTCGGCTGCCGGTTCTCGGAGCTTCCGATCACCCCGGACAGGGTCGTCCGGGCGCTCGACGTGCGCCGCAAGGAGGGACGCCCCTGGAAGGGGGCGTAGGCCCGACGATGCACCTCGACCCGTTCGAGCTCCACCGCCCGACGACCGTGGAGGAGGTCGTCGCCCTCGCGCGAGCGCACGCCGGTCGGTTCGACTACCTCGCGGGCGGGACCGACCTGCTCCCGAACTACAAGATGCACCTCAACCTCAAGCCGCACCTGGTCGCGCTCGAGGACGTCCGCGAGCTCTCCGGCCACTCGGTCGAGCGGCTCGGGGCGATGAGCCGGCTCGCGGACCTCGAGCGGGACCCGGAGCTCGCCCGGGCCTGGCCGGCCGTCGCCGACGCGGTCGGGGAGGTCGCCACGCCGCTCGTCCGGGCGAGCGGAACGGTCGGGGGGAACCTCCTGGTGGAGACACGGTGCTTCTTTTTCAACCAGAGTTACTTCTGGAGGGCGAGCCTCGGGTTCTGCCTGAAGGCGGACGGTGACCGATGTCACGTCGTGCCGCAGAAGGAGACCTGTTACGCCACGTTCAGCGGCGACCTCGCCCCGGCGCTCCTCGCCTCGGACGCCGAGGTGGAGCTCGCCGGGCCGGACGGGCGGCGGACGATCCCGCTGGGGGGGCTCTACGACCTCACGGGCGACGGGATCCGCCGGCTGACCCTCCGCCAGGGCGAGCTCCTGGTGGCGGTCCACCTCCCCGCCCGGGCCCGGGGGCGCCGTGGCCGTTATCTGAAGCTAAGGGTCCGTCCCGCGTACGACTTCCCCGAGCTCGGGGTGGCGGTCGCGGGCCGATGGGCGACGGACGGGACGGTCGACGAGCTGCGCGTCGCGGTCGGAGGGGCCGAGCCCCACCCACGGCGGTTCGACGATCTTTCGGCGCGCCTGGACGGCGCACGCCTCAACGACGCCCGCCGGCGGGAGCTCGCGGAGGAGATCGCCAAGCGGGTCCGCCCGGTCCACAACACGTTCCTCCTGCCGGACTACCGGAAGCGGATGGTGGCGGTCTACGTCCGTCGAGCGCTCGAAGCGGCGGAGAGCCGCGTCGCCGCGTGAGCGGGTCGCCCGAGTTCACGATCCTCCCGCTCGACTGGCTCCGCGGGCATGAGGAGCACCGGCCGGAGCGGGTCGACGAGCTCATCGGCGCGATCCTGCGAAGCGGGGTCTTTCACAACCCGATCTGGGTCGCGCGCGGGAGCTGGGTGATCCTCAACGGGCACCACCGGGTCGAGGCGATGCGCAAGCTCGGGATGAAGTTCATCCCGGCGTGGGTGTTCGACTACGACGGCGACCACGTCGACCTCGGCCGGTGGAAGCCCGGGCCGCCGATCGAGAAGGCCGAGGTCGTGCACCGGGCCCGGAACGGGCGCCCGTTCCCCCCGAAGACGACCCGCCACCGGATCCGCATCGTCCTCCCCCGGAGGACGGTCCCTCTCGAAGAGCTGATGAACTGAGGAGACGCCCCGAGGCCGGCACGGCACGCGACACGCCGGTGCAACGTCTGGAACCGTTATCGGACGCTCGGGTCTGAGCTCAGGGCGCCATGGTGGTGACCCCCGCCGGCTGGTCCGCGCTCGTCCTCGCGGGGCTCTTCGTCGCGTCCGGGGCGACGGCGGCTCTCGGCCTCGCAACGGCGGGGCCACCGTCGGCCCCGCTCGCCGCCGGCGCGGTCGTCGGTCCCGCTCCCGCCGCGACCGGCTTCTCGTCGGTGGCCCCGCCGCCCCTGGCCGGAGCCGAGGTGGGTTCTCCTCAGGGCGGTGGCGATCTCGCCAACACCGCCCTCGCCCAGGCGCGTGCCGCCGGAGTGCCGTTGAGCGACGTCATCCTCCCCAGGCCGCCGGCCTTGCCCTCCGCCCTCGCCCTCGCGAACGCCACGGGCCGGGCGAGCCCGCTCTACACTGGACTTCCGGCCCCGATCGGCCTGGTCGACTACGGGCTCCGCGCGGGTCCCAGGGGCGCGGTCGACCCGTACCTCCTCAATACGACGAGCATCCAGGGGACCGCCGACTTCAACGGCACGGGGGTCCGGCCCATGGACCTCTACCAGACCCACCCCGACGCGTTCACGGTCCAGCTGAACGCCGTCCTGACCTACGTTCCGATCGACGGGAACATCGTGAACCGGAGCAGCGGGGTTCCGTTCGAGTTCTTCACCCAGGACGTGGCCCTCTACTACCCCGGTTCCCACGTGATGTTCCTCGTCAGCAACATCTGGAACTTCTCCGACGGGCCGATCCGCAACGGCGGCTTCTACGAGAAGGGCGGCCGCGTCGTCGGCACCACGTTCTACTACGATGTGCTCGGTCCGTTCAACGTCACCTACCCGTTCAACCTCACCCTCACGCTCGTCTCCTACGTCAGCCACCACCGGGAGACGGTCGACTTCGACGCCGCCGTGGCGAGCGCGGCCTATCCCCTGCAGGACTTCGACCTGCCGTTCGACACGGTCGTCTTCAACTCGCTCGGGGGGAACCTCTCGTCGGTCTCCGAGCCGGCCAACTACACGGCCGATGGGTTCGCCTACGACCCCGTCGGGTTGACGAACGATTTCGAGCTGACGTTCGGCGGCCCCGGCGGGGGAAGCCAGGCCGACCTCTTCGCGGCCGACGCGACGCTCGGCCTCGCCTATGCGGACGACGGCTCCTATGTCGCGGTCCCGTCGGCGTACAGCTACGGTGGAGCGACGGGCGAGACCGTCACCGGGGCGAACGTCGCCTGGAGCTCCCTTCCGGGGGGTCCGTCCGGCCTCGGGACGTACGGGACGATGACCACCGGCCCCTCGGTGCTCCGGGGCCTGTGGAACGCGTCCACCCCCGCAGGCACGGTCCCGTTGACCGTCGCCGTGTCGCCGTCCAACGCGTTCACCTTCGTCACGCCCACCGGCGGTGCCCAGAACTTCACGATCGCCGAGGCCGGCTATGCCCCCGGGGTCTCCACCAACACGTTCTGGCTCTCCCCGGGGAACTACACGGTCCGCTCCGAGCTCAGCGGCTACGTTCCTCGGACCACCGAGGTCGTGCTGTCCGGGGCGACCTCGGTCGATCTCGACCTCGTCGCAGCGCCGTGGCTCGGGGTCTACACCCCGCTCTGGGCGTTCGCCAACGCGCAGCTCCCTGCGCTCGCAACGCGCGGCGACGGCGCTCCCGCCGACCCCTACGTCCTGGTCAACGCCCCCGCCACCATCGGTCCCGAGTTCGGCCTCTACAACGACTACGGGTTCCCGGTGTTCCCCGGGGTGTTCCTCTACGGCACGACGGCCTCCGTGGAGCTGTTGCGGCCGCCGTCGTTCGAGGCGACGACGAACGTCACGGCGTTCCCGGGGGCCTACCTTCCGTCCCGGAACGCCCTCCAGTACTGGTTCTGGAACGTCTCCAACGCCGCGATCGTCGACGCCTCCAACATCTCCGGCTGGTTCGCCAACGACACGTTCGACCCGACCGTGTTCAACACGTTCAACGTCGTCCTCTACAATTCGTCGCGCGACCTGATCGCCGGCAACCGGTTCGCAACCCAGGGGGACGCCCTGCTCGCGTTCGAGGGCGGATCGCTCGCCTGGGCGTTCGGCGGCCCGGCGAACCTCGGTGGCGGCAACAACACGGTCTGGGGGAACACGTTCGTCCAGGTCGCGGCGCCCGAGGCGCCGGGGTGCGAGACCGAGGGCTCGCCGACCTGCCGTCCACCGATGCCGTTCGCCTGGGGGCTCGGCCTCGAGCTCGACGAGCCGAACGACCTCCTCTGGAACAACTACGTGGGGACCCCGACGACCGCGGCGTTCGTCCCGTACGGGCTCGCCTCGCTCTCGGGGCTGATCCCGCCGGATCGCTGGAACGTCACGCCGCAGCCGGCGTCCGACGTCCTGACGCTCCCGAACTTCCCGGGGGTCGAGCTCTCGGGCAGCATCGTCGGTACCGTCGAGCAGGGAGGCAACTTTTGGTGGGACTACGGGAGCGCCGACAGTCCGTACACCGGCGGGAACAACACCTACCAGAGCCTGCCGTACCGCGAGAACGTCGGGTTCGGCCTGCGGATCCACAACGGCACCGGCTCGCGGTGGGATGAGTACTGCGTTCTCGCGTGCCTCCTCCCGGGAGGGGACGAAGCCCCCTTGTCCGCCCCGCTGTACCCGGTCCAGCTCGAGTCGAACGTTCCGAAGGGCACGCTCTGGGGAGCCACGGTGAAGAACCGGACGGAGACGTTCGACATCGACCGCGCGAGCCCCGGCAGCCGGACCGTCTGGCTCCCCAACGGGACGTACACCGTGGCGGGCTCGCCGCCCCCGGGGTTCCGCTTCCTGGCCCCAGAGACGTTCCGCGTCCACGGGCGCTCGAGCGTCGTGACGGTGAGGTTCCACCGGTACCTCTGGGGGGTGACGGTCCACGAACGTGGGCTGGCCCCGGGGACACGATGGACCGTGACCGTGAACGGCACGGAGCCGGCGACCTACGCGTCGAACCGGACCGTGAGCACGGACGCGAGCTCGATCGTCTTCGAGCTTCCCTCCGGAACGTACAACTACTCGGTCGCGGGGGTCCCGGGAGAGGTCGTCGTCACCCACGAGCCCCGCACGTTCGCCGTCCGGTCGTCGGCCGTGACGATCCGGCTGAGGTTCCAACCGGTCGCGGGGCCAGCGGCGTCGGTCCCCGCGGCCGCGCCGACCGTCGCTCGACGGGACCCGTAGCGGGACGCGCGCCCTAGAGGCGCTCGCCGGTCGGTTCCCGCCTACCGGACGGCGGAGGAGCTTCCTCCGGATACGGGAGCGGCAGCGAGCCGTCCGCGAATCGCCGTAGGGTGGCCGCGAGCAGCTCGACCTCGACCGGGTGCAGGCGGGCCCGGAGCGACTGCGGCGTGTCGCCGGGGACGACCTCGAGCCGCTCCTGAGCGATCGTCGGGCCCCGGTCGACCTCGGCGCTCACGAGGTGAACGGTCGCGCCGGTCTCCCGGTCGCCGGAGGCGAGGACCGCCTCGTGCACGTGCGAGCCGTAGAACCCCTTGCCGCCGTAGCGCGGGAGCAGCGCGGGGTGGATGTTGATCGCCCGGCCCCGCCAGCTCGCGACCCATACCGACGGGAGGATCGTGAGGAACCCGGCGAGCACCACGAGCTCGACCCCCCGCTCGGTCAGCTCCGCCGTGAGCCGGCGGGACCACTCGGGCGGAGGGACGCCCCGGGAGGGCAGCACGAGGGTCGCGAGGCCGCGGCGTCGGGCCTTCTCGATCGCGGGCGCGTGGGGCCGGTCGGAGACGACCAGGGCGATCCGGACCGGCAGGTGGCCCCCGCTCGCGAGCTCCGCGAGCGCGTCAAGCGTCGTCCCTTCGCCGGAAACGAGGACCCCGATGTTGAGGATCCGGCTCACGCCGCGCGAACGCGACGAGGTTAGAAGACGGTGGCGGAGGTGAACCGGAACGACCGGACGGCCAGCGACGGGACGGTCTGGGAGACCTGGCCCCGCTCGCCGGAGTACGTCCGGCTCTCCCGCCCGATCCCCTCGACGCCGGCGAGGACGGTGCGGACGCTCTCCGTGAACCGGAGGTTCCGGACCGGCCCGACGATCTCCCCCCGGTCGATCCGGTACGTCCCGTCCCGCGTCATCCCCGTGATCATGCCGGAGCCGGGGTCGACCGTGCGTACGTAGTGGAACCGACTGACGAGGATCCCGCTCCGGGTCTCCCGGACCAGCTCCTCCTCGCTCGCCGACCCCGGCCGCAGGATCACGTGGGCCGGGAGCCCGCCGATCGTCCCCCACGGCGCCTCCGGGGGGAACGCATGGCCGGTCGG